>Ga0184628_10000987_pt1 | contig 14526 bp, 15 predicted proteins | sample PLM4_5_b1_FD_133149 | JGI IMG/M metagenome (GOLD analysis project Ga0184628, IMG submission 133149) | Groundwater sediment microbial communities from an aquifer in East River, Colorado, USA - PLM4_5_b1 | ecosystem: Environmental > Terrestrial > Soil > Riparian zone | place: USA: East River... | reverse complement strand
CTGAAACGCACTTGCTCTTCAAAACATCGCGTCCCTGAAAGACATCCAGGAATCCGATTCCGTACTTTTTCATCAGACGAGCGACGCGAGGTTCCAGAATGGTTGCACTTATTCTTGGAAAGATCGGAGGCATCGGGCAATTCAAAGTCTCGTACACCGCCGCTGCCTGTGCGAAATACGCAACTTCGGCAGGCCCGCCGATATATACCGCCGTTGGAAACATCGTATCCTGAACAACGGGTCTAAGAAGAACATTGGGACTCAATGAAAGGTCCAAACTCACTTCGCTCGGTCGAAGCACCTGACGCGCGCGGCCGCGAAATGCAAACAGCCCCGTAAAATTCTCATCCACTTTCACCTGTTCGTGATATCCGGCGTCCCGAAGAGACTTGCCTTTCCGAATCACGGCGGCGCGAATCTCCGGATTGTGATGCACGGCCTCATTCATTATCGGCTGTGCCAGCTTCTTGAGCTCCGGATGGAGTGGATCCACCAGGATGAGAGGAGTGCCGGCAAATAGCCTCGCCATCAGCGATCCAAAACTTTCGACGGGAGATTTTCCAGGCTGGTAACTCGATTCCAGGATATCGCGAACTTCGGCACTGAAGTCGGACTGCGGCAGACACGACATGCAGTCTGCAATCACCTGACGGATGTCCTCGCGAAAATGTATCCAGCCAACGGGTGACGGAACAACATCGGACAAATCCACGCGCGCACGACACAGTCTCGAGTCGCGATTAAGCACCCATGTTGTTTCGATTTCCTCGTGATCATGGTCTTCCGCCGCAATCCAAAAGACGGGAGCGGCACGAACACCAGACTGCTCCAGACTACGGGCAAGCTTTACTGCGGTTAGCGCTTTCAGGATCGAAAGATGCGGTCCTGTAAAAAGACCAGGTTGCTGGCCCGTGATGACTGCTACCGCACCTGCAGCGAGGTTCTCGACGCCCTTCTGACTGGATCCGAAATCCTTCTGCTGCCCGGCAAGAACCGAGCATAGTCGATCCATATGCGATTTAGCCGGATGGGGGCGTTGCCGGGCAAAGTTTGCGATGGAATCGAGTGAGTATCCCCGGGGGTAGAACGACTGAACACGCGGCCAGTTATCCAAATAATCCGAAAACAACGCCGATGACGGCGGGAGGTGCCGTGGCGAAATCTGCACTAAACCATCCTCTCCAGAAACTGCTCCAGCCCGCGAATCTTCAGTCCCTCCGCCATTGCAAGTACAACTTGACGGTCGAAGGGAGGCGTCCGGAGATTCTCTTCGAGACCGACAAGATCAGGCAAGCATTTAAACTCAATTTTGATGGAACGAAGACCCGAGTTGGCTCCACGAATTGCCCGATAGTGACTCAACATTCTCAACACAGGAAAATAGAGAACGATATTGGGTCCGGGAATAGGAGCAAGAATCGGAGTGAATACAATGGCGACTGCAGACAGTATGAGATCAACAATGAACCAGAATGTCTGTCTGAATCGCCGGCGCTTCAAAACGGATCGAAACTGCGAGCTGACATCCGACGAATCCTGGGGCGGGCCGTGATAGACCACGAAATGCTCCGTCGAAGCCATGGCTTTGAGTACCCGTTCTCCAGGGTCAATTCGGTCTTCGAGTCTAACGTAGCATTCGTGCGCCGCTTTCAGAACACGGCCCACCCATGCGATCACTCGATTCCGGTGCCGCATGAACCACGTAATCATTCTCACGACACGGTCGTCCGATTCTTCCTCAAAAACCTCGACAATATCCAGAGGGCTGAAGAGCACGAAACGTTTGTGACGCGCGGCTATGAGGTAAAGGTCCAGGGACGTCCGCATACTTCGGAATTGTACCGCAACCACTCTTCGGTCCGACGGGTGACATCATCGTATTTCAACAGGTCGCTCACTACTGCAACGGATGCCGCGCCACACGCGAATACATCCCGCGCATTCGCCATCGTGATTCCGCCAATGGCCACGACCGGTCTGCTCGAACGTGAACAGATTTCTCGAAGACCATTCAAGCCAATTACGGGATCGGCATCGGCTTTTGTGGACGTTGGAAACACTGGCCCCGCAGCAATGTAGTCCACAGGCGACATTTCGGCGTCCAAAGCCTGCGGAAGACTGTGCGTTGAAAAACCCAGAATCTGGTTTGAGGGAAGAATTTCTCGAATCTTCCGAGGCGGGAGGTCTTTCTGCCCCAGGTGGACACCAGCCGCTCCGGAAAGGAGAGCAACATCTGCGCGATCATTCACAATGACGCGGCCGTCTGCGGGTGCGAATTCCAGAATCGCAACGACTTGATTCAAGAGCTCACGCCCGGACGCATTCTTGTTCCGGACCTGGACCAGGCGCGCCCCGCCGGCGAACAACTCACGGGCCAACAAGACGGGATTTCCAAAGGCAGCGTCCGCGATAGCATACAGCCGCGGTATGGAAATCATGAAATCAGACTACACAAAAGGTGAACTGCTCAGAGAGGCGCCGAATTTCGTATCTCAAGCGGCCAAGATGCTGGTCGGCGCCGCACACGAATATGGCAACATCGTCGGATCCAAAGCGGCGCGCGACAAGGATCGCCTTATCCGATATCAGGATCTGTTCCAGAGCATCTCCCATGGCGGTATCTTCCGCCGTACGCCGCGCAATTCGGAACAAAGTTGCATATTCGGCCGCGAAGGCTTCCGCATCGAAACTAAAATCAGAAGATGAATGAACCTTGAATGCACCGCCTGCGCCGATGAGGATCGCGGCCTTCAATTCCGTAACCTTGTCTCGCAATGAATTGAATAGTTGCCCTACGCTCGCTTGCAAAGCTTCCTCTACTTCTGAGGTTCAGCCTTGACATCCGGCACAGCCGCAATGATCTGGTCGAGGGACTTGATCTTGGGCGTAACAAAGAAAATCAATTCCGACGTGCTCTTGATCGTCGATGTCTGCTTGAACAGGTAGCCAACGATCGGGATGCTTCCAAATCCTGGCACCTGACGGACGTTCAGGGAGTCCGTGTCGACGTAGATTCCACCGATAACGGCCGTTCCACCGTCTGGAATCAGGACCTGAGTCTTGGCCTTCTGACTTGCCACGGATGGGATGCCATCCACGGATCTCGCAAAGTCCGGCACGCTGTTTTCAAGCGCAACTGTCAGCAGGATGGTTCCTGCTGCCGTAATCTGTGGAGTCACTGTCAGATTCAATGAGAAGTCAATGAACGATGTCGTAACCGTATTATTGACGTTCGTCTGGACGGGTATCTGGGTTCCCTGAGAAACAGTTGCCGGCTGGTTGTTTTGCGTCGTTATTCGTGGCGATGAAAGTAACTTCGCGCGGCCACTGGCTTCGGCCGCTGTCACAATTGCATCTAGCAGAACGTCTCCGCCCGGCTGTATCAGGAACGCAATACCTGACGTGGCCGCAGCAGGCAAATTTGAAAGCAAAGGAACACCGGCTCCGCTTTGAACTCGCGGGTTGGCACCGTTGACCACGGTGAATGGGCTATTCGAACCGCTTGCGCCCGTCAGAATATTTCCGGTTCTGTTCCCAAACAGCAATCCAAGTTGACTCCCAAGATCCCTTGAGAAAGACTTGTTCGCGGAAAGTAGCCGTCCTTCGATCTCCACCTGTTCGGCGGGTGTGTCCAGAAACTTGATGATCTGATCGACTTTTGAGAATTGGCCCGGAATGTCCGTAATGATCAGGGCATTCTTCCTGTCATCGCGGGTGACGTCGCCTCTCTTCGAAACAACATTGCTCGTCCCTTGTGTCAGGGTTGTCTGAATCACGCTGGCCTTCGTGTAATTAAGAATATATGTGTGCGTTTCCAGCGGGGATATTGCATCCTTCGCATCGAGCGCAGCCTTACGGGCAGTGTCTTCACTCTGCAAGGTCGCGACGGTCGCAATTCTCAGTATGTTGCCCTGAAGCTCCCCTCTAAGCTGATTCTGTTTGAGGACAATATCGAGCGCCTGGTCCCACGGAACATCGGTCAGGCGGAACACAGGCAGCGTTCCGCTGACGTTTTGATCTGTTGTCACATTGAGTCCGCTGGTTTCGCTGATCAACCGGAAAAAGTCTTTCAGGTCAAGATCCCTGACATCAAAAGACACGATCTCTCCGGTGTATTGCGCGGGTTGCGCAGGCGATGTCAGAGTACTTCCCGGTACCGTTTGCGGCCCGACATTGATTTGCGACTGAACGACAGCTGCACCGGGCAATGCCGAAGCCAGCATCAATCCTTGAACCATCTGCGGGGAATTCGAATCCTGTGCGGTCAGAGTCACCGTCTGCGGATTGAATCGAGGCAGCGTTGGAACCGCCTTCTTTGCCTGCGTCGATTCCGGGATTGTTACCGGTCCTGCAACTAGAGTTGCCGGAGCCTTTGCCTCTCCAACCACAACGGCGGGTGCAGTTTTAGCCGCTGGTTCAGAACGTAAGGGGCTTGACGCAGGAACTGCCGCAGCGGGATGCCCAAAAACGACGCGAACCATTTCGGATTTGTCGTCGACGATCTGATACTGGGCGTCTCTGGTCAAATCAAAGACAATTCGAGTAACACTTCGATCCTTGTCCTGAAAAATACCGGCCCGAACTCGTTCGACACCCGAAGCCGACACTTGCTTTTCCTTGAACGCTACCGCGTTCTGCAAATCATGAAAGTCGACTACAAGCCGCCGGGGGCCTGACAATTCAAAATAAGTAAACCTTGCCGGCTCGGTCGTCGTGATGCGTGCCTCCATGGAATCTCCACTGGGAGTCATCGCGACGTCCTTTACAGCCTTCACCGGGGCGGTATCCTTTGGACCAGCTGCCTGCACTACCAAAGTGAAAGCCAACAGAAACATTCCGAACGCCAAGGCCTTTCTCGAATCGAACACTCTCATTTTTTATCTCCTGCCGTCGAACGAAGTTTCTTAATCTCTTCACCGCCCTCCGGCGTCGTCTCCGGCTTATTCGCCGAAGAAACTTTCGTGAAAACTACGGAGTCCGGCCGGATCTCCTTGATAACAGCATCGAAGAGCGTGTCCCCGCGGGACGCAATCACCGGTGCCCTGAGTCCCGGCACCAGGAAAATCGCCCGCGACATTGAAGGTTCGCTTCTGGAAACGAAAACTCCGCTCAGCGTTACCTCTTCCACTTTCGCTCCCTTCAATCCCGGAGGACGGGCCGCCTCGCGCGGAGTTTCCCCAGGACCCGGAGCGGGAAGGGGTTTTGGAATTGGATTTACAAAAGGATCGCGTCGACCTCGCGGTAAGTACTCGTATCCCTGCGGCACTCCAAGTACCGGGGGGGCCTCCACCACAGCTTGCGGCGCCTTCGGCTGCATCTGGGCTGGCGCATTTGTCTGCGCCATGACAGGCAACACCACCATCAGCTCAAAACAAAATAACAGGATTGCCAATCGATATTTCATTTCGTTACCGTGACCTTCGGTGCATTCTCGTCTACTGCTTCTTCTTTATATACGAACGTCGTCGCCGTATACGTCGCGCCAACAGTTGCCGTGTTTCCCACCGGTCCGTCTGAAGCGCGGCTCTGGATTTTCATATTGCTGATGTTCACAATGCGAGGCAGGAGACGTATCTTGTCCAGGTATTTGCCCAGATTGTGAAATGTGCCCACGATCTCCATATCAATGGGCCACTCCGTATAAACATCGTGATCAATGGTCGCGCGCGACACGACGCGAATGATCCGGAGTGCGGAAGTCGAAGCGGAACTTTGTACCTGCCGGAGAATCTGGTCTGTCTCCTTTTCCAGCGGCAGAACGCTTTTCAACTTATCCAGTTGTTCCTGCAACGCTGCGGATTCCGCCTTGAATTTCGCGAAAGTTCGTTCCTCCTGCTGGCTCTTCGCCACTTGAGCCTTCACGAGTTCCAGTTCGGCCAGCTTGGCTTCGATCCCGACTTGCATCGGAGACAGATACTGATACCAGAGCAACCCAAGCAGAAGACCGCAGAACCCGGCAACTACCAGCACCTGGTAATACCACTGCAGTTTTGAAAAATCCTTCAAGCCGGAAGCCATCAGTTCGCCTCCTTTGCCGGCGCTGCTGGCAGCGCAAATTCACAAGTCAGGCTGAACGTATAGTTCCCCGCTGAGTCGGTGGCGTTCTGAAGATTGATGTTTCGAAAATATCCAGTAGCTTTGAGATTGGTGTAGAAATCGGCGATTGCATTCACCGATGTTCCTGTTCCCGACATGTTGATGATTGCATTGTTCTGGTCCAAGGAACTGAGCCAGACATACTGAGTCTTGTCGATGGCGTCGTCGAGTATGTCCAGTGACCGGACCGGACTGACCTGTCCTCTTTTTAATCCCTCGATCACCGCGATACGGGCTTCAAGAGCTTTCTTTCGTGCTTCATAGATCTGGTCCTGCTTGATGATCGCAGCCAGCTTGTCGCGTTCCGCCTGCTCATGAACCAGTTGCTTATTCACGTCGTCCAGTTGCCCGTTCAAACGGGAATACCACCAGAATCCCGCGGCTGCTGTCCCCACCATGATCAGGATCAGCAATAGCGGCAGAGCGCGTGATGGTACAGGGGCGCTCACCTCCCCGCTTCTGCCACCTTTCTTTTTTGGAGCGCCGGATAAATTGACCCTGATCATTAATCAAACCCTCTTAATGCAAGACCAACAGCAACGGCTAATGACGGGCCCATCGCTGTCACTCTTGCCATGTCGACCTTAGGACCAATAGTCACAGACTTGAATGGGTCCAGAGCCTGCGTCGGATATCCAAACGTTTCTTCAATTCTCAGGGCCAGTCCCGAAATGCGCGAAGTCCCTCCGCTGATGAGCACCTGTGAAATTGTCTCTCTGGGATATGTCTCGCGGAAGAAGTCGAATGTCTTTTGAACTTCCATCACCAGCATGTCGGTAACCGACTCCAGCAATGGCTGAACCATTTCTGCTTCTGAATCACCGCCGGTCTTGCCCAGCTTCAGATCCTCCGCTTCCTGAAAAGACAGCTGGAGTTCCTTCTGCAGAATGTCTGTGTATTGATTGCCGCCAACGGAAACATCTCGAATAAAGAGGGGCATACCGCCCTTGGTGATATTGATGTTCATCAGGGATGCACCGATATTGAGCAGTGCAATCGTTGCACTGGGATCAACCGTATAGTTGGCTTCGAAAGCGTTCTGGAGAGCGAACGCATCAATATCGACGACATCGGCATTTCTTCCGACGGTCTTGATCACATTTGTGTGATTCTGAATCTTGTCTTTCTTGGCAACAACGAGCAGGACTTCCATCTCAGGATCTCCGGTCCCCACCGGTCCAATCACCTGGTAGTCCAGATTCACTTCAGCAATCTGGAATGGAATGTGTTGTTCGGCATCAAACTGAATCGACGCATCCACTTCCGCACTTGTTGCTCCTGGAACCACGATGCGCTTAACAATAACGGAGTGTCCTGAAACTCCCGCCGATATTCCCTTTGGCTTGAACTTTCCCACAAACAGAACCCGTTTGATCGCCTCGGCCACAGCCCGGCTGTTCATGATGGCACCGTCGACCACGGCATCCGGCTCCAGGACTTCCGACGCGAATCCCGTGAGTTCATAACCCTTTCTGGACTTCGTCAGCTCGACAGCCTTTATGGAATTCGAACCGATATCAAGACCGATCAACGGCTTACTTCTGCTAAACAGTCCCATATTCCCTCAACGGCCTTGGCGGCCCTTTGCGGCGGTCGTTTTTTCGATGCGCGTCGTCTTCACATCCAGAACGCGTTCACTGACCTTCTCCATCCAGCGGTCCAGGAGGTCCTTCTTGAATCTCCAGCGATTCCCCAATTTGAATGCGGGAATCCTGCGCTCACTGAGGTATTTGTATAACGTGTCGGGAGAGACTCCGAGGTACTTCGAGGCTTCACGCAATGTCATCACATCCTTGTGCTGTCCCATATATAAGGCCCAATCTCCTGACGAACACCTTGTTTCATACCGGTTTGTGCCGGACTTTACCGTCTCCTCTTTGGAGTCTTCGGGGTGTTATACGGTCGTTGTGGAAGTCCGAGGCTAACAAGGCGACATATGCATGGCAAGCAAAACTTTTGTGCCATTGCAACGCGTCGTGAATTCAATTTACAGCGAAATTATACGGGCAGGTCGGATCAGGTCCACACTGGAATGAAATTGAAATTTCTCATCATTTCGGGCCGGAAAATCCGTGCGGAAATGGGCCCCGCGGCTTTCAAGACGTATCAATGCTGACTGCAAAATCAGTTCTGCAATGGTACGAAGGTTTGCTGTTTCCATCTGGTCAATGGAAGGAAGCGTCGATGCCTTCCAGTTCGTTTCCATTTCGGAAATAATTTGCAGTCCCTGTTTCAATCCATCGCCGTCTCGAACGATGCCGGCATGCTGCCATGCCGTTTCGTGAATCCTCTGGCGAGCGGTCTGGGCATCGGAAGGGACGCGAAGGCTGAATTCCGATTCAGACAATCGCGGATGAACCGCACTCAAGCCTTCGATCATGGAAGCCGCAGCACGTTTTCCAAACACGACACACTCCAGCAACGAATTACTCGCCAGCCGATTCGCGCCGTGTACACCGCTGGATGCGACCTCGCCGGCAGCAAACAATCCGGGCAGTGACGTGCGTCCACCGAGATCCGTGTGAAGCCCACCCATAAAGTAGTGCGCCGCCGGAACAACGGGGATCGGCTGATTCGTAATATCAAAACCATGCTGGAGACAAAAAGCATGGATCTGTGGAAACCGTTTCCGGATATTGCCAGAGGGAATATGCCGAAGGTCGAGTCGCACTCGGCTTCCTTCGGAAATTCGAGCGTAGATCGCGCGTGCAACAACATCGCGGGGAGCAAGCTCTTCGACAAAGCGGTTCCCCTTGTCATCAATTAAATGCGCGCCTTCACCGCGCACAGCCTCGGAAATCAGGAACGGCGGCAACCCGGGAAGGCTGAGTGCAGTTGGATGGAATTGAACAAATTCCATATCGCGGAGTAAAGCACCTGCGCGAAAACCGATTGAGAAGCCATCTCCCGTCGCAACCGGAGGGTTTGTAGTTTCACGATAAACCTGACCGGCGCCGCCGGAAGCAATGAGGGTTGCGACACCCGAAGCGATAACGTGCTTTTCATTCTGAACAAAGCGAACGCCCTCGACCCGGCCATCCGCAACATTCAACTCCTGAACAAACGCAAAATCCATAACGGTGACGGAGGGCATGGATCGGACCCTTGTTGACAAGGATCGAATGATTTCCCGCCCCGTGGAATCCCCGTGTGCATGCAGCACTCGAGCCTGACTGTGCGCACCCTCCCGGGCAAGTGCGACGTGACCATCCACGCGATCGAATTCCGTACCCCATTCGATGAGTTTCCGTATCTCTTCAGGCGCCTCGTCGGCCAGAACTTTTACGGCCGCTTCATCACAAAGACCTGCACCCGCCGCGAGAGTATCGAAGGAGTGAATGTCTGTAGAATCAGATTCGCCGACGGCAGCAGCGATGCCGCCCTGAGCGTACTGCGAGTTGGATTCGGTAAGCGCCGTCTTGGTGAGAAGCAGAACGCGGCCCGCCTTCGCGAGATCGACGGCAGCGCGAAGTCCAGCAACACCACCGCCGATGACTATGAAATCCGTGTCAATTCGTTCGTGTTGCGTCCTGCTCTTCACCGGTCAAAGATAGCACGGGCAGCGGGGGTCAAACTGTTTCGGGCTTTGACGGAACTTCCAGCGCGTCAATCTCCTGCTGGATTGCCTGTGTTGCACGTTCGTTGGCCTTCTTCACGAAACGCCAGAACACTGCCAAAACCATCACGCCGGAAAGAAACTCAAATAGAGCCAACCAATCAAAACTGGTTCCAGGCCGATTGGGCCTCAGGAACATCGCCACACCGGCCACGACAAGCAGAATCAGAAGAAATTTGCCACCAAAGAAGTTGGCATTCCACGAGATCTTCGAAGGCTGAAACCGGCACCATTCTATAAGGCCGTCTCGCTTTCCTTCAATCCGCTGTCGATATAGCTTCCTGAAATCCTCAGGCGTACTAAACAAAGAGAGAGTGATGTACCCGTTTGTCCTCTCACCAGGGCGACGGCCTTGTCTGCTGTGCCAATACAAGCCAGTCGCATTAATGAAAATGACAACCATGAAGGGGCTCGAAAACATCTGCAGCTGGGAAAGCGGCATGACTATGAATGCACCGGCCATCCATATCAGGTTGAGCCGCCAGGCTCTTTGGTGCAAAGCCTCCGCATTGCGTCGAAGGTGATCCGTCAGCGCAGTCGCGCCGTCAATCACGATCGTCTGTTGAGAATGCCGCCAATATCCGGAACGGAGCAGCCATTGCCGAACTAACGATACAAATACATCGAAGAGCAAGGATGCAGCACCGCGGCTTTGGACCGATTCATCGAAGATCCAGAGCATCTGATCTTCGAACCTGCTGCGAAAACCCGCGGGATGCAGCCGAAGGAGGAAGCCGTATAGCGAACGGCTCGTCACTTCATTCCTCCCATCGAAGACTCGCCCATCGCATCGATCTCCTGCTGAATCACCTGCGCAGCACGTTCGTTCACCTTTGCCATAAGGCGAAATGAGAGCGCCCAGACGGTAATGTTGTAAACGAAGTATCTGGAGTGATCCCAATCCAGACTGGAATTCGGCAATCCCATATAGGTCCGAATAGCCGGGCGGAGCAGCCAAAACACCAGAAGGACAAAGAAGAGGCCGACAATTCCTCCGGCACCGCCAATTCCGCCAGCTTTCCCAACCCAGGCACGAAGACCATCGCGCCTCGCCTCGATCTGCGATCGATAAAACTCCTGCGAGTTCTTGTAATAGAAGAGGGAAATATAATTCATCCTTAACGGTCGGCCACGAACCGGCTTCCTGCCAGGAAACAGTGCAGTGGCATTTGCAGCCAGGCCGACAAACTGAAACTTCAGGAAAATGGAGATGGGCCACATCAAAAGGACAACTAACGCCTCGGCCAGCCAGATGATGTTCAGACCCCACGCTCTCCGAAAAAGCTTCCGGGAATTCTGGTGAAGTGTCTCGGCAAGGGCCAAGGATCCGTCGACTGCCAGCGTCGGCCGTGAATGCCGCCAATAAACGGAGCGCAATACCCACTGACGAACCAGGGAAACAAGGGCATCGAGCAGTAATGATGCAGTTCCTCGACTCTCTACCGATTCGTCGAAGATCCAAAGCATCTGCTCTTCGTAGTGCTCCCGGAAGCCGGCAGGATGCATGCGAAGCAGAAATCGATACAATGATCGAGTCGTCATGATTTACCTGCCTTCACCGGTCGGAGATATACTTTCGCCTGACGAAAGACGCTTTCAAGCCGGCCGATCTCCGCGTTCACTACTCGCTTCCCCAGCGAAGTGAGCCGATAGTACCGGCGCCGTGAGTCCTCTTCTCCCCTCGGGGTAACCTCGGAAACGAGGCTCTGATCGAGCAGTCTCTGAAGGTTGTCGTAGAGAGTCCCCGGCCCCAGCTTGTATTGGCCGTCGGATTGAAGCGCGACTTCCTGCATGATGCCGTACCCGTGGCGGTCTTCGCCGGCGAGCGAAAGCAGGATGTGAAGGATTGCGGGGGATAAAGGAAGATAACTGCCGGGTTCGTTGCTCATGGTCAGGATCCGTTATATCGGAATCCGACTGTGTGTGTCAATGGGACGGTAGGAACATTTTCTGTACTCTTCACCCTCGATTTAAAGATGGTCGGCACCCTCTCCCATCACTCATTTCTCCAGCATCTTTCGGATGGATTTCAATTCCTCCCTTTCCCGAGGGTCCAGACCCGGATAACTCATCCGAAGTTTCCCAAGAGTATCGCGGAGAATCTGAGACACGATCAGCTGAGTATCCTTCTTGTCGTCTGCCGGAACCACGTACCACGGCGATTCCTTCGTGCTCGTCGCGCTCATGCATGCTTCGTACGCCTTCATATACTGTCTCCAGAACTTCCGCTCGGCCATGTCGCCGACATTGAATTTCCAGTTCTTTTCCGCTTCGTCAATTCGCTTCATGAATCGGCGCCTCTGCTCGTCCTTTGATACGTGAAGGAATATCTTCACGACTCGAGTTCCATTGCGGTACATATGAGCTTCGAAGTCCGCAATGGAGCGATACCGCAAGTCCCAAACAGTTTTCTCATGCTGCAATTCAATCGGCAGCCGCTGACTGCGAAATATTTCGGGATGCACTCGTACCACGACAACCTCTTCGTAATACGAGCGATTGAAAATTCCAATTTGCCCGCGCTCCGGGAGCCATCGCGTTGTGCGCCAGAGAAAGTCATGGTCGAGTTCCTCCATGCTTGGATGCTTGAAGCTGGTCACCCGGCAACCCTGAGGATTCACTCCCGACATGACATGCTTGATCGCGCTGTCCTTCCCTGCCGCGTCCATCGCCTGGAAGATCACGAGCAGCGAGTATCGGTCATGAGCATAAAGCAGCTCCTGAATCGCGCTCAGTTCGCGTACATGCTCCCCGAGCGCTTCGCGATACTCTTCCTTCGAGTCGCAGAGCGGTTTCAGGCCTGTCGGCCGGTCATTCAGGCGGACCTTCTCATTCTCCTCAACCCGGAACTGTCTGGAATCGATCTTCATCGCACCCTCCACTCTATATATAGATGTTAAGCTTAGTTCTTTTCCGGGAGCACTCATTGAATCGTAAGTCGCCGTGGATAGAAAAGAATAAGGATGGGTAGCGTTACAAATACCCACGATTCCTATGCCGCCTTTCGTCTTTCCAGTTTCCGGCGCTACTTCATCGGCAACATGGTCATGATCCTTGGCCTGCAAATGCAGAAGGTGGCCATCGGCTGGGAGATTTACGAGCGGACGCATTCTGCCGTGCATCTTGGATATGTCGGTCTTGTTCAGTACCTTCCGCAGCTGCTGCTGTTCGTCATCACTGGACACGTCACGGACCGCTACAATCGAAAGTTCGTTCTGATGGCAGCCCTTTCATTCAATGCCCTCGCCGCAATTGGCCTGGCACTGAACTCATCCAAGGGCGGATCCATCTATTTTTTATATGCGTGCCTTCTCGCAGCAGGCACTGCAAAGGCGTTCTGGATGCCGGCGCGCGCCGCATTCCTCCCTCGAATTGTTCCGATGGAAATATTCAGTAACGCGGTTTCATGGAACACGAGCGGATTCGAGATTGCCACAATGACGGGACCGGCATTGGGCGGCCTGTTGATCGCCATGTTTCAGAGCCCGACACTCGTTTATGCGGTCAATGCCATAGCGGGTATTTTGTATGTCGTTCTGATTTCGCGCGTGATCTACAAACACGAGACCCAGGAACACCGTCCGGTCAGCCTGCGCTCGCTTTCCGCCGGTTTTCAATTTGTCCGAAAGTCGAACGTTGTGCTTTCCGCCATGATGCTCGACATGTTCGGAGTGATGCTCGGCGGAGCAACCGCTCTCATGCCGATCTATGCGAAAGACATCCTGAATGTCGGCCCCACCGGACTGGGCTGGCTGATGGCTGCGCCCGCCGTTGGTGCTTGCACGATGGCAGTCCTGCAGGCCCATCACGGGCCGATGAAACACGCGGGACGTGTGGTGCTTTTTGCCGTGGCGGGATTCGGAGCGGCCACTATTGTTTTCGGGGTTTCGCATCTGTTCTGGCTGTCACTGGGCATGCTGGTTCTGCTTGGAGCGTGCGACAACATCAGCGTGGTCGTTCGCGTCACGCTGGTGCAGATCATGACGCCGGATGAGATGAGAGGGAGAGTGTCGGCGTTGAACGCGCTGTTTATTGGAACTTCAAATGAACTCGGCGCTTTAGAGTCCGGCATGATGGCCGGAATCTTTGGTCCGGTGTTCTCGGTGGTGTCGGGTGGGGTTGGAACGATTCTTGTCGCAGCAGTGATTGCGTATCTCTCGCCCCAACTGCGAAGCTACGGGCGGCTTTGACCTCTAAGGGCGTTCAGAGCGCCCCTCCAACGTCATCCCTATCTCTCCGGCCCTAATTCAATACCTTTGCGCTAACCACAAGAATGTACGCGCGATCGCCGGACGTCGATTTTCCCACGACCACCTGCTTACCGACTGGAATATCCACATCCGTGGCAATCTTCACCTGCGCGGTTTCGCCATTGAGGCGGAAATCCAGGTGCGACATGCGAACGGAGGCGGATGCCGTATCACCTGTTCCAACACTGACCTTTGCAGAGAGATAGTAGGTCGCATCCCTGGGCGTACTGCCCGGCCCGGGAGCAGGTCCCAAACCGCGAACTCCCCCATTCAGGTTGATGGAATATCCGTCCGCGGTCGTACCAAACATCGTATCCAGAAGAAAAAACTGCTTATAGGACAACACTCCCTTGAGCTGTTCCACGACCGCATTGGTAGTCGCAGGAACCGGCCGAAGCGTCTCAGCAAGGTCCGAGGCAACCAGCACGTAGATCGTCCATTCCACATTCTTAGGTCCTACCTGAGGCACATCCAGGCGTTTGATTGCGTCTGTGATTGCTGGCATGTTCGCTGCCGGAGCCCGAACGGAAATCAGGTGCTGACCAGTTTGCGGAACGATTTCCG
>Ga0184628_10000986_pt1 | contig 14531 bp, 12 predicted proteins | sample PLM4_5_b1_FD_133149 | JGI IMG/M metagenome (GOLD analysis project Ga0184628, IMG submission 133149) | Groundwater sediment microbial communities from an aquifer in East River, Colorado, USA - PLM4_5_b1 | ecosystem: Environmental > Terrestrial > Soil > Riparian zone | place: USA: East River... | reverse complement strand
TCGCCGGTCGTGCTGCTGACCAAGCCGGATCTCTGCGCGAACGTGACCGCCGCCGCGGCCGGGGTCGTGGGGTTGGCGGGCGGTCTGCCGGTGCACGTGATCAGGCCCACGCTGGGCGAGGGGCTCGACGAGGTGCGCGCGCATCTTCGCCCGGGGCGAACCGCGGCGCTGCTCGGATCGTCCGGCGTCGGCAAGAGCACCATTCTGAACAGCCTCGCCGGATCGGACGTTCAGCGCACGCGCGCCGTTCGCGAGTCGGACTCGCGCGGCCGGCACACGACGACGCATCGATCGCTGGTCGAATTACCTGGGCTGGGCCTGGTCATCGACACGCCGGGCATGCGCGAGCTGCAGTTGTGGGATGCCGCCGAGGCCGTCAGCGACACGTTCGATGAGATCGAAGCGCTGGCCGCGGGCTGTCAGTTCGGTAACTGCCGCCACCGCGAGGAGCCGCGCTGTGCGGTAAAGGCCGCGGTGACCGCGGGTCAGGTGACGCCGGAGCGTGTAGACAGCTATCTCAAGCTTCAGGACGAACTTGCGCGACTCGCGCAGGATCAGGACGCCCGGCGCGAACGACCCTCCGCCAAGCCGCGGATACGCCGCTCGTAACGGCGCGCTCGCCCTATAATCGGCGCATGTTCGCGATTGTGGCGCTCCTCTGGATGCTTGGTGATCCACAGGCGGCGGCGCGCCCACGTCCCCAGGCGCCTCCGCGCCCGCCCGCCACGCCCGCGCGGCCGCAGCCACCGGCCGATCCCTACTTCGTCAACACGATGACGCCGGCGGACCTGCAGAACAAACAGGCCGTACTCGACACCTCGCTTGGGACGATCGTGCTGGACCTGCTGCCCGAGGCGGCGCCGAATCACGTGGCTCACCTGATCGCGCGCGCCCGCGAGGGCGCCTACGACGGCACGATCTTCCACCGCGTGATCGCCAACGGCATCATCCAGGGAGGGGATCCGCTGTCCAGAGATCCCGCGTTGAGTGCGCGATACGGCACCGGCGGGATGCGGGAGCTTCGGTTCGAGCGGAACGACGAGAAGATCACGCGCGGCGCGGTGGCCGCGGTGCTCGCGCCCAATCTCCCCGACAGCGGGGGATCGCAGTTCTTCATCGCCATTGCCGATCAGCCGGCCCTCGACGGGCAGTACACGGTGTTTGCCCGCGTGGCCGAAGGCATGAACGTGGCGCAGAAGATTTCACAGGTCGCCGCCGACGCGTCGATCCCGACAGAGCGGGTCGTCATGCGCACGGTGACGATTCGCGAGAAGCCTGCTCCGGCGCCCGAACCGTTCAGTACCGAGACGGTGGAGGAGCTCTCACGCTATCGCGCCGTGCTCGACACGACGATGGGCAGCATCGCGCTGCAGTTCTTCCCCGACAAGGCGCCGAATCACGTGCGCAATTTCCTTCGGCTGGCGGCGGTGGGTTTCTACGACGGCACCGCGTTTCACCGAGTGGTGAAGGGGTTCGTCATTCAGGGCGGCTTCCTGCCGACGCGCAGCGAGCCGACCGACATCACGCAGGAGCGCTACATCCGGAAGCTGCAGCCCGAGTTCAACGACACGGCCCACGACAAGGGGATCGTGTCGATGGCGCACGGCGACGATCCGGCGAGCGCCGACACGTCGTTCTTCATCGTGACCGCCCGCACCCCCGTGCTCGACGGCAAGTACACCGCATTCGGCCGCGTCGTCGAGGGGCTGGACGTGGTGGAAAAGCTCGAGGCCGTGCCCGTCAACGGCGAGACACCCGTGACCCGCGTCGAGGTGAAAAAGGTCACCGTCGTTCGCCAGCCGTAGAAGGCGGACTGCCTTCGGCGCGTCACTTCTTCGGCAGGTACACCAGATTTCCAGGTTGACGGGTCGCGGTCCAGACCTTGTTGTATACGGCGTCGAGCGTGTCACGGCTGACGAGACGCATCGCGATGCTGTTCGCGAGCTCCTCGGTGTGCAGGTAGGGATGGTGGGTGAAGATCCAGACGTGTCCGAGCTCGTGCGCCACGACCGCACGGATCTCGTCGTCGGTCAGCTCGGCAGCGAACCGGGCTTCGATCGAGATCTCGAATGCGTCTTCCCCGTTTACGCGGGCGACCGAGACCACGAGCGGATTGAACGGAACGAAGGAGGCACGCACCTGGCTGTCGACCGGTAGCTTGGTGCGGAACTCATCAACGATGGCCTGAATCTCCAGCCGTCGCGCTTCGTCTGCACTTGTGGGCGCAGGCCGTCCGGCTGGCGGGACCTCCACACGCCCGAGGCGGCGCGCCGTCGCCTTTCGCGGCAGCACCGCGGGCAACAGGAGCACTGGTACACCGATGAGGCAAAGCCACCGAAAAGACATGCGCACGTCCATCACCTCGAGGCGGTTGGGCTCGGAGCGGTATGCATGTCGAGCGCCCGAGACGACTCGAGCGACGAACCGAGCACAGTGAATACGTAGATCAAATCACAACGGCTCAGGACGTCGTGCACACTCGAGTTCTCGATCGAGTCGCTCCGCGCAAGATCTATTACGCGATGCCGTGTCACGAACCGTCCGCTCGCCAGCCTCACCCAGTGATCCTCGATCCATGTGATTGGTACGTCAATTGGGTGGGGGCGCATAGGAGGATCCTCAATGTACACCCTCAGATGTATCGGAATGACGTGCCTCATGGTGATTGCCGTAGTGACGTTCGCGTCGGCGCAGCAGCAGGCTCGGCCGGGCGACCAGGCGCCGGCACCAGCACCGGCACAGGCGGCGCCGGCACCGGCACCGGCCATGGCCGCGGGAGAACTCTTGAAGGTTGACACCGCCGCCAAGACGATTTCAATCAAAACTGAAAAGGGCGACGAGATGAAGTTCAGCTATACCGACGCCACCAAGGTCGTTGGCGCCGACGGGGTTGCCGGCCTTGCAACCACGTCGGGAGCGAAGGTAATCGTGCGGTACAGGTCGCAGGGACAGAACATGGTGGCGACCGAAGTGGAAGTCCAGAAGTCGGCAGCGTAGTAGCCTCGGGCGACGGAACGTGTATCGAGGCCCGGTAAGAAGGATGCGCGGTGCCACCCTGGGGCCGCGCATCCAACCGGTCAGCCAGCGCGTCGCACGGCGGTGACCACACCCACGAGGAAGTCGAGCTGGATCCGATCTCCCTGTTGGAGTCCAGCGGCCAGCACTTCCGTGCCGACGCGCGCGACCCGCATCTGACTGTCTGGCTCGTCGGCGAAGGTGTAGTGCACGTCGTACGAGAGCTGACCGTGAACGCTGATGGGCTGCAATCGATGCAGCACGGCGTCACGTGAGCCTTTGAGCACGCCCGTAGGTTATAGGTTCCAGACGAGCGGGGACAGGGAAAAGCAGAGTTACGGCACGCCGAATGGAAGACACCCTTGCGGGTCGTCACGCATGGCGACGGCGGTGGTGTCGGTCAGGTTATGTACGCTGACACCGAGCAGGCGCACGGGGCGCGCACCCGCTTCGGTGCGCGCGAGCAGGCTGACGGCGCGCGCCACCACGGACTCCTCTTCACGCGTCGGGCGGTCGGTGTGGCTTCTGGTGATGGTGCTGAAGTCGCTGTACCGCACTTTGATCGTCACCGTGCGTGCGTAGAGCCCGCGCGTGAGCAGCCAGCGACAGGCATCGCGCGCCATCGCCTCGATCTCGTGCCGAATCACGGCGTTGTCGCTGATGTCGCGCTCGAACGTATTTTCGCTGCCCGATGATTTCGGCGCGTGCTCGGACACGACGGGGCGGTCATCTTCGCCGTGGGCGAGCCGTTGCAGCCAGTCGGCGAGCGAGCCAACGGTCTCGCGCAGCCGATCGGGGTCGATCGTGCGCACATCCACGAGCTTCTCGATGCCCTGCGCGCGCAGCTTCTTCGCCGTGACTGGGCCGACGCCCCAGAGCGCATCGACCGGCAGTTCCTGCAGGAACGACTCGACACGTTCGGGCGCGATCACGGTGAGTCCGTCCGGCTTCTTCCATCCCGACGCAATCTTGGCGAGAAACTTGTTCGGCGCGACGCCGGCCGATGCGGTGAGGCCGGTCATCGCGTGGATCTCGGCCTTGAGGCGGCGGGCGACGGTCACACCCAGCGGCTCCCGCCACGTGTTCTCGGTAACGTCGAGATAGGCCTCGTCGAGCGACATCGGCTCGACGAGCGGCGTGACGGAACGGAAGAGCGTAAACACCTGCCGCGACACCGCCTGGTACTTGGCGAAATCGGGACGCACGATGACGAGCGAGGGACAGAGGCGGACGGCTCGCGACATAGGCATCGCGGATCGAACGCCAAAGCCGCGCGCCTCGTAACTGGCCGCGGCCACGACACCCCGCTTGTCGGGGTCGCCGCCGACTGCGACCGGTACGCCGCGGAGCGCGGGGTGGTCGCGCTGTTCGACCGAGGCGTAGAACGCGTCCATGTCGAGGTGAAGAATCCGGCGCACCACAACCACCAACTACGAACCCCAACTACGAACCCCAACTACGAACCACCAACTACGAACCACCAACCACCAACCACCAACCGGAGTCTATGTACCTGTGGCGCCGAAGCCGCCGCGGGTGACCTCGCGGAGGTCGTCGACTTCCTGCCAGCTCACGCGAGGCGCGGGGAGCACAATGCCTTGGGCCAGGCGATCCCCCCGCTTCACCCGCACTTCGGCGCCGCTGATGTTCAGTACCTGGATCATGACCTCGTCGGTCGGCCCGCAATAGTCCGGATCAAGCACGCCGACGCCGTTCGCGACGACCAATCCGCGCTTGAGCGGCGTGCTGCTTCGGGCAAAAATGGCCAGGAAGTGCCCTGTGGGCACCTCGATGACGAGTCCCGTTCGGACCAGTGCGATCTGCTTGGGCGCGAGGGTGATATCGTGTGCCGCGGCCAGGTCGAAGCCGGCCGCCTCCTCGGTGGCGTAGGTTGGGAGAGGAACTGTGGAATCGAGTCGTCTGATCTTCAGCCGCATCAGCGGAGCATACCAGTCGGGCGCGGCCGCGCCCTCGCACCCTCGCACGTCGGACGCACCCTTCGCACCCCCGTGCCGTCGGACCCTCGCACTGCTGGTTGTCATCGTCCTGTTCGGCCCGTCCGCGTGGTCGCAGTCGCTGTCATCGAAGCTGCCGCTCGATCCGGCCATCCACGTCGGCACGCTGCCCAACGGGATCACGTACTACCTGCGCTCCAATGCGAAACCCGAGGATCGCGTCTCGCTGCGTCTGGTGGTGAAGGCGGGCTCGATCGACGAGGCCGACGACCAGCGTGGCCTGGCGCACATGCTCGAGCACATGGCGTTCAACGGGACGACACACTTCAAGTCCGGCGAGCTGGTGGCGTACTTCGAATCCGTGGGCGTCTCCTTCGGCCCGCACGTCAACGCCTACACGAGCTACGACGAGACGGTCTACATGCTCGACGTGCCGTCCGATCGCGCGGGTGTGCTCGACCGAGCGCTGCAGGCACTCAGTGACTTCGCCGGAGGCATGAGCCTCGACGCGAAGGAGATCGACAAAGAGCGTGGCGTGGTGCTCGAGGAATGGCGCCAGCGTCTCGGCGTCGGCTCACGCCTGCAGGCGGTGACCGATCGCGCGATCTACGGGCAGTCAAAATACGCCGAGCGGCAACCCATCGGCCTGCCCGAGACAATTCAAAAGGCACCGTACCAGCGCATCCGCGACTTCTACCGTCAGAACTACACGCCCGACCGCATGGCCGTCGTGGTGGTCGGCGATATCGACGTGGCAACGGCCGAGCGGTTGGTACGTCAGTACTTCGGCACGGTCGCCAAGCGGAAATCGGCGAAACGGCCCGTCTATCCCGTGCCATCGCACAACGACACGCGAGTGTCCGTCGCGACCGATCCCGAGGCGCAGACCTCGTCGGTCTCGGTGCTGTATACGCGACCCCTGAGAAAGTCTGAATCGCTCGGCGACTACCGGCGCGACCTCGTGCGCCAGCTCTTTGAGAGCATGCTCAACGCGCGGTTCGGTGAAATTGCCCGTCGCCCTGATGCGCCGTTTCTCGGCGCGTCGGCCGGCGACGATAGCCTGGGACGCACGGTCGAGGCGTTCGGCGTGTCGGCGCGTGTCAACGATGGCGGCATCGCACGGGGGGTGGAGGCGCTCGAGCAGGAGCTGGCCCGCGTCCGTCAGTTCGGTTTCGGCGACGCTGAACTGGAACGGGTGAAGAAGGCAACGCTGGCTGCGTACGAGCGCGCCTTCAAGGAACGTGACACCTCCGAGAGTCGTGGATACGCCTCGGAGCTCGCGAGCCTGTTCCTGGTGGGCGTGCCCGCACCGGGCATCGAGAACGAGTTTGCCTACGCGACGCGCCTCGTGCCGACGATCACCGTGGCCGAAACGGCCGCCCTCGCCCGCGAGCTGGTGAGCGAGACCAATCGCGTGGTGCTGGCCGTGGCGCCCGAGAAGGCAGGTCTCACGCCGCCAAGTGAAGCGACGCTCCTCATGGCGCTTCGGACCGGCGGCACCGCGACGCTGACCGCCTGGCGAGACGACGCGCAGGGCAAGGTGCTGATGGCGACCCGTCCGATGCCCGGATCGGTCGCCGGGCGACGGCGGATCGAGCCGCTCAACGTCACCGTGCTGACGCTGTCAAACGGCGTCGAGGTGTGGCTGAAGCCGACGACCTTCAAGAACGACCAGGTGATCTTCACGTCGTACGCGAAGGGGGGCACGATGAGCGTGCCCGAAGAGAACTACCGGAATGCGTCCCTGATGACGGCGCTCGTGGGCACGGCGGGCGTCGGAGGCCTGTCTCCGGTCGATCTGGGGAAGATGCTGGCGGGTCAGCTGGCGAACGCGTCGCTCAGCATGGGGGCGTACACGCACGGTGTCTCAGGGGGCAGCACGCCCAAGGACCTCGAGACGGCGCTGCAGCTCACCTACCTCAACTTCACTGCGGCCAACCACGATCCCGAGGCGTTCGAGCTGATGAAGCGCCGGCTGCGCGCGAACCTGGCCAACCAGGGGCAGAGCCCCGGCGCGGTCTTCGGCGAACGACTGCGTCTCCTCAACACGGTCAACAGCTACACGGCCCGGTCGATGAAGCCCGACGATGTCGATTCGCTCGACCAGTCGAAGATGGAGGCGTTCTACAAGGCCCAATACGCCAATGCCGCCGACTTCACCTTCTTCTTCGTCGGTGCCTTCGACGTTGACGCCATTACGCCGCTGCTCGAGACCTACATCGCGTCGCTGCCGTCGCAGGGCACGCGCTCGTCTCCGTCCAGCGCCGTGCCGTTTGAGTTTCCGACCGAGCCGAAGCGCGAGGTCGTCAACAAGGGGCAGGAACCGAAGAGTCAGACCGTCATCAGCTTCTTCGCCGACACCCGCCTCGATGAGCTCGAGATGCACCGGCTGCGCGCGGCGACGGCCATTCTCGAACGCCACCTTCGCGATCAGTTGCGCGAAGAGCTCGGCGGGACGTACAGCGTCGGCGTGGACTATTCGAACACGCTTCCGCAGCCAGGCTACGGCACGACCTCCGTCCAGTTCGGGAGCGCTCCCGACCGCGCCGAAGCCCTGGCCGCCACGGTGATGAGCGAGCTCGAACGCATGCGGCGCGACGGTCCCTCCGACGACGACGTGCAGAAGGTGAAAGAGACCGAGAAGGAAGGGCTGGAGACGTCGTTCGAGCAGAACGGCTTCTGGCTGGGCGCGTTGCAGACGGCGCATCTGCTGGGCTGGGATCCGGTCAGCATCCTCCATCGCGTCGAGCGTACCGAGTCGCTGAGCCGCGAGAACATCCACGACGCGTTCCGCAAGTACTTCCCCGAGGGGCGCAGCACGATCGTGACGCTGATGCCGGAGCGCACGGGGGTCACGCGGTGATCGTGTAGGGATCAGGGGTGGATCCGGGATGGATGGATCCAGGGTCAGGGACTCGGGACCAGCGCGATATACTGAGCAGCTGTCGCGACGTCGACGAGGCGCACGCTATTGATCCCCGACCCCTGATCCCGATCCCGACAAAGTTCTGCGGAGTCCATGCAATACATCTACACGATGAAAGGCCTCGGGAAGGTTCATCCTCCCGACGCCGTCGTTCTCAAAGACATCTGGCTGTCGTTTCTTCCGGGCGCCAAGATCGGTGTTCTCGGCCTCAACGGCGCCGGCAAGAGCTCGCTCCTGCGCATCATGGCCGGCGAGGACACCGAGTTCATCGGCGAGGCGTTCGCTGCCGACGGCGTCACCGTCGGGTTTCTGCCGCAGGAGCCGCGGCTCGACGCCTCGAAGAGCGTGCGCGGCAACGTCGAGGAGGGCGTGGCCGCCATCAAGGCGCTCCTCGAGCGCTACGACGAGCTGAACATGAAGCTCGGCGAGGACCTGGCGCCCGACGAGATGGACAAGGTGCTCGAGGAGCAGGGGCGCCTTCAGGACCGCATCGACGCGGTCAACGCCTGGGACATCGACTCGCAGCTCGACCTCGCGATGGACGCGCTGCGCTGCCCGCCGTCGGACGCCGACGTCACGACACTGTCGGGGGGCGAACGCCGCCGCGTCGCGCTGTGCCGCCTGCTGCTCACGTCGCCCGATCTCTTGCTCCTGGACGAGCCCACCAACCATCTGGACGCCGAGTCGGTTGCGTGGCTCGAACGGTTTCTGAAGGAATACAAGGGCACGGTCGTCGCCGTGACCCACGATCGCTACTTCCTCGACAACGTCGCCGAGTGGATCCTCGAGCTCGATCGGGGATCCGGGATCCCGTGGAAGGGCAACTATTCGTCGTGGCTGGAGCAGAAACAGCAGCGGCTCTCGCTCGAGGAGAAGTCGGAGAGCAAGCGACAGAAGACGCTGGCACGCGAGCTCGAATGGATTCGGATGTCGCCGCGCGCGCGACAAGCGAAGGGCAAGGCCCGGCTCAACGCCTACGAGCAGCTACTCAACGAGGACGCGGCGCAGAAGATCGAGCAGGTTGAAATCTACATCCCGCCCGGCCCGCGCCTGGGCGATCTCGTGGTGGAGTCGCGGGGTCTCAGAAAGGGCTACGGCGACCTGCTGCTCATCGACGACCTGACATTCACCCTCCCGCGGGGCGGCATCGTCGGCGTCATCGGCCCGAACGGCGCCGGCAAGACCACGCTGTTCCGCATGATCACCGGGCAGGAGCAGCCGGACGGAGGGACCTTGCGGATCGGAGAGACCGTGCAGGCCGGGTACGTCGATCAGAGCCGCGATGCGCTCGCGCCCAACAAGAGCGTGTGGGAGGAGATTTCAGGCGGCGAAGACGAGCTGATGGTGGGGAAGCGCCCGGTCGCGTCGCGTGCCTACGTCTCGTGGTTCAACTTCAAGGGGGCGCAGCAGCAGCGAAAGGTCGGCACCCTTTCGGGCGGCGAACGCAACCGCCTGCACTTGGCGAAGCTGCTGCAGCGTGGATCGAACCTTCTGCTGCTCGACGAGCCGACCAACGACCTCGACGTGGACACGCTCCGCGCCCTCGAGGAGGCGCTGCTCAACTACGCCGGCTGCGCTGTGGTCATCAGCCACGACCGCTGGTTCCTCGATCGCATTGCCACGCACATGCTCGCGTTCGAGGGCGAGAGCCGGGTCGTCTGGTTCGAAGGGAACTATCAGGACTACGAAGCCGACCGCCATCGACGCCTCGGCGCCGAGGCCGACACGCCTCATCGGATCAAGTATCGGAGACTCACCAGGTGATATCACACGAAGGAGGCTCTCATGAACGCTGATCAGGCCAAGCTGCTCGTCGACCAGTTCACGCGGTTGATGGAATCGGAGATGCCCGGAACGGTCAAGGTGCTGGGCGCGGTCGCCACCGGCAACGGCGACTACCGGCCGGATGCCAAGTCGAGAAGCGCGCGGGAGATCGCCGCGCACATCGCGGTGTCCGACACCTGGTTCCTCCAGTCGATCATCGACGGCAAGTTCGACTTCAATCAGGATGCGGCCGTGAAGGCGGAGGCGTCGCTGAAGAGTGCCGCCGACATCGTGGCGTTCTATCAGCGGAGCGTACCCGACGGCATCGCCAAGGTACGCGCGCTGCCTGCCGACAAGCTGACGCGCGAGATCGACTTCTTCGGCACGAAGGCACCGGCCGTGACGTTCCTGGGCGTGGCCAATAACCACAGCGTTCACCATCGGGGGCAGCTCGCCGCCTACTTGCGGCCGATGGGCTCGAAGGTGCCCGCCATTTACGGCATGAGCGCCGACGAGCAGATGCCGGGAATGTAGGGTCGTTGTTTCCCGATCTGCGCGCGTTCATCGACCGCCTTCGCCGTGACGACGACCTCGTCACGGTGGAGGCGCCGGTCGATCGCCATCTGGAAGTCGCTGAGATTCACCGGCGTGTGATTGCGGCCGGTGGTCCGGCCCTGCTGTTCACCAACGTCACCGGCTCGCCTTTCAGGCTGGCGACGAACCTGTTCGGCACCCCGCGTCGAGCCGAGCTCGCGTTCGGCGAGCGTCCCCTCCGGTTGATTCGCCGGCTCGTCGAGCTGGCCGAGACGCTGCTCCCGCCCACGCCCGCGAAGCTGTGGGACGCACGGGACGTCGGGCTCGAGCTGCTGAGGGTCGGCACGAAGCGGGTGAGCGTGGGACCGGTGGTGGAGCGTGTCACATCGGACGTCCGACTGGATCGCCTGCCCGCGCTGACCTGCTGGTCCGAGGATGGCGGGCCGTTCATCACGCTGCCGCTCGTCTACACCACGCACCCCGATCGCGGGGGACCCAACCTCGGGATGTACCGCATGCAGGTGTACGACTCGCACTCAACCGGGATGCACTGGCAGATCGGCAAGGGCGGCGGGTATCACTACGCGGTGGCCGAGGCGCGCCGCGCGCCGCTGCCGGCGACGGTGTTTCTGGGCGGCCCTCCCGCGCTCATTCTCTCGGCCATTGCGCCGTTGCCCGAGAACGTGCCCGAGATCCTGCTCGCATCGCTCATCGCCGGCGAGCGCATGCCCCAGGTGCGCGGTCATGGCCCGCATCCGTTGATCGGCAGCTCCGAGTTCGCCTTGATCGGCGAAGTACCACCAGACACGCGCCGACCCGAGGGGCCCTTTGGCGATCATTACGGGTACTACTCGCTCCAGCACGACTATCCCGTCTTTCAGGTGCAGCGGCTGGCGCATCGGGCCGACGCGATCTACCCCGCCACGGTCGTCGGCAAGCCCCGTCAGGAGGATTTCTTCATCGGCGACCTGCTGCAGGAGCTGCTGTCGCCGCTGTTTCCCCTCGTGATGCCCGCGGTGGAACGGCTCTGGTCGTACGGCGAAACGGGGTATCACTCGCTGGCTGCCGCCATCGTCAAGCAGCGGTACGCGCGCGAGGCTATGGCCAGCGCCTTCCGCATCCTCGGCGAGGGGCAACTGTCGCTGACGAAGTTCCTGCTGCTGACCGATCGCCATGTCGATCTGAAGGACTTCAGGGCGACGCTCGAGCACGTCCTGGCCCGGACGCATCCCGAGACCGACCTGTACGTGTTCTCGAACCTTTCGATGGACACGCTCGACTACACTGGCCCGGCCGTCAATCAGGGCTCGAAGGGCGTGTGGCTCGGGCTGGGCGATTCTGTCCGCGAGCTGCCTCGCCGGTTCGCGGCAGCCCTGCCCCAGGGGGTGACCGACGTGCGCGTGTTCTGCGGCGGTTGCCTCGTCGTGGGCGCGGGCCCGCGACTCGAGGACGCGGATGCGGCGGTGCGTCTAGCCAAAGACGAGGCCTTCCGGGACTGGCCGCTCCTCGTGCTGACCGATGAGCCGGCCCGCGCGGCAGCCAGCCCAATCAATTTCCTGTGGACGACCTTCACGCGGTTCGAGCCGGCGGCCGACATTCACGCCGCCGAGCAGCGCGTCGTGCGCAACCACATCGCCTACAGTGGCCCCGTGGTCATCGACGCGCGCCTCAAGCCAGGATTTCCACGCGAACTCGTGTGCGACGAGGGGACGGCGGCGACCGTGTCGCGCCGCTGGAAGGAATACTTCCCGTCGGGGCGCGTCGAGATGGGCGACTCAGCGAAGGCCCACCTGGACTAACCCGTGGGCCCTTCCGCCCTAAGCCCTAAGCCCTAAGGCTTAGGCCTAGTTGAGCGCGTTCGGGATGGCCAGCGTGAACGGCGTGATGATCGCGTCGAACTGGTCGCCCTCGGCGGTTACCATCTGGTAGCTGCCGTGCATCGATCCGACCGACGTCTTGAGCGGACAGAAGCTCCGGTATTCGAAGCTGCTGCCCGGCGGTAGCACCGGTTGTTCGCCGACGACCCCCGGGCCCTTGACGCGCTCGACTTCACCGTCGGCGTTGGTGATGATCCACTCGCGCGAGACGAGTTGCGTGGTTTCGGCGCCGACATTGGAGATGCGCACGTGATATTCGAACAGGTACTCCCCGTCGCCAGGGGCGCTTCGTTCGGGCATGTACGCGCTCTGAACCTCGATGCGGATGCCCCGCGTCGTAGTATCACTGATACGTACCCCGCCGTTGGCGGGCTGATGTGTCTCTTCCATTCCTGAGCCCGCGATTATGACATGGCCGCGAATCTAGGTTTCCGACAACGCACCGGGGAGCGATCGGGCCGCAGTTTCGGCGCCACGCCTGGGGGCGGCGGCGAGTCGAAGAAGAAGGTGTCGGCGTCGGACGCCTGGCGCGAGGCGCGGGAACTGCTCTGGGCGCATCGCCGGCGTCTGGCCCTTGGCCTGGGATTGATGCTCGTCAGTCGGGTGGCAGGGCTGGTGCTGCCGGCCTCGTCCAAGTGGCTTATCGACGAGGTGGTCGGCCGCAACCGCACAGAGCTGCTGCTGCCGATTGCGCTGGCGACGGGCGCTGCGACCATCGTGCAGGCCGTGACGTCGTTCGCCCTCTCGCAGATTCTCGGCGTGGCGGCGCAGCGCGCCATCACCGACATGCGCAAACGCGTGCAGGCGCACGTGTTGCGGCTGCCGGTCCGCTACTTCGATTCGACGCAGACCGGCGTGCTCATCTCGCGCATCATGAGCGACGCCGAGGGTATTCGAAACCTGATCGGTTCCGGGCTCGTGCAGCTGGTCGGGGGCCTGGTCACGGCCATGTTCGGCCTTGGCGTGCTCGTCTGGCTGAACTGGCGACTCACCGCCATCACCCTCGTGGTGCTCGGCCTGTTCGGCGGCGGCATGGCCTATGCGTTCCAGACCCTTCGACCGCTCTTCCGCGAACGGGGAAAGATCAACGCCGAGGTGACGGGCCGCCTCACCGAAGCGCTCGGCGGTATCCGCGTCGTCAAGTCCTACACCGCCGAGAAGCGCGAAGAGATCGTCTTCACGAAGGGCGCGCATCGCCTGTTTCGCAACGTCGCGCAGTCGATGACGGGCGTGTCGGCCACCACGGCCGGGAGCACGGTCATCGTCGGCATCATCGGCGTGCTGATGATCTGGCTCGGCGGGCGCGCCATCATCGCCGGGGAGATGACGCTCGGCGATCTGATCATGTACATCTTCTTCATCGGCCTGGTGGCGGCGCCGCTCGTGTCGATCGCGTCGATCGGGACGCAGATCACCGAGGCGTTCGCCGGCCTCGACCGGATTCGGGAGATCCTCGGGACGACAACCGAGTTGGAGGAGGATCGCAATCGGCGTTCGGTCGGACGGCTGGCCGGCGACGTGGTATTCGACCGCGTGTGGTTCGAGTATCAGCCCGAGCGGCCCGTGCTACGGGGCGTGTCGTTTCAGGCGGCCCCCGGGACGACGACCGCGCTGGTGGGGTCGAGCGGATCGGGCAAGAGCACGCTTATCAGCCTCGTGATGGCCTTCAACCGGCCCACGCAGGGACGCGTGCTCGTGGACGGCGTGAACCTCGATGAACTGCGGCTGCTGGAATATCGCGAGCAGACCGCGTCGGTGCTGCAGGAGAACTTTCTGTTCGACGGTACGATTGCCGAGAACGTCGGCTACGCAAACCCTGGCGCTGCGCGCGCGCAGATCGTCGAGGCCTGCCGCGTGGCGCACTGCGACGAGTTCATCAGTCAGTTTCCAGACGGCTACGACACCGTAGTGGGCGAACGCGGCATCAAGCTGTCTGGCGGCCAACGGCAGCGCGTCTCGATCGCGCGGGCGATTCTGGCCGACCCGCGCATTCTCATCCTGGACGAGGCGACGTCGAGCCTCGACAGCGAAAGCGAGCAGATGATTCAGGATGGCCTTCGCCGGCTCCGGTCGGGACGGACGACGTTCGTGATCGCCCACCGGTTGTCCACGATCAGGAGCGCCGACCAGATTCTCGTGCTGGAGGCGGGGGAGATCGTCGAGTCGGGCACCCACGCCGATCTGCTCGCGTTGAACGGACGCTATCGGCAGTTGTACGACAAGCAGTACAAGTTCGAGGCGGATCGCTTCATCAACCCGGGCGAGGACTTCACCCCGGAGCCCGAGAAGCCCGCGCTACCGGCGCCCCGCGTATCGAACGCGCTTTAGCGCCAACCACCAACCACCAACCACCAACCACCAACCGACCCATGGCTCACGACGTTGATTACCGGATCATCGGTAGCGAAATGCAGTTTGTCGAAATCGAGCTAGATCCGGGCGAGAGCGCGGTGGCCGAGG
>Ga0184628_10000984_pt1 | contig 14545 bp, 11 predicted proteins | sample PLM4_5_b1_FD_133149 | JGI IMG/M metagenome (GOLD analysis project Ga0184628, IMG submission 133149) | Groundwater sediment microbial communities from an aquifer in East River, Colorado, USA - PLM4_5_b1 | ecosystem: Environmental > Terrestrial > Soil > Riparian zone | place: USA: East River... | reverse complement strand
GGGTTCCTGGGCGCCTCGACGCCCTGTATCACGCCGTCGGGCTGCGGTCCGGTGGCATGGATCTCGTCCCGCAGCGGAAGCGGGGGTACCAGGCACGGCGCGAGATTCGACCGCTCGGCGCCGCCCGTCTTGTAACCCATCGTGCCTTCGTGGACGCCGATGGTGCCCGTGATCATGTAAAAGTTGACCTGGCCGGGCGACGGCGTCGTGCCGTCGGTGGCGGTCGGCGAAATCAACCCGGAGAAGATGCAGGTTCCGTAGTTGGTGCCGCCGCTCGATCTAAGGGTGGCCAGATTTCCCCGGTAGACGTCATAGGCGTCCACCCCTGGAGCCGCCGCCCACTGGATCACGGGCTTTGTCGGGTGCGAGACGCCCTGCACCTCGGGGATCGCTGCTTGGGCCGGCAGCGGCGCACGTCCGAAGACGAAAAGCAACGCCGCAACGAGCAAGAAGGTCCTCTTCATGATTGCCCCTCCGATGCGCGATTCGCTCTGAGCGAAAACGAACGCCGCCCGACCATCGGTGATCGCGTCTGCCCCGCTCGCCGCGAAGTCGACCCCCCGGATGTTTTGTTACGATCTTGTTACGCCGATTGAGTGCCGGCGTCAACTTCGTTTTATGAGTGGATTCCATGGACATCCTCGACGCCATCGGCAACACATCGATCGCGCGGCTGCGGAGGGTCGTGCCGCAAGATTGCGCGACGATTCTCGTGAAGCTCGAAGGAGAGAACCCCACCGGGAGCCTCAAGGACCGGATGGCGCGAGCAGTCATCGCGCGGGCGGAAGACGACGGCCGGCTGAAATCGGGAGACACCGTCGTCGAGTACACGGGCGGAAGCACCGGGACCTCGCTGGCCCTGGTCTGTGCCGCCAAAGGGTATCGGCTCCAGATCGTCACGTCGGACGCGTTCAGTAGGGAGAAGCTCGACCACATGGCGGCGCTGGGCGCGGAGCTGACGCTCGTCCCGAGCGAGGGCGGGCGGACCTCCAAGAAGCTGATCCTCGAGATGATCGAAGCCGCGAGGCGTTTGAGCCAACAGCCTCGGACCTACTGGATCGACCAACTGAACAACGAGGACAGCTTGGTCGGCTACCACGCGCTGGGTGACGAGATCTGGGAGCAAACGAAGGGGACGATCGACGCGTTCGTCCATTGCGTGGGCACGGCGGCATCGTCCCGCGGGGTCGCGACGGTCTTGAAGCGGCGCAAGCCGCGCATCGAGATCGTCGTCGTCGAGCCGGCGGAATCCCCGGTGCTTTCCGGCGGGCAGCCCGGGCCCCACAAGATCGAAGGCGTCGGGATCGGCTACACGCCGCCGCTGTGGGACAAGGCGCTCGTCGACGCCATCGTGGCGGTCGGAACCGACGACGCGAAGGAGATGGCGAGGCGCATCGCGCGGGAGGAAGCCCTGTTCGCGGGGACGTCCTCAGGAGCGAACGTCGTGGCCGCAATACGCGTCGCGCAACGGTTAGGACCGGGCGCCACGGTGGTCACGCTGATGGCCGACTCCGGACTGAAGTACTTGAGCACCGACGTGTACGGCCGCCGCTGACGCAATACCCGACAGACCTCACACCGATCGGGGGTTTCGATTGGTGGGCGGTACCGGACTCGAACCGATGACGTCCTGCGTGTAAAGCAGGTGCTCTACCAACTGAGCTAACCGCCCGGGCCGAGTCTAGCTCGAACGCCTATACTCCGGCATATGATCCGAGCGATCGTCGGGCTGTCGTTGTGTGCGGTCCTCACGGCCGCCGAAACCCAGGCGCCTCCGCCTCCGCCGCCACCGTCGCCGCCGGCTGCGCAGCTCCGCGGTGCCGTCACGTACGGCCGTCGCGCGCCGGCCGTCGGGGCGATGGTCATCGTGCGGCCCGAGAACGCGGCGTCTCCCGTTCGCCTGGCGACGACGGGGACCAACGGCTCGTTTGCGTTCCAGAATGTGGCCGACGGCGTGTACCGCGCCGAAGTGCGTCGCGACGGATACGCGCCGATCGTCAAGTCCGGCATCACGGTCCGTTCGCCGTTTCGCGCGGTCGTCGAAGTGGTGCTCGTCCGCGGCGAGGCGAAGCCGGACGCGCCGAAGGCGATGGAAGGGAGCGCATCCCTCACCGGGACGATTCGCGTCGCGGGGGGCGCGCCGCTCGCCGAGGCCAAGGTGCGGCTGACTCGGGGGGACGAGGATGCCCGGCTCTTGCTCACCGATGAGGCGGGAGCGTTCGCTTACCGCGAGCTCAAGGCGGGTCGTTGGCGGCTCGACCTTCAAGGCGCCGGCCTGTTGCCCCTTCGGGCGGACCTCGATCTCGTCGGCGACGTCGCGGTCGAAGCGCAGCTCGCCGCGCAGCCGCCGGACTACAAACCCCTGGCCCAAGATCTGATCGTGCCGGAAGAGGCGATCCCTCCGCCCGACCCCGCACCGTAAGCTACTTCCGCGCGGCGCCGCCTTCACCGCCGCGCACCGCGAAATAGCCCCGCCGCGCTCGGACCGACCACTCCGGGTTGTTCGATTTGACCTCGAGCTTGACGAACCGGCCGTCCCAAACCTTGTTGGTCGTCGAATACGCGAGGTAGTACTGGCGCCGCAGCTCTTCGGCGATCTTGCGGTAGATCTCGCCCAGCTGGCTCGCCTTCGAGACGAAGTAGGCGCGTCCGCCCGTCGTTTGCGCGAACTCCGAAAGGACGCTCTTGCGGACGTCGCCCAAGCCGATCCCGTAGAGCAGCACGCTTTGCGCCTTGGCCTCCTCCAGGATGCGGTCGTAGGCGAATTGGCTGGAGGTGTCGTCACCGTCCGAAAGCAGCACGATCGCCTTGCGTCCCTCGATCCCCCGGAGCTTGCGGAACGCGGCGTGGAGCGCGTCGTAAAGCGCCGTCGACCCCAAGGCCTCCGTGCTGTTCACCGCTTCCTTGAGCAGCGCCTGGTCGGGGGTCAGCTCCTGGAGGAGAAAGACCCGGTCGTCGAAGTCGATCACCAGCGCCTTGTCCTGCGGGCGGAGCGTCTCCACGAAGGCCGCCGCGGCCTGATGCACTTCGGGCATCGCGTCGCGCATCGAGCCCGAGCTGTCGAGCACGATCGCCATCGTGATCGGCCGGTCCTCGAGGAGGAAGTCCTTGATGGTCTGCTGCGCGCCGTCCTCGAAGACGCTGAAGCCCTCCTTCGTGAGGTCGCCGACGAGATTGTCGGACTTGTCGGTGACGGTCACCCAGAGGATGACGCGGTTGACCTCCTCGAAGGACTCGATCGTGATCTTGCGCGTCACGATGACGTCGCTCACCGAAAAGCCTTCGCGGTGGTACAGGACGGCGCGGATCACCCACGCCTTGCTCTCCTCCCCGAAGTCGTACACGCACTCGTAGGGCGGCTCGCGGTCGACGAAGATCGCCTTGTCCTTGATGAAGAACTCGACGCGATCGACGTCGGAGGGCACCTCCGCCTTGACTTGGGCCTGGATCTTCGTCCGCCCGAGGACGAAATCGTCGGTCGCCGGCGCGATGATCTTGATCGAGAAGCCGCGCCGCCTCTCCGCATCCTGATCCTGCGCACCGGCGTGCGACGCGATCGTGATCGCGAGGAGGGTCATCAAGAGGCGCTTCAAGACTTCGGCTCCGGTGCTAACGCCGCGAGCACCCGCCGCACCTGCTCGGCGAGCGCACCGGTTGGAAAGTTCGTCAGGAAGTCCCGATAGGTAGCCGTCGCGCCCGCCGTGTCCCCGAGGCGCAAGAGCGCGTTTCCGAGATACAGCTTCGCCAAGGGCTGAGCCGGGTCGATCGCGAGCGCGCGCGTGAATGCCTCCTTGGCCTTGGCGTCGTTGCCGGCGCGGGCCAGGGCCGCGCCCGCGTTGATCTCGAGATCCGCGCGCCGCTGCGTCTTCGCAAGCTCCGCGTAGATCTCGTGCGCTTCGCGAAAGCGCCCCGCGCGGTAGGCGTAATAGGCCCGCCGCTCGCGATCCGGGCCCTCGGAGGGAGTCGTTCCCAGCAGGTCGGCCGCGCGGTCGAATCGCCCCTTCGAAGCTTCGAGCGCCGCGAGCGCGGCGCGGTCCGACGGACTCGACGCCCCCGCATCGACGACGGCGGTGAGAGCCGTCTCACGATCGCGCTCGGCGCCGATGGCGTCGCGCTGCTTGGTCAGCTTGTCGCGGGTGCGGCGGTCGAGGCGCGGATCCGCCAGCACGGCGTCGATGTGGGCGAGCGCCGCGCCGTAGTCGCCCCGCCGGCGCGCGAGCTCGGCGAGCCCGCCGCGCGCCCCCGGAAGCTGCGGGTCGATCGCGATCGCAGCCTGGAACGAAGCCTCGGCCCCCGCGACGATCCCCATCCCGAGCAACACCTCGCCCAACGTGACGCGATGCTCCGGGTTTTTCGGCTCGAGCTCGATCGCCTTGCGGATCGTGGCCACGGCTTCGTTGGAAAACCCCAGGCGCCCGTAGGCCGTTGCGAGACGGTTGAGGCCCGGGCCGAAATCCGGCCGCACCGACACCGCCTCGACGAGCAGCTTCACCGCTTCGTCGAGCTTCCCGGAGCGCAAGTACAGATCCCCCAAATGCGTGTAGGCGGGTGCGAAACCCTTGTCGCTCGCGAGCGCGCGTCCGTAGAAGGCGATCGCCTTGTCGTCTTGGGCTTGCGCTTCGGCAACCCGAGCCAGCCCGTCGAGGGCGGCGGCGTACTCCGGCCGCAGTTTTCCCGCCAGGACGTAGTAGGGCAGGGCCTCGTCGGTGTCGCCCAGCGCGAGCCACGCGTCGCCGATGGCGACGTTCGCCTGGAGGTGGTTGGGGTCCAAATCCAGCGCGACCTTGAACGCCTCGACCGCTTCCGTGTAGCGACGGTCCGCCGCGAACGACAGCCCCAGGTAGAAGTTCGCGGGGAACGAGTTGAGGCTGGTCGCCGCCACCTTCTGCAGCGGCTCGATCGCGGCACGGTAGTCTCCGCGGTTGTACGCGGCGACGCCTTCGTTCAGCAGCTTGAAGGCGTTCTTGCGGACGTCGCCCGCTTTCCCGGCTTGGGCGCTCGTCGCGACACAGGCCACGGTCAGGACGGTGAGGACGAGCGTGCCGTGCCGCATCCTCCGAGTCTAATCAAATCCGGGACATTCTGCTTTTTCCTTCAAAAACGAAACAAGTCAAAGAAGGAGGCCATTCCCTTTTATCTTGCACCGCTCCCCGGATACCGCGTTGCAGCGAAAAAAGGGAATGGCCTCCTTCTTTGACTCGTTTCGTTCTTGAAGGAAAAAGCAGAATGTCCCGGATTTGATCACGCGGCGGTGTCACGCACGATCAAGCCGTCGCGGATCTCGACGACGCGGCCGGCGCGCCGCGCCAGAGCGGCGTCGTGCGTAATGACGATCATCGTGCGGCCCTGCTTCCACAGGTCCTCGAACAACGACATGACGTCGCCGCCGCTGGAGGTGTCGAGATTCCCGGTCGGCTCGTCGGCCAGCACGATGTCGGGGTTCATCGCGAGCGCGCGCGCCACGGCCACGCGCTGCATCTGCCCTCCCGAAAGCTCGGTCGGCCGGTGCTCCATGCGATCCGAGAGGCCGACCTTCTCCAGCAACGCGCCGACCCGCTCCTTTCGCTCCCTCCGCGGAACGCCGCCGAACATCAGCGGCATCTCCACGTTCTCGAACGCGGTGATCTGCGGCAGCAGGTTGAAATTCTGGAACACGAAGCCGACGCGCTCGTTGCGAATCTTGGCCAGCTCGTTCCTGTCGAGGCCGGCGACCGCCTTCTCGCGCAGGTGGTAGGTCCCGCCCGTCGGCGTGTCGAGGCAGCCGACGAGGTTCATCAGCGTGGACTTCCCCGATCCCGACGGCCCGACGATCGCGACGAACTCCCCCGCGGCGATGTTGAGGTCGATGCCCTTCAAGGCCTCGACCCGGATCTTCCCGGTGTCGTAGACCTTCGTGATCCGGGACATGGCGATGACGTCCGCGGTCAGCGCGCGAGGTCGTTCCGCTATGGCGTTCATGCGAGGCTCACTCGTAGCGCAGGGTCTGCGCCGGATCGATCGAAGCCGCGCGCCGCGCGGGGAAGTACGCCGCGAGCAGCCCGATCAGGCCCAAGATGCCCGCCGAGATCGCCCCGACCGCGGGGGAGAGCTTCGGCTTGCCGAGAAACTGCAGCGCCTCGTTCCCCTCGGTGGGGGCGAATCCGAGCGCGATGATGATCACCATGGCGAACAGCAGGCCCAGCAGTCCGCCGAAGATCGTGTAGGCGAGCCCTTCGAGCACGAGCGGCCCGGTGATCCAAGCGGGTCGCGCGCCGAGCGCCATCTTGACCCCGAACTCGCGCGTACGCTCTTTCACGGTGGCGTACATGATGTTGGCGACGCCGACGCCGCCGATCATCAGCGTCAGCCCGCCGATGACCCCGAGGAAGATCTGGATGCCGAGGAGGATATTGCGCATGACGCTCTGGCCCGCGACCGTGTCCCAGCTCCGGATGGCGCGCTCGTCCTCAGGATCGAAGCCGTATTTCGAGGCGAAGGTCTTGCGCACTTCGACGAGCGCGGTCTTCATCATCGCCGGATCGGCGGCGCGGATGACGAGGTTCCCCAGGTACTTCCGGCCGATCTGGGCCTGGAAGGTCGTGATCGGAATCACCGCGTGGTTCTTGTCGGGCCCGCCGTAGGTTCCCATCTGCAGGCGTTTTTCGAGGACCCCGATGACGGTGAAGGGCATCGCGTTGATCTGCATCGACTTGCCGACGGGATTCGCCTCGCCGAAAAGATCGTGCGCGAGCTCCTCGCCCAAGAAGACGACGCGGCGCCGCTCCTCGACGTCCTGGTCGTTGAGAAAACGCCCACCCGGGACGGGGACGTGGTTTCTGAGGTCGCCGTACGCCACCTCCGTGCCGATGAGCTGGGCGTTGACGGTCTTCTTGCCGTAGGTGAAGTTGGTGCCCCAGGTCACGAACTCGCCGATCGCGCCGTCGAGCAGCGGGACACGCTCCTTGACCAGCGCGGCGTCCTCCGGGACGAAGTGCAGGCCGCGCCCTGCCGGGAGGCCCTGCCAGACCTTCGTCGTCTCCGAAGCCCACAGGACCGCGATGCCCGTCCCCATGCCGCGGTTGGCGACCGTCAGTTGCTCGCGCAGCCCCTGGCCGAACGCGAGCAAAAGGAGGAGCGCCACCGAGCCCCAAGCGATCGACGCGATGGTCAGCACCGCGCGTTTTTTCTGCAATCGCGAGGAGGCGATGAAGAGATTGAAGACGACACCGACGCCGCGCATCGCTCGCTCCTAGAGCTTCATCGCCACGACGGGGTCGAGGCGCGCCGCGTCGCGGGCGGGGAAGAAGCCGGCGAGCACGCCGATCGAGCCGAGCAGCGTCGCGGTGATCGCCGCGACCGTCGGGGAGACCGGCGGGTTGCCCACGTAGTCCGTGAAGCCGAGCGCCGGGAACGCGGCGCACAGGCCGAGCGTCAGCCCCAAGCCGATGGCGCCGCCCACCCCGGTGATCAGCAGGGTCTCGAGCATGAATTGGAACAGGATCGCGCCCGGGCGCGCGCCCAGGGCCATCTTGATGCCGATCTCCCGCGTTCGCTCCTCGACCACGACGTTCATGATGTTCGAGACCCCGATCCCGCCAACCACGAGCGTCAGCGACCCCACGATCCCGAGGAACGCGCGGAAGGCCAGCATGAACGTGTTCAGGAACTGGAACATCTCGGTGGTGTCCCAGATGCCGATCGCTTCCTTGTCGTTCGGGTCGAAGCGGTGCTTTGCCGCCGCGATCTCTAGGACCTGCGTTTTCAGCGCGTCGGTTTTCGACGACTCCGACGCCCGGAAGATGAACTCGTCGACGTACTTCTGCCCGGTCAGCGCCCGGTGCGTCGTACCCGGGATGAACACGTTTTCCTTGTCGCGCCCGCTGTAGCTCGAATCCTGGGGTTTCTTCTGCATGACGCCGATGACGAGGAACGGGGAGCCGTTCAGGCGGATCGTCTTACCGACGGGATCGGTCGTCCCGAATACGGTGTCGGCGATGCCGTCGCCCAAAAACGCGACGCGGCGACGGCCGTTCCAATCGAGGTCGTCGATCCACCGGCCGCCGTCTTGCGGAACGATCGTGCGCATCGAAGCGAAGACCGGAGTGACGCCGTGGACGTCCACCGCCAGCGTCTTTTTTTCGTAGATCAGCTTGAACGAGGCTTCGTACTCGCTGGAAATCGCCTCGAGGCCGTCCGCTTTGGCGCGGATCAGCTGCATGTCGTCCTCGTCGAGCCGGATCCGGCGCCCCTTGCCCAAGCCTTCGAATGGCAGCGACGTGCGGGAGGGCCACGCGATGCAGATGTTCTCCCCCAGGCCCGCACTGCTCTTGTACATCTGTTGGTGGAATCCCTGTCCGAACGCCAGCAGGAGGCTCACCGCCGCCGTCCCCCAGACGATCCCGAAGGTCGTCATGAGCGTGCGCATCTTCTGCGACTTGAGGTCGCGCACCAATTGGCGGAGCAGGAGCCAGAAATCCACTAGAAATCGCTCTTGGGCTTGGGCGGCCGCTGGACGACGAGGTCGCCCTTCTTGAGCCCCGAGACGACCTCGCAGTTCAAGCCGTCGGAGAGGCCCGTGGCGATCTCGACCTTCTTGGCCGGGGACTTCGGCGTCGGGCCGGGGAGCTCGACGAACGCCTTCTTGCCGCCGTCTTCGAACAGCACGACGCGCTCCGGGACGACGAGGATGTCCTTCTTCTCGCGGATGACCAGGTCGGCGTTGGCGGAGTAGCCGGCGCGCAGGAGGACGTCTTGGCCGGGGTCGAGCTCGATCTCCACCTCGAACAGCTTGGCGTTGTCCTTTTCGGTCGCTTGCGGCGCGATGCGCGTGAGCTTCCCGGTGATCGTCGCATCCGGGAGCGCGCCGATCCTCAGCCGGGCGGGGAGGCCTAGGGCGAGCTTGCCCACGTCGATCTCGTCGACCGTTCCCTTGAAGATGAGGTCCTTCATCTCGGCGATCGACGCCAGATCGGTGCCGGCCTGATACGTCGTCAGCGGCACGACCGGATCGCCGGGATTCGCCAAGCGCTCGAGCAGCGTTCCCGCCGCGGGGGCGCGCACGACCGATTCCATCCCCGCTCCGCCGCCCTGGATGCGGCCCTTCTGGAGGAGCTCCAGGTTGTCCTTGGCTTGCGCCAGCGCGATGCGCGCCTGGTCGAACGTCTGCCGTTTCACGTCGTGATCCCCTCGGGAGAGGATGCCGGACAGAGACAGCTCGTTCGCGCGATCGATCTCCCGTTGCGCCTGGTCGTAGACGCTCTGGGCGCGCTCGAGCTCCCGCTCCGCCTCGACACGCTCGGCCGGGGTGGGGTCGGGCACGATGTCGAACAGCGGGTCGCCCGCCTGTACGCGATCGCCGACTTCCGCATGGCAGCGCTTCACGATTCCCGAGATCTTCGACTTGACGTGAAACTTGAGGCGCGGCTCGATCTTCCCGACCGCGACCGCTTTGTCCGTGATCGACCCGGTGACGACCTCGATCTTCTTCAAGCCGTCGTCCGCGCCGTCACGGCTCTGCAGCCAAGCGTAGGCGCCGACGACGGCCGCCGAGAGTACGCCTAGGCCAATGAGGATCTTCACGACCTTACCCATGTGAGCTCCCTTTTCGATACGGGTTGCCTACCCTTACTACGTCCGAACCCCCCCGCAGGTTCCTTTTCGCGCGTGATCCTGGTCGTTTGACGCGCACGCCGGTGTCCCGGATACTCCTCGTCTCCACGGACGTCTCGAGGACCGCAAAAGATGGCGCGCCCCTGCATGCCGGGCATCGGCGGAAACCCCTTCGTCCTGGTCGGGTTGATCGCCGTCGCCGCGACGGCCGGATGCTCGACCGGCCACGCGGACGCTGTGCGTCGTCCACCCTCCCCGGAGGCCACGCGGGACCTGATCGTGCAACGGGGGCGGTTCGAAGATCGGTTCGTGCTGACCGGCCAGCTCGTGGCGGTCAGCGCGGTCAACCTCGTGGTCCCCCAGATCCCGTCCTGGCAAACGACGATCCGCTGGCTGGAGGAGGAAGGCACGGTCGTCAAGACCGGGCAAAAGGTGGTCGAGTTCGACACGGCCTCGTTCGCGCAGGACCTCGGGGAGAAGCAGCTGGCCTTCGAGCAGGGGAAAAGCGACCTCGAGCAGGCGGAAGCCGAGCGGACCGGCCGGCGCGCCGAGATGGAGTGGGCCGTCGCCCAAAAATCGATCGCCTTGGACAAGGCGAAGATCGCCGCGGAGATCCCCGCCGAGTACGTGCGCGGGAAGGAATACCAGGAGCACCAGCTCGCCCTGGCGCGCGCGACCACGGCGCTCGAAAAGGCCCGGGAGGACTTGGTCGCCTTCGAGGCCTCCTCCGCGGAGACCGTCCGCCAGAAGCAGATCGCGCTGGAGAAAACCCGCCGGGAGCTCGGTGCCGCGGGTCAGGCGATCGACGGCATGGTCATGAGGGCGCCGCGCGACGGCATCCTCGTGGTCGCCGAGCATCCCTGGCAAGGGCGCAAGCTGCAGCTCGGGGATTCGGTCTGGGTGGGGCTTCCCGTCGTCAGCCTACCTGACCTGCGCGTCATGAAGGTCGAAGCCAAGCTCTCCGACGTCGACGACGGGCGGATCGCCGTCGGGCTTCCCGTCACCTGCGTCCTCGACGCTTATCCCGAACGCACCTACACCGGCAAGATCGCCGAGATCACGCCGGTAGCGCAGGAAGAAGCCGGGCGGTCGCTCCGGCGCGCCTACAACGTTCGGGTGACGCTCGACGCGTCGGACGCGGAGCGCATGCGTCCCGGGATGTCGGTCAAGGTCGAAGCGCGTCCCGCGGCGCTTGCGGACGTTCTGTTGGCGCCACGGGCTGGCCTCGATTTCAGCGGACCCGGGCCCCGCGCCCGCCTCGTGTCCGGTCGGCTCGTCGACGTCACGTTGGGCTCCTGCAATCGCAACGCGTGCATCGTCGAGCGCGGCGTCGACGACGGAACGCGTCTTACGGCGGGCGGATGAAGCGCCGCACGGTGGCGTTCGGAGCCGCCGCCGCGGCCGTCCTCGCCGGCGGGTGGGCGGTGTCGCGCGAGTCCCTCCCGAAGAGTGCCTGGGCCGAGGTCGTGCGCGACGATCTCGTGCTCACGGTCGACGTCACGGGAATGCTGCAAGCCGTCAACAGCTCGCCGATCGGGCCGCCGCAAGTCGCCGATGCGTTCGACTTCAAGATCTCGATGATGGCGCCCGAAGGATCGGACGTGAAGACCGGGGTCCCGGTCCTCGCCTTCGATACGAGCGAGCTCGACCGCAAGCTCCTGGAGAAACAGGCGGAGAGCGAGTCCGCGGGCAAGCGCATCGAGAAAAAGCAAAAGGACGCCGAGATCGCGCGCGAAAACGACGGGCTGCAGCTCGCGGAGGCCAAGTCGCGGTGGCGCAAGGCCTCCCTCGAGCTCGAGGTGCCCGAAGAGCTCGTCGCGAGCCAACAACTGCGCGAGTCGAAGCTGAACTTCGACGACGCCGAGCGCGAGATGGAGTTCCTGAGCGCCAAGCTCGCGGCGTCGCGGCGCACCGACGAGGTCGCGCTCGCGGCGCTGCGCAACCAGAAGACGGCCGCGGACCGTCGCGTGCGCGAGATCCGCGCATCGATCGAAGCGATGTCCGTGAAGGCGCCGCGGGCCGGTACGGTCGTGTACGCCACGAACTGGCGCGACGAAAAGAAAAAAGTCGGGGACTCGGCCTGGCGGGGCGAGCGGATCCTCGAGATCCCGGATCTCGCCGCGATGAAGGGGGAGGGGGAGGTCGACGAATCCGACGCCGGAAAGATCGCGGTCGGACAGAAAGTTCGTTTCCGGCTCGAGGCGCACCCCGACATCGAGTTCAACGGACGGGTCGCATCGATCTTGAGCACCGTGTCGCGTCCGAACTGGCGCAGCCCGGTCAAGGTCGTGAAGCTCGTCGTCGCGCTGGATGCGACCGACCCGCGCAAGATGCGCCCCGGCATGCGCTTCCGGGGCGTGATCGAGACGGGACGGATCGCCGATACGGTGGTGGTCCCGGCCGACGCGGTGTTCCCGACGGAGGCCGGACCGGTCGCCTTTCGGAAGACCGTGATGGGCTACGACAGGACGCTCTTGACCTTGGGAGCGCGCAACGAAGGGTCGGTCGAGGTGAAATTGGGGCTCGCGCCGAAAGATCGCATCTCGCGACGCGATTTGGACGCCGCCGCGCGGCGTGAGCCGTGACGCGCCGGAGCGCGGCCGCGGCGGGTTTGGGGGCCGCGGTTCTGATGCTGGGCGCCGCGCCGTGGCTCGGTCGCATGGGCACGCGACCCGACGTGCCGACGCTCGTCGTGACCAAAGGTCCGTTCGCGCGCCGCGTCGTCGCGGAGGGGAATCTCGAAGCCGCCGAGGCGACTCCCGTCACGGCGCCGGTCGACGCGCAAGGCCAGCTGAAGGTGGCATGGCTCGTTCCGGACGGAACCCCGGTGAAGACGGGCGACGTCGTGGTCCGGTTCGACCCGTCGGAGATGGAGCGCAGCCTGCGCGACGGCGAATCGGATCGGACGAGCGCCGAGAGTCGCATCGTCGGGATGCGGGCCGATACCGGCGGGGCCATTCGCAACCTCGAGCGGGACGCGGCGCTGGCACGAGAGGAGCTCGAGGGCGCCGACCGCTACAAGATCGACGATCCCGAGATCTTCTCGAGGCAGGAGATCATCCGGTCCGACATCGACCGCACGCTCGCCACCCAGCGCATCGCGACCTCCGACGCCGTGAGAACGATCCGCCAGGACGTCGCGAAGGTCGACCTGTCGCTTCTCGACATCGAGCGACGCAAGGCCGGCATCGCGATCGAGCGGGCGTCGAAGGGGCTCGAGGCGCTGGAGATCAGGGCGCCTCACGACGGGATCCTCGTCTACAAGCGCAACTGGCGCGGCGACATCACCAAGGTCGGTGATTCGGTGTGGCCCGGCATGCCCGTGGGCGAGATCCCGGATCTGACCGCGATGCAGGCCCGGGTCTACGTGCTCGAGGCCGACGCGGGCGGGCTCGTCGCCGACGTTCCGGCCAGCGTGATCGTGGAGGCGCACCCGGAGCACGAGTACCCGGCGAAGATCAAGAAGGTCGATACGTTGGCGAAGCGGCGCACCGGGTGGATTCCGGTCCAGTACTTCGGCGCGACGCTCCAGCTCGACGCCACGGATCGCGCGGTGATGAAGCCGGGGCAGCGCGTGCGCGCGGTCCTGTCCTTGGAGGCGCGCCCCGACGCGATCAGCGTTCCGCGAAACGCGGTGTTCGAGAAGGACGGAAAGAAAATCGTCTACAAGCGGTCGGGGGCCGAGCTCAACCCCGTGGTGGTGACGCTCGGGCCCGCCGCCGTGGGGCGCGTCGTGGTGGAGAACGGTCTCGCCGAAGGCGATGAGATCGCCCTGCGCGATCCGCTGACCGCGGCCGGGGACGACGAAGCGCCTGCTTCGACCGGAGGCTCGCCGACGGCGCTCCGGGGAGCGCAATGAACGTCGGAGAGTCGTTCGAAAGCGCTCTCGGCAATCTCGCGGTCCACAAGCTTCGCGCGGTGCTGACGATGCTCGGGATGATCTTCGGCGTCGGGGCGGTCATCGCGATGCTGTCGATCGGCGCCGGGGCCGAAAAGCAGGCGCTCGAGATGATCGAGCGCCTCGGGTTGCGCAACGTCCTGCTCCGGTCGAAGGACATGAAGGACGAGGAGCTCGAGGAGGTGCGCAAGAAGTCCCAGGGCCTGTCGCTGCGAGACGGACAGGCCATCCAGGAGGCGGTTCCCGGCGTCGAGCTCGTCGCGGCGCGCCTTGCGATCGAGCCGTACAAGGTCCTCTCGGCGACCGCGAAGACCAAGGCCAAGGTTTACGGCGTCTCGTACCGGCAAGTCGAGATCTCACGGCTCGAGCTGGCCGAGGGGCGATTCCTCGACGCGCTGGACGAGCGCAGCCACGCGCAGGTGTGCGTCATCGGCCCCGGCGTGCGCCGCGACCTCTTCGGCTACGGCCCCGCGCTGGGCGGCGACCTCAAGGTGAACGACGTCTGGCTGACCGTCGTGGGGGTGCTGCAGGACGAAGGCGGCGCCGCCGCGTTCGAAGGCGTGCCGTTGGGCTCGACCGCGCGCGAGATCTATGTGCCGGTGACGACGGCGAGCCGGAAGTTCGACAGGCCTCCGCTGAAGGCGCCGCTCGACGAGCTCATCGTGCGGCTGTCGCCCTCGGCGGACCCGCGCGTCACCTCGCGGGTGGTGCGGGAGTTGGTCGACCGGATCCACGGCGGAGCGGCGGACTTCGAGCTCGTCGTTCCGGAGGCGCTGCTGGCGCAGAGCCGCCGCACGCAGCGACTGTTCAGCATCGTCATGGGCTGCATCGCCGGGATCTCGCTCTTGGTCGGCGGGATCGGCATCATGAACATCATGCTCGCGACGGTTCTGGAGAGGACGCGGGAGATCGGCGTGCGGCGCGCCGTCGGCGCGCGTCGCCTCGACATCCGCAACCAGTTCATCATCGAGTCGTTTTCGATCTCCGCGATGGGCGGCGTCCTCGGGATCGCGGTGGGGCTCCTCATCTCGAAGGCCGTCGCCGCGTATGCCGGCTGGC
>Ga0184628_10000983_pt1 | contig 14547 bp, 9 predicted proteins | sample PLM4_5_b1_FD_133149 | JGI IMG/M metagenome (GOLD analysis project Ga0184628, IMG submission 133149) | Groundwater sediment microbial communities from an aquifer in East River, Colorado, USA - PLM4_5_b1 | ecosystem: Environmental > Terrestrial > Soil > Riparian zone | place: USA: East River... | reverse complement strand
TGAGGTTTCGTGGCTGACGATCGACGCGCTGGGCGCGACGCTCCCGGCCGACGTTCCCGCCGGCGTCTACGACGTCGCCGTCACCGATCCACGCGGCCGGCGCACGGACCTCCCCGACGGGTTCACCTCGCTGGGGCCGGACGAGGACGCGCCGCTCGTCACGATCGACGCCCCGAAGATGGGCAGCATCATCGGCGGCGAGACCGACGTCTCCGTGACCATCTCGGCGAACGACGGTTCTGGTCACCTCGCGTCGCTGGATGCCACGGTCACGGTCATGCCGGCGGGGATCTCGCTCCCCGTGTCTTGTCCGCCGGCAGCCGGGCCGTCCAAGGCGACCTGCAAGTTCCAGTTCACGGCGCCAGCGCCGGCCGGCGACAGCGACACGATCGTCATCGACGCAGTGGCGGTGGACAGCGCCGACAAACGGACCAGCCTGCCGGTCCCCTACAAACTCGCGCGCCGCCCGGTGCTGACCGATCTGTCTCCGGCCATCGGTCCGGCCAGCGGCGGCACCACGATCGAGGTGCTTGGCCTCGACTTCGTCGAGCCGGTCGATGGCGAGGGCACCCAGCTGCTGATTGACGGTCACCCCGTCCCGGCCCAGACGATCAGCGCCACCCGGATCACGGCCATGACACCGAGCCACGATTCGGGGCCCGGCACCGTGACCGTGTCGACCGGCGGGGCGGAGAGCCTGCAGATGAAATATTTCCAGTTCGTCGATAGACCGCTGGTGAAGCTGGTGACCCCGGCGAGCGGCCCGCTGTCCGGCGGAACCTGGATCAAGATCGCCGGAAACAACTTCCGAAATCTGCGGACCCACATCACCGTCGGCGGCAAGGAGCTGGCGTGCCGGTACTTCGACGGCCCGAACAGAATCCTGGGCAAGACGCCCCGCGGCTCCGACACCGGGCCGGTCACGGTCACCGCAACCGACGACGACGGCGGCTCCGACACGTGGAACGGCGTCTTCACCTACAACGAGACCGATCCGCCCGCCGACCCGACGAACTGCGACGGTAGACCGTGAAGCTGCTGACCAAGCTGACGCTGCTCGCGCTCGCCGTCTCGGCGCTGCCGGTCGCGCTCGCCGGGTACTTCTCGCTGCGCATCGGACAGCGCGCGCTGCGCGGCGCACTGGAGCAGAACGAGCTGAGGGTCGCCAAGCAGGTCGCCGGCTACGCGTCCAGCCACATCGAGAACATCCTGTCGATGTTGCGCGTCGACGCCCGCATCCTCGACCTCACGCGCTCCGCGCAAAACGAGCCGCCGTCGCCGCAGGCGCTCAACCAGGTGTTGTGGCTCGTCTATCATCAGAACGACGACTTCTGCGCGGTCGCGATGTTCGACGAACACGGCGCGCTGATCGGCAAGCCCGCGTCGCTGGAGGACCCGAGCCGATACGCCTCGCTGAAGAACCACGAACCGATGCGCCCCACCGACGTCGAAGGCGTCGGCTTGATGGCCCCGCTGGGCGCCGCGCTGTCGTCGGGACAGGGCATCGGCCCGATCTTCCTGGGCGGGCCCTTGCGGCTGCCGCACGTGGTGCTCGCGGTCGCGTTCGATCCCAGCTACGGCGGCGGCAAGCGCATCCTGGCCGCCGAGGTTTCCCTCAAGCGCCTGGCCAACTACGTCGCGACGCTGTCGACCCCGGACACCGACGTGAAGCTGCTGGACGGACGCGGCCGGCTGTTCGCGGCCGGCTCGAGCCCGCGCGTGGACAAGCTGGAGCCGCAGCGCGTGCCCGGCGCCCGCGAAGGCGAGCTGCCCCCGGGCGAGCTCGTCGCTGAATACGTCAGCGGGAACCGTCACCTGATAGGCGCCTACGCCCCCGTGACGCCATGGGGGCTGGGCGCGGTCGTCGACAAGACCGTCGCCGATGCCCTGAAGCCGGTCGACAAGATCAGGCTGGCGACGGGTTTCTGGATGGTGATTTCGGTCATCGTCGGCGCGCTGGCCGCCTTCATCTTCGCCCGCCGCCTCTCCGAGCGGGTGGCGGCGCTGGCCGCGGGGTCGAAGCAGATCGCCGCCGGCAACCTGGAGACCCGCATCGCGCAGGACGGCCGCGACGAGCTCGCCAACCTGGCGACGTCGTTCAATCAGATGGCCAGCGCTCTCGATGCCGCGCGCAAGAAGATCACCCAGCAGACCAACGAGATCATGGCGTGGAACCAGACGCTGGAAAAACGCGTCGAGGAGAAGACGACCGAGCTGCGGCAGGCGCAGGATCTGCTGCTGCGATCGCGTTCGCTGTCCGCGCTGGGCGAGCTGGGCGCCGGCGTCGCGCACGAGATCAACAACCCGCTGACGGGCGCGCTCGGCATCGTCCAGCTGCTGCTCGCCGATCTCCCGGGCGGCCACCCGGCCACCCCGCTGCTGCAGGATCTGGAGCGAGAGGCGCTGCGCATCCGCAAGATCGTGCAGAACATGCTGCGGCTCGCCCAGCGCCAGAGCGGCACCGACACGACGGCGGTCGAGCTGTCGCGCGCCATCGACGACGCGATCGAGCTCTGTGGCCCCAGCGAGCTGTCCGGCGCTGGCATCGAGGTGATTCGCCGGTACGAGGCGGCGCCGCCGGTGCGCGCAAGCGCGACCCAGCTGGAGGAGGCGTTCATCCAGCTGATTCAGAACGCGCGCAACGCGATGATCGGTCAACGCGGCGGCAAGCTGACCCTGGAGATCAGGGCGATCGAGAACAAGCTCGTGCGCGTCACGGTGTCGGACACCGGCGCCGGCATCAGCGCCGAGAACCTGCCACGCATCTTCGATCCGTTCTTCACGACACGCGCGAGCGATCGCGTCGGTTCCGGGCTGGGGTTGTCCTTCGTCCACCGCGTCGTCGAGGACAACGGTGGCACGATCGCCGTCGAGAGCACCCCCGGCACGGGTACGAAGTTCGTGCTGACGTTCCCCGCCGATGCGGGACGGGCGCACCGCACATGAAGGTGCGGGCAATCATCCGGACCGTCGCGCTCGCGCTGATCGCGATCGCCATCGTGGTGGTCGCGACGCGCGTGTCGCGCCGGCTGTTCGAGTCTCCCGAAAAGACCGCGCGGGACGCGCCCCCGACGGCGGTCGCGGCCGCCGGCGCCCCGCTGCCGGCCGGCGGCGAGGAGACATACGTCTTCGAGGTGATTTCCGCGACCGGCAAGGTGGAAGCGCAGCGAGGCGAGACCTGGTCCGCGATCAGGCAGGGCGACAAGCTCACCCGTTCCGACGTCGTGCGCACGTCCGCCGCTTCCGGCGCCGTCCTGCGCCTGGCGGCCGGCACCGAGATCGAGCTGCGCGCGGGCGTCGAGATCCGGCTGGACGCGTGGAGCGCCGCCGCGCCCGCGCCCGGCGCCGCTGGCGCCGCGGCACCGGGTGGGGGTGGGAACGGCGCCGCGCCCATCGCCGCCGCCCCCGGGGCATCGTCGCCGCCAGGGGGCGCCACCGTCGATCTCCGCCGCGGCAAGGTGCTGGCGCGTGTCGGCAACACCGGCTCCCTCGCCATCAACGCGCGCGACACCCGCACCACCAGCGAGGGTCCGGCGCGCTTCGTCGTCCTGGCCGACGAGAACGGCCGCGTCGCGGTCGCGACCATCGCCGGCAAGACGCGCTTCGCCGCCGGCGGCAAGTCGGTCTCGCTGCCCGCCGGCACCGCGTCCGCCAGCCAGGGCGGAGCCCCCCCGGAGGATCCCGAACACATCTCCGAGGAGGTGTTCCTCAACGTCGTCTGGCCGACCGTCGATCGCCACGGCGAACACGCCCAGATCAAGGGCCGCGCGACACCGTCGTCGGTCGTCACCGTGCGCGCGCCCGGCGGGCTGGAGACCGCCGCCGTCGGCGCAGACGGACAATTTTCGGTCACGGTTCCGGTCGGTATCGGCAAGACCCCGGTCGAGGTGGAGGCCGAAGACCTGGTCGGCCACACGAAGCAGGCGAACACGACGCTCACGCGCCGCCCTCCCCCGCCACCCGCGCTGAGACCCGAGGCGACGGACCTGTGGAAGAAGCAGGCCGAGAAATGACCACGGACGCGAACACACCCCCGTCACCTCTGGTGCCCGACGGCGGCGCCGATCCGGCCCAAGCCGTCGCGCGGCTGCGCGATCTCGTCGCCGCCGCGGGACGTCTCGCCGAGTTCGGCCGGTTCGCCGCCCAGCAGATTCACGAGCTGCGCCAGCCGCTGTTCGCCATCAAGGGCCTCGCGCAGCTGCTGCTGGAGAAGGACCGCGTCGAGCTGGACGAGGTCCTCGATTTCGCGCGCCACATCGTCGAGCAGTCGGAGCGGCTCACGTCGCTGGTGTCGAGCTTGCGGCTGCTCTCGGTGCCCGCGACGCATGATGCCGCCCGGCGCTCCGAGGTCGCGTCCGTGCTGGTGCGCGTCTCGTCGCTGCTGGACTTCCGGCTGCGCAAGAGCGGCGCCACCCTGCGCACACAGATCGCGCCCGACCTGCCGCTTTTGGTGATCGCCCCGCCCGCGCTGGAGCAGATCCTGATCAACCTCCTGGCCAATGCGCTGGACGCGATCACCGGCGTCGCGCATCCCGTCGTGCAGGTTCGCGCGCGCGTGCTCGCGGAGAACCCGCGCTTCGCGATCGTGGAGGTCGCCGACAACGGATCCGGGATCGCCAAGACGGTCCGCAACCGCCTGTTCGAATCGTTCTTCACGACCAAGGGCGAGGAGCAGGGGACCGGGCTCGGGCTGGCGGTCAGCCGCGAGATCGCCCGCACGTCGGGCGGGGAGCTCGAGCTGCTGGAGGATCCCGGCAGCTGGAGTGAGCCCGCCGCCACCGTTTTTCGTCTCACGTTGCCGGTCTCGCAGGAGCTGTGACCACGGCCGGCGGGCGGTTCATACGCAGGTCCGCGCTCGCGCTGGCGGCTGTCGTCGCGGCGGCCGCGGTCGTGGCGGTGGCCGCGCCCAGCGCGCGCGCGGCTGACACACCCGAGGCGGCGGCCGCTCCGACGACCGTCACGCTGACGCCGGCGCGCCCGAAGCTGCTGCTCGGCACCGACGCCGAAGTCACCGTGACGGTGGACGTCCGGGGTCCGGAGTCCGGGACATTCCTGCCCGTGCGCGCGCTCGCCAACGTCGGCTCGCTGGAGACGCCGCGGGCGGCCGGATCGCCCGGGCATTTCATCGCGCGTTACCTGCCCCCGGCCGAGCGTTATCCGCAGGTCGCCCTGCTGGTCGTCGAGCTGGCGAGCGGCGCGCAACGCATGCACGTCGCGGCGCGGATCATGCTGGAGGGCGCGACGGTCGTCCCGTTTCACACCAGTCCCGGCGCGTCCGTGACGATGCGTGTCGCCGATCGCAACTTCGGGCCCGTCGTCGCCGATCGACAGGGACGCGTCGAGATTCCGATCCAGGTGCCGCCCGGGATCCGCGCTGGCACCGCGCGGGCCGTCGACCAGTACGGCGCGGCGCGCGAGACGGAGGTCGACCTGCAGCAGGCGCCCTTCCCACGCGTGCTGGTGCTGGCGCCGCCCACGCTCGACGTCGGGAGCTTCTCCGAGATCGTCCTGGTCGCCGTCGAGCCGGATGGAACACCGGCCAGCTCCAACCGGCTGACGCTGGGCGCGTCCGCCGGCCTCCTCCACCCGCTCGGTGCGGGCGCGCTGGGCGAGGCGCGGTTCTTGTTCGAGGCGCCCAGGAAACTCGGGAGCGGCGCCGTGGCGCTGACCGCGATGGCGGCGGGGCCGCCCGCCAGCCGATCCGACACGGCCGTCGCGATGCGCGTGGGAGCTTCCAGCCAGCTCACGATCTCCCCCAGCACGCGCAAGCTGGTGGTCGCCAGCGGCGAAACGGCGCGCGTCGCCGTTTCGGCGCATGACGCCTTCGGCAATCCGACCAACGCGACGGGCGTCGCGATCACCGTCGACGGACAGCCCCGCCCGGTCACGATCGGCGCCGGCGGCCTGGGCACGTTGACGGTCGACGCGCCCGCCAAGTTCAACGACCGCGCGCGCATCTCCATCGAGGCCAAGCTGGGCAGCATCCGCACCATCGAGGAGATCCACGTGACCGGCGGCCCACCGGCGCGCATCACCATCGACGTCCGTGATTCGCGTCTGGTCGCCGACGGCCATCAGAGCACGGAGCTGCGCGTACGGGCCGTCGACAAGAACGGAACACCGACGGCCGTCCCCGGTCTGAGCTGGGACACCCCCGAGGGCCGGATCCGGCACGTGCGGATGCCGCGCGACGGCGAATACGTCGCCGAATACGTCCCCGATCGGATCCGCGAGCGGCAGCTTCAGGTGCTGGCGGTGATGGCGTCACAGGCGCTGCGCGCCGACGCCAAGCTGGACGTGACGCCTCCGCCCGTCCGGGTGATCGCGGCCGCGCGCGTCGGGCTGTTCTACAACCTGAGCAACGCCGTCGGTCCGGCGGTTTTCCTCGAGGCGCTGCGCCCGCTCGCGATACGAAACCTCCAGCTGTCGGTGGGCGGCACGATCGGCTACATGCGCGCCGAGATCGACGGCACCGGATCGGACCCGATGAGGCCGCCGCGCCTGGAGACCGACCAGGTTCCGATCCTCGTGCTGGCGCGCGCGCGCGTGCCACTGCCGGTGCGGTTCGAGGTGAAGGGCGAGATCGGCGCGGGAATGATGCTGGCGCGCACCAAGTTGAACGCGGCGTCGAACATGATGGGATTCGAGGCGATCGGCGGCGCGTATGCCCCGGCCGTCGCGGTCGGCGCGGAGGTGGCGCTGACGCTGAAGCCCGGACGCCTCGTGATCGGGCTACGCTACCTGTGGAGCGAGCTGGGGCGGACTTCGCGGGGGGACGAGATCACTGGAAACAGTGCCGGGCTGATCGCCGACATCGGTTATAGGATGACCTTCTAGCCACATCGGGGGACGGGGCATGTTCGATTTGATCGAAAACGCGATCGTGACACGCACGACCACGGAGCCGTCGTCGCCGCTGGTCGTGAGCGTTCCACATGCTGGCGTGGGCACGGCGGGATTCGAGGCGACGCTGAACCCCGAGCTCGACGTCCGCTGCGACGCGGATCTGTTCGTCGATCGGCTGTACCGCATCGGCGAGGGCGACGCGCCCGAGGTGTACGTCGCGGCCAAGACGTCGCGCTTCGTGTGCGACCTGAACCGCGACCTCGACGACGTCAGCCCGGGCGCCGTCCCCGAGCACCCGGCGCCGCGCAACAGCGATGGCCGCGGGTTCATCTGGGCGATCACGACCATGGGCGTGCCGACGCTGGCGCGCCCGCTCGTGCTGGGCGAATGGCGCGAGCGGACGGCGATCCACGCCGCGTACCACGACGCCCTGGTGCGCGCGCTCGCGCGCGCGCGCGAACGTTTCGGCTTCGCCATCCTGCTCGACGGACATTCGATGCCGTCGCGCGGACGCCCCGGCCACAAGGACCCCGGCCGCCCGCGCGCCCAGGTGGTACCCGGCGATCGCGACGGCACCAGCTGCGCCCCGGCGTTGACCGCGCACGTGACGCGCCACTTCGAGAGCGCGGGACTCACCGTCGCCGCGAACGATCCCTACAAAGGCGGCTTCATCACCACCCACCACGGCCGCCCCGCCGACCGCATCCACGCCATCCAGGTGGAGCTTCGCCGCGATCTCTACATGGACGAGGACGCCTACGAACCGATCGAGCCGGGCTTTTCGCAGACCCGCGCCACCATCGACGAACTGGTCGCCTCACTGCGAACCTTCCGGCTCTAACCCGGCTCCGCTCGCCTTTGGGTCGAGGGGGCCGCGGACTGGGCGGCCCCCCTCCGTGCTCAAACACCCCTACGCGGTCGCGCGCGGATCTGCTCGGCATGCCGAGTGGCCGCTCCGGGAACTGCGCGCGGAGGGGGGCCGCCCAGTCCACGTCCTTCTCAACCCGACATTTCGCTGCGCCTTGAACGCCTCCGGTCAGGGAGCGGGACCTCTGCGCGGAGTGGAGCGCAGTCGCATAGGCGCCGTGGACGTTGTGTTCCCCTCCCGCGCTCAAACACCACTACGCGGCTGTACCCGGATCTTTCTTGGCAAACTGAGTAGGCCGCTCCGGGAACTCGCTCGGGAGGGGAACACAACGGCCGCGGCCCCACGACGAAGCGAATGGAGCGCCCACCCAGGCCCGCGGCCCCCGACAACGAGAGCGAACAGAGCGCCTAGCGGTACAGCTCTTCGATGACCGGGCGGTACTTGTCGATGACGACCTTGCGCTTCACGCTCAGCTTGGGCGTCAGGTCGCCTGACGCCTCGGTCAGGTCGGCGGGGAGGATCGCGAACTTCTTGATCGACTCGAACGACGCCAGGGTCGCGTTCAGCGCGTCGACCTCGGCCTGCAGCGCCGCCTTCACGTCGGGCGACGCCGCCAGCACGTCGAACTCGGCGCCACCGAAGCGCTTGCGCGCTTCGTCGGACAGCGTCACCAGCGCAACGCAGAACGGCCGCTTGTCGCCGTAGACCAGCACCTGGCTGAAGAGCGACGAGCGCGCCTTGAGCGCGTTCTCCAGCGCCTGCGGCGCAATCTTCTTGCCGCCCGCGGTCACGATCAGGTCCTTCTTGCGGTCGGTGATGCGCAGGAAGCCGTCCTCGAGCTGGCCGATGTCGCCGGAGTGGAACCAGCCGTCGGGCTCGACCGACGCGGCGGTCTCCGCCGCGTTGTTGTAGTACTGCCGGAACACCGACGGCCCGCGCATCAGGATCTCGCCGTCGTCCGCGATCTTGGTCTCGACGACGTCCAGCGCCGGGCCGACGGTGCCGAAGCGGAACCGCTCCCGGGTGTTGAGGTACGCCGCCGCGACGGTCTCCGTCAGGCCGTAGCCCTCGAGGATCAGGATGCCGGCCCCGTGGAAGAACTCGGCGATCTCGGCCGCCAGCGGCGCACCGCCCGAGATCAGGAAGCTCGCCCGGTCCAGACCCAGCTTCGCGCGCAGCTTCGAGAACACCAGCTTGTCGGCGAGCCAGTACGAAAAACCGCCGCCCGGCTGGCCGGCGCGCACCGCCGCCGAGTGCGCGGCCCCGACGCGCAGCGCCCACGCCGCGATCTTGCGCTTGAGCCCCGAGCCCTGCCCCATCGCCGTCTTCACGCCCGCATGGAACTTCTCGAAGATGCGCGGCACGCCCGCCATGAACGTGGGCCGGATCGCGACCAGGTCCTCCTTGATCATCGCGGTGCCGCGCGAAAACGCCGTCTCGCAGCCCATCTGGATCGTGCACCACTCCAGCTCGCGCCCCAGCACGTGCGCCAGCGGCAGGAACAGGTACTGCAAGTCGATCGTCTCGATCTGCATCGAGCGGATCGCGCTGGACGTGCCCGCGGTCAGGTTCTCGTGCGTCAGCACGACACCCTTGGGCACGCCGGTCGTCCCCGACGTGTAGATGATCGTGAACATCGACTCCGGCGCGACGGTCTCGGCGTGGGCATCCAGCTCGCCCGGATGCGCCACGCCCCACTGCCGTCCCGCCGCGCGCAGCTCCGCCAGCGACTGCACGAACCGGGATGACGTCATCGGTGTGCCGGCCGCAGGCGGCGGCGTCAGCCCGATGGGCGGCTCGCCCGTGAGCTGTACCACGTGCGCGACCGTGAACAGCTTGTTGCGCAGGCCGACCAGCTTGTCCCGTTGCGCCGCATCCTCGACCAGCACGATCTTGGCGCCGGCGTCGCGGACGATGAACTCACACTGCTCCGCGGTGTTCGAGGCGTAGATCGGGACCGCGATTCCCCCGGCGAGCATGATCGCGATGTCGCACAGCACCCACTCGACGCGCGTCTGCGACACGATGCAGACCCGATCCCCGGGGACGACGCCGCGCGCAACCAGGCCGGCCGCGATCTCGCGCGCGATCCCGTCGGCCTGGCCGAACGTCATCCCCTGCCAGGCGTCCCGGTCGTAGTAGCGGAAGGCGACGGCCTCCGGGGTGGCCGCCAGCCGCCGCTTCCACAACTCCACCGCGGTGCGCGGATCGTCCTTGCGCAGGTCGGCGGCAACCGGCCGCGGGGAAGCGGGCGCCGGGTCGGCCGGGGTCTGGGAGGGGGCGGTCATGGGACGGCTACAGGATACCGCGGTTCGGGATAAGATTAGACGATGTCGGCCAAGTCCCTGCCGCGCTGGAAGCTGGTGGCGCGCGCAAGCGTGATCGGGCTGCTGTTCGCCAAGCACGGCACGCGCTTCTGCGTGGGTTGGCTCGGGCTGTGGCTTCGCCGTTCGGGCCAGGCCCGGCGACGCGCCTGGCTCGGCCAGGTCGTGGTCGATCTGTTCCGCCAGCTCGGGGCCACGTTCATCAAGGTCGGCCAGATCATGAGCACGCGCCCCGATCTGATCCCCGAATACGTCTCGTCGGCGCTGGCGGAACTCCAGGATCACGTCGGCCCGTTCCCGTTCGAGGATGTGGTGCGCGCCGTGGAGGCGGACCTCGGCCGCCCGCTGAACAGCGTCTACGCGGAGTTCGCGCCCGTCCCGATCGCGTCGGCGTCGGTGGCGCAGGTGCACAAGGCCCGCCTGCCCGACGGCCGCATCGTGGCCGTCAAGGTCCGCCGCCCGGACGTCGTCGAGATCTGCACCTTCGACCTGGTGGTGATGCGGCTGTGGGCGCGCCTGATCGCCCGCATCCCCTCGATCTCGACGCTGTCGCCGATCGAGACGCTGGACGAGTTCGGCCGCGCCGTGTTCGCGCAGCTCGACTTCCGCATCGAGGCCAGCAACAACCGGCGCTTCCGCGACAACTTCAAGGGCCACACTGACGTGGTGTTCCCGGAGGTGGTCGAGGCGCTGTCCGGCGAACGCGTCCTGACCATGAGCTTCATCGCGGGGACGAAGATCCTGTCGACGCGCGCGACGCGTTCCGACCCGAAGCGGGTGGCACGCCTCGGGCTGTCGACGCTCATGAAGATGATCTTCGAGGATGGGTTCGTGCATGCGGATCTGCACTTGGGGAACATATTCATCACGCTCGACGACAAGCTGGCGCTGCTCGACTTCGGCCTGGTGGGCGAGCTCGACGAGCCGCACCGCAAGGGCTTCTCCCGCCTGTTCGCCGCCTGGGCGCAGCGCGACGGCGACGGTATGGCCCGCATCATCAACGAGCTGTCCGCCGGCTCCGATCCGGCCGCCGCCGATCCCGAGCGGTTCGAGCGCCTGCGCGCCGCGATCATCGAGTTCGTCGGGCGGTACTGGGGGCAGCGCCTGGGGGACGTCCAGGTCGGCCGCGTCCTGCTGGACCTGCTTGCCATCATGCGGCGCCACCGGGTGCGCGTGAACGCCAGCTTCACCATCGTCAACATCGCGATCGCCGTCACCGAAGGGATCGGCAAGCAGCTCGATCCGGAGCTGGACCTCATGCATGAGGCCCTCCCCTACTTCCTCGCCCACCCGGTCGGGACCGCCACCGCCAAGGCCTGACACGCACGGCATTGTCGGTGGGCTTGTAGCCGTCCGGCAAGTACGCGTAATATGCCGCTGTTAGCTTGCCACTATGACACGTTCGTCAGGGTGACGGATGGAGCAAGCCAAGATCCCAGAGCGCTACACACTCCTCGAAGAGGTGGGCCAAGGTGGTATGGCGATCGTCTATCGCGCGACCGACGAAACGCTGAAGCGCGTGGTCGCCATCAAGGTGCTGCACCAGCACCTGGCCGCGGAGCCCGAATCGAAGGCCCGCCTCGAACGTGAGGCGCAGGCGGTCGCCAAGCTGCGCCACGAGAACATCCTGGAGATCTTCGACTACTCGGGCCTCGATTCGCAGAGCTCCTACATCGTCACGGAGTTCATCGACGGCCAGACGCTGAAGCAGTTCCTGGCGGGGCGCACGCTCCGCCACCCCGAGGTCGCGGCGCTGGTGGCGCTGGAGGTTTGCGGCGCGCTCGCGCACGCCCACAGCGTCGGCGTGCTTCACCGCGACGTGAAGCCCGAAAACGTGATGGTGCGCAAGGACGGGCTGCTCAAGCTGATGGACTTCGGCATCGCGCAGGTGCTGGACCTGCAGCGCATGACCGTGACCGGGCAGCTGCTGGGATCGCCCGCGTACATGGCGCCCGAGATCGTCGAGGGCAAGCAGCTGGACTTCCGCACCGACGTGTTTTCGGTCGGCATCATGCTGTACCTGCTGGCGACCGGCAGCCTGCCGTTCACGGGCAAGAACCCCCACGAGGTCCTGCGCCGGATCACCGAGGGCAAGTTCCCCGACCCGCGCATGGTCGGCCGCGGCGTCGATCAGGCGCTGTCGCGCATCATCACGAAGGCGCTCGCGCGGCGCCCCGAGGACCGCTACTCCGACGTCGTGCTGCTGGCCGACGAGCTGCGCGCCTATCTGAACGACGCCGGTCTGGGCGAAATACGCGCCGAGCTGCGCGCGTTCTTCGCCGGCCCGGACGCCTACGAGGACGCGCTGCCCAAGCGGCTGGCGGCGGCCCTGACGGCGGCGGCCACACGCCACCTGGCGGCGAAGCGCTCGGCGAAGGCGCTGGAGGTCTGGAACCGCGTGCTGGCGTTCGATCCCAACAACGCCGTCGTGGCGGCCGCGCTGCGGCGGTTGGAGGGGCGCGCCCGCCTGAAGCTGGCCACGATCCTCGTTTGCAGCGCCGGGGTGCTCGCCGCTGGGAGCTGGGTTGGCGTGAAGAAGCTCGCCGACCGATCGCGCGAGCGCGCCCGCGCAGCGGCCGTGGCCCTTCAGCAGACCTCTGTCGCGCCCGCCCCGGTGGCGCCGGCCGCCGTCGCGCCGCCGGTCGTGCCTGGTCCGGCGCCCGCGGACTTCGAGCCGCCGCCCGCCACCAAGCGGCCGCCCGGGGCCGCACGAACGCGCGCCGCGCGCCTGGCGGCGGTTCCGGCCGCCACGCCGTTGCCCGCGGAGCCGGTCGCCACGCGCACGTTCACGCTCGGGCCCACGCCCCAGAACGTCGACGTCTACCTCGACGGCCAGCGCCAGTTCGGCTACGACGTCGACCACACCAAGATCTCCGTCCCCTGGGCAGGCGTGCACCACATCGAGTTCCGCAGCCCCTCCAACTGCTGCTTCCCCGAACGGATCCCGGTCGGGCCCGACCAGCCGCTGCCGGCCGATTCGATCATCGCCCGCCGGCTCAAATGGAAGCCGGCGCACCTGGTGGTGACGACCGATCCTGCCGGCGCAACGACGCGCGTGCTGGTCCGCGAACCCAACCGCGGCGCGACGACCGCGGCCCGGCCCGGCGAGGAGATCGACATCCCGTTCTTCGCCGATGACGATTCGAGCAAGGAGGTCGAGATCTCGGCCGACGACGGCGACGGCTTCGCCACCGAGCGCGTGCGCGTGCGCGCCGGACAACGCTTGAAACACGTAGTAAAGCTCCGGGCGGGCAGCAACTAGATGGCCGTGGGCATCGTCGCGGCGGCGCTGGCCGGAGCGCTCATCGCCGTGGGGCCTACCGGCCCGCTTCCCGCGACGCCGGCGGCGCGCGACGCGTTCGACCGCGGGCGCACCGCGTTCGGGCGCGCCGAGTACCAGCGCGCGATCGAGGTGCTGCACCCGCTGCTTTACCCGGAGGTGCTGCTCGACAGCGAGGGCGAGGTGGTGCAGGCGCGCCGCATGCTGGGCGTCGCCTACCTGTTCGAGAACAAGCCCGACGAAGCCCGGCGGGAGTTCCGCAAGCTGCTGGAGCTGCGCCCCGACTACAGGTTCGACCCGCTGCTGGATCCGCAGCGGGTGGTCGACTTCTTCAACGGCGTGCTCAAGGAAGAAGCAGCCACCATCGCCGAGATGGAGAAGCGGCGGCGCGAGCGCGACAAGAAGCGCGCGGACGAGGACGCGATCATCGCCGCGCGGCACCGCGCGCCGCCGACCATCGTCCGCTACGAACGGCACTCGTTCGCGGTCAACTTCATCCCGTTCGGCGCCGGACAGTTCCAGAACGGGCAGCGGCGCAAGGGCTGGCTGTTCTTCGGCGCGGAGGCGGTGCTGGGCGCGGTGTCGGTCGGGGCGTTCGCGACCAATCTCGGGCTCTACGGCCTGGCGCCGCAACGCAAGTGCAACGACGAGCAGCCGATGGGCGTCGCGTGCCCGCCGGGATCGATCGATCACTCGCAGGAAGACAGGTCCAACATGCTGCTCGGCGTCCAGGTCGTCAGCGGCGCGCTGTTCTTTGCCGTCGCGATCTGGGGCGTCATCGACGCCATCCATCACCACCAACCCGAGGTGCCGTTAGCGGACGGCGCCAAGGTCGCGCGCGAGCGTTCGCCTGCCGCGCGTCTCACGTTTTCGCCCAACGGCCTCGGCGCCTCCTGGGCGTTCTGAAAGGAATCGGTAACCATGGCAACACTGAAATTCGCGATCCCCGGCAAGGGCACGAAGGTCTACCGCATCCACAAGAAGATCACGTCGCTGGGCCGGAGCGAAGAGGCGGACGTGACCCTTCCCGACGCGGAGCTCGCCGACAGCCACATGCACATCCACTTCGACGGCCGCGAGTTCAACCTCGCGACGACGGAGAAGGACGCCGAGGTGTTCGTCAACGGGCGCAAGAAGGGCCGCCACAAGCTGCAGCACGAGGACCGCATCCGCATCGGCAGCGCCGAGATCGAATTTTCGCTGTACGACCAGCCGGTCGCCGACGACGT
>Ga0184628_10000981_pt1 | contig 14567 bp, 15 predicted proteins | sample PLM4_5_b1_FD_133149 | JGI IMG/M metagenome (GOLD analysis project Ga0184628, IMG submission 133149) | Groundwater sediment microbial communities from an aquifer in East River, Colorado, USA - PLM4_5_b1 | ecosystem: Environmental > Terrestrial > Soil > Riparian zone | place: USA: East River... | reverse complement strand
GACCTACGAGGCCCGGCACTGGGGACGCGACCTGAAGATCGTCTGCGTCGAAAAGGCCAACATCGAGAGGAGCGGCGCCGTCGCCCAGGGTCTGTACGCCATCAACTGCTACATGGGCATGCAGTGGGGCGAGAACCAGCCCGAGGACCATGTGCGTTACGCCCGCAACGACTTGATGGGTCTCGTGCGCGAGGACCTGGGCTACGACATCGCCCGGCACGTCGATGCGTCGGTGCACCTGTTCGAGGAATGGGGCCTGCCGATGATGCGCGACCCCAAGACCGGACAGTACCAGCGCGAAGGCAAGTGGCAGATCATGATCCACGGCGAGAGCTACAAGCCGATCGTCGCCGAAGCGGCCCGCAAGGCCGCGACCGAGGTCTACAACCGGATCATGGTGACGCACCTCTTGATGGACCAGAGCAAGGCCAACCGCGTCGCCGGTGCCGTCGGCTTCAATGTCCGGACGGGCGACTACCATGTGTTCCGCGCAAAGGCCGTCATCGTCGCCGCGGGCGGCGCGTCGCACATCTTCAAGCCGCGCGCCGTCGGCGAGGGAATGGGGCGGACCTGGTATGCCCCCTGGAGCAGCGGGTCGTGCTACGCGCTTCCGATCCAGGTCGGCGCCAAGATGACGCAGATGGAAAACCGCATCGTCCTGACGCGTTTCAAGGACGGCTATGGCCCCGTCGGCGCCTACTTCCTCCATCTGAAGACATACACGCAGAACGGCTATGGCGAGGAGTACGAGAAGAGGTGGTACGAGGACACCAAGGCTCTGGTGGGCGACTACGTCGACCATCACCCGGTGCCGACCTGCCTGCGCAACCACGCCCTCCTCAAAGAGGTCGCGGCCGGCCGCGGGCCCATCCGCATGGTGACCAAGGAGGCCTTCCAGGACCCACACAAGGAGACCGTCGGCTGGGAGAACTTCCTCGGCATGACGATCGGGCAAGCGGTCGTCTGGGCGTCGCAGAACATCGACCCCAAGCACATCAACCCCGAGCTGACCACGTCCGAGCCTTATGTCATGGGCTCTCACGCCACCTGCTCCGGCGCGTGGGCGAGCGGCCCGGAAGACTGTGCGCCCGCGGACTATCAGTGGGGCTACAACCGCATGATGACGGTCGACGGACTGTTTGGCGCCGGCGACACCATCGGCGGCACCGCCCACAAGTTCTCGTCAGGATCCTTCGCGGAAGGCCGGATTGCCGCCAAAGCGGCGGTCAGGTACGTGAACGACTTGGGGAAAGCCCAGCCTCAGGTCAGCGAACAGGAATATCGCGATCTCGAAAAGGTGATCTACCAGCCGTTGGAGAACTATCGGGTCGGCCGCAACGAAATCGTTGCCGGGACCGTATCGCCGAGCTATCTCCTGCCGATCCAGGGTCTTCAGCGCCTCGAGCAGCTAATGGACGAATACGTGGGCGGCATCAGCACCAACTACATGACGAACGCCGTGATGCTCAACCGCGGCCTCGAGTTGCTGACCATGCTGAAGGAAGACATGAGCAGCATGGGTGCCGAAGACCTTCACCAGCTCCAGCGCACGTGGGAGTTGCAACATCGGCTCCTCGCCTCGGAGTCCGTGACCCGTCACACGCTGTTCCGCCAGGAAACGCGCTGGCCGGGTTATTACTACCGCGGCGATCATATGAAGCTGGATGATGAGAACTGGCATTGCTTCACCTTGTCCCGCTACGACCGGAAGACCGGCGAGTGGGCGATGGAGAAGGCGCCAGTCCACCACATCATCGACTGACATTCCCTTCGGCGCGCGGCCCGGTCAGTTCAAGACCCGGGCAAAGGTGCGGCCACGCAGCAGCGCCGTCGCTTCCGGCCGCTCCTCCACCAGCTCGAGCAGCTCCTGCGAGATCTCCTCGACGAGCGTCGCGGCCTGATCGCCGTTCAGCGGCTGGTGCCAGACGACATCGGCGAGGAATAGACCGGCTTGCAGGTCCAGTGCGACCCGTTCGCGGGTCACGCTCGAGCCCTGCTGCACCGAAAAACCGTGGAGCGCCGGGCAACGCCGGAACAGCATCTCCATGCGTGCCGCGAGATCGGACTCCAGCCGGACAAGTTCGGTTCTGCCCTGTGGCGTACTCATATCCCGCTCCTTTCGCCATCCACATTGCGCGCGCCGAGCGCGCACTGCGAGGAACGATTCCCATGCCGTTACAGACTCTTACGCGGGGCGCCGACGAACGGGGCGTCCGGCAGGACGTGCGGCGCAGCATGGGAATCCCGACAAGACTGAGGCCATAAGCGGGCCTCCCGGGCGCCTTTATGACCGTCCGCCTTTATGCTTCAATAACCGCCCCTGATCACGGTTCCGGAATGTCATGGCCGACCGTCGCCTGCAGGTGTTCCATGCAGTAGCGAAGCACCTCTCCTTCACCAAGGCGGCCGAGGCGCTGTTCATGACGCAGCCTGCGGTGACTTTCCAGATCCGCCAGCTCGAGGAGCATTTCAGCACGCGCCTCTTCGACCGTGCGCACGGCCGCATCGCGCTCACCCCCGCCGGCACTCTGGCGGTGGAGTACGCCGAGCGCATCCTCGGCATGTCGGCCGAGCTCGACACGCGGCTGAAGGAGATGAGCGGCCACTTCGCGGGGCCGCTGCTCATCGGCGCGAGCACCACCATCGCCGAGTTCCTGCTGCCGCAGATCCTCGGCGAATTCAAGGCGCGCTACCCTGCAGTGGTGCCGCGCCTGTTCGTCGCCAACTCGGAGGCAGTGCAGGACCGATGCGCGGAGCGAGCGCTCGACCTCGGCTTCATCGAGGGAGATTCGCACCTGCCTTCGCTGGTGACCGACGTGTGCTGCGACGACGAGCTGCAGGTGGTGTGCGCGCCGTCGCACCCGATGGCGAAGATGAAGACGGTGACCCCGAGGTCGCTCACGGAGCATGGCTACATCAGCCGCGAGCCGGGATCGGGCACGCGCGAGGTCATCGACCATTACCTGCAGAAGTCGGGCGTGCCGCCCGACTCGCTGCAGGTGGTGATGGAGCTGGGCAGCCCCGAGGCGCTCAAGGGGCTGGTGGCCACCGGCCTGGGCTTCGCCATCATGTCGCGCGCGACCGTGGTCAAGGAAACGCAACTCGGGCAACTGGTGCGGATTCCGCTGTCGCCGAGCCTCAACCGCCAGCTGTCAGTGGTCTACCCGAAGGAAAGGTTCCACTCGCGGCTGGTGAGCGGCTTCGTGCAGTTCGCCAAGGAACGCCTCGCTGCGCTGCAGAGCGCGGAGGCCTTGCGCCCCGCGGCCTAGCCGCGCCTCAGGTCGGGCTGCCGTCCAGGACGATGCCGAGCTCCCGCAATGCAACATTCTCGCGTAATCGCTCGCGCATAAAAGACCCTGAGTAGGCCATGAGTATATTCATTTTTGTTATTTTGCCGCCGCGGTGTCACCCTGCAAGAATCTTCAAGGGGGAGCGGGTCATGGTCGGCCGCGCCACTCGCGAGTACAACGACCATAGGGGAGGCGCCTAACGATGGTCTATACGCGTAGAACGGTCTGGCCGCTGGTGTTCGGCATCATCATGGTGGCCTACGCTTATCTGGTGCAGGCCGGCATGCTGGAGCCCGTCATCAAGTTCCTCGGTACCGGGCGCATCACGGGCGAGATGCAAATGCTCGGCTATACCTTCGGCGCCATCGGCATCGTGATCGGACTGTTGCAGTTGCTCACCTCGCCGAAGGAGGGACAGGGGGATTATTGCCTGTCCATGGTCGGCGGCGTGCTGTTCATCATGATGGTGGCCTTCATCGTGAAATGGGGCCTCGATCCGCTGATGGCGCAATGGGGGCGGGCGGCGCAGCCGGCCCTCGGCTTCAATTTCGCCAGCGTGATGAACCTGAACTACGTGGTGATGGGCATCATCGCCGGCATCGTCATCGTCAACGTTTTCAAGGTGCCGGGCTGGGCGGAGAACGGCGTGCGGCTGTCGCGTCTGGGACTCAAGACGGGGGTCATCCTGCTGGGCGCGCTCTACAGCCTCGCGGAGCTGGCGCACCTCGGGCGGCTCTCGGTCGTGCTGATCGGGGTGTTCGTGCTCGGCTCGGTGGGCGTGGTGCTGTGGCTAGGAGCGCGGCGCAACATGCCCAACTCGATGACCGGGGTGCTCGCCGCCGGCGTCGGCGTGTGCGGCGTGTCTGCAGCCGTGGCCGCCGCCCCGGTGGTGAAAGCGAAATCCACCGAGATCGCCTACACCATCGGCACCATTCTCCTGTTCGGGGTGATCTGCATGTTCATCTTCCCGATCGTCGGCAAGGCGACGGGCATGGGCTTCATCCAGTTCGGCGCCTGGGCCGGCACCGGGATCCTCAACTCGGCGCAGGTCGCCGGCGCGGCGCTGGCCTTCCAGCCCAACGGCATCGAGACGCTGAAGGTCGCGGAGATCTTCAACATCACTCGCGTGCTGTTCCTGCCGATCATCGTGCTTTGGCTGGCGGTGTGGTACGTGAAGCGCGAAGAGGGCGCGCAGAAGGTGGACCTCGTCCAGGTGATCGTCGGCAAGTTCCCGGTGTTCGTCCTCGGCTTCATCCTCATGTTCGCACTGTCCTCGACCGGAATTTTCGCGCCCGCCCAGCATTACCAGGGCTCGTACTTCGACAACAGCGACAAGGCGATGAGCACCAAGGACAAGGACGGCAAGCCGGTCAGCACACTGCTGGGCGACAAGGATCTCGGCGCGCTCAAGGCGGAGGCCGGCAAGGTGCAGCGCCTGGACCAGAAAGCCGCGCTGCAGCGCCTGATCGAAAACAAGAAGCTTATGTCCATCGACGATGACGACACGCTGCGCGGCGTGGTCAACGCCAAGATCATGGGCAAGGCGGCGAACGACGTGCTGACCAAGGCGCACCGCGCGGTGCGCCACACGGCGAAGAAGATCGCCATGTTCCGCGACCTGATCGCCTGGTTCTTCACTTTCGGCCTGGTCGGCCTGGGGATGCAGATCACCATGGCCTCCATCAAGCAGGCAGGCGGGCAGCCGCTGGTGGTGGGCAGCATCGTGGGCGTCGTCAAAGCGCTCGGTTCCCTGCTCGTGGTGTGGCTGCTGGTCGCCGAAACAATCTGAACCCGGGAGACAACCATGGCTGAAGACAAGTTCGACCGCGGCTCCGCGCTGACCGTGTTCAAGAGCGACCGGCACGAAGATTTCATGGCGCTCGCGCTCTCGCTGGTCATTGCGCTGCTGGTTTACCTCTTCGTCTAGCTGACCGCCTGCAGCCACATCCTGCTGGCGAGTCACGGCACGGCCGGAGCGCAGGCGGCCGAGCGCAAGGCGCTCGAGATCGCCGCGCCAGGCGCGCGTCTGTCCCAGCTCGTCGTCGTCCCCGACTTCTGGAAAGGCATGATGGGCGACGACTGGCTCAATAACGCCTCTACGCGCGACGCCTACGGCAGGCACGTCGAGCAGCAATTGGAGCGCGAGATCGAGGTGGAAGTCGCGCGCGTGCGCTCGCGCGCGGCCGAGAGCGGGCTGCGCTATGAGCGCCGCGTCGTGCTCGGCAAGCCGGCCGAGTGCCTGCTCGAGGCGGCGGCGATGCTCAAGCCGGACCTGGTGGTGATCGGGTCGCCGCGACCTGCGCGCTTGCGCGGGTTGCGCTCGCGCATGCAGTTGGAGACGCTGGTGCGCGCTCTGGCGGTACCGCTGCTGATCGTGCCCCATCCCGGATGACCGGGGCCGCAGCGCCGCCCGGCCCGGACGCGGCCTGGGTCGTGCTGGAGACGCCGCTAGCCCCCGCTGAACTTGCCGCATTCTGCGGCGATCTGGAGCGGCTTTACCGCATCAACCCTTTCCTCGAGTTCGCGTCGTGGGAGCAGGGTGCGCCGGACCGCTTCCGGGCCGAAGTCCTGAATCACAGCAACGGACAGCGCACAGTAGTGGCGGCGACGGTCACACGCACTTCGGACCGTGCCCTGCGGGTGGACTACACCGAGGGCCTCAAGCAGAGCACCCGCGTCGAGATCCAGCCGGCGCCGGCCGGCAGCCGGCTCACCATCACCGACGAATACGGTCCGACCGGTGCAGGCGCGCGGGACGCCGCAGTCGATCGCAGCTTGCACGCCTGGGGCGTCGCGCTCAAGGCCTACCTGGAGCGCGACCGGCGCTGGGGATGGATTCCACTCTTGCGCTGGTACATGCAACGCGTGTGGCTGCCGATGAAGCCCGCAGCGCGGCGGATCACGTTCCTGGTCCTGGTCATCGGCCTGGCGGACGTCATCCTGGTCGCGCTCGGATTCGCGATCTACTGGATCGAGTCGGGGCGCTGATCTCGCGGATCATCACCAGTTCGCGCGGATTGGCCCGCGAGTTTGATTTCCGGTTTTCCGCTCCCCCCTAGCGATGCATAGTACTGGCGCAGGATCTCCAGCACGTCGGGCCGGCTGAACTCGGCCGGCACCGGACTGCCCTCGGAGAGCCACTTGCGCAACTGCGTGCCGGAGACCTGCAGGCGGTCGGCGTCGCCGTGCGCACAGGTGCGCCCGGAGGCCATGCCGCCGCAGCGGTAGCACCAGAACGTCACGTCCATCTTCAGCGGCTGCGTCTCGAGCGCGTCCTGCGGGATCTCGTCGAAGATGCGGTGCGCATCGAACGGCCCGTAGTAGCTGCCCACGCCGGCGTGGTCGCGCCCGACGATCTGGTGCGAGCAGCCGTAGTTCTGCCGGAACAGCGCGTGCAGCAGCGCCTCGCGCGGGCCCGCATAGCGCATGTCGAGCGGATAGCCCGCCTGCACCACGGTGCCCGGCCGGAAGTACTTTTCCATCAGCACGCCGATGGCGCGCGTGCGCACCTCGGCCGGGATGTCGCCGGGCTTGAGGGCGCCGAGCAGCGAATGCACCAGCACACCGTCGCAGGTCTCGATCGCCACCTTGGCGAGGTACTCGTGCGAGCGGTGCATGGGATTGCGGGTCTGGAACGCGGCGACGCGCGACCAGCCCAGCCGCTCGAATTCGGCGCGCGTCTCGGCCGGCGTCATGAACAGCGCCCCGTACTTCGCCTTGAAGCCGCCATCCGACAACACCTTGACCGGGCCGGCGAGGTTCACGTCGCCCTGCCCCAGCACCAGCTTCACGCCCGGGTGCGCAGCATCGGTGGTCTTGAACACCGACATGCACTCGTGGGCCTTTTCGATGCGGTACTTCTCGCTGACGCGCATCGTGGCGAGGATCTCGTCGGCGTCGGGATCGACGAGCGCGATCTCCGCGCCGGTCTTGATGCCGTCGGCCATCCCCTCGTCGGTGGACAGCGTGATCGGGATCGGCCAGAACAGGCCGCTTGCCGTGCGGTAGCCGTCGCACACGCCTTCCCAGTCGGCGCGCGTCATGAAGCCCTCGAGCGGCGTGAAGCCGCCGATGCCGAGCATGATCAGGTCGCCCCTCTCGCGCGAGCTCACCCGCAGCTTTGGCAGCGAGCGCGCGCGCGTGCGCTCCGCGGCGAGCGCTTCGCCGGCGAGCATCAGGGGTTTGAGCGGCCCTCCACCGTGGGGCCGGACCAGGCCGGGCATGTCCACTCCTTCCGGTAAAGCGCTATTCTCGGCACCCGCTTTCGAGCCCGGCAACACCGTTGTTCTGATTATGCGATAAGGTCGCCTGATAAGGCCGTCGGGCCTGCGCCGGCCGTGCAGAATGCCTGCCATGCATAGACGGGAATTCCTGAGGCTCCTTGCCTTCGCCGCAGCGGCGGGCGCCGCGTTGCGCCCGGCGGCGAGCGCCGCCCAGGCCGCCGGCGAACTCTACGACCTGCCGCCGTTCGGCAACCTGTCGCTGCTGCACATCACCGACGCGCATGCGCAGCTACTGCCCGTCTACTTCCGCGAGCCGGCCGGCGAGGCCTTCGCCGCAAAGTACGGCCTCGCGCCCGGCAGCGCCGAGGCGCACGCCTTCACCTTCCTCGACTTCGAGCGCGCCGCGCGCCGCTACGGCAAGGTCGGCGGCTACGCGCACCTCGCCACGCTGGTGAAACGCCTGCGCGCCTCGCGCCCGCACGCGCTGCTGCTGGACGGCGGCGATTCCTGGCAGGGCTCCGCCACCTCGCTGTGGACCGAAGGCGCGGACATGATCGGCGCGCAGAAGCTCCTGGGCGTGGACCTGATGACCGCGCACTGGGAGTTCACCTACGGCGCGCAGCGCGTCAGGCGGGCGGTGGACAAGGAGCTCGCACCCATCGAGTTCCTGGCGCAGAACGTGAAGACCGCGGATTTCGAGGATCCCGTGTTCAAGCCCTACACGCTGCGCTCGGTGAACGGCGTGGCGCTAGCGGTGATCGGCCAGGCGTTCCCCTACACGCCGATCGCCAATCCGCGCTACATGATCGCTGAGTGGACCTTCGGCATCCAGGAGCCGCGCCTGCAGCAGCTGGTGGATGAAGTGCGCGCCAAGGGCGCGCAGGCCGTGGTGCTGCTCTCGCACAACGGCCTCGAAGTGGACCTGAAGCTCGCCTCGCGCGTGCGGGGCATCGATGCGATCCTCGGCGGGCACACGCACGACGGCGTGCCGGCCCCCGCGGTGGTCGGCAAGACACTGGTCACCAATGCCGGCTCGCATGGGAAGTTCCTCGGCGTCCTAGACCTGGAGGTGAGGGGCGGCGCGGTGGCGGGCTACCGCTATCGCCTGTTGCCGGTGTTCTCCAACCTGCTGCCGGCGGACGCGGGGATGGCCGCCTACATCGAGCGCGTGCGTGCGCCGTTCCGGGCGCGGCTCGAGGAAAAACTTGCGGTGACCGAGGGTCTGCTCTATCGCCGCGGCACCTTCAACGGCACCTGGGATCAGCTGCTGCTCGACGCGCTGAGGGAGGTGAAAGGCGCCGAGATCGCGTTCTCGCCGGGCTTCCGTTGGGGCGGCACGTTGCTGCCCGGCGATGCGATCAGCTTCGAGCAACTGATGGACCAGACCGCCATCACCTATCCCTACTCGACGCTGAACGAGTTCACCGGGGCGCAGGTGAAGACGATCCTGGAAGAAGTCGCCGACAACCTTTTCAACCCGGATCCCTACCTGCAGCAGGGCGGAGACATGGTACGCGTGGGGGGCATGACCTACGCCTGCAATCCGCGCGCCGCCATCGGCGCTCGCATTTCCGACATGCGCCTGGGCGGCCGCCCGATGGACTCCGGCAAGCGCTACAAGGTGGCGGGCTGGGCGCCGGTGGCAGAGGGCGCCACCGGCGAGCCGGTGTGGGACGTGGCAGCGCGCTACCTGCGTGCGAAGCGCAAAATCGCCCCCCTCGAGCCCAACCTGCCGCGGCTTACTGGTTGACCGGCGAGGCCGGATCCATCAGCAGCGCGGTAAGGTCCTTCATCTGCTGCTCGGTGAGCGCGCCGACGTGGCCCATGCGCGGCATCTGCGAGCACAGGTTGTAGGCCTTGGCGTTGTAGATCTTGCCGTAGGCGTAGCGCTGGATGTCCGCGCCGTAGCCGCGCAGCTTGCCGAACTGGTACAAGCTCGGCCCCACCGTGCCGAAAGAGCTTTCCCGCGGCCCGATCTGGTGGCAGTTGTAACAGCTGCCGCCGACGCCGCCCGTGTCGCTCCAGGTCATGCCGCGGCCATCCTGCGCAATGCGCTCCCCGGATTTCCAGTCGCCGAGCAGCTTGCCGTCGGCCGGCCACTTGATGGCGGCGAGTTGTTCCTTTTGCAGCTTGTCGGCGACTTCCTGTGGCGGGTTGTCCTTTGCCTTGTTGCACGCGGCCTGCACGCTGTCCTCGTTCAGGCGGTCCATGCCGGCGATCCCCTTGGCGTGGAAATCGCGCTGCATCATCGCCAGCGCGTCCGCGCGATAGTCGCGCTGCGGCGTGGCACAGGAGGCAAGGAGCGCGGCGGCAACGGCCAGTCGTCCCGCAGAGGCGAGTCTCATGGCGTGGCTCTCCTAGCGCTTGATGCCCGGGCCGCGGTACACGTGGCCGTTGGCGTTGACCGTCACATACGTGAGCAGCGCGCTCAGTGTCTCCGATGCGTAGCCCGGCTCGGGGAAGCGCTGCTGGCGGAAGCAATCCTCGAGGCGCCATTGCACCGAGTGCATCACGCCGCCGGTCATGCGGTAGCCCGGCCAGCCCTGCACCGCGCGGATCGCCTGCTCCGGCTTGGTGAAGTTGGGCATCGGCTGCGTGCGGATGCGCTTGTCGTCCACGCTGTGGCAGCTGGCGCAGGAGAAGTCGTACGCGCCGGCGCGGTAGAAGAAGATCTCCTTGCCCATGGCGTAAGCCGCGCGCTCCTTCGGGTGGCTCTGTGGTGCCGCGACCTTCATGCCGCGCGACTGGGCGGCGACGTAGGTCACCAGCGACACTGGTTCCGGCGTGCGCGTCAGGCTGCTGAAGGGCTGCTTCGCCAGTTCGGCGTAGGTAAACCCCTGCAGCGTGATCATGCAGTGCACGATGCGCGCTTCGGCGTCCATCACGCGGTCGACGTCGGCGAAGTAGCGCGGCATCAGCACGTACGCGCCCTTTACTACGCCGGGCCCGAGGCCGAGGTCGCACTGCTCGAGCGAGGCGTTCTTCGGGCCGCGCCGCGTGCGCCACAGCTCCTCGCCCTTCATTTCGAACAGCTCCGCGGGATTGTCCTGCTCCATGATCTCGCGGAACTTGTCGAACTCGGCGGCGGTGGGGTCGGCGGTCTGCGCCGCCGCCGGCAGCCAGGCAGCCGTCGCCGCAATTGCCGCGATCAACCCGAGCACGAGCGCGTGTTTCATCTTTGCTCCTCGATCAGGAACCGGCGCGGATCACGATCTCGTCGGTGCGCTTGTCGCCTTGGTTGTCCTGCCAGGTGATGGAGAGCTTGTCGCCCGCCTTCGCTCCCTTCACCTTGAAGGCGAACACCGGGTTGCGCGATACCGCCTGGCTGACGTCGGCGCTGAACACCGTCTTGCCGTTCAGCTGCGCGGTGATCGTCTGGATGAAATGCAGCGGCACCAGCTTACCCGCGGCGTCCTTGCGCAGCCCAGTCTCCATCGGGTGCGCCATCAGCACGCGCACGTCGGCGACATCGCCTTGCAGCGTGGCGCGGATCTTCATCGGTTCCGCCATATTCTCCTCCGCTCAGCCGCCGCAGCCGCCGATGGTGACCTTCACTTCCTGCGCGGTCGTGTAGTGCTTGCCGCCCGCCGCTACCACCACGCGCACCGGCGAGGACTCGCCCATCTTCACGCGCAGGTGCACGTAGGGCACCGCGCCCTGCGAAAAGTCGAACGTGCCGGTGTAGGGGAAGGGGTTCTTCTCGATGAACACCGAGATGCTGGTGGTGCCGGGAATGTTGCTGGTGATGTCGATCGGCACCACCGCGCCGTTCTCGGCGATCTCGGGGGCGCGGATCTGGATCTCCTTGCTGTCCTCGGTATTGCCGATGCCGAGAGCGCGCATCGCGTCGATGGCGCTCTTCGCCTCGAACGCACCCTTGTTCCAGGCGGCCAGCGCGCGCGCGGGGCCCAGCACGACCAGCGCGCCGAGCGCCTGGACGATCAGCCTGCGTGCATGTTGCATGTTCTTCTCTCCTGACGAGTTTCGCCGAATTGGGCAAGACTACTCAATTCCGCCCAACGTGCACAAGCATACTGGCCGGCGGCTGCGCATGGATATTTTATTCGGCCCATAACATGGCCTAATTTCCGGCTGCCGCGCGCCTGCGCCGGCGCAACACCCACGGCACGATCAGCAGCAGCGCCGTGACGGCGAGGAAGCTCGCCGAGATCGGCTGCGTGACGAAAACCGTCGCATCGCCCTGGCTGATCGAGAGCGCGCGGCGGAACTGGGTCTCGGCGATCGGTCCGAGGATCAGGCCGATTACCGACGGCGCCACCGGGATGTCGAAGCGGCGCATGGCGAAGCCGAGCAGGCCGAAGACGTACAGCGTGAGCAGGTCCACCCACGACTGGTGCAGGCTGTAGGCGCCGAGCGTGGCGAACACCAGGATCCCGGCGTACAGCATCGGCCGCGGAATCTGCAGCACCTTCACCCAGATCCCCACCAGCGGCAGGTTGAGGATCAGCAGGAGCACGTTGCCGACGTAAAGGCTCGCGATCAGGCCCCACACCAGGTCCGCCTGCGACTGAAACAGCAGCGGCCCGGGCTGGATGCCGTAGTTCTGGAACGCGCCGAGGAGGATCGCCGCCGTCGCCGACGTGGGGATGCCGAGGGTCAGCAGCGGCACCAGCACGCCGGTGGCGGAGGCGTTGTTCGCGGCTTCCGGCCCGGCCACGCCCTCGATGGCGCCGTTGCCGAACTCCTCCGGATACCTGGTGAGCTTCTTCTCCACCGCGTAGGAGAGGAAGGTCGGGATCTCGGCGCCGCCCGCGGGGATGGTGCCGAAGGGAAAGCCGATCGCGGTGGCGCGCAGCCACGCCGGCCAGGAACGCTTCCAGTCCTCCTTCGACATCATCAGCGAGCCGGAGAGCTTCTCCATCGTTTCGGGAAGGCGGCTGGTGTATGCCGCCATGTAGAGCGCTTCGCCCACCGCGAACAGCCCGACCGCCAACACGACCACATCGATGCCGTCGAGCAGCTCCGGCACGCCAAAGGCGAAGCGCGGCGCGCCGGTCTGGCCGTCGATGCCGACCAGTCCGAACAGCAGACCGAGGAACAGGCTGGCGAGTCCGCGCGCAGTGGAGCTGCCAAGCACCGCCGCGACGGTGGTAAAGGCGAACACCATCAGCGCGAAGTATTCCGCCGGGCCGAACTTGAGTGCGATCTCCACCACCAGCGGCGCGAGCAGCGTAAGCAGGACCGTGGCGATGCTGCCGGCGACGAAGGAGCCGATGGCGGCGCTGGCGAGCGCGGGGCCGGCGCGGCCGCGCTTGGCCATCTTGTTGCCCTCGAGCGCGGTGGCGATCGAGGCCGACTCGCCGGGGGTATTCAGAAGGATGGTGGTGGTCGAGCCGCCGAACATCGCGCCGTAGTAGATGCCGGCGAACATGATGAGCGCGCCGGTGGGGTCGAGCTTCGCGGTGAGCGGCAGCAGCATCGCCACCGTCAGGGCCGGCCCCACTCCCGGCAGCACGCCCACCGCCGTGCCCACGGTGACGCCGATGAAGCCCCACAGCAGGTTCATCGGCGTCAGCGCCACGCCGAAGCCGTGCAGCAGGGCGTTGAAGGTCTCGACCATTGAGAGATCAGATACCTGCGCTTCCCAGCAACGGCTGCAGCCAGCCCGCCGGCAGGTTGACGTTCAGCAGCTTGACGAAGAACACGAACACCGCGAGCGAAAGCACGAAACCGAGAGCCGCGTCGCGCAGCACCCGCGTGCTGCCGAAACCGCGCGCCACGCAAGCGAAGAGCGCCGCACCGGCGACGACGAAGCCGGCCCAGCCGATCACCGCCATGTGGATGAACAGGCCGGCAGTGATCCACCAGAACGCCGGGGCGTTGAACGCGTGCTCCGTGCCTGCCTCAGGTGCGCCGCGATTGCGCCAGCCGCCAGCAAGCGATTCCCACAACAACCACGCCCCGACGACGAGCAGGCCGCCGGCGACCACTGCAGGAATGAAGTTCGGCCCGATGCCGGCGTAGCCGCCCTCGCCCGAGAGCTGCGCAGTGACGGCCGTGGCGAACGCGCCGAGGCCGAGCACGCCGGCCGACAGCGCGATCTCTGCCGCCGAGCGGCGCACGCGGCTACTTCCGGATGCCGAGCGAGTCGATGATGCCGGCGATGCGCCGGCTGTCCTCGTCGAGGAACACCTTGAATTGCTCGCCGGCGAGGAACTCGCCCGACCAGCCCATTTTCTCCAGCGTGCCTTTCCAGGCCGGCGTGTTGGTGGCGTCCTGCACGAGCTTGACCAGCGCGTCGCGCTGCGCGCCGCTGATGCCGGGCGCGGCGAAAATTCCCCGCCAGTTGCCCAGCACCACGTCGATGCCCTGCTCCTTCAGGCTGGCAATCCCGTCAGTCTTGGACGGCGCGGACACCGCGAGCGCGCGCATCTTGCCGCTCTTCACGTGCTCGGCGAATTCGCCGATGCCGGAAACGCCCGCGGTGACGTGCCCGCCGATGATCGCCGCCACCGCCTCGCCGCCGCCCTTGAACGGCACGTAGTTGACGCGCTTGGCGTCGACGCCGACCGCCTGCGCGATCAGGCCCGCCAGGATGTGGTCGGTGCCGCCCGCGGAGCCGCCACCCCAGGACACCTTGCCCGGGTCTGCCTTGAAAGCCTTCACCAGGTCGGCCATCGTCTTGTGCGGCGAACTGGCCGGCACCACGATCACCTCCCATTCGCTCGTCAGCCGCGCGATCGGCGTCACCTGGGCGAGCGTCACCGGGGATTTTTGCAGGTACGTGCCGCCCACCATCACCATGCCGCCGATCATCACCGCGTTGGGGTCGCCCTTGGCATTGACGAATTGCGCCAGGCCGATGGCGCCCGCCGCACCGCCCTTGTTCTCGAACTGCACACCGGAGACCAGCTTGGTGCTTTGCATCGCCGCGGCGAGGTTGCGGCCCGTCTGGTCCCAGCCGCCGCCCGGGTTGGCCGGGATCATCATCTTCAGGCTCGGCTGGGCGCCTGCGGCGCCTGCAAACAGCAGCAAAGCGAGGAACTTAGCGAGCTTGAGCATGGTCTGCCTCCGGGGTGGCTCGAACTGATTC
>Ga0184628_10000980_pt1 | contig 14583 bp, 11 predicted proteins | sample PLM4_5_b1_FD_133149 | JGI IMG/M metagenome (GOLD analysis project Ga0184628, IMG submission 133149) | Groundwater sediment microbial communities from an aquifer in East River, Colorado, USA - PLM4_5_b1 | ecosystem: Environmental > Terrestrial > Soil > Riparian zone | place: USA: East River... | reverse complement strand
TCGACTCTGCCGTCGGCCAATTCTCAAAATGCACGCTGTCGCGATAGCCGAGCCGTTCCCAGACGCTCTCGGCGACGAAGGGACAGAACGGTGCAAGCATCGTCGTCACGCGCGAGAGCACGCGATAGAGCGTGGCATAAAAGGCCATCTTGCTCGGCTGCCGGGGATCCTTCGTCCACACGCGCGCGCGGCTTCTTCGTATGTACCAGTTATTCAGCGTATCCAGAAACGGCGCGAAAAGCTGCGCGGCTTCATGGATGGCATAGTGATCCATACGTTCCGATGCGCGAGTGACGGCAATCTCCGTTTCGGAAAGAATATAGAGATCGAGTTCATCGAACTCGTATGAATCTTTCCAGCTCAGATCCGTCGGCGAAATTCCATCGATTGTGGCATACGACGCAAAGAACGACAGGGCGTTCCAGATCGGAAGAAGTATGGTTCGCGTGATCGCCTCAACGCCATCGTCGCGGAAACTCAAATCGTCGGCCTGCACGGCCGATGATGAGAGCAGATACATGCGAAGCGAATCGGCGCCGTGCCTGTCCATCAGCTGCAGAGGGTCGGTGTAGTTCTTCAGCGACTTCGAAAGCTTCTTCCCGTCGGCGGCGAGAAGTGTTCCATGGACGAGACAGTTTCGAAATGCCGGCTTCCCAAAAAGCGCCGTCGACAAGACGTGCAGGACATAGAACCATCCACGTATCTGACCGGGGTATTCGACAATGAAATCCGCCGGGAAGTGCGATCGAAAGTGTTCCGCTCGTTCGAACGGATAATGAAACTGGCCGTATGGCATGGATCCGGACTCAAACCACCCGTCGAGCACTTCCGGCGTCCGTTTCATCGTGCCGCCGCAGGCACACGCATACACAACGGCATCCAGGTATTCCTTGTGGAGGTCCGTAATCTTGTGGCCGGCCCGTTTTTCAATTTCCTCGATTGAACCAAGCACTTCGCGTTTCTTGCACGCAGCGCACTCCCAAACAGGTATTGGCGTTGCCCAATATCGATTGCGTGAGATATTCCAGTCGCGGGCGTTTTGAAGCCATTTCCCAAAACGCCCGTTCTTAATCGTTTCCGGATACCACTCGATCTCCTGATTGCACTCGATCAACTGGTCCTTGAGTTTTTCTACATTCAGGTACCAGGCATCCAGCGCCTTGTAGATCAGAGCCGTCGCGCATCGCCAGCAATGAGGATAGTTGTGCTCGATGGTTTCGTCTTTTATCACCAGGCCGGCAGTCTTGAGATGGCGAATCACATCGGCGTTTGCCTCGTGGACGTTGCGTCCGGCAAAATCCGTGACGTCCGAAGTGAAGCATCCCTGCTCGTCGACCGGACAAATTGGCGTGATATCCGCCTTACGGCCCACCCAGTAGTCATCTTCGCCAAAGGCCGGGGCGATATGAACGATGCCGGTTCCGTCGTCTGTACCCACAAAGTCGGCTGCCAGCACCTGGAAGAGTTGAGGGGAACGGTCGCGAAAGTAGGGGAAGAGGGGTTCGTAGCGCAGCCTTTCGTCGACAAGCTCGCTGCCACTGACCTCGCGAAGAACTTCGATGCCTTCGAGCTCTTTTTTGTAACGGGCAAGAGCGCTTTTCGCGAGGATATACGTTTCACTTCCCTTCTTGCCATAGACGTACGATATACCCGGACCAACGGCCAGGGCGAGGTTGGACGGCAGCGTCCAGGGAGTGGTCGTCCAGGCAAGGAAGAAGGTGCTTTCCAGACCGCGAACCGGAAATTTCACCGTGATCGTTCGGTCCTGCTTCATGCGCGTCGCATCGTCCATGCGAGTGTCGGAGACCGATAGCGCGGTCTGACAGCGGTAGCAATACGGGCTGACGCGGAAATCCTTGTAGATCAGATCCTTCTTGTAGATCTCGGAGAACGCCCAGATAACGGATTCCATGAACGTTGCATCGAGAGTCTGGTACGGGTGATCGAAATCCACCCATCGTCCAATGCGATCGATGTACACCTTCCATGCCGAGTTGAAGTTGGAAACGATACTCCGGCATTCGTCGTTGAACGCCTTAACGCCAATCTTCTGTTCAATCTCGCGCTTGTCTTTGATTCCAAGATTTTTCTCCGCCTGGGTTTCCACCGGAAGTCCATGACAGTCCCAGCCCCACGCACGAGGCACATAGAAACCGCGCATCGTCTTGTATCGGGGTACGACGTCCTTCAATATGCTGACAAACATTGTGCCGTAGTGAGGACTGCCTGTCGGAAACGGCGGACCGTCATAGAAAATGAACTCGGGCTTTTCTTTCGAACGTTCAAGCGATTTCTCAAACGTCTGCTGGGCCTGCCAGCGATTCAGCACTGCCTTTTCAAGTTCGGGGAATGCAGGTTTCGATTCGACCTTCGTGAACATCAGGATAATGTAACAGGACGGGGAATTTGGGGACAGAGAGGAAATTCAAGGGGTATGTTCCCTCTGTGTAACTGACGCGGTTTTTCCATCTTGCCCATGCAAGCAACCTAACGTATATTGACACGTATATATGAAGACAATATCCGTTAATATCTCTGAGCCCGTCTACAACGATTTTGTAGAACACGCCCGCCGTACGGATCGCACGGCAGCCGAACTGATCCGTGAGGCAATGGAACTGTTTCGCAGCCAGCGGATCCGGCCGCGCACGAGCGTGGCTTCAATAAAGCCACTGGATCTGGGCAAAGTGCTCCGACCGCTTAAGAACCGCGAAGACATTCCTGGAGAGATGTTGAAGTGACCCACGGTCTGGAGACTTCCTTCCTCGTTGCGGTTGAAGTCCGGTCCCACGAAGAGCACAGCAACGCACGTGCACGTTTCCAAAAACTTTTGAAATCCGGCGATACTTTTTCGATTTCGCCCCAGATTCTTGCGGAATTCATTCACGTCGTTACGGATCCACGGCGATTCTCCTCACCACTGACTCTGGAGCAGGCCGTGGAACGAGCCGAAATCTGGTGGAATGCTGCCGAGATCGTGCACATTTTTCCGACTTCCGAGAGTACGTTGCTCTTCCTCGGCTGGCTTGAAGAATTCAAACTGGGGCGCAAGCGGCTCCTCGACACCATGCTCGCGTCCACGTTGCAGGCCAGCGGAATCACCTCGCTACTAACGCTCGACCGCAGCGATTTCGCGCTGTTCGGAACCTTCACTTTCCCGAAATGAACATTAGAAAAGCGTGAACATGGATGCCACAACATCAAAGATTCGATGTCCCTGGGCCGCGGCGGATCCCAACCGGACGTACCACGACAAAGAATGGGGTGTGCCTGTTCATGATGATCGAACACTGTTTGAGTTTCTGACTCTGGAAGGTGCTCAGGCCGGGTTGAGCTGGCAGACGATTCTGAATAAGCGCCAGAACTACAGAAAGGCGTTCCGCGACTTCGACTCGGCGGCCGTTTCCAGACTTACACCAGCTCGAATCGAGAAACTGATGTTGGATCCCGGTATCGTTCGAAATCGACTGAAGATCGAATCCACGGTCAGTAACGCGAAGGCATTCCTGAAAGTACAAAAGGAGTTTGGAACCTTCGACGCCTACGTCTGGCGCTTCGTGGACGGCCGCCCCAAGGTCAACCGCTGGGATTCGTTCAAGAAGATTCCCGCCAGAACCTCAGAATCCGATGCGCTCAGTGCAGACCTGAAGCGCCGCGGTTTTCGCTTCGTCGGAACAACGATCTGCTATGCGTTTATGCAGGCCGTCGGCATGGTCAACGATCATCTCGTTGACTGCTTCCGCTACGATCGACTCTCCTGACTTATCGCGGGCGGTCTTTGATGAACTGGTGTCCTTTTGGCGTGACGCCAATCACTGGACGCAGACCCTGGCCTGCATCGATGTAGCCTTCTTCAATCAGGCGGTCGATGATTTCCGTGATGGAGCGAATGGGATATGAGGACAGAATTCCGTACGTTGTCAGGCTGCGGAAGTCCTGGATCGATACGTCTTCCGATCCTGCCAGGATCTTGGCAACCTTGCCACGTCCGAGTTGTTCCTTGGCACGCAGAATGCACGAGAGTACCTTGAGCGCAACCACTATGGAATCTTCGGTCGCGGCGGCAGGCTTCGCAGCGGCTGGCGCGACGGCTGTGGAAGCGGCCACGGCCGCCACTCTCGCCACTCTCGACAACGGGTCCTGCGCCGTCTCCGGAGATAGCTCGATACGCCTGTCTGGCGCGCATCGACTGCAATTGCCGCAGTCCCGTACCTTGCTCCATTCTCCGAAGTAACGCAGAATAAACGAGCGATAGCAGTGCTTCTTGAACCGGCTGGCATATTGCAGCATCACTCCAAGCTTGCGGTACTCGAATTCGCGACGCCGTTCCAGTTCTTCAAAATTGAAATCGGCAAGTTCTCTGTCCCTGGGTCGAAGTATTCGCACACCGGAGCCGTTCGGTGAATGCACGCGCTCCACGTATCCCGCCCGCTGCAGCAGGGACACCGCCGCATGAAAGCGCTGGTCCATGCGCGCAGTGACCTTTTTCCACGGCTCGCCGATCACTACCGGCTCACCTGCACTAAGCAACCTTCCAAACGTCTGCTTCAAGAAGTCTGCCGGAGGATGACTCGCATCGATGAACAGCTCGGGAATCCACTTGTCCGCGTAATTGAACAGCAGCAGGCACTGTGCCGGTCCGCCGTCACGCCCCGCGCGACCGATCTCCTGGTAGTAGGCTTCAACGGAATCCGGAATATCGGCGTGAACGACGAAGCGTACATCAGACCGGTCAATTCCCATTCCGAACGCATTGGTTGCCACGATGATTCCCGCCTCTCGCGACATGAAGCGATCCTGAACAGTCTTCCGCTCCACGGTGGAGAGACCGGCGTGATAGGCCACGGCATCGATGCCATTCCGGCGCAGCGACTTGTGGATATCTTCGACGTTCCGTCGCGTGCCCGCATAAACAATCCCAGTTCTGGCGTCTATGCACAGGCTCGCTATGGCCCGAACCTTTTCGGCAACCGTCGAAGTCTCCCGAACTTCCAGATACAGATTCGAACGGTCGAATCCGCTGACAATCTCAACAGCACCCTCAATGCCCAGCTGTTTGACGATGTCCTCACGCACTGCCGGCGTTGCTGTCGCCGTCAGTGCGATCACGGGCGGTTTGCCGAGGTCTGCAATGATTCGCTTCAGCCGAAGATAGTCCGGACGAAAATCATGTCCCCACATTGAAACGCAGTGCGCCTCATCCACGGCAAACAAGCTGACGCGAATTCGTTTCAGAGCGGCACGAAATTCGTCGTTCTGAAATCGCTCCGGTGCGACGTAGAGAATCTTGAGCTTCCCGGAAATAGCATCCGCAATACGATCGTTTTGAATGTGTCGTGGTACCGTGCTGTTGATCACCGAAGCCGGGATCCCAAGTCCTTCGAGATGATCGACCTGGTCCTTCATCAATGCGATCAGGGGAGAAATGACCAACGTCAAACCCGGCAGTGCCAGCCCCGGCAGCTGAAAGCACAACGATTTGCCGCTGCCTGTCGGCATCACACCAACGACGTTTCGCCCAGACATTACCAGATCGACGATCTGACGCTGTGCCGGACGGAAGTCCGCAAAGCCGAACTTTTCCTTGAGAAGTGCCCCCGGAGTATCCACAGTCTGAAAGTTTATCTAATCTCCGGCCAAAAAAGGACCGGCCGAGATCCGGTGCGAATCAAATCGAAGCTTTACGAAGGCTCCGGTGTTCGCTATCTTTATAAGGTTTGCCTGAGCCGAGGTAGCTCAGCTGGTAGAGCGCGGCCCTGAAAAGGCCGGCGTCGGCGGTTCAACTCCGTCCCTCGGCATTTCCCTTCAATTCCCACGGAGGCTGATCATGAATGCAAAGAGCTGGTTACCCCCGGTATTCCCGTTCGTGTCGGTGGTTCTTGGCCTGTTCCTCATTTCGCAAGTTTCGACAGCGCAGGAACTAACCGGACAGGCTCTGGTCTCCGCGTTGCGGCAAGGTGGTTACGTCATCGTCATGCGGCACGCAAGTTCCCCTCGCGAGGTCCCCGACAAGAGCACAGCCAATGCCGACAATTTGCCGCCTGAGCGCCAACTCGACGAAGCCGGCCGCGCCTCCGCGGTCGCGATGGGTAAAGCGCTTCGGGATCTAAGGATTCCTTTAGGTGATGTGCTGACCAGTCCGACATATCGCGCAATGGAGACGGCGCGTCTGGCCCAGTTCGGCAACCCCAAGCCAGCTGTGGAACTCGGCGATGGCGGACAGAGCATGCAAGCTGTCGCGGACTCTCAAGCCGTATGGCTCAAAGAAAAAGTGACGCAGCTTCCAAAAGGAACCAATACGCTTTTGATCACGCACATGCCGAACCTCACCCGTGCGTTTCCACAGATATCGGGTGTAGCCGACGGTGAAGCACTGATATTTCATCCCGATGGAAAGGGAGCAGCGCCGCTGGTTGGACGAATCAAAATCGAGGAATGGCCGGGCCTACGCCCCTGACACCGCTCATCCGACGGCACCATTCGGACGCATTTTGCAAAGCAGTTCGAGAAGCATTTCAATTTCGGTCTGCTTTCGCAGGTAGTATCGGGCGTGGGACCGCTGTTTCTGCCCAATACGGACGGCCACGATGTTACCTTTCAGAGCGAAAGCATCTTCATCCGTTTCGTCGTCACCCACATATAAGATCCAGTCACAATCCAGTCGATCGCGCTCGGCGGCCAGAACGTCGCCTTTGTGCGGCGCTTTGTCCTCCACCAGGTTCACGACTTGCTTCCCTCCGACTATACGAACATGCTGCAGATTTCGGACGGCTTTGAGGATTCTGCGGCGCGCTTCCGCTTTTTGAGTACAGAGGCGGTAGTGTACCGTCAGAGATAGCCCCTTTTCTTCTATCCACAAGCCGGGAAGCGAAAGAAGGTGAAGTTCCAGAGAGGCCCGCCACTGCTGAACACGCCGGCGCGACTTTACTGTGGTCAGTTCCGTTTCGGCGCCGTGGTTGCCGATGACGCGTGCCAATTCCACTCCCGTCAGTCTCCCGAGCACATCGGCTCTGGCGCGACCTGAAATGACAACACTCGGATAGCGTGAAGCAAGCAGCTCGAGCAGGCTGCGGGTTCGCTCGCTCAACCTGGCCACATTTGGATGCGCGACAATTGGCGCCAGCGTTCCATCGAAATCAAATGCACAAAGCGTTTTTTGACCTGCCAGCCTGGTCAGGATGGGGCGGGCAACCTGTGAAAGAAGGTATTGCATCGTCAATACGGTGCCACGATCGAGCGCTCTGCCAGACGTCCAGCGACTCGCTCCTGACTACGCAGACGGGCGGCGTCCACCAGCATCTTGCCTGCCCATCGGTACACATTGAATTGAACCAGGAGGGACCGCATCGATCTCATTCGATCCTGCTGTTCTTCAAGTGGCATCGTCAGTGCCGTCGAAAGTGCGTCGCTGCTGGCTTCCAGATCGTAAGGATTCACAATGAGCGCCTCGGTAAGTTCACGCGCTGCTCCGGTAAATTCACTGAGCACAAGGACTCCCTTAAGATCCGTGCGCGCAGCGACGAATTCCTTGGCCACCAGATTCATCCCATCGTGCAGACTGCTCACATAGCAAAGATCCGCCGCTCGAAAGAAGCGAAATACCTCCGGCGGCTCGTGGTGAGAGCGTAGCAGGATGATGGGTTTGTAATCCCCTATACCAAACCTTTGATTGATCCGCTCCGCCAGTAGTTCCACCGTCTCGTTGAGTTCCCGGTATCGGTCAATCTTCGTCCTGCTTGGCGCCGCGAGTTGCGCAAAGCTGAATCGACCGCGGAATTCCGGATTGCGCTCCAGCAGGAGTTCTACAGCAAGAAATCTCTCTGCGACACCTTTCGTATAATCCAGGCGATCCACACCGACACCGAGAAGCGCGTTCGGCTTCAAACCCAATTGCCGCCATACTTGCGCTCGACACTCTTCCGGTGATGGTGACGATTCGACCCAATGGACCGGCCACTCCAGAGCAATGGGATAAGGACGGATCAACGTGCGGTGCCCCTGCATCACAACCGCGCTATGCTCCCGGTCGATTCGCGTTTCCAGAAAACGGTCTACTGAATCGACAAAATTATTGCAATGAAGCTGCGTGTGAAAACCGATAATGCTGCTTCCCAGCAAGCCTTCAATCAACTCATTGCGCCAGGGACAGATGCCCATCTGCTCGGCGTTGGGCCACGGAATGTGCCAGAAGACGATGACGGTTGCTGAAGGCAGGCGCTTGCGAATCATTGCCGGCGCTAATGCAAAATGATAATCCTGTACCAGAATGATCGGATCTTTGGAATCCACTTCGCTGCAGACCGCGTCAGCGAAGCGTTGATTGACTGCCTGGTACTGCCTCCAGTCCTCCGCGCGAAATATCGGACGGGCGTGTGCGACGTGACAGAGGGGCCACAACCCTTCGTTTGAAAAGCCAAGATAGTAGCCTTGCAACTCTTCGTCTGACAGCCATACGCGCCGGATGTGGTACGACTCTTCCCCCGGCGGTACTCGAACGTGGTCTTTGCGATCCACCGTTTCATGATCGGCAGTGCCGCTTCCATGGGCAACCCATACTCCCGAGCATGCACGCATCACGGGTTCGAGTGCCGTCACCAGGCCACTCGCGGGGTGCTGAACTTCAATCCGCCCATCGTCATCGAATTGGTGAATGTAGGGCTCGCGGTTCGCCAGAATGACGATCTTCTCGCCGTGGAGATGTCTGTTCAGTGTCTGTTTCAGACGTTCTGCGGTCCAAAGTCCGGGAGCATCTTCTCGATCATTAGCCATGCGGCCAACCAGCTCGCGGAGGTCGCTCAGAATGGGTTGAAATTCCCTGTTATGTTTTCCACCGCCGCGAAGGAGACTACGCAGTTCCAGACTCCAGCCGTAGCGCGCCCACTTGGCTACAAACATAGGAACTCCAAAAGCCATAAGGGCCAGGAATCCAGATGCGATGAACAAAAACGTCCGGGCCTGAGCTTCCCGCCGTTCGATAAAACTCATGTCGTGGACCAGAATTGCGAAGCCCAGGTCCTGGTCCTGGAATGTGATAGGCATGACGCTGACGTGCACGCGACCTGTGGGTAGAGTTGTGACGGTGTTCCATTCCTGCAGGCGGCCCGTGACACCCGCGACCGCACCTGACGTACGAACACGACGACCAACGGCCGCGCAGCGGAATTCTTCAGGGAATCCCGGAGTGCTGAATCTCGAGGTCAAGTCCGCATTGCAAGCCGCCGCTCCGATGACGCGTTCATCACGCGCGAGCTCCATCAACTGATTCTGAATCTCCGCAGGATCCACGTACCACGAATTCGCAAGGGACTGACTTGCACCGATCAGTACCAGTTCGGCGCGAGAACTGACATCACGTTCAAACCACTCCCGCGCGGTCGTCTGCACGACGTTTGTAGCTGCCCACGTCAGGAGGGCCAGCCCTACGATGAGCGTCAGTATGAACTGGGCCATGCGCGGCATGACCTAATTAAAGCATGATCACCTGTGCTAAGGTGCAAAACATGCAGCTTGAGGATCTGGGGTTAATCGGTAACTGTCAATTTTCCGCGCTGGTGCATAGGAGAGGGGAAATCGTCTGGTGTTGTCTTCCTCGTTTCGATTCAGAACCTATATTTTCGACACTCCTCGACAGCGACGATGGCGGATGTTTCCGCATTGGCTCGGCGGGTGGTGAGCTGGGTACTCAACGCTACCTGCCCAACACCAACATCCTCGAGACAACATTTCAAACCTCCACAGGCTCCTTTCGCGTGGTTGATTTCGCACCACGGTTCCTGCAATTCGGCCGGATGTTTCGGCCGACGCAGTTGATCCGGATCGTCGAGCCGCTGCAAGGCACACCGCGCATCACCGTGGCCTGCGAACCGAAGCTGGGATGGTCGAAAGAGCGGCCATCTGTGGTTCAAGGATCGCACCATGTCCGTTACGAGGGATTCACCAGTCAGTTGCGGCTTACAACGGACTTTCCTCTCTCCTACCTCGGCGGGCAACCGTTTACGCTCACGGGACGACAACACCTGGTGCTGACCTGGGGTGTGCCCGTGGAAGAACCTCTTGCGCAGCTGTGCGAACGCTTCTGGAACGAAACGGCCCGCTACTGGCAGCGCTGGGTGAAGCGGTGTGATATCCCTCCGAGGTACCAGGGAGAAGTGATCCGGTCCGCGCTGACGCTCAAGCTGCATTGCTTCGAGGATACCGGGGCAATCATTGCGGCAATGACCACTTCGATTCCGGAGTCGCCTGGCAGCGGCCGCACCTGGGATTACCGGTATTGCTGGTTGCGCGATTCCTATTATGTGCTGAACGCCTTCGGACTGCTGGGACAGTTTGAAGAGCGGGAACAGTTCGTTCAATACCTGCTGAATGTTGCCGGTGGGGCGCCGGAGCTCCTTTTGGCTCCTCTGTACCGCGTAGACGGATCGCAGAAACTGGATGAATCCATCCTCACGAACTGGCCCGGCTACAACGGAGAGGGACCGGTGCGAATCGGAAATGCCGCAGCATTGCATTCGCAGAACGATATTTACGGGGAAATGGTGCTGGCTTTGACTCCAATCTTCGTGGACGAACGAATGAGCGCAGAACGATCTCCGGCTGCCTTGCAGCTGATTGAAAGACTCGCACGAAAGGCAATTTCACTGGCCGGAATTCCAGACGCAGGCATCTGGGAGTATCGCACCGAATGGAAGCCCCAGACGTTTTCAAGCCTCATGTGCTGGGCTGCAGCGGACCGCATGGCAGGAATCGCAGACCGGCACGATCCGGCTCGGGCACTGGAGTTCCGCGAGGCTGCCGATAAGATACATTCCGAAATCATGGCCAATTCATGGAGCGCCAGCAAGAATAGCTTTGTGGGCCATTATGGCGGAAACGATCTGGATGCTTCGATGCTGCAGATGGTCCGGTTGCGCTTTCTTTCCCCGGACGATCAGAAGCTGAACAACACAATTGATGCCATTCACAAGGATCTGATGCGGGTCGGCTGGCTGCATCGCTATAGCCTGGACGACGGATTTGGCAAACCGTCTGTTGCCTTCGTCATCTGCACATTCTGGTTGATTGAGGCCCTCGCCGCCATGGGACGTCGCACCGAAGCGCGCGCCCTGTTTGACGGGATTCGCGGAGCGTTGTCGCCGCTTGGACTACTTTCCGAAGACTTCGACCCGGCGATTCCTCGCATGTGGGGGAATTTCCCGCAGACATACTCTCATGTGGGGCTGATCCACGCGGCTTTCGCCGCAGCCCCTTCATGGGCCGAAGTTCTCTAATTCATCAATGATCTCGAGGATCCCTGGGCACTACACATACGCTTCGAACATCCGTCGCCGCAGGATGGATCGGCGTTCTTCCAGTTCGTCGATGCGACGCTTGTACTGGCCTCGGCCATAGTAGTCGGCAATCCCCATGACCATCATGACTCCTCCCATCAATGCGAAGAAGTAACTGAAGAAGAACGCGATCGGAAATGGCTCGATCAATTTCGTAAAGTATCCCAGCAGATGAACGATCGAGCCGGTACTGCCAACGGCGGCGCCGATGCACATCTTGATTCGGCAGTTCAGGTATTTCCCGCTCAAATTCATGATCTCGATCGATACCAGCGCATACTCCTGCGCAAGAGCATTTTCCTCCCGTTCCGCACGGCGGGAATGCGTTGGTGGCACGGCCTGTTCATACTTCCTTACGATCTCGTCGTACTCCTCGCGAGACTTATGATCCATCAATGTTTCAAAGATGAAATTGAACCGGCTCATCTGCTCATGAGCCCATGCCTGCTTTTCCGGAGGGTTCTTGTCGGGATGAAAGATCTTCGCAATTTCCTTGAAAGCGCGCTTGATCTCGCCAGAACTTGCGTTCCGCTCCACACCAAGTTCGTCGTAAAAGGTCTTTATGCGAGCCATGAAATGTCAGTGATTATACATACGAGGGTCAGCGGCGTCGCGCAGGCCTTCGCCCACGAGGTTATAAGAAGTCACTGTGAGAAATATCGCCAGCCCTGGAAAGACAGTCAGCCACCAGCCGCTGGGCAGAATCTGCCGTGCGCTGGAGAGGATCGAGCCCCAGCTTGCAGTTGATGGCGGGACTCCAAAACCGAGAAAGCTCAGCGTCGATTCCACGAGGATCGCCGAGGCCACGCCAAACGTCGCCGTCACGAAGATCGGTGCCAGGGTGTTTGGCAGTACATGCCTGAAGATAGTCCGGAAATTCGTCGCACCGAGGGCACGGGCTGCCACAACATAGTCCATTGATTTTGACTTCAGGAACTCCCCGCGCGCCAGCCTCGCCACAGTGGGCCAGTTCGTCAAGCCGATCACGACCATGATATTGAAGACGCTCTGAGGCAGGAATGCAACAACAGTAATGATCAGAAAAAATGTGGGAATGGTCAGCATTATTTCGATCAGGCGCGATGCAATGATATCCACCAGGCCTCCGTAATAGCCGGCCAGCGCACCAATCAACAATCCAATGACAACATAGATTCCAACCGCCACAAATCCCACCGACAGCGAAACCCGTGATCCGTGAATCATGCGGCTGGCAATATCGCGCCCGATTTCATCGGTACCCAGTAGGTGTGACCACGACGGCGGTCGAATCGCAGATTTTAAATCGAAATCATTCGGCGAAAACGGCAACGGCGGAAATACTGCCCAATCCCCGACACCGAATTTCGCCGCAACGAACTCCTTGAAAGAAACGTTGGTAAATTCCGGCTGCCACTGCGAAAGGCGGAGCGCTACGGCATAGTCTTTCATCACCGGAGAATAGACCTTCCCGTGATAGCGCATCAGCAGAAAATCGGCAGCCAGAATTCCGATCAGAGTCAGGAGCGCGCTCAATGTGAATATGGCCATAATGAGCGGATAATCTCGATCGAGTACGGACTGAAAACCCAACTGCCCCATGCCAGGGATCGAGAAAATGGTCTCGATGACAACACTGCCGCCGATCAGGGCCGGCAGAAGATCGGCCATCAACGTCAAAGGGGTACAGAATTAGCTTTCGTTACCCTTCACCCGCCGCATGACGGCACCATCTCCCTTCTAGCTCCAGGAGACAACATCGCCACTGTAGACCTCTTCGATTATTCCTTCGTGGGTTTCCATGCGGAGAGCCCCAAATTGATTTAAACCGTGGGTCATCCCTTCAATAACCCGAAAGCCATCGTTGATTTTGAGCCGGCGTCCATTGGCGAAGCTCGAGTACTGCGTCCACGAATCGACAATGGTGGCAGGGCCGGACTTTTCAAAACGCGAGAGTAGATTTTCAAATTCCTCCAGAAACTCCACCAGGATTTCGATACGCGAATGGTTCCGTCTGGAAACCATGCGCAGCGATATCGCACTTCCCGCAATGTCGGCCGGAAACGTCGCATGGTTGACGTTCAGACCGACGCCGATGATGAGTGAGATAACGCGATCGAACTCTGCCTGCATCTCCGCGAGAATGCCGCAAAACTTTTTGCCATCCACGAGCAGGTCGTTTGGCCACTTGATGTCGACCTGGAGTCCCGTGTTGCGTTCGATGACATTGTGAAGAGCAACAGCCGTACCCAATGTGAATAGCGGGGCAAATCCGGGAGGAATCTTCGGACGCAGTACCATGGAAAAGTAGAGGCCATTCTCCTGTTCGGAGTGCCACGACCGTCCACGCCTTCCCTTCCCTGCCGTCTGAGATTCGGCAATGACGACGGTGCCGTCGGCCACCTTGCGGCCATGGTTCAGAAGCCGCGCTGAAAATGCATTTGTGGAATCCACACTGAAGAAGTGAAAGATGCTTTTCCCAAGAGTCTGAGTTCGGAGTCGGGGCCGGATCAGTTGCGGAAGCATCACGTCCGGCAGCCGAGTGAGGCGATAGCCCGTGAACAATTCCCCGCGAATTTCCACACCGGCATTTCGCAGTTTCTCGACCCATCGCACGAGAGTGGAGTGTGACACCTCCAGATCGCGTGCAAGTTTTTCCCCTGAAACTGCGATGGTCATGTTTTGCATCAGAGCAAACAGCAACTCATCCAATTTCCTGTCCATGGGATCAGCTCGGAATCACACGAAGATGAATGTCTGCGGCCAGCACGGAATGGGTCAGAGCGCCAACAGAGATGCGGTCGACTCCAGCCACGGCATACTCCCGGATGTTTTCCAGTGTGATGCCGCCGGAAGATTCCAATGGAACGCGGCCTCCGCATTGAATCACGGCATGCCGCGTTTGAACCGGCGTGAAATTATCCAGCAGGATGACATCGGCTTTCGCATGAATCGCCTCGTCCAGTTGATCCAGACCGGCCACTTCGACTTCCAGTGTCGCGGAACCACCGAGATTCCGCCGTGCTTGGGCAACTGTTTCCGTGAGCGACTTATGAAATGCCAGGTGGTTGTTCTTGATCAACACAGCATCGAACAACCCCATTCGATGATTGGTACCGCCGCCGCATGCAACGGCATACTTATCCAGAAGGCGCAAGCCTGGCGCCGTTTTCCGCGTATCGATAACCTTCGCCTTTGTCCCGCGCACAAGGTCCACGTAGTGCCGCGTCATCGTTGCGATGCCGCACGTGCGCTGCAGCAAATTGAGCGTTACTCG
>Ga0184628_10000979_pt1 | contig 14586 bp, 13 predicted proteins | sample PLM4_5_b1_FD_133149 | JGI IMG/M metagenome (GOLD analysis project Ga0184628, IMG submission 133149) | Groundwater sediment microbial communities from an aquifer in East River, Colorado, USA - PLM4_5_b1 | ecosystem: Environmental > Terrestrial > Soil > Riparian zone | place: USA: East River... | reverse complement strand
GGACTGCTGTTCGCGGGTGACACCAACGGCCGTTTCCGTGCCTTCGATCAGGAATCCGGCAAGATCCTGTGGGAGACGAATCTGGGAGCACCTGTGACCGGCTACCCCATTACGTACTTAGCGCACGGCAAGCAATACGTCGCGGTCAGCGTGGGAAACTCGTTGGCCACTTCCGCCATCAATCGCCTGGCCGAAGAGTTACATCCTGGCAACGCCAGCAACGTGTTCGTGTTTGCGCTTTCCCAATAACCAACGCTCCATTGCAAAGAGGTGAGACCATGTCATCCCGTGTGCGCCTAATGCTTGTGCTCGGCTTCTGCGGCATCGCCGCAGCCCAGACTCCCCGCATTCCAGCGGATATCGATACGAACTCGCTGTCACGTTTCCCGATCCTCCAGCGCTCCGAAATGAAGACAGACGCCGACCGCGCCGCGTACGACTATGTCGTGGGCACGGCGCCAAGGACAACTCCCCTCCTTGGGCCCGGCGGCCTGTCCTTGTACAGTCCTGGCTCGGCGGAAGCCATTGAACGGCTCAATCGTTACTTGCGCAGCGATAGCGTTATTGGACGCCGGCTGTTCGAGCTCTGCGCCATCATCGGCGCGTGGGAAATCGAGCAGCAGTATGAATGGTCCGGCCACGAACCCGCGGCGTTACAGTACGGGGTCAGCCAGAAGGCCATCGACACGATTAAGTTCAACCGCAAGATCGAGGGATTGCCCGAAGACGAGACAGTCGTCATTCAGATGGGCCGCCAGATCCTGCGCGAGCACCGCCTCGATTCCGAAACTTATGCGCACGCCGTTAAGCTGTTTGGACGGCAAGGCACGCTGGAACTATCCATCACCATGGGAGACTATGTGATGGCGGGGATCATGCTCATCGCGGCAGACCACCAGTTGCCACCCAATCGGCCTGCATTGTTGCCAGCCCGATAGCAACGTTCCAGGGAAAAGGACAAGTACGAAAAGGAGACAGGCGTGAGTACACGAACTCGAATGACGACGATTTGGTGCGGCCTTGTGGCAACCGCGGCGATCGCACTCCTCGCCGCACAGGTGGGCTTGTCGTTCCAGGCGCAGACACTGCTGGCGCCCTCGTTCACCGCAGCCCAGGCTGCGGCCGGTCGAGCCACCTACACGCAGAGTTGCGCCTCCTGCCATGGGGCGAACCTCGACGACGGAGCATTCGGGCCTGCCCTTCGCGGACCCGAGTTCCGCGCGTCATGGTTCGGGCGCTCTGCGGATCAGCTGTTCACAAAGCTCGAAACAATGCCTCCGGCGACGCCGGCATCGCTCGGCGCGGGCCAAACCGCCGAGGTCCTGGCATACCTCATGTCTCAGAACCAGCTTGTCGCCGCAGACAAACCGGTGTCGTCGAATCTCGACGAGCTGAAAGGAATGTTGTTGCCGGGAGCGACGGGCGGGCCGAGCGGCGGACTCACCGGCGGCGTGGCGCTTCCGCCCGCACCCAGGAAGGCGAATCCTCTCGACCGGCTCACGGCAGTGACCGATGCGCTCCTCGCCAATCCCCCGGCAAGTGAGTGGCTGACGTGGCGGCGCGGCTCGGACGGCCTGGGCTTCAGTCCCCTGCGTCAGATCACGAAACAGAACGTGGCCGAGCTTCGCACGGCATGGAGTTGGTCGTTGCCCAACGGTCCGAACGAAGGCACGCCTCTCTTTCACGACGGCGTGTTGTTCGTATACGCCTATGGCGATAAGGTGCAGGCGCTCGATGCTGTCACGGGCGACCTGTTGTGGCAGTACTCGCGCCGTCTGCCGATGGGTGTCACGCCAAGCGTGAAGCGCTCTATCGCCCTCTACGGGGACAAGGTGTACACGGGCACCTCCGACGTGCATCTTGTGGCGCTCGACGCCAGGACTGGGCGCGTGGTCTGGGACAAGGAAGTCGCCGATCGTACGAAGGGGTTCAGCCTCACCGGTGGCGTCACCGTGGCAAAAGGCAAAGTGATCGCCAGCACCACTGGCCGCAGCAGTGGCGGCAATCTCATCGTGGCCTTCGATGCCAACACGGGCGCTGAGGCGTGGCGCTTCAACACTATTCCAAAAGAGAACGAACCCGGCGGCAACACCTGGAATGGTGTGCCTTATGAACGCCGCAACGGCGGTTCGGTGTGGACGCCCGGCAGCTACGACTCGGGCAGCAACCTTGTCTATTTTGGTATTGCCCAGACTTACGACACCGGGCCATATCGCAACCTCGCGCCGGGACAGAACAACGACCTGCTCTACACCGACTCGACGATCGCCCTGAACCCGGACACGGGCAAGCTGGCGTGGTATTTCCAGCATCAACCCAACGATCAGTGGGATTACGACTGGGCGTTTGGCCAAATGCTGCTCAAGACGTCGCCCAACGGCAAGACGTTGGTGACCACTGGCGGCAAACAGGCGATCTTCGATGCGGTGGAGGCCGACACGGGAAGGTACGCCTTTTCGATCGATCTCGGAGTACAGAACGTAGTGACGGGGATCGATCCCGAAACGGGAGCCAAAAAGCTCAACCCGAAGCTGATTCCCGGCGGCGGCGAAACGATCACGACGTGCCCTCACGCGGGAGGTGCCAAGAACTGGATGCCCGAGTCCTACAATCCCGATACAAAAGTGTTGTTCGTCAGCCTTGTCGAGTCCTGCATGGACCTGACCCCGGTTGCGGCCGGGGGCCGTGGCAGCCTGTCAACGGGCGTCCGGTGGACGCTGCGCCCGCGGCCCGACAGCGACGGTAACTACGGCCGTGTGCAAGCCATCAACCTCGCGACGAAGGAGACCGTGTGGATGACGCGTCAGCGCGCCCCGCAGTCGAGCGGCGTGCTGGCCACAGCGGGTGGCGTGGTCTTCGCCGGCGCACTCGACCGCGGGTTCGCAGCCTACGACGACGCCAGCGGCCGCGAGTTGTGGCGGGTGCGCCTCAACGACGTGCCGAATTCGGCGCCCATCAGCTACCAGGTGAACGGCAAACAATACATCGCGGTTGTAACGGGTAACGGAGGTGCGCAGTCGGCGACATTCCCTGCGCTCGTGCCCGAGATCCAAAACCCGCCGGATCGTGGGGCATCGATATGGGTGTTCGAACTGCCCGACCGGCTGGTGCGGCAGTAGTACGTCCCCGGCAGGGATGCTTCTCACGAAACCCACGGACAGAACCGTACAAGCGCCTTACGTACCACTGGGGTCCGGTGAAGTGGACCAAAAAACTGGACAGGGCCAAAGGTGGATTTCCGCTGCTCTAAGGAGCGGAAAACCTATTCGTAGCCCGCTTCCGGCGAATCAAGTCCGCCATTCTCGCGGGATGTTCTCGGACTCGATCGCTCCCGTTATTACTGCGACGGCATCGCTCATCGAGACCTCCTGTGATGAATTGGCGGTATAAGTGGCATCGCAGAAGTATCCTGGATTGGATTTCGCATGGGAACGTTATGTTGAAACGTTGTTCGGGGCTCAGGAGTTTTCGTTGTTGAGGAAACACGCGATGGACAATGGAATACCGAAAGGCAGTGCGGTTCGGTGACGTTCGTGCAGAGGTTCGGTTCGGCGTTGAATTGCCACCTCCATTTCCATGCGGCCGTGTTCGATGGAGTATATGCCTGCCCGGACAAGGACGAAGCACCTCTATAAGTGAGAGACGCGTCACGTCTAACAAATCGATTGAGAAAGTCTTAGCTCCCGGTGCCGGTGGTTGTTAGACTCCGCCATCAGAAACATAATCGGCGATATACTGCCCGCGTACTCGATCTCCTTGGCTGGCGACGCCCAGCGAAAGCGGACAGGCAAACACGCTGGATCCCCGGAACGCTTCGTGATGGCAGAAGATTCGACCTGAGAATCGGCACCGTGGATCGAATGGTTTTACAGCTGGGCAGGTGCAGATGTTTGATGATGTCAAAGCGAACAACAACAAGTAGTCAGAAAGGAAGCTTCTTATGGTGAGTGCAAGAATGGTTGCATTGGGAATTTCGGCCGGCGTGCTGGGAATTTTCGTGGCAGGCACGGCGGCGTTAGGCGGTGCCCAGGCCGGAAGTTCTTCAGCGGTAGGGACGGAGTCCGGCGAGCGAACGATCGAGGACGGCGGCACCGGTCCGTACAAGGCCATCGCCGTGAGCAACAGCAGCATTTCGACACATACGATTTACCGCCCGAAGGACCTTAGCGCATTTGGCGATCGGGAAAAGCTTCCGATGCTGGCGTGGGGCAATGGCGGATGTGCGAATTCAAATTCGGGACACCAGAACTACCTTTCGGAAATCGCATCGCATGGCTATCTGATCGTGGCGATTGGGCCGAATCAACCGGCCGGCGCACGCGGCGCACGCGGCGGACCCGGCGCGGGTGGCGCTGCTCCTGCCGCACCCGCTCCTGCTCCTGCCGCGGCTCCTCCTGCAGCGCCCGCTCCGAGCGGTGGAACACTCCTTGAAGCCATCAACTGGGCTACCGCACAGAATGCAAATGCCCAGAGCCCGTACTACCGCAAAATCGACACATCGAAAGTTGCGGTGTTTGGCCATTCGTGCGGCGGACTGCAGGCACTGGAAGTTTCTCCCGACCCGCGTGTGAAGACCACGCTCGTGGTGGACAGCGGGATATTGAATTCCCCTGGTGCGGCGCCTGGAGCGGCACCTGCTGCAGCGGCAGCCCCACGAGGTCCAGCCGGACCGGACGGCGCAGCAGCTGGCGCACCCGGCGGCGCGGCGCGCGGCGGTGCCGGTGGCGGCGCTCTGCCAGGCATGCCACCGCTCACGAAGGAGCACCTTGCGAAACTTCACTCTCCGGTCTTTTACCTTCTGGGCGGAGAGACGGACATTGCATACGTGAATGGCATGGATGACTTCAAGCGCATCGAAAAACTTCCTGTCTTTGTTGCCAACAAGGGTGTCGGTCACGGCGGAACATTCACCCAGCCCCACGGCGGCGACTGGGCAATGGCTTCCACTGCGTGGCTCGATTGGCAATTCAAGGGCAATGCGGAAGCCGGCAAACTTTTCACGGGTAATCCTCCGGGGCTGGCCAGGAAGGATGGCTGGACGGTGGATAAGAAAAACATCCCGTGAAAGGGAAAGTAGTGTGGGCTGCCGCAGTAGCCGTGCTCGCGGCTTCTGCGGCACTGGCGCTGGCCCAGCAAACAGCGGGGACGGCCTGGATTTCAGCAGGGGCGACGGGAGTTCTGCCGGCACAGGCGGAATTCCCGACACCCACTGGCCGTGTGGGTCTCCTTCTCTCCGGAGGGCCGATCGAAATGAAAGGCCATCCGTTCTTTACCCCTTTGGGCAGCAACGGTCGCGCCTGTGTGACCTGCCATCAGCCAGCCTACGGCATGAGTTTTTCTGCCGAAGCCGCGCGTGATCTGTGGAAGCGGACAGGCGGCAAAGACCCGCTGTTCGCGGCAGTCGACGGCGCCAATTGCCCGAATCTTCCGCAGGAACAGGAAAAATCGCACTCCCTGCTGCTGGAGCGCGGGCTGATTCGGGTTTTTCTTCCCGTTCCGAAAAATGCCGAATTCACGATCAATTTGGTGAGCGATCCCACGGGATGCAACACCAGTCCGACATACGGACTGGACAGTCCGACACCAACCGTATCCGTTTATCGACGGCCGCGCATGGCTGCAAATCTCAAGTACGTTACGAACCCGGCGCCACGCATTGTCTTGAAACTGGGCGCGCTGGCGGATACGGATCCGGCAACCGGCAGGCCGGTGGGCATGAATTTCATGGCGGACGCCCGGGAAGCCACGCTGATGACGCAGGCACGAAATGCAGCGTTGGGACACGAAGAGGCCCAGTCCGTAACCGACGAGCAGCTGCGGAAGATCGTCGAATTCGAAAACCAGGTGTATGTGGCCCAGATTTTCGATCGATCCGCCGGCAGTCTTGCGGAGCCTGGCGGGCCGCAGGCGCTGGGACCAGCGGCCATGGCTGCGCATCGTCCGGGCGTCCTTGGGGACAACGACTACGACTCCGTGTTCCTCAACTTCGAGTCGTGGAAAAAAGGAGACGCCAGCGCTCAAGAGCAGTTTCGCGCCTCCGTGGCGCGTGGGGCAGACCTCTTCATGTTTCGGCAGTTCTGGCTGCGCGACGTGACGCACATCAATTCCATCGGCCTCGGCAATCCACTCAAACGGACCTGCGCGACCTGCCACAATCACCAGATGACGGGACAGGACCTGTCTGCCGGTTTCGTGGATCTGGGAACCACGAACTATCCCCGTTGGACGGAGCCCCCGCTGTACAGCGATGCCCGTGACCTGCCCGTTTTCAAGATCACCTGCAAACCCGAGGTGCAGCCTCATCCGTATCTCGGCCGTGTGATTTACACGAGCGATCCCGGCCGGGCGCTGATTTCAGGGCGGTGCGCCGATGTGGGCTCCATCGTCATGCAGCAATTCCGCGGCCTGTCCGCACGGGCGCCGTATTTTTCAAATGGCTCGGCGAAGAACCTGCGGGAGGTCGTGGACTACTACGACCGCCGATTCGATATGAAACTCTCGGAAGCCGAGAAACAGGACCTGATCAATTTTCTGGGGGTGCTATGAAGCTCAGGACTCTGCCCGTGCTGCTCGCCGTGCTAACCGTCGTGCAGAACGCGGCCGCGCAGCAACGAAACTTCGTGGCGTGCCCGTTTGTAAGAGACACGCGGACAGTTCCCTGCTTTCTTGCCGAGTACGAAGGCGAGACTTACTTTCTCGCCGTTCAACAGGACATCTCGGCAGATCAATATCCGCCGCAGTTGCTGCACGAAGTGCTGGTCGAAGGCACGATCGAGCCGGGCCCCCGTGTTTGCGGTGGAATTCCCCTAAAACCCGTGAAGCTGTCCGTATTACCGGAGCTCAACCCGGCCTGCAACACGATCCTTCCTGCGGAGCCTGGAATCGACGCTCCACCCATGCGCCGGCAGGCAGGACCGTCTTCGCGCCAGGCCCCTGCGGCTGCGCCGCCGGCGGCTCCGGTGCGGCCGGCGCCGCCGTTTGTGGAGCGCGAATGGAAGGTCCTGTACGACTTTGACAGTGCGTTTTTGTTCTCACGGGATACGCGGACCGTCAGTCAGGCTGCCGAGTATGCGGTCGCGTCCAAAGCGAAACACATCGACATTGTTGCGGGTCGCGGTGCAACGCTGCTTTCCAGCGGCAAGGTCCTCATTGAAGGTGGGGCTGTCGCCAGCCAGCGCGCAGAGCGTGTCGTGACATTGCTCAAGGGACTGGGCGCGGACCCAGCTTCGGTGAATGTTCGGGTTGTCTCCGCCCCAGCACAACCCGACGGAAAAACCGATCCCGAAAATCGTGTCGTGTCGATCCGCGTGTCGCCCTAGTGTGGCGATGGATCTTCGGATACTTCACCAGTGCGGCTTAGACCGACGCCGAGTGTGGGGCGGATCATTAATGCCGCGGATTGGGCTGCAATTACAAGATCGTCACCGCAAAGCTTCCGTTCACTTTTTGCATTATCGAAGAAACCCACCATGAGACTGGCGTGAACACCTCGTGACGCCACGGTCACCACGCTTACCGCCCTACTTAAGAAAAGTGGAGAACGAACCCGTTTCGCTGAGCACGATGCCTTCCCACTTTCGTCTGCTGTTGCGAACAGATCTAGCTTCCCATCGCGGATAACACGGAAATGATTGTCGGGTTTCGCGCGAACTCTTCTGACGCTCTTGCCGAAGTCCTTTGAACATGGCGCGTGAGAAAAGTTCCGAAAATGGCTCAATGCGTCGGACCGCGCGTATGCAACATTCGGCAGTCGCATTTTGCCCGCGAAGTCCGGAATCCACGATTCTCCAGGATAGAAGCACGCACTTGGATTGTGGGCGCCGGCGTGAAGCCGGGAGGCGAATTTACGTGATAAATCGGGATTAACGCATTCCACCAGTTGCAGGCACGCATTCGCTGAATCTTCCAAGGCATATCCCCAAGCTGCGTCTTTCCTTTCATTCATCATCTTAAGCGTCGGTGCTGGCGCTGCCGTCGTGCGCCTGAAGGGCTGCTTCAAAGGCGTCTGGACATTGTCAATGATTAGTCATGGACAAAGCATTGACAATTGCAGATTCCGCGGCTAAGCTGGCTTCACATGAATCAACGACTACTCAAACAAGGAAAGGGAAACACCGAGATGATTTCGAGAACAAGACTCACAACACTGATCCTGACGATGGCTCTTGCATTGCCGCTTACAGCGCTCCCCGCGCAGGCTCAGACAAAGGACATTGTCGATACCGCGGTGTCGGCTGGGACTTTCAATACTCTGGCAGCCGCACTGAAGGCAACGGACTTGATTGCTACGCTCAAGGGCGCCGGACCATTTACTGTATTTGCACCAACAGACGAAGCTTTTGCGAAGCTGCCCAATGGAACGCTCGACGCTCTCTTGAAAGATCCCGTCAAGCTCAAGGGAATCCTTCTCTATCACGTGGTTTCAGGGAAAGTGATGGCGAGCGATGTGGTGAAACTGAAATCTGCCAAGAGCGTTCAAGGCTCATCGATAGCCATCACAGTCTCAGGCGGAAAGGTCATGGCGGATAACGCAAATGTCGTCAAGACCGACATCCTGGCCAGTAACGGGGTCATTCACGTCATCGACACCGTCATTCTTCCGAAGTAAACCACTCTGTTTCGAGGGAGGAAGACGTGAAGTCCATCGGTTGGACCAGCGCCTTCCTCTTCTCTTTCTGTCCAGAACGGCCCGGCGGAATATCATACAGCGATGGGAAAACAAGGCGGCCGGAAGGCAGATATGAAGAAAATTACTTATCCAATACGGGCAGTATCGAAGCTGACTGGAATCACGATCGACAACCTTCGTGCCTGGGAGCGTCGTTACGAAGCAATCAAGCCAAGGCGTAACGACCGCGAGCGCATGTATGACGACGCTGATGTGCAGCGGCTTGTCCTGCTTCGCCAGGCAGTGGAAGCAGGACACGCCATCAGCAAGCTTGCGGTCCTGAGCAATCTCGAACTGGAACAGATCAACGCGCGTTCGGTGGCTTTGAGCTCAAAGTCCCGAGCGGCGGACGGAGGATATCCTCAGACCGCTTCGCCGGAGTTGAAAGTTTTGCAGGAAGCTATCCGGCGTCTGGACTACGGAGACATTGATCGTGAGTTGAACCGGTTGGCCGCCGTGGTCGCACCCCGTGACCTTATTTATCAGGTGGTGGTTCCGCTGATGACTGACGTCGGAGATCAGTGGTACCGGGGCGATCTGAGCATCGCGCAGGAACATATGGTTTCCGCCGCACTTCGAGGACTTCTTGGATCCCTGGTTCGCCGATGCACAAAGGCTCAAACGGCCACCATGCTCCTGTTTGCCACGACAAAAGATGAGAGGCACGAGTTCGGAATCCTGTGTGCCGCCATGCTGGCGGCGGCCGGAGGTTTAGGGATTGCGTATCTGGGCATCGATCTGCCAAGCACGGAAATCATCGAATCGGCAAGAAAGACGAGGGCCAGGGTTCTTGTGCTTGGCATGAAAGCGGCGGCTTCACGCAAGACGTCCCTTAAAGAGCTGAGCCGCGTTGCAGAGAAGCTTCCCGAAGCCATGGAACTTTGGGTGGGCGGAATTCGTGCGCGGGACGCAGTGCGGCAGATCAAGTCCACGCGGGCCATCTATCTTAGCGATTTAGAAGTCTTCGAAAAGGAACTGGTTCGATTGGGCGCAAGCCTGTAAGGCGCAGGCAGGAAGAAATGAATGAGGCTTTTCACACTGAAGACAGAACAATGGTTCCCGCAAACGCCGGAGACACTGTTTCCATTTTTTGCAGACGCAGCAAATCTAGAGCAATTAACCCCGCCATGGCTTCACTTCCGAACGATGACTCATCGCGTTGAAATAAGTCAGGGTGTGCGAATCACATACAGACTTCGTCTTCACGGTATTCCGCTGCGGTGGCAGAGCGAGATAACAGAGTGGGAACCACCGTTCCGGTTCGTCGATACTCAAATACGCGGACCATATCGCACCTGGATTCACGAGCACTCCTTTGAATTTCGCGATGGCGGAACTTTTATGCGGGATCACGTGCAATACGGGGTGATCGGCGGATCTCTCATCCGAAAATTGCTGGTTGCGCCGGACCTTGCGAGGATCTTCGAGTTTCGCCGGTGTCGCCTCGCTTCCATTTTCGGGGGAAAGCAATGACGATCCAGGACGCCCCTCGCGTTCGAATTGGAATCTCTTCATGCCTTCTTGGGGAGAACGTGCGATTCGATGGTGGTCACAGGAAAGATGCCTTTCTGACGTACCATTTGGGCCGATACGTGGAATGGATTTCGGTTTGTCCGGAATTCGAAATCGGTTTGGGCGTTCCGCGGGAATCGCTCCGGCTTGTTGCGGACGGGAAGACCTTTCGTCTGACCGCTCCTCGCTCCGGGCTTGACCATACAGACCGCATGAACAAATGGACCCGGAACCAGGCCGGCCGCCTCGCGGAACAGGGACTCTGCGGCTATGTCCTGAAGCGAAGTTCACCCAGTTGCGGTTTGGAACGCGTGAAGGTCTACGGCGGTTCCGGCATGCCAGGACGGCACGGTCGGGGGCTTTTTGCCGCAGAGCTGGTCGAGCAGTTTCCGAATCTTCCAATGGAAGAAGAAGGCCGGCTGAATGACCCCAGGCTTCGGGAGAACTTCGTATCGCGGGTCTTCTGTTATAAGCGCTGGATGGACCTTCAAACGGAAGGGCTAACCCGCGCCCGCATCATGCAGTTTCACGCGAGACACAAATATCTGCTCATGTCGCGCAATCAGGCTGGAGCCCGAAGCCTTGGGAATCAAATTGGTCAGGCCGATCGTTCTGTTTCCGCAAAGCGGCTCGGTGACCAGTACTTCAACTCCTTTTGCAAAGTAATGCGCCATACGCCGACCCGGCGGAATCACACAAACGTACTCCAGCACGTGGTTGGATACTTCAGCGAGCAACTGGACTCGGACGATCGAAGCGAACTTTCAGAAGTTATCAGCCGTTACCGCGAGGACAACCTTCCGCTGATTGTCCCGGTAACACTGATCCGCCACTATGTCCGGAAGTTCAACCTGGAATATCTTCGGGAGCAGGTTTATCTGGATCCAGGCCCGTACGAACTGAATCTGCTGAACCAGCTCTGATGTCAATCAAAGGATTCATGAAAATGAAAAAGAGAATCGTTCTTCTTGTCTGTTTCCTGACGATGCTGTCGGCAACCGGAGCCGTGCAAGCCGAAAAGAGATCTCCGTTGCGCGTCGTCGCCAGTGTTGATCTGGATCGCTATGTGGGCCAGTGGTACGAGATCGCCCGTTTCCCGAACCGCTTTCAAAAGAAGTGCGCGGGTGAGGTGATTGCGAGATACACGCGACAGCCCGATGGAAACATTGCCGTTCTGAATCGCTGTCGTCTCGAGGATGGAAATCAGATTCAGGCAGAGGGTGTGGCGCGACTTGCCGGCAATCGGCAGCCAAACTCCGTTCTGAAAGTGCGATTCGCTCCAGCGTTCCTTTCCTTTCTCCCTCAGGTCTGGGGAGACTATCAGATTATTTCGCTCTCACCGGATTACTCCTATGCACTCGTGGGTGACCCAGGCCGGGAATATCTTTGGATTCTTTCCAGATTACCCCGGATGGATAGTGCCACATACGATCGGCTGGCTTCAGAAGCCAGTGCGCAGGGTTTCGATGCCCACCTGCTGCAGAAGACGCGGCAGTCGGGATCTTAAGTTGCCTGAAATCTCGAAACCACACTGTGTCGCAATAGCCGGCGCCACTGGTTATATTGGCGGACGTCTGGTTCCGCAGTTGCTCGATTCCGGCTATTCGGTTCGTTGTCTTGCTCGGTCGCCGGGCAAACTCCGGGCCCGCGAGTGGGCTGAAAACCCCAGGGTCGAGATCGTGCGCGCCGATCTTGAGGATGCCGAATCCCTCGCCATCAATCTCAAGGGATGCCAGGCCGCGTTCTACCTGGTTCATTCCATGACCTCAGCTGGCGCCGGCTATGCGGAACAGGACAGCCGCCTCGCTTCGGCATTTGCCGGCGCCTCCCGCAGAGCCGGGGTGGAACGAATCATTTATCTCGGGGGACTCGGAGAAACCGGTGCGGATCTCAGTGCGCACCTCTCCTCACGCCGTCAAGTCGAAGAAGCACTCGCCGCTACCGGCGTGCCGGTGACAGTTCTTCGAGCCGCCATGATTATCGGTTCGGGCTCTGCATCCTTCGAAATTCTTCGTTACCTCGTGGAACGACTGCCGATCATGATCACGCCGAAATGGGTGAGCACTCCGTGCCAACCGATCGGAGTTCGAAATGTGATTGGATACCTGGTTGGAACTTTGTCCAAACCGGAAATGGCTGGAGGCATTTTCGACATTGGCGGACCCGACGTGCTCTGCTATCGCGACATCATGCGAGTCATGGCAGAAGAACTGGGTCTGCCGCGGCGCTGGATCCTTCCGGTTCCAGTACTGTCACCGCGCCTGAGTTCCTATTGGATACACCTCATTACGCCGTTGAGTCACAACATTGCCAAGCCTTTGGCTGAGGGCCTGAAGAATCCCGTTGTTTGCCGCGAAAACCGGATTACAAATACTATCCCGCAGGAGTTGCTCACTGTTCGCGAGGCGATCCGTACGGCCCTGCGTCAGATCACAGAAAATCAGGTCGAAACAATCTGGTCGATGGCCGGAGTTATTCCGGGGGACCCGCATTGGGCCGGCGGAACGGTATTTCGCGATGAGAGGAAGATTGTTATTGAAGCTCCGGACCGGGCTGTATTCCGGGCTGTCTGCCGCATGGGCGGAGGGCACGGATGGTACGCGGCGGACTGGCTCTGGAGAATTCGTGGTTGGATCGACCTTCTGGTAGGTGGTCCAGGCCTTCACCGTGGACGTCGGAATCCGGAGACCGTCGGCTACGGAGAAGCGCTGGATTTCTGGCGCGTCGTTTCGGTCGAGCGCGATAAGAGGCTGGCCCTCCGTGCTGAGATGAAATTGCCGGGCGAGGCGGTGATCGAATTTCTTATTGAGTCGCATGGAAATGCCCACTGTACTTTGCGGCAACGGGCCTTGTTTCATCCTCGCGGTCTGTTCGGATTGGTCTACTGGTACGCGGTAGCGCCGCTTCATCACTTCGTTTTTCGGGGCATGCTGTCCGGCATCCAGCAAGAAGCTTTGAGAATTGCGGCCTTGCCGGAAGGTTCCAGCGTCTCGTCGTGACATACCCGATATCGAACCCAGGTGACGGAACTACTGGGCCGCTCAGCATCTGCACGAAGCTCATGACGACGATCCACGGCCAAAGTATTACTGCCTGGATATGTTTCCGTATCCTTCCGGTTCGGGTCTCCGGGTCGGTCACTGGCGCAGTTGTGTCCTGCCGGATTGCTGGTCTCGATACAAAGTGCTCCAGGGTTTCAACGTACTCCATCCGATGGGCTGGGATGCGTTCGGATCTCCTGCGGAAAACGATGCGGATCGCAACGGAAAACAAAACGACCCACGGAATTATCTTTGGGCGACCCTGATGGCTCGGGTTTTCGAAATCGACGTTCTAAGATGTCCCGATTGTAATGGACGTCCCAGAATTCTTTCGGCAATCCATCCACCGGTTAACACGCGGAAGATTGTCGAATGCGTGGGCCTTCCCAGCCGCGCTCCTCCGATTGCACGTGCGGTCTCCGAAACCACGCTTTAAGAACGGTAAGTGCCCCGCTGGAGTTCTCTGCCCGGACTCATACAAACTTTCAATTTTTCCAATTCCAAATTCATCCGAACCAGGTAGAAATCCTTTCTCTTATCCGCTCTGAGCCGCGGCAGCGATCCCACATAAGGTTCAGACTGCGACATGGATCTTCGGACACTTCAGCAGTGACGCTTATACCGCCTATGAGCTACGCAGGACGTGACGGCAACGTCTATCGCAAGACAGAGAGCGGAAGTTGGGAACAGAGCAACGGATCCGGCGGCTGGAGTCCAGCGACTGGTGCGGATCGGCCATCCCAGCAGCCGTCCGGCGGCGCGGATCGCCCGTCCCAGACCCCGTCTGCGTCAACGCGCCCAGCCAACACCAGCAACTCGGCCGGCTAGCTCGTCCGCGACAGTGGCGCGCGTTCGGCCGGCAATCAGCGAACGACGACCCGCAGCACCACGCAGTCGAGCGGCGGCCTGTCGAGATCCTCGGCCGGTAGCTACGGTGGCGGGATGCGTGCTGGAGGCGGTGGCGGCAGACGGCGCTAAGACATCTGGGGGACGGGTTCGTCTTTGGGCACTCGTCCCAATCTGTGACCGCATCATTCATAGATGACTAATCCGGCTGTGGAGACAGTAAGCCAAACGGATTTGCCGTTTCGTCTTTCCACACGTATCGTGCTGCCAATCTCGCTGGATACTGTCAGGTGCTCTACTTTCTAATGCTGGATCGTTTCTCAGATGGAAACGAAGATCGGTTTTTCGACAAGGAAGGCAACCTCGTCCTGACCACGACCAGGTCCGCAGAGGCAATGACAAGGCGTGGTTCTGTGCAGGCGAGGGCGGCTGGCAAGTCGTGTTCAATGCGCTGGCACATAATGTCACATCGCTGGGGATTCCGTGTATCTACGACGGCACCGAACAGACCTTCAATGG
>Ga0184628_10000977_pt1 | contig 14595 bp, 12 predicted proteins | sample PLM4_5_b1_FD_133149 | JGI IMG/M metagenome (GOLD analysis project Ga0184628, IMG submission 133149) | Groundwater sediment microbial communities from an aquifer in East River, Colorado, USA - PLM4_5_b1 | ecosystem: Environmental > Terrestrial > Soil > Riparian zone | place: USA: East River... | reverse complement strand
TGGTGAGCGGGCCGGTCTTGAACAGCAAGTACTCCAGTCCCATGGCGGCCTTGCCCCAGAGGCTGTTGACCATCTGGTTCAGCGTCTTTACGCCGCTCACTTTGTACTGCATGCGGACCTGCAGGTGGTCGTGCAGGTTCTCGCCGACACCCGGCAAATCATGAACGACAGGAATGCCGTGCCCCTGGAGCAAGGCACCGGGACCGATACCGGAAAGCTGCAGAATTTGGGGTGACCCGATCGCGCCGGCGGCGAGGATCACCTCGCGCGAGGCCTTGGCGTAGCGCGAGTCGCCGCCGACGCGAAACTCGACGCCCGAGGCGCTCCGGCCTTCGCATCGCAGCCGGGTGGCATGTGCCTGAGTCACAACGGTGAGATTGCGACGATGCATGACCGGACGAAGAAAAGCCTTCGTGGCACTCCACCGCACGCCCTTCCTCTGGTTCATCTGGAAATACGCGCATCCCGTGTTGTCTCCGGTATTGAATGTCCGGATCGGACGGATGCCGCATTCCTCCGCCGCCGAGCGCCACGCATCCAGGATCTCCCACTGCACCCGCGGATCCTCCACGCGCACCTCGCCGCCCGCGCCATAGGTATCCACCGCGCCGTGCTCGTAATCTTCCAGCCGCTGGAACAGCGGGAGCATCTCCTGCCACGACCAGCCGGGATTGCCGAGCGAGGCCCAGTGGTCCCAGTCCTCCTTCTGCCCGCGCATGTGGATCATGGCGTTGATCGAGGAGCAGCCGCCCAGCACGCGGCCGCGCGCGTAGTGAATGGAGCGGTTGGCGAGGTGCGCGTCGGGCTCGGTCTTGTAGCACCAGTCGGTGCGCGGGTTGGCGATCGTATAGAGGTAGCCGACGGGAACGTCGATCCAGAACCAGTCGTCCCGGCCTCCGGCTTCGAGCAGCAGCACCGAAGCCGAAGGGTCGGCGGACAGGCGGTTGGCGAGAAGGCAGCCGGCGGTGCCGGCGCCCACAATGACGTAGTCGGCGGCGTACCGGTCTTCGCTCATGAGCGTCATTCTACGCATCCACGATCGGTAGAATGTCGCCCACCTATGGCCGAAAGCTCCAGCCGCACGCTGGTCTGCAGCGTGCTCTTCGTGGAACTCGCCGATTACGCGCACATGCCGGCGGGCGAGCAGCTGCGCCACAAGCGCACGCTGAACACGCTCCTCGCGCAGGAACTGGCGCAGGTGCCCAGGGCGGAGCGCGTAGCGCACGATATCGAAGGCGCCGCCGCCGTGGCCTTCCTGTCCGATCCCGAGGCCTGCCTGGTCGCCGCCATCGGCGTGCAGGGCGGCGCCGGCGAGCTGAAGCTGCGCATCGGGCTCAACCTCGGTACGGTGCACGTGGTGAAGGACCTGGGCGGCCAGACGACGATCGTTGGCGAAGGCGTCAACGACGCCGGGCGCGTGGCCGGCTACGCGCAGGCCGGGCAGCTGCTGGCCTCGGGCGGCTACCGCGACATCGTGTCGCGCCTGTCCCCGGAGCACGCCGCGCTGTTCGAGATCGCCGCATTGCGCGGCGACGCGCAGCGGCGCGAGCACGAACTGTTTCTTGTGCGGTTCGACAGGCCGGCGCAGCCGATGCCGGTGCGCGGCGCGGAGCAGGCGAGCGTGTTCGATGCCGGCTCCCACCTCATCATCTCCGGCTACGAGCGCGCCACGGTGCAGCGCGCGCTCGACGAACTGGGCGCCAAGGGCGCGCGCGTCGTTTCGCCCATTACCCGGGTCGGCGACAAGTGGATGGCGAGCTGCGACCACCCCGAGGTGCGCCTGAGCGAGTGCAAAGTAGAAAAGCTCGGCTTCACCAGCATCGTGACCGGCCCGACGCGCCGGGCGGTGGCGGCGAAGGTGGATGAGCTGGTGGGGCTGGGTGGAAGACTGCTGGGCGAGATCGAGGAGGAAGGCGGCACGTGGACCGCCGTGTGTGATGCGGGCGAGGGGCGGCGTTGAGCCGCGCTTCTGCGAGGATCGGTATCGACCTGGGCGGCACAAAAATCGAAGCGCTCTCGCTCGATGCCGCGGGACACGAGGTGTTCCGCAAGAGGATACCCGCGCCGCGCGGCGACTACGCGGCGACGCTTGCCGCGGTCGCCGCCCTGGTGCGCGACGCCGGGGACGGCACCGTGGGCATCGGTATCCCAGGTGCGCTGTCCACCTTCACCGGGTTGGTGAAGAACGCCAACTCGACCTGGCTCATCGGCAAGCCTTTCAAGCAGGACCTGGAAACCGCGATCGGGCGGGAAGTGAGGCTGGCCAACGACGCCAACTGCTTCGCGCTGTCCGAAGCGGTGGACGGTGCAGGGCAGGATGCCGGGGTGGTGTTCGGGGTAATCCTCGGCACCGGCGTTGGGGGTGGCATCGTGGTGCGTGGCGAGGTGCTCACCGGGCCGAACGCCATTGCCGGGGAGTGGGGCCACAACCCCTTGCCCCTGCCTCAAGCCTCCGACTTGCCGCTACGTCCCTGTTATTGCGGGAGATCGGGCTGCATCGAGACGTATCTGTCGGGGCCGGCGCTGGAGCGCGACGGCGGGGAAGCCGCCCTGGGCAGGTACGCGGAACGGCTGGCGCGCGCACTGGCCGGGGTGATCAACATCCTCGATCCGGACGTGATCGTGCTGGGCGGCGGCGTCTCGAAGGTGGCGCGCCTGTACGAGGAAGTGCCGAAGCTGTGGCAACGGCACGTGTTCTCGGACCAGGTGGCCACGCGGCTCCTGCCGCCGAAGCATGGTGACGCGAGCGGCGTGCGTGGCGCCGCCTGGCTCTGGGGAAGGCCGCCTGATCGAAGTAAGATGGCGGGATGAGAAAACTCCTCCCGCTCCTCGCGCTGTCATTCCTCCTCGCCGGTTGCGGCGGCACCATGCAGGGCCGCGAGAGCTGTGCCGCACAGCTCGACGCCGCCTGGAAGGACCTCGACCTCGCCAAGGCACAGGGCTTCGCCGGCACCGTGAGCTATGGCAAGGCGCTGGGGCTGCTCACGCGCGCCAAGGCCAACCAGGCGGTGGAGGATTTCCGCGACTGCGAGGACACCGCCTCGCGCGCGCGCGTCTACATCGCCGAGTCGCGCAAGGGGCACTAGCCCTCAACTCTCCGGCCGCCCGCCCGGGCCGACGACGATGCGCGCCGAGCGCTCGAAGGTCCAGTAGGCCCAGGCCCAGTCGATCAGCACCACGAGCCGGTTGCGGAAGCCGATGAGGAAGAAGATGTGCGCGGTGAGCCAGGCCACCCAGGCGAGCCAGCCCCAGATGTGCACCCTGCCGAACATCGCCACGGCTGCGCTCCTGCCGATGGTGGCGAGCTGGCCGTAGTCGCGGTAGCGGAAGGAAAGCGGCGGTTTGCCCGCCAAGGCGCGCAGGATGTTGCGCGCTGCGTGGCGCCCCATCTGCTTGGCGGCAGGCGCGACGCCCGGCACGGGCGGCCGGTGCGAGGCGAGCAGCGCGAGGTCGCCCACCACCTGCACCTCCGGATGGCCGGGCACCGAGAGGTCGGACTCGACGATCACGCGCCCCGTGCGCTCGAGCGGCACGCCGAGCGTCGCGCCGATCGGCGACGCCGCCACGCCGGCGCACCAAATCACGGTGCACGCCTCCAGGCGGTCGCCGCCGAGCTGCACCCCGCGCCCGTCGATGCCGGTCACGCGGCGTCCCAGCCACACCGTGACGCCCAGGCGCTCGAGCTGCCGGCGCGCTTTCTCGGAGAGATCCGGTGCATACGGCGGCAGCACGCGGTCGGTGGCCTCGACCAGCAGCACACGCGCATTGCGCGGATCGAACCTGCGGAACTCGCCCTTGAGCGTGTGACGCGCGATCTCGGCCAGCATGCCGGCCATCTCCACGCCGGTGGCGCCTGCCCCGATCACCACGAAGGTGAGCCAGGCGGCGCGTCTCGCCGCGTCCGCTTCGCGCTCCGCGTGCTCGAAGGCGAGCAGGACGCGGCGGCGGATGTCGAAGGCGTCTTCCAGCGTCTTCAGGCCGGGCGCATGCGCCTTCCAGTCATCGTGGCCAAAGTAGCTGTCGCGCGCGCCGGTGGCGAGAATCAGACGGTCGTAGGCCAACTCCTCGCCGTTCTCCAGGACCACCTTCCTCGCCGCCAGGTCCACGCGCTGCGCCTCGCCGTACAGCACGGTGGCGTTCTTCTGCCGCGCGAGGATGCGGCGGATCGGTTCCGCGACGGCGGGCGCGGCAAGGCCGGCGGTCGCCACCTGGTAGAGGAGCGGCTGGAACAGGTGGTGGTTGGTGCGATCGAGCACCGTGACGTCGAGCGACGCATTGCGCAGCGCGCGCGCGGCGAACAGCCCGCCAAAGCCGCAGCCCACAATGACGACGCGCGGGTTCACGCGGCTATCATAGCCCGCGCCAGAAGCGCGGGGCCGAGGCGAAGCAGCGCCAGGCGCCGGGGAGCTCCGACAGCAGCTTGCGTTCGCGTTCCTCTGATCGCGCCTTGCGGCCCGCTAGCTTGCGGGTCAGCCGCCGCGCCACTTCAATGTCGTTCAGAGCGCCGAGCAGGTCCTGCAGGTCCTTGAGGCTGCGCAGCAAAACGCCGGCGCTGCGCTCGGGGAACGCGCCCGACATGAATTCGGAGACGTAGCGCAGGCGCCGCAGGCGGATGCGCAGCGCGTGGCGGCCGGCAGGATCGGCCCAGTCAGTGCGCGCGGCACGCTGCAACGCCTTGCGCTCAAGGTGCTCGAGCGCATCGCGCGCGAACGCGCGCCAGGCTTGCTGCGTCCTGCCCGCGGTTCGCGGGAGCCGCAATGGCTGCATCGCCTTCAATACACGTCGCAGCGCCGCGTGCGCGTCGCGCTGCCTGTCGCGCGCCTGGCCGCGAAGCGCCGTAGGCAGTCTGCGCAGGAACACGTCCCAGTCGCGCGCGGGGCCTGATACGGCGGCCAGTTCACGCAACTGGCGGCGCAGAGCGCGCAGGTCGTCCTTGCGCCAGAGTCCCCGAGACGCGCGCAGCGCCGCGCGCAGCCGGCGCGTGCCGACGCGCAACTGGTGCAGGTACTCGGGATGCTTGCCGGCCGCGGCGCCCGGCGCATTGGCCGCGATCTGGTCCATCGCCTCCTGCAGCGCCGCGCGCAGCGCGGCCGCCGCCGGCTTAACGGCTATCATAGGTCGCACATGGAAGCACTCAAGCCGGGACTCCAGGGCCGCGCCGAGTTGGTGGTCGGGGAGGAGCATACCGCGCCGCGCGTCGGCAGCGGGCGCGTGCACGTGCTTGCCACGCCGGTGATGATCAACCTGTTCGAAGCGGCGGCGCTCGACGCGATCGAGCGGCTGCTGCCGCAGGGGCACCAGAGCCTGGGCACGGTGCTCAACGTGCGCCACATCGCCGCCACGCCCGTCGGCATGCGCGTCACCGCGAGCGCGGAGGTGGTGGCGGTGGACGGAAGAACCATCCGCTTCCGGGTGGAAGCGCGCGACGAGAAAGAATTGATCGGCGACGGCGCGCACGAGCGCGTGGTGGTCAACGTCGCCAAGTTCGACCAGAGGGTGCAGAAGAAATTGGCGTGAAGAATCGACGTCAGGACCTGATTTCTTCAGGCCCGTGCCGCCAGACCCGCCGTGCTTTGATTTTCCGTTCCATGGTCTCGTGTTTTTTGGCTCCAAGATTCACGGAGCCAAAAAACACGAGATCGATTTGAATTGCCAAGCCCGCGCACAGGCGGCTCAATCCTTCGGAAATCGCGCTCCGGCCTCGATTTTCCGTGACCTTCGTCACGCAATTCTGCCGACGTCGTGCGGCGGCTACGAATTGGGCGCTTGTATCCTTTGGAAATTGTCAGAGCGTGTCGTCGCCGCCGGACTATTTGTCGTGGCGGGACATCGAATTGGCGGCGCAAAATTTTCTGTTTTCGTGCAAGCCAATGTTTTCTATCGCATCACCCAAGTGGCACGCGTAATGCATGTGGGTCTGCAGACCCGGAAACGGGAGGAGGCCAGTCATGCGCAAGAAAACCCTGTTGCTTGGCATTTCCGCAATGTCGCTCGCCGTCTCGGCCAGTTTTTTCATCGAGCCCGTGTCTTCGCAGTCGGCGGATCGCGCGCGTGACCCGGGCGTGCGCGTGGATCCACCGCTCGCTCGCCCGAGCGCCGGCGGGCACATCGCCGGCCTGACCCCCAACGAGATCCGGTTCTTCAGGTTGGGCAAGGAAGATTTCGAGGAAGTGGAAGGCGTCGCCGATGGCTTGGGACCAAGGATGAACCTGGACAGTTGCGGCACTTGCCATGCGCAGCCGGCGACCGGCGGCACGAGCCCGGCGTTGAATCCTCAGGTGGCATTCGCCAATACAGCCACGCCGTCCCAGCTCCCCGCAGTCGATTCATTCATCAGGCCGCGCGGGCCGGTGCGCGAAGCGAGGTTCGTGCGGAACCCTGACGGGTCCCCGGACGGCGGTGTGCATGCACTGTTCACGATCACCGGGCGGCCGGGTGTGGACGTCTCGCCTCCTGGGCCATGCAGACTCGAGCAGCCGGACTTCGAGCGGGAGATAGCGAACCGCAACGTGATCTTTCGGATTCCGACCCCGGTATTCGGCGCGGGCCTGATCGAACAGATCCCGGACACGGCGATCCTCGCCAACCAGGCCAGCAGCACGTCGCAGAAAAGGGATCTGGGGATAAGCGGACACGCAAATTACCGCGTCTCCGGCCGCACGATCTCGGGCCAGGCGAACAACAACGGCAATGACGGCACGATCGCGCGGTTCGGATGGAAGGCCCAGAACCAGACCCTCCTGTTGTTCTCCGGCGAGGCGTACAACGTGGAGATGGGCATTACCAGCGAGCTGTTCCAGGTGGAGCGGGACGAAACGCCGTCATGCCAGTTCACGACTGTTCCCAACGATACGCAGGACTTCAACGCCCTCGACGCTCTCGCCGGCACCACGGCGATCCAGAACTTCGCGAACTTCCAGCGCTTCCTCGCGCCGCCGAGGCCTTCCCCGAATGCGCCGGGCGGAGCCCAATCGATCGCGCGGGGCCGCGGCGCGTTCGAAAGCACCGGGTGCGCGCTCTGCCACACGCCGACGCTGCGCACCGGCAACTCGACGGTGGTGGCGCTGCAGAACCGGGACGCGAACCTGTTCTCCGACCTGTTGGTGCACGACATGGGCGACGGGCTGGCCGACGGGGTCTCGCAGGGCCAGGCCGGGCCGCGCGAGTTCCGCACCGCGCCGCTGTGGGGGCTCGGCCAGCGCATCTTCTTCCTGCACGACGGACGCACCTCGGACCTGATTCAGGCGATCCGCCAGCATCGCAGCGAAGGGTCGGAGGCTAACCGCGTGGTCGGCAACTTCGACGAGCTCACGGAGAGCCAGAAGCAGGACCTGCTGAACTTCCTGCGCTCCCTGTAAAGATCGGGGTCAGACCCTGATTTTCAAAAAATGGGGTCTGACCCTATTTCTAGTAGGGCCGGTAGCCGAACAGCCAGGGGTGGAAGTACAGGAGCAGCGCGAACAGCGCGAGGCCCGCGGCGGGCATCCACCAGCCGATTTCGCGCCACAAGAGCTTGTTGCGGCCCCGGGCGATGGCAGCGAAGGGGATGTTCGAGGTCACGGCGGCGAAGCGCCTCCAGTCCTCGCCCAGCGCCTTCGCCTTGCGCGCGTCCTGCAGCGTGGTGCCGGCGGCCGCGAGCAGCAGCAACCCGCCGAAGAACACCGTCGCCCTGAGCGAGCCCAGCGCCAGCAGGTGCGCGCCGGCCCACAACATGATGGCCCACATGACCGGATGGCGAGTGATGCGCAGGATGCCGCGCGCCGCCTCGGGGTGCCTGAGCGCGCCGGCCTGCCCGGCCGCCGTAGGATTGCGCCCGAACAGGCCGCAGGCGAGCAGCACGAAAGCGAACGGCAGCACGAGCACCGGCACCAGGCGCAGGCCCGGCCAGAGTGCAGACACCGGCGCGCGCGCGAAGGCGATGGACATCCACACGAGGCAGGCGAGGGACGCGAGTGCGAACAGGCCGAGCCAGGCGCCTTCGCCGATCGCCTTCACCGCGAGCGCGCGCAGCGGCGTGCTCGGGAGGATGTGCAGCGCGAGGAACAGGAGCGTGGCGGCGATCAGGATGAGCGTGGTATCCATGCAACCTCTCAGTGCCTCAGCGTGAACCACACCGCCGTGACCGCCAGGGTGAACAGCGTGACCGGCACACCGGCGCGGGCGTGGCTGCGCCAGTCTATCGCAATGCCGCGGCGCCGGGCCGCGTCCACCACGATGATGTTGGCGATCGAGCCGACGATGAAGAAATTCCCGGACAGCGTGCTGACCAGCGCCAGCAGCGGCCCGGAGAAGGGCTCGGTGGCCGCAGGCAGCAGCAGCATCACCGCCGGAACGTTGGACACCACGTTGGAGAGCAGCAGCGTGGCGACGAACAGCGGCCCGGGCTCGGCCAGCGACACTCCCGCATCCGCCAGGGTCTGCACCGCCATCGCGGTGAGCCCGGTCTGCGCGAGCGCACGGTTCACCACGAACAGGCCGATGAACAGAATCAGCAGCTCCCAGTCCACCAGTCCCAGCATCTTGTTGGAGTGGAGTTTCCTGCTCATCAGCAGCAGGCCCGCGCCAGTAAGCGCCGCGACTTCCCGCGGCGTGTTGGTAAACAGGAACACGGCGAGCAGCGCGCCGGCGATGGCGAGGCCCTTCGCGGTCTGCCAGCGGTCGTAGGCCGCATCGTCCTGGCGGCGCTCGGGCGGCGGGTCGTCCAGGACGGTGCGCCACCGGCCGCGCGTCTGCCAGGTGATCACGCCCCAGGTGGCGGCGAGTCCGAGCAGCACGGGCACGAGGGCCTCGAGGAAATATCCGAGGAACGACAGCTCGAGCACCTGGCCGATGAGCATGTTCTGCGGGTTGCCGATCAGGGTGGCGGCCGATCCCACGTTCGCCGCGCAGGCGAGTCCGAGCAGGTAAGGCACGGGATCGAGCCGGCGCTGCAGGCAGGCATCCGCCAGCACCGGCGCGATCGCAAGACAGACGACGTCGTTGCTGAAGACGGCAGACAGCGTGCCCACCGCCGCGATCACCGCGGCGAGCAGCGCCGGCGGCGACAGCGGCAGTTCCGCGACCTCCAGCGTGATGCGTGTGTAAAAGCCGCCCAGGCGCATCTGCGCCGAGATCACCATGAAGGCGAACAGCAGCAGCAGCGTCGGCAGGTGGATGGAGCGCGCCGCCTGCTCGGGCGAGAGCACGCCCAAGGCGACGATGGCGATGGCGCCGAGCAGCGCGATGCCGGTGCGGTCCAGCTGCAGGAACGGCAGCCCGCCGAGGATCATTCCCAGGTACACGACCGCGAAGACTGCGACGACGGTCGTGTCCACGCGCCGCTCAGCCCAGCGACTTGCCGACGATCTCTGCCACGTCGCGCGACAGCCCTGCGCCGTCGCGGATGCGCGCGAGCTGGCGCTGCGCATGCGCCTGGCGGCCGGCGTCGAATTTTCTCCAGCGGTCGAAGCCGCGCGCCATGCGCGCCGCCACCTGCGGATTGAGCGCGTCCAGCTCGATCACGCGCTCGGCGAGGAACTCGTATCCCGCGCCGCCCGCGGCGTGGAAGCGCACGTGGTTGGCGCTGAAGCCGCGGATCAGCGCATACACCTTGTTCGGCACCTTGAGGTCGAACGCCGGGTGCTGGAGCAGCTGTTGCACGCACGCGAGCGTGCCGGGCAGGCGCGAGGTGGCCTGCACCATCAGCCACTTGTCGAGCACCAGCGGCTCGTTCTTCCACTTGTCGTAGAACGCCTGCAGCGCCGGTTCGCGCTCCGCGCAGTCGGCGTTGGCGAGGCATGTCAGCGCAGCCATGGCGTCGGTCATGTTGTCGGAGCGCCGGAACTGCTCGTCGGCGAGCGCGGAGAGGCCCAGTTCGGCGAGGTAAGCGAGGCACAGGTTCTTCAGCGCGCGCTTGCCTGCCGACGCCGGGTCGGGCGAGTACGGCGCATCCGACTGCAGGGCACGGTAGGCGGCGGTGAGCTCGGGCTGCAGCGCCTTGGCGAGGTGCCTGCGCAGATTGTTGCGTGCCTCGTGCAGCGCGTCCGGATCCACCACCTCGAGCTGCTCGGCGAGGAAAGTCTCGGAGGGCAGTGCCAGCGCCTCGGCGGCGAAGGCGGGATCCGGGTCCTCGAGTACCCGCCCGATCGCGTCGAGGAAGGCCTGCGAGGGCGCGCCACGCTGCTCGAGGATGATGCCGGCAGCGAGGCGCTGGCCCGCTTCCCAGCGACTGAAGGCGTCGTCGTCGTGCCCCAGCAGGTGCACCAGCTCGCTTTCCGTGTAGGGATAGTTCAGTACCACGGGCGCCGAGAAGCCGCGCAGCAGCGAAGGCACGGGCTTGTCCGCCACCTTGAACGCAAAGCTTTCCTGCGGCTGCTTCAGCGACAGGACCTTCCGGTGCGGCCCGATCTTCACCGCCAGCGGAATGTGGAACGGCGGGTTCATCGACTGCCTCACCGTCAAGGTGTAGGTGCCGTCGGCGAAGGTTGCAGAGCAATCCAGCACCGGCGTGCCGGCGACGTCGTACCAGCGCCGGAACTGGGCCAGGTCGACACCCGAGGCATCCTGCATCGCCTGCACGAAATCGTCGCAGGTCACCGCCTGCCCGTCGTGGCGCTGGAAATAAAGGCGCATGCCGGCCTGGAATTTCTCCTCGCCGAGCAGGGTGTGCTGCATGCGCACCACCTCCGCGCCTTTCTCATACACCGTCATGGTGTAGAAGTTGCGGATCTCCATGTAGGACTGGGGCCGCACCGGGTGCGCCATCGGGCCGGCGTCCTCGGCGAACTGGCCGGCGCGCAGCATCCTCACGTTCTGGATGCGCTCGACCGCGCGCGAGTACAGGTCAGCGCTGTATTCCTGGTCGCGGAACACGGTGAGGCCTTCCTTGAGCGAGAGCTGGAACCAGTCGCGGCAGGTGACGCGGTCGCCGGTCCAGTTGTGGAAGTACTCGTGCGCCACCACCGAGTCGATGGCCTGGTAGTCGGCGTCGGTGGCGGTGTCGGGGCGCGCCAGCACGTACTTGGTGTTGAAGATGTTGAGGCCCTTGTTCTCCATCGCGCCGGAGTTGAAGTCGCCCACCGCCACGATCTTGTATTGGTCCAGATCCAGTTCCAGGCCGAAGCGCTCCTCGTCCCACCGCATCGCGCGCTTGAGGCAGTCCATCGCCCAGGCGGCCTGGTCGAGCTTGCCCGGCTCGACGTAGACGCCGAGCCTTGCCTTCCTTCCCGAGCGGGTGGTGAATGTGTCCTCGAGCAGTTCCAAGTTCGCCGCCACCAGGGCGAACAGATAGCAAGGCTTGGGAAACGGATCGTCGAACTTCGCCCAGTGCCGGCCGCCCGCTTCGTCGCCGCTGGCCGTGAGGTTGCCATTCGACAGCAGCACCGGGTACTTCGCCTTGTCCGCGTGCACCGTGACCACGTAGCGCGCCATGTTGTCCGGGCGGTCCACGAACCAGGTGATGCGGCGGAAGCCCTCGGCCTCGCATTGCGTGACGAAGCCGTGCTGCGTGGCGTAGAGGCCTTCGAGCTTGGTGTTCTTCTGCGGCAGGATGCGCGTCACGGTCTCGAGCGTGAACGCGTCGGGAACGTCGGGCAGGGTGAGCCGGTCGGGCGCGACGCTGTGCGCGGCGGGCCTGCCATCCACGGACACGGAGACCAGATCGAGCTCGTCGCCATCCAGCAGCAGGGGGCCGGGTCCGGCGCTGCGCTTCACCTGCAGCTTCGCGCGTACCAGAGCGTGCTCATCGCGGATGTCCACGTCGAGCTCGACGTGCGTGATCAGGAATGCGGGCGGGGTGTAGTCCTTGAGGTGGATCGTCCTGAGAGTGGGTTCGCGCATGGTCGCGCAAGTTTAACCGACCGCATGCTAACGTAAGCCATGCCGCAGGCTGCGCTGCGCGAGCTCCTCGCGTTCGGAAAACTGGCAGGCGAGGCGCATTTCACAGGCGCGGATCCGGTGCTGCGCACGCCATATCGCGTGGGCGCGGCGGGAGCCGCCGCGCTCGCCGCGGTCGGCCTGGCCGCGGCGGAACTGTGGGTATTGCGGTCGGGCAGGCGCCAGCGCGTCACCGTGGACCTGCGAGCGGCTGTCGCCTCGCTGCGCAGCGGCTTCTATCTCAGGATCGACGGCAAGCCGCCGCCCGCCCCGTGGGACCCGATGAGCGGCTTTTACCCGGTGCGCGACGGGCGCTGGATCAGCATCCATTGCAATTTTCCCAACCATCGCGCGGCGGCGCTGCAGGTCCTGGGGTCCGGCGAGGACCGCGCCAGGGCGGATGCGGCGAGCAGAACCCGGGACGGGCAGGCCCTCGAGGACGCGATCCACGCCGCCGGCGGCTGCGCCGGGCTGGCGCGCAGCGCCGCGGAATGGGCCGCGCACCCGCACGCGGCCGCTGTCGCGTTGCAGCCGCTGCTGGAGATGGTCAGGCTCGGGGACGCACCGGCGCTGCCGTTGCCGGAAGGCGATCGGCCGCTGGCGGGCGTCCGGGTCCTGGACCTCACGCGCGTGCTCGCCGGCCCGACTTGTGCTCGCACCTTGGCGGAGCACGGCGCGGACGTTCTCAAGATCACGGCGGCGCACCTGCCGGATTCCGGTGCGATCGAGCTCGACACGGGACTGGGCAAGCTCTCCGCGCACCTGGACTTGAGAACGCCGGAGGGCGCGGCAACATTGCGAGGACTGCTGCGCGAAGCCGATGTTTTCTCGCAGTCCTATCGGCCCGGCGCGCTGGCCGGCCGCGGATTCTCTGCCGAGGAAGCGGCGAAGCTGCGCCCGGGGATCGTTTATGTGACGCTGAATGCCTGGGGTCAGACCGGCCCGTGGCGCGCTCGCCGCGGATTCGACAGCATCGTGCAGACGGTGAGCGGCATGGCCTACGCCTCGGGCGATGCAAGCAAGCCCAAGCTGATGCCTTGCTCGGCGATCGACTATGTCAGCGGATACCTGATGGCTTACGGAGCCATGGTGGCGCTGGCGCGCCGCGCACGCGAAGGCGGCAGCTGGCTGGTGCGCGTGTCGCTTGCGCGCACCGGGAAATGGATCGTCGATCGCGGGACGGTGGATGCGAAATCCACGCCCGCAGAGGAGTTGCCGGGACTGGCGATGGAAACCGCGTCCCCAGCCGGCCTCATCACCCACTTGAAGCCGGTGGTGCAACTGTCGGAGACGCCCGCGCGCTGGGCGCGGCCGCCGGTGCCGCTGGGGCACCATCGCCCCGAGTGGCCGTAGGGTGGGCCGTTGGCCCACCCTACAGGCCTGCCCTAGTCGTAGGGCGGGCCAATGGCCCACCCTACAGGTCTGCCCTAGGCCGCGCGGCGCTGGCCGCCGAAGTTCCGGCGCTGCCCCTGGCCCTGGCCATGGCGCTGCTGATGGCGGTGCGGCCGTTGCGGCTCCGGCTGCGAGCGCGGCTGATGCTGGCCCGGCTCGAAGCCCGGGATCACGCGCAGTTCGACACTGCGCTTCATCAGGCGCTCGATGGCGGTGAGCAGCGGCCGGTCCTCATGACTCACCAGCGATACTGCGGCGCCTGAAGTGCCGGCGCGGCCGGTACGGCCGATGCGGTGCACGTAGTCTTCGGCGACGTGCGGCAGGTCGTAGTTGACGACGTGCGGCAGCAATTCAATGTCCAGCCCGCGCGCGGCGATGTCGGTTGCCACCAGCACGCGCAGCTCCTGATCCTTGAAGCGCTTCAGCGCGCGCGTGCGCGCGCCCTGACTCTTGTTGCCGTGGATGGCGTCGGCCTCGATGCCGTCGCGCTCGAGCTGCTCGGCGAGGCGATTGGCGCCGTGCTTGGTGCGCGTGAAGACGAGCACCTGCTGCCAGTCGTTCGACTTGACCAGGTGCGAAAGCAGCGCGCGCTTGCGGTCGTGCGCGACCGGGTGCGCGACCTGGTCGATGAGTTCGACCGGCATATTGCGCCGGGCGACTTCGACGGTCACCGGATCGTGCATGAAGGTGCCGGCCAGCGTGCGGATCTCATCCGGGAAGGTGGCCGAGAACAGCAGGTTCTGGCGCTTGTGCGGCAGGAGCTTGAGGATGCGGCGGATGTCCGGGATGAAGCCCATGTCGAGCATGCGATCGGCTTCGTCCAGCACCAGGATCTCCACGTAGCGCAGGTCCACCGTGCGCTGGTTCGCATGGTCGAGCAGCCGGCCCGGAGTGGCGACGAGAATGTCCACGCCACGCTTGAGCTCGGCGATCTGCGGATGGATGCCGACGCCGCCGAACACGACGGTCGCGCGCAGCGGCAGGTGCTTGCCGTAAGTGCGGATGCTCTCGTGCACCTGCGCTGCCAGTTCACGCGTCGGCGTGAGCACCAGCGTGCGGATGCGGCGCGGGTGCTGCGCGCCGGCGGCGTGCAGGCGCTGCAGCAGCGGCAGCGTGAAGCCGGCGGTCTTGCCGGTGCCGGTTTGCGCGGCGCCCAGCAGGTCGCGTCCCGCGAGCACGACCGGGATGGCCTGCGCCTGGATGGGGGTGGTCTCGGTGTAACCCTGCTCGGCGACAGCACGGAGCAGCTCGGCCTGCAGGCCGAGTGTTGCAAATGACGTAGTAATGACGAATCTCCTGAATCGGCCTGGGAAGACATGCTTCCAACCGGTTCAGGCAGAAACTGAAAGT
>Ga0184628_10000976_pt1 | contig 14616 bp, 11 predicted proteins | sample PLM4_5_b1_FD_133149 | JGI IMG/M metagenome (GOLD analysis project Ga0184628, IMG submission 133149) | Groundwater sediment microbial communities from an aquifer in East River, Colorado, USA - PLM4_5_b1 | ecosystem: Environmental > Terrestrial > Soil > Riparian zone | place: USA: East River... | reverse complement strand
CCTTTGAAGCTGCCTCCGTTGAATGTTGGATTCTTCCGGTTTCATTTCGGGCTGGAATCCGGACATGTCGCCAATGTCGAGCATGAGCTGAAACAGACATTCGTCAACCCGGGATTCGATTCCGACAAGTGGTTCATGGGAGCAGGCCGAGCCCTCGAAGCGATCCACATTTTCTGGAATGGTCTGGATAGATCGCGAAGGCGAAAGAGTCTCGCTTGAACAGGGGAATCTATGTAGAGATTCTCATTAATGGATTGATGGAGACGATATGGGAAAAAACGCAATCCCCCGGGGAACATGTTCAATGGGATTTGAGATTTACCGGAATCCAATATCTGCCACGACCGGATGAATCACAACCTCAGCGGTTCCTGTATCAGACCCGAATCGGCCTTGGGTTGGCAATACGCGGCGAAGGAGAGACCGCAGGACAACGCGATAGTGATGCCGGCCGAAGCTCCGCGCTGTCGTTCTGGTCGAATGACTCAAAGTCACTGATTCGGAAAGGGGCCGGATACTGGAAATACGTGCCCGTTCAGGATGGAATCACGTTTCTCACCTGGTACGACTACGAGACTCGTTTTGGAATCTTCGGCCGTCTTTTTGATACAGCCTTCTTTCGTCCGCTGATGGGATGGGCCACAGCATGGAGCTTCGATCGTTTGCGCCTTTGGATTGAAAAGGGAGTGACTCCTGCCGCTTCTCTCCAGAAGAGCGTCATTCATGGCATCGCCCGCGTCGCTCTCGCTGCGATCTGGATCTATCAGGGCCTGATTCCAAAGTTGATGTTTCAAAGTGCGGACGAACTCCGAATGCTGATGGATGCCGGTTCCAGCTTGAGTTCCGCGAACGCCTTACTGCCTGTTATCGGTTTGCTGGAATTGTTGTTCGGCCTTGCGCTGTTCGCCTGCTGGCGAGTCCGGTGGCTGTTCCAAATCAGCATCCTGCTGATGGTGGCGGCTACCGTCACGGTTTCATGGGCATCGCCTCGCTATCTGGTTGGCGCCTTCAATCCCATTTCACTGAACCTGGCGGTCGCCGCCTTGTCTCTTATCGGATATATTGCCGGCGCCGAAATCCCATCAGCTCGACGTTGCAGAAGGAGACCACAGCCGTGAGTTCCATTTATCAGGATGTTCTTGGAAGCGACTTCCATCGGCTCCATCCTGAGATACAACGCCGATTCGGCTTCTCAAGCAAAGACGGCATTGCGTCGGTCGGCACCGGAACTATGGAAAAGGTCTGGCACGGAGCCTTGTACACCCTGCCATTTCTTTTCCTCGGAACGTGGCGAAGAATCATGTTCCCGGAGTACGGAACAGGTGTTCCATTTCAAATTGAGAACTACGCGTATATCGATGAGCTTGGCCGGGAGACCGTCACATGGATTCGCACCTTTCACACCAAACGGAAACGGCGATTCGATGCGTATATGATCCACAGCCGGCAGCGCGGAAAGATCGTGGATTACCTTGGGGATCATCAGCACCTCGCCGTCGATATCGACATTTCAGTAGATGAAAGAGGCGGACTTCGGCTGAAATCGGGCGAACAGCGATTTTACGAAGGGGCGATCGGATTTCGGTTTCCTCTGTTCTTTGCCGGGATTGCGAACGTCTGCGAGTGGTACGACGAGCCCACAAGACAATTCAAAATCGACGTGAATGTTCATAATAAGACATGGGGTCCGTTATTCGGCTACAACGGATCCTTCCAGGTCGAATGGCTGCAGGTAGGAGCTGGGGGGATTCCGGCGGATATCCGGCCAAAGCGGACCGAGCCGAGGGAGTAGCTGCCTTCGAAGAAGTTCAATGCTGCCGGTAGTAAGCGATGAGATCCGTGGGAACCGGGGTCACGCCCATCTGACGCAGCATTGTCGTGATCTGGCCGCGATGATACGTAGAGTGATTCGCAAGATGCTGCATCTGCTGCCAGAGCGGCTGAGCATACGGGTTGCCGCGAAGATCCCGATATGCGAAGGACTCGTACAGCTTTTCATCCGTCAGGCTTTCCGCATACTGCAGCACTTCGTTGTGCAGAGCGGTCCAGCGCTCGCGAAGTCCGTTTGCCGACAAGACACCCTCTGGCATTGCGTTGGGGCCCTTTCCAGTCCACCGTGCGAGCCACACGCGTTCGGCACCATACATGTGAGTCATCGTTCCTTGAATACCACGATGACTTGAACCGAGGTCCTTCTCGTACTGTGCGTCGCTCAGGTTTTTAATCACCGCCAATTGATGATCTGTAGCCCAGGCATCATATTTGAAGAGGACGACCATCTCCTGCTTTGTCATGAACATTCCTCGGCGTGAGCATATGTAAACAGGCGATATCTTGCAACGCCAATGCCCATCGCCATGCCACGGTTCAGAGTCGGAATGCGTCGGTGATACAATTCCGCTGGCCAATCCAAAACGGGAGGAAACCACATGAGAGCAATGTACCTGGGTATTCTCATTTCGATCAGCGTACTTGTCGCTGCCGACACTGAGGAGCTGCGTGCCAGCGGACCGATTGCGGCGTACGCGATTGTAGAAAATGTCGTCATGGAACCGAATGACACTGCGTCCGACCGCATCCAGGTCTGGGGCGTGTTCATGCTGGAGACGGCGCCGCAAAGTTCAAGCTATTCGTCTCCGCAGCGCGGCTACCTCTATTACAGAATTCCACCCAATAACGACGCGAAGGCGACGCGCGCCGTGTGGTCCGATCTGAAGAAGGTTGCGGGCACTGGCATGACGATCGGATTTGGAAGTGGGAGTTCTACGGCCACGTCTGGAGCCGGTCGAGTACGGAAGGTCACCGAAACACCCGCTGATCCAGACCCGTTTCCACTTGGCAACCCCGTTATTTCGATGAACGATTTTCTTCCGATTGTGAACCAGTTGAAGGCCGCTCTCAGTCCGAAGTAAGGGATTCCATGACAAAAACGATTCAGCAGTCGGTGAAGTTCAACGCATCGCCTGAAACGCTTTACGAAATGTACATGGATTCAAGAAAGCACTCCGCTTCCACTGGAGCACCTGCAAAGCTGGGGCGAAAAGCGGGAACATCATTCACAGCTTTCGGCGGCATGCTGGAAGGCCGGACTCTAACGCTTGTACCAGGGGAAATGGTCGTGCAGGCCTGGCGCTCCGGGGTCTGGAGGAAGACGGATGCCGATTCGATTCTCATTCTGACATTCCGTAAGGACGGTTCCGCCGGCCGCGTGGATCTCGCACATGTGAACGTACCGGAGCACGATCACCAGGGAGTCACGAAAGGCTGGGAGAAGTACTACTGGAAGTCCTGGCGTGCTTATCTGAGGACGGCTGGCAAATAGCTTCCGTGTCTTAGGCCTTCCCCGTTCGATACCGGACTTTCAAAACATAAATAGTATCCATAGGTGGAGAGGTGCATGCGATTGAGAAAGGTTCTGGCAGTCGTCAGCGTGTTCTATATTTCCAATGTCGAGGACTATATTCAGAACGTCTGGCCGAGCTACTCCGGCAACATTGCGTCGCCTCCCATCGATAGCTCAAGGACATTCATCCGCTGCTCGCCGGGTTCAAATCCCACGCTGCAATCCATGAACACTTTCGTTCGGGGCCGCTAACACAGTCATCACGACGCTTGAACGTCTCGAGGACTGAAGAAGGTCCGGGGCGATTCGCGAAGAGCAGTACAACATGCTGTCTGCTCTGGTTCGGAAGGAACGGCTCTCGGTGTATTTTGAACTGAATGTCCTTCTGTATCTGGGAGTCCTCTGATTTGTCGCTGGTGATGCCGTGAAGATGTCTCAGTAGTCCTATTTGGGCTTCACCGCACTGCTCTTGCACGCGGGGCTGGCCTGTTCCATCTCCTGGCTGATCGCATCAATCGCTGCATTTGCGCCGTTCATCGCCGCCTCAGGGCTGATTGCCGATTCGTAAAGACGAGACAGGCAGTCTCCAACCGCGGATTCAATCCGCTTCCAGTGCCTGGTACGGGGCCGCGGCCGCGCAGATTCCAGAGATTTCAGCTGTGCGGCAAATGGAATTTCGAACTGCTTTTTGAACGCAGCGAGCGACAGCGTTTGCTTCTGCCTGCTGAGCGGGTCCGTCTCGGTCACATCGATATCGAAGGTCAGGACGCTCCTCAGCGGCGGAGGATTGCCCGCCCGTGCGGCTTCGATGATCTGTTCCTTCGCGGTAGCGAAGGCGATGAAATCCCGAGCCTGGTCTGCGTGTTTGGTATTTCCTGGAATCGCAAGCAGCCAGACCCCCAGAAGAGTCTGACCGCCGGGCATGGGCGAAAACTCCAGGTTGTCGAAGAATTCGGCCCTTCGCGGTTCCGGCAGCCGGGCCATCGCCATCGCCCATGCAGACCAGATGATGCTGGACGACGCCTTTCGTTTTTGCAGTTGAATCGCGAGATCGAAATCATCCTGTGAAATGATGCTCAAATTGGTATGGCCGCTCCCGCCCAGAGTCGAGAGAAGTTGAAAGGCCGCCAGCGCATCATCAGGAAAGCGAACCGACCTGTCCCGAAAACCTTCTGCTGATTTTGCCCAAACCATAGGAACGAAATCGGTCACGATCTGGTTTCCCGCTCCGACGCGCATGATGTATCCACCGCGGATCACATCATTCCAATCGGAGTACGACTGGTCGTCTCCTCGTCGATGCATGAACAGCTGCGAGTTTCCAACAAATGGAAGCGCATAGAACGCATTGCCACGCGTAGCCGGAACAGTTGGATCGCGCGCAACGCTCAGTGCCGATTCGACGAAATCGCGGATGCTGCCGTCCGGAACGTTTAGCTGCAGCAACCGAGGATCGCCTCCGGACGTTTCGATGCCCAACATCGCCGGCATCCACGGGTCATCCAGCATGATCACATCGAATCCGTGATCCTTCTTTCCCGTCACATCATCAAGCTCAGCCTCATAGAGCTGGTCGTATGGCAACTCAATGACTTCGACAGAGAAATTCCTGTCGTTCGCAAACTTTGCGACAATCTCCTTCAACGCCACGCCTTCAACGCTTTGATGAATGGCAATTTTCAACTTCTTCTCACCCAGCGATACCACTGCCAGCACCACCGCCAGGACAATAACCAGTGCCACCATGATGATTCGATTCCGGCTGGGATGTCTGCGTCCTATATTCATCACTTGCCTGCCTCACGCTTGACGCCAAGCAGAGACCCGAAGTTCAGAGCTTCCGAGACCAGTTTGGAGAGTGGTGTCAGAACTCCCACACCCGTAAGGATGTAGCCCAGTGTGGACTGCTGATTGAAGAACAACAGAGCCGCAAGGAGACCGATGCAAATCACAATAATCATCATGCGGATGCCATCCCAGATGCTGGCGGAGTCATTCATTTCCCATGCCTTGCGATCGTGAGCACTGACACCATCGGAAACAAACTGCCGCAAACCATCATCTTCGAACTGGAACGGAATCTCCTTGATGAGTCCGCGAAGCTGCAGCTGGTCCAGGGCGGCGCGATTTCGCGGATTGACCCAGCCATCATGTGCCAGCTGATACAATGCCACTCGTTCCGCCACCGAACAGGTGGACCAGACGAGTCGGCCCTGTTCTAACTCGGTGCAACGAGAAGCGCCCGTCAGTCTCCGCCGTTTGAAGTCCCGCAGTATTCTCCACCACCGCGGCCGGTCCTGATCCGAATCCAGAAGGTCTGACGATTCGTTTGCAGACAGGCTCCAACCGGAGCCAAAGAAGTAAACCGGATCGATCATGGTCACAATCACGATGTGCTTTGGGATCTTTAAGGAATGGAGCCGCTCCAGAATGCGCAGCTTCTTGCGATCGGTTTCCGCGACACCGATTCCGTGCTCGAAATTCTGAATCGCGATGATCGTCTCCGGTATCTGTTCCAACTCCGTCGCTGAACTTGCTGCCATATCCGAGAAGTCCATGACGCGAACGTCCTTCATGCGGCTCAGAATTCCTGCGGCATTTTGCGTATCGTCGTATCCAAGAAGAATCAGATTGTCGGAGATGGGTGTGTTTTCATTTAACGCGATCTCCGGCAGTGGCGGACGAGGCTGGATCGAAAGCAGGAACATCTGCGATAACGTCGGACGGATCCATCGAATCGTTATCAGGCTGGCGAGGGCAAATCCCAATACGGCCCAGGCCCATGACCATGGCCGAAGGATTGGCAGTTCGGAAACCACATCGGGATATAGAAATGCGGGATCGTTTGTAACGGATTTCAACAAAGCGCGGGTTTGGGGCAGACTGTAGGCATCCTCGTCTCCACACACATTTCCATTCCGTTGAGTGAGACGGAGACGGTTGCTCCCTTCCCTCGACCATGTCCAGAGCGAATTCCCGCCGTCCATTCCTGTCAGCTTGCGAGTGAGAGCCCCTGAGCCTGCGGGAGCAATGGCCGCCAGCGCATCCAGCGCCGACGGCAACTTATCGATGCAGGGATTTTCTGAAGTGCGCTTGTTAACACGAGTAAAAATCTGTCCGGATGCCAGATGGAGAAATTCGGTATCGTAACGATCGGTGAATTGGTCCAGTCGCCGTCGCACGAAGAGCCACTTTCCGATGTCTGAAGACGACCCGGATTCCGGTATCAGCCGCAGGTTCGTGTAGCGCGTTTTCACGCGTTCCTCGCGAGCCGCAAGCGAATCGATTGTCTGGAGCTGCTGGAGTCGCGTCGATAGATCTTCGTGGTAATCGTAAGCGATCTTAAAGAACGCCACGCATGGCAGCACCCCCGTCAGCATGATCGACAGGGCGCAAAGCGTCGCAAAACTCCAGTCGAGCGAGATCCACTTCAACTTGTCGAAGTACCGGGAGATCGATGGGAGCGACAGGAAGAAGATACAAGCGGCGATCCAGGCAAACACGAGAAAGTTGATCAAGACTGCAAAATCAAACCAGAGCGCCAGTAAACCGATGATCAGGGCCAGCGGTGAGAGACCCATGATCAATCGGTCCCGCGACTTGAGTTTCAAAATAGCCATCCCCAGACACAGCACCGGTACGGCAAAGGCGATCCAGAGTACCGCTGCAGCTGTCGCCATGTGGAAAATCAGAAAGTAGAACGCAGGCGCTATCAGAACCAGAACCAGAGCGATATGGATATATTCGCCACGCTTGTAGCTTCGCGGCCACACCCAGGTGGGCGGTTTGCCGCCATGGGGCAGGCACATCAGAAGAGCCGCGATCGCCAGGAAGTAGAACAAAGTCAGCCATCCGAACAGCAGGATCTGTTCAAGATGCAGCGCCGACGCTTCAGAGAGATTGTAGAAGACAATCAAAGACCACGGATTGTTCTGTATGCCTGTCAGAGGCGTCACGAACATCCGGTAGTCGCTGCCGGTATACTGCGCTGAAAAACTTGCGCCCTGCCGTGCGAAGAGCGCGGCTTGAAATTCGGCAGGATTGCTGAGTTCATTCCGCAGATTTTCGCGGAGGCTTCTGGCAGTGTCCGAATGGAACTGAACATTTGCCTCGGCGTCGACAATCGCAAAACCATAGTCCGGAGGCATCACCGGATCGATTAGGCTCAGCATGGGGGTGACCGTGGATTGCACTCTCAAATCAAGTCCACTGCACTTGTCGATAGTAGGAGCAGGCTGCGATACAACCGCGCGGAACTCGCCGGTATTTTGCGAGACAATCGCATCGACACGGAATCGCAAGTCGCCGTTCCGCGAATCCCGGAAATTCCAGAGATGGTTGGCAGTGGTTTCCTGGAAATAGGCCCGTGATTTCAGTGAAGTCGCCGATGTCGCCTCACGCGCAACTTCCCATTTGATCCTTTGATTTCCTTCTCCATCGATCCAGAACATGCGATCGAAGTAAGGATAGACGTCGAACTGCGGACGGCTGTTCTGAAGGATCTCTGTTCTCGGATTCAGTCCATTCACCGGCGGTCTCGGGGATGGATCGCACTCCTTCTGGTTCACTCTTGTCCGCAGCGAATAGTCTTCCCGCAGCAACCGGCTTCCATTTGCGGAGTCCATGACCTGCAGAGTCTGTCGAACTTCTCCGATGAAATTTCTTTCAATTGCCGCAGCGAGGCTCTTCAGATTGTTGTCGACCGGTGTCATGTTCACGGTATACCGGACGTGAATAATCAGGATGCAGAGAAGAATGATCGTGGCCAAAATCGAAAGGAAAACATAGACCGCACTCCGGCGCGGAACGCGTTCGGTCGCTCGCATGGACTTGAATTTGACGAGAGGCCAGGCCGCAACAAGGATCGTCAGAAACAATAAAATCAGCGTCACGAGTGCTGGAGCTGGAATCTTCATGCTCTCAGTCCGGAACCGGCTGTCGCGCAGCAGTCCGCCGAGCACAAGCCGGGATGGTTGGGCCGCTCCCTGCGCAATGGTCACCGAAACAGGAACCAGATAAAGCTTGTAGGGTGCGCCTGCGAGAGACATCGGCCAGAGGCTGCTGAGCTGGCTGGATGCGGCAAAAGGCGAAAGCGCGGCGGCCTGCGCCTTTGGATCCGCGGGGGGCGCAGCAGTATCCGCGATCTGCCTGAACGACGGAAGATCATTGATCCGGCTTCCGGTTTTTCGGGTCTGATAGAGGACCTTTCCCAGATCGTCCGCCAACACCACTTCATCAAATGTCCGGTCTGGTGCACCTCGAATATAGGATGTCAGCAGGCGCTCTACGAAGAGATCCGCAGTCCAGCGTCCGCACTTGAACCTCAATACAAAGGTCCCATCGATGTTTCGCTGCGGCTTTACGGTTGTATCGCCTTTGTTGCAGTCGGAGTTTCCATCCGGATCGTTGATCGTCAGATCAGGCACCTGCTCATTCAGGTACTGACGAATCTCGACAATGGACTCTTTCTTTACTGCCTGCTCGAGAACCACCGCGTAGGCACCAATGCGATCCTGGAGTATGTCGCTGATGGCCGCCAGATTCCGGAATGCGCGATTGTTGAGAGCAGCTTCCTGCCGTGTGGTGACAGGAAAGTAGTAGGTCAGGAAGGCGACGAGCAGGATGCCCAAAGACACCATCGGAAACAGAAATGTGGGATGAAATAGCCGGTGCTTTTTCTCAAAAGACATGGCGTGGAATGTATACAGGCAAAATGGGCGTCTGCCAATAACCGACTTTTCGGCTTCGATATAATTGCCGGAGAAAAGGGGCCAGACGTGTTATTCCCCTTTTTCCCAAGGAAAAAGGGGAATAACACGTCTGGCCCCTTTTTTCTCATCTGGTCGCTGAAAGGAATCACTGGTATCGTTCCCGGTGCGAACAGCAGGACTATTTCAAAGGAGTGCCTATGAAACGATATTGGATTGGATTTGCGTTCCTTATTGCGTTAGTGACGTTCACGTCGGGAATCCTGGAAGCCTTGCAGGCACCTGCCGGCGGCCGGGGAGGACCACCCGCAGCCCCCGCGGGACCGCCCGCTCCGGTTCCACCGGAAGTGGCCGTTCAACGTCCGCAGCCCGACGAGCTGGCGAGAATCAATACCGCGCTGAAACGCTTCGTTGAAACGAATACATCTGCGGACAGCGCTCTGCTGAAAAAGTATGCGGACCTGATTAGTGTCCCCCCGTCCCGGCCCAACACGGCGATCGCGCCTGTACAGACTGGACCGCGCTCAAACGCCCGCCACGATCCATTCGTGGAGACCGCGAAAAACGGAGACTTCGATATTCTGTTCGCGGGGGACTCCATCACGGATTGGTGGCAGCAGGCGGCGCCAAACGGAGGCACCGATGTGCAGAAGAAATATTTCGCAGACGTCAAGGTGGCGAACTTCGCGATTGCCGGCGACACGACTCAGGGCGTGCTCTGGGGGCTCCAGAATGGTGAAGGCCAGGGCCGCAAACCAAAGGCGGTGATGCTCATGATCGGCACGAACAACACGGGACCCAATACAGGACCAGAAATTGCCGAAGGCGTCGGGGCCGTCGTATATGAATTGCGCAAGGACTTTCCAGACGCGAAGATCATGCTTCTGGCGATCTTTCCGCGAGGCGCAGGACCAACCGATGCAAGCCGTATTAAAAATGAGGAAGCCAACGGGATCATTGCGAAGCTCGATGACGGCAAGCATGTGTTCTTCAAGAACATCAACGCGAATTTCCTGGATCCTCAGGGTCGACTCATCGGCTTCCGGCCGGACAACCTGCACCCCACCGGTGAGGGCTACGAGATCTGGGCGAAAGCCGTCGCGGACACGCTGAAAAGCTGGGCCAGATAAAGGCAGGAGATCGCCTTCGCACTGAGGGGCCGGAACATCTTCTTCCGGCTCCTCTTTCAATCGCGCCTATGTAACGACAGATGCCGTGAACGCACCAGGCTCCGAATCAAACCATCTAGTGGCCGTGTCCCCGGCTCATGCTCTCATCGAAATCCTGTGTCAGGCTGTAAGCGCTTTCGCTGTGCTGGCTGAGGTCCAGCCCAAGACGCTCCTCATCTTCGGAGACCCGAAGTCCCATCACGGCCTTGATGACAAAGAGAATCACTGCGGTTCCCACAACGGCAAGCGTAATCGTCGCTCCCACGGCAATGACCTGAGATTTCAGCAGCCCGGCATTCCCATAGATCAAACCATCCGCACCCGCCGAGTTAATCGCTTTCGAGGCGAAAACACCGGTGGCGAGGGCGCCAAAGATTCCTCCGACACCGTGAACACCGACGACATCGAGCGAGTCGTCATATCCGAATCGGGACTTCAACATGACGGCAGTAAAGCAGATCACTCCGCCCCCCAACCCGATGAGGATGGCCGAAAGCGGGCTGACGAATCCCGACCCCGGTGTGATGGCGACGAGGCCCGCAACTGCGCCGGAAGCAGCCCCGAGGATCGTGGGTTTACCCGAAACCATCCACTCCGCCACAACCCAGCCGAGCGTTGCGCTGGCAGCGGCAATATGCGTCACGACAAACGCGTTCGTCGCCAACCCATTCGCGCCCAGAGCCGATCCCGCGTTGAATCCGAACCAGCCAACCCACAGCAGAGCCGCACCCAGAACGGCGAATGGCAGGTTGTGAGGCGGTGTCGGAATTTTTCCAAAACCCACCCGCTTGCCGATAATCAATATCGCGACCATTGCCGACACACCGGAACTGATGTGCACCACCGTGCCCCCGGCGAAATCGAGAGCGCCGAGATTCCGCAGCCAGCCACCGGTGCCCCAGACCCAGTGCGCCAGCGGGTCGTAAATCAAAGTGGCCCACAACAGCGAGAAGACGACGAACGCCGAGAACTTCATGCGCTCGGCAAACGCCCCCGTCATCAATGCGGGGGTAATCACGGCAAACATCATCTGGAAAATCATGAACGCCTGATGCGGCACCGTCGCAGCATAGTCCGCGTTTGGAGCGAGGCCGACTCCTTGAAGTCCCAGCCAGTCCAGTCCTCCAAGAAGACTGCTGCCGGGGGCAAAACCCAGACTGTATCCAATGAGCACCCATTGCAGCGTGATGATCGCAACCATGAAGAAGCTCTGCATGAGAGTGGCCAGAACATTCTTGACGCGAACAAGTCCGCCGTAAAAAAAGGCCAGACCGGGAATGGTCATCATCAAGACGAGAGCCGCAGAAGTGAGAACCCAGGCGGTGTCACCGGTATCGATTTTGGCGGGAGAAGCATCCGCAGATTGAGCAAACGCGGATAGTTCAGATCCGAAGAGTATGAGCGAAGTCCATGCTAGATGTCGTGCCCGAAACATAATCCAACCTCCATTGGTTTTGTAAAAAGAGCAGCAAAGCCTGCGACGTCGCTGTCGATGACCTCGGTGCGTCATTGGACCAAGGTCGCGCTCACTTTTACGGGAGCCCGACAATAACGTCAAGCACTTAATACAAACTTGTAAGAATTGAATTCAGGGACAGAGGGGACAGTCGCCTCGTTCCCCAAATAACTTGTCGCGGCCGATGAGCGCAACTAGACTAGCAATCGATTCAAAAAGGAGAACCGGCGATGAGCAATGTCACACTGAAGGTGAACGGCAAGAATCACACCGTCAATATCGAGCCTTCGACTCCACTGCTGTATATCCTGCGAAATGATCTGGAACTGCAGGGGCCGCGGTTTGGTTGCGGACTTGGCCAGTGCGGAGCATGCACGGTCATCATTGATGGTGTCGCCACACGGTCGTGCGTTACACCGACGTCGAACGTGAAGGGCGAGATTACAACTCTCGAAGGAATTTCCAAAGACGGCAAGCTCCATCCCTTGCAGCAGGCATGGATTGACGAGCAGGTGCCGGCATGCGGCTTCTGCCAGAACGGCCAGATCATGACCGCGAAGGCCCTGCTCGACAAGACTCCGAAACCGACCGACGCGCAGATCCGCGACGGAATGGCCCGCACATTATGCCGTTGCATGACCTACTACCGCATACAAGCCGCGATCAAACGCGTGGCAACCGGAAAGGTGGGCGCATGACTATCCAACGGCGCGACTTTCTCAAGACTTCAGGCATGCTCATCGTGAGCTTCAGTGCCGCAGGAACTGCCGCGCTGAGTGCAGCCGAACCTGCCGGCCAGGCAGGACCAGCCGCAGCGGTTGTCGGCCCCTATCCCGATCTCGATTTCCGGAAACTCGATTCGTGGATCGTCATCCACGAAAACAACACTGCGACGTTCTATGTCGGCAAGACCGATTGCGGCCAGGGTACGGGCACGGCTTTCCGACAGATGATGGCGGATGAACTCGACATCGCATACGACAAGACCACGTGCGTCATGGGCAGCACCGACGTGACGGTCGACCAGGGCGGATCCGGCGGATCGGATGCTATTCAGGCGGACGGCTTACCCATGCGACGCGTGGCGGCTGAAGCCCGCCGCGTCCTGCTCGAGATGGCGTCGACACGCTTCAGCATTCCTGTGGATCAGCTGTCCGTCAGCGCGGCAGTGATCACGGTGAAATCCAATCCGGCTCAGCGCGTCACCTATGGCGAGTTGATCGGCGGAAAGCGATTCAATGTGGCGCTGACAGGAAATAATATCGACGCAACAACGGGCACGGCAAGAATGAAGGCCGTTCAGGATTTGAAGATCGTCGGCCAGTCTCCGCAACGTTATGACATCCCCGCAAAAGTCGACGGAACACTGAAATGGGCCGTCGACGTGAAACTGCCGGGCATGGTTCACGCGCGAAACGTAAGGCCGCCGTCTGCGGGCGCGAAGCTGATCAGCCTGGATGAGGCTTCCGTTCGGATCCTGCCGGGATTTGTTAAAGTCATCAGCAAGGGAAACTATGTCGCTGTCGTTTGCGAGCGTGAAGAGCAGGCGATCGCGGCGGCCAGGCAACTCAAGGTGAATTGGGAAAAACCCGCGACAGCGCCCTTCCCCACTTCCGAGAATCTCTTCAAGTTCATGCGCGCTGCGACGCCAACATCCGGCGGCAATCCCGCTGTGGTCGGAAACCCGGATGCTGCATTCGCGAGCGCGGCAAAGGTGATTGAGGCCGAATACGACGTTCCGTTCCAGGGACACACGGCCATTGGTCCGGCCCATGCTACGGCGGATCCATCCAATGGACAGATGACGATTTACACGAACGACATGAAGTCCTACGGCATGCGCAGCGGCGTCGCGGATTTTCTTGGAATGCCGCGAGACAAAGTGCGTGTGGTCTGGATGGAAGGCCCGCAGGCATACGGTAGAACGGCAGCCGACGATGCGGGCTTCGAAGCCGCATACATTGCAAAAGAAATTGGCCGGCCGGTTCGATTGCAATGGATGAGGAACGAAGAAACGGCCTGGGATACAAAGGGGCCGGCTTTCACGTTCAAGATGCGTGGAGCGCTGGATGCTGCCGGCAATCTTGCGGCGTTCGATTACAACGCGCAGGCGGCGGACTACAATCACCTCGGCTATAACGAGGTGAATACAGTGCTCATCGCTCAACTGATGGGATCTCGTCCGGCACGACCCGCGCCCGGCAGCGCAGGCGGCCCTAATGAAATGTATGTCATTCCGAATCGGCGAACCGCGTCTCAGGTGGTTAGCATGCCGCTGATCTATGAGACTCCTCTTCGCACGGGAAATCTGCGCGACCCCAATGGTCCGCAAATCACTTTCGCTTCCGAATCGTTTATCGATGAACTTGCTGCGTCTGCAAATGCCGACCCTGTGGCATTCCGGATGAAACTCCTTACCGCCAGCACGGCAGATGACTCGGGATTTAAGCGCGCGCGTTCCATTGCGGTCGTCAAAGCGGCTGCGGAAGCGTATGGATGGGATACCCGTCCGTCACCTCAGGCAAGACCGCGAAACGGCGGGAATGTCCTGACAGGCCGCGGATTTGCGTATACGTTCCGAAGCCAGACAGTGGCCGCGCAGATCGTCGAAGTCGAGGTGAATCGTCAGACCGGCCACGTATGGGTGAAGCGAATCGTGTGTGCGCACGACTGCGGACTGGTGATCAATCCGGAAGGACTGCGCCGTACGATTGAGAATGGAATGCTGCACTCGCTGAGCCGAACGCTCCACGAAGAAGTTCAGTTTGACACCGAGAAAGTCACGAGCGTGGATTGGGTGACTCACCCAACTCTCACTCATGCCGACACACCGGCAAAGATCGATGTCGTTATTGTGAATGGAGATCCCAATCCGAAGCGGCCCGATCTTCCGCAGTATGGCGCCGGTGAGACCGTGTGTAAGCCATTCCTGGCCGCCGT
>Ga0184628_10000975_pt1 | contig 14617 bp, 13 predicted proteins | sample PLM4_5_b1_FD_133149 | JGI IMG/M metagenome (GOLD analysis project Ga0184628, IMG submission 133149) | Groundwater sediment microbial communities from an aquifer in East River, Colorado, USA - PLM4_5_b1 | ecosystem: Environmental > Terrestrial > Soil > Riparian zone | place: USA: East River... | reverse complement strand
TCATCGGCCACACGGCGCACGTCAGCATCGTCATGTGGGGCATCAACCTGTCCACCGCGTTCTCCTCGTCATTGGTGCTCACCAGCAGCCCGCTTTTCACGCTCCTCATCCTCGCGCTGCTCGGCGCGGAGCGGCTGCGCAAGCGGCAGGTGGTTGGAACGTTCGTCGCCTTCGCCGGCATCGTGGTGTTCCTTTCCGACAAGTTCGTCGCCGGCTTCGCGCTCGCCGGCCTCGGCGACCTGGTGCTGATCTTCGCGGCGTCGCTGTTTTCCCTCTACACGGTGATCTCCAAGCCGCTGGTGGCGCGCTATGGCCCGCTCAACCTGCTGTGCTACTCGCTGCTGTTCGGCGCGCCGCCGGTGGTGCTCGCCACCCTGCCCGCCTTCCTTTCCGCCCCGCTGGACGCGGTGCCCGCCGGCGTCTGGTTCGGCGTGTTCTGGGCGGTGGCGGTGTCCTCCTTCGTCGGCTGGATCGCCTGGGCCTGGGTCAACTCGGTGCGCGGCCTCGCGCGCAGCGCGCCGCTGCAGTACCTGATGCCGCCGATCGCGGGGCTGGTGGCCTGGCTGACGCTCGGCGAAACCTTCACCTGGCTGAAGATCGCCGGCGCGGCGGTCACCATGGCGGGCGTCGCCTGGGCGCAGCTTGGCGTGCGCAGCGCGACGCCGCCTGATGCCGGGTAGGGTGGGCCATGGGCCCACACCCTGGTGGGCCATCGGCCCACCCCCTGGTGGGCCATCGGCCCACCCCCTGGTGGGCCATCGGCCCACCCTACAAGAGGTGGACGGCCGCCGGGAACCAGAATCCGATCACGCAGAACGCGATGCCCACCAGCCCGAGCGCACCTGCCAGCCATACCAGCACCGACATGGTGGTGATGATCGAGGCGGAGGCCAGCACGATCGCGATCTGCACCGCGGCCGAGGCGACCTCGTAGTGGTGGTAGGCGGACATGGAGCGGTCCCGCTTCTGTTCGGCTGCCTTGGCGCGCGCGGCGAGCTCCTTGCGGCCCTCGTTGGTCTCGGGCTCCGACTGGTAGCGCTCGGCAGTCTCCTTCCATTTGGCGATCTGCTTCTTCGCCGCTTCGCCCGGACTCGACGCTTCCATCTGCTCAGCCGCCGTGCGCAGCGTCGTCTGGCGGATAGTCTTCGCCTGGAAGAAGGCCCACAGGTTTGAGGATTCGATGTTCGCCGCCGTGGCGGTAGTCTGCGCCGCCTTGCCCAGCGTCTCCGAAAACGCGAGCACCAGCGCCAGCACCGCGATCAGCAGGGCAACGCCCTTGTTCCCGCCATGCGCATCGACGTGACCGTGTCCACCCGACATCTACGCCACCTTTGCCGATTCGTTGAATGATCTGAACGCCGCAATCGCGCGCTCGATGCCGGCCGCGTCCACGTCGAGGTGGGTGACGAGGCGCAGGCGCGCGCCCGGCAGAACGACGACGCCGTGTTGCGCAAGGTGCTCCACCAGCCCCGGCGAGGATTTCACGAACACCATGTTGGATTGCGGCGGCTCGACGCCCAGGCCCCTCGCAAGACGCTCGGCGTTGGCGTGGTCCTGAGCGAGGCGACCCACGTTGTGCTCGAGCGCGTAGAGCCCCGCAGCGGCGAGCACGCCCGCCTGGCGCATCACGCCGCCGAGGATCTTGCGCACACGCCTGGCGCGTGCAATGAAGTCCTTGCCGCCCAGCAGCATCGTCCCCGCCGGCGCGCCCAATCCTTTCGACAGGCACGCGGACACCGAGTCGAAGCCGCGGCACAAGTCCTTGACCGGCATCCCCAGCTTCACCGAGGCGTTGAAAATGCGCGCGCCGTCCAGATGCGTCGCGAGCCCGCGGCGCTTCGCGAGCGAGAGCGCCTCGTCGAAATATCTTCTCGGGATCACGCGCCCGGTGATGGTGTTCTCCAGCGCCAGCAGCCGCGTGCGCGCGAAATGCGGGTCGTCGGGCTTGATCTGCGCTTCAATGTCGGCGGGGTCGAGCGTGCCATCGGGCCGGTTGGCGATGGCTTGCGGCTGGATCGATCCCAGCACCGCGCCGCCGCCCGCTTCGTAGCGGTAGGTGTGCGCCTCCTGCCCGACCAGCACCTCGTCGCCGCGCTGGCAGTGGCTCATCAGCGCGGCGAGGTTGGATTGCGTGCCGGTGGGGAAGAAGAGCGATTGCTCGAAGCCGAAGAGCTGCGCGGCGCGCTCCTGCAGCCGGTTGACCGTGGGGTCGTCGCCGAACACGTCGTCGCCGACCTCGGCCTCGGCCATCGCCCGGCGCATGCCGGCCGAGGGACGCGTGACGGTGTCGCTGCGCAAATCAACCAGGCCCGTTGCTGCCATTCCCCCCTCCTCTTGATACACTCGCCGTTCGAGGGGCCGGAGGGCCCCCGCCATTTTCTGGAGGAGACCATGATAACCAAACACAAGCTGGCCCTCGCGGGCCTGGTCGCCGGCGCCTTTGCCGCACAGCCCGCGCTGGCGCAGACCACGCTCACCTTCTCGTCCTGGGTGCCGCCCAGCCACCACCTGTCGGTTTGGCAGGTGAACTGGGCCGCCGACGTGGAGAAGGCCACCGGCGGGCGAGTGAAGTTCCAGTTGCTGCCCAAGCACCCCTCGGCGCCGCCGGGAACCTTCGACGCGGTGCGCGACGGCCTGATGGATTTGTCCTACGTCACCGCGAGCTACACGCCGGCACGGCACGTCATGCCGCTGATGCCCGAGCTGCCCGGCGCCGGCAATACCGCGGAGATCAACTCGGTCGCCTACTCGCGCATCCACTGGAAGTACTTCCACAAGGTGGGCGAGTACAACGGCGTGAAGCTGCTCGCCGTCTGGACGCATGGCCCGGGCCAGATGTTCACCAAGAAGGCGGTGAAGAACATCAACGACCTGCAGGGCCTCAAGATCCGCACCGGCGGCGGCGTGGCCGAAGCGGTCGCCAAGGCGCTGGGCACCTCGGCGTTCGTCAAGCCCGCGCCCGAGTCCTACGAGCTGCTCAAATCGGGCGTCGCCGACGGCGTGTTCTTCCCGCTGGAGTCGATCATCTCGTTCAAGCTGGACACGGTGCTGGAGCAGGCGACGCTGTTTCCGGGCGGCATGTACAGCTCGGCGTTCGGCTTCTTCATGAACCAGGACAAGTGGAACAGGCTCCCCAGGCAGGACCAGGCGATCATCGAGAAGCACGGCTTCGAATACGCCGCGCGCAGCAACGGCAAGTCCTGGGACACCGCCGACCAGAAGGGGCTGGAAGCGCTGAAGAAGGCGAAGGTGAAGATCGTGCAGGCCGACAAGGCGCTGCAGGCCGAGGTGAAGCGGCGCTCTGACCCGATCATCGAGGACTGGATCGCCAAGGCCAACGCCAAGGGCGTTGACGCGCCTGCCGTTCTCGCGGAGTTCCGCGCCGAGCTGAAGAAGGTCGCAGCCGGCAAGTGAGCGAGCAGCACGGGGTCGGCCCCGCGCAAGCACACGCCTGGGAGCGCCGCGCCGACGCGGCGCTCGGGATTGCCGCCTCGGCCATCCTGTTGTGCATGATGACGCTCACATTCGTGGATGTCGTCCTGCGCTACGTCTTCAACCGGCCTCTGCGCGGCGGCTTCGAAGTCACCGAGCTGATGCTGCTGGTGCTGATCTTCGCCGGCCTGCCGCTGGTGACGCACGCCGGCGAGCACGTCACCATGGACCTGATCGACCGCTGGCTGAGCCCGCGCCTGCGCGATGCGCTGGCCCGGCTGATGGAGGCGGTCAGCGCGGCCCTGATGTTCGCGCTCACCTGGTTCATGTGGATCAAGGCGCAAAGGATCGCGGCCTACGGCGACACCACCGACGTGCTGCGCATCCTGGTCGGGCCCTTCGTCTACTTCATGGTGGCGATGATCCTGCTCTCGGGCCTGATCCACCTGTACCGCGCGTACTCCGCGGCACAGCGATGATCGAGGGCCTCACCGCCCTGGCAGCGATGATGCTGCTGTGCTTCGTGCGCGTCCCGATCGCCTTCGCCATGGCGATCACGGGCGTGGTCGGCTACGCCTACATGCGCGACTGGAATTTCACCGTGGCCCTCGCGGTGGTGCAGACCAACGTCTACGAGACCGGGCGCAACTACACGCTGTCGGTGGTGCCGCTGTTCCTGCTGATGGGCACCTTCGTCGCGCGCGCCGGCATCGCGCAGGAGCTGTTCCGCGCCGCCTATGCCTTCATCGGGCACCTGCGCGGCGGGCTGGCGATGGCGACGGTAGCCGCCTGCGCGGGCTTCGGCTCGATCTGCGGCTCCTCCATCGCCACCGCCGCCACGATGGCCAAGGTCGCGTACCCGTCGATGAAGCGCTTCGGCTACTCGGACCAGCTCTCGGCCGGCGCCATCGCGGCGGGCGGCACGCTCGGCATCATGATCCCGCCTTCCACGCTGATGGTGATCTACGGCGTATTCACCGAGACCAACATCGGCAAGATGTTCGCCGCCGGCATCCTCCCCGGCATCCTCGGCGCCGTGCTGCTGTGCGGGGCCGTGCAATGGTCCTGCTGGCGCGACCCGAAGGCAGGCCCACCGGGGGAGCGCGCGACCTGGCGCGAGCGCTGGACCTCGCTGCGCGACATCTGGCCGGTGGCGCTGCTGTTCGTGTTCGTCATCGGCGGCATCTACGGCGGGCTGTTCACGGCCACCGAGGGCGCCGGCATGGGCGCCTTCGCCGCGATGGTGTTCGCGCTGTGGCGCCGCGCGCTCACCTGGAAGACGCTGTACCAGTCGCTGGTCGACAGCGGGCGCACCACGGCGATGCTGTTCATGATCCTGATCGGTGCGCTGGTGTTCGCCGATTTCATCAATATCACCACCATGCCGGGCGACCTGAAGGCCTTCGTCACGCGCTTCGAGGTGCACCCGGTCCTGGTGGTGACGGCGATCATGGCGATCTACGTCCTGCTCGGCACGGCGATGGAGGAATTGTCCATGGTCCTGCTGACCCTGCCGGTGTTCTTCCCGCTGATCGTGGGCCTGGGCATGGACCCGGTCTGGTTCGGCATCCTCATCGTGACCATCGTGGAAATCGGCCTCATCAGTCCCCCCGTCGGCATGAACCTGTTCGTGCTCTCGACGCTGCTGCCGGAGGTGAAGACCACAACCGTATTTCGCGGCGTCCTGCCGTTCATCGGCGCCGACGTGATCCGCCTCGGGATCTTGATCCTGTTTCCGGCGATCTCGCTGTACTTGCCGAGCCTGATGAAATGAACCCGCGCGCCGCGCGCTAGATCTGCACCTTGGTGCCGAGCTCGATCACGCGGTTGGCCGGCAGGTTGAAGTAATCCGCGGCGCTGCCCGCGTTCCGCGCCATGGCGGCGAACAGGCGCTCGCGCCACAGTGCCATCCCCGGACTCTCGCCCACCGGCACCACCGTCTGCCGGCTGAGAAAGAACGACGTCGTCATCATGTCGAATGCGAGCCCCAGGGTGCCGGCGATGTCCAGCGCTTCCGCGATGTCGGGCTGGTTCATGAAGCCGTAGCGCACCGTCATGCGCCAGCAGCCGTTGCCCAGCGGCACCGCCGCCACGCGCGCCTCGAACGGCACCCAGGGCTCGTCGCTCACGTCAACGGTGAGGAACACCACGCGCTCGTGGAGCACCTTGTTGTGATTGAGGTTGTGCAGCAGCGCGTGCGGTGTCGAATCGGGCGTCGCGGTGAGGAACACCGCGGTGCCCGGCACGCGCGCCGGCGGCTGCCGGAACAGCGATTCGAGGAAGCCACCGGGCGGCACCGAGGACTGGCGCAGGCGCTCGAACAGGATCTGGCGGCCGCGGCGCCAGGTTGTCATCACGACAAAGACCGCCGCGCCCAGCGCAAGCGGGAACCAGCCGCCATCAAACACCTTGAGCAGCGCCGAACCCAGCAGGGTCGCGTCGATGAGGAAGAAGACACCGGTCGCGGCGACACACAGCGACAGCGGATAGCCCCAGCTGTAGCGCAGCACGAAGAAAGTGAGGAAGGTGGTGATCAGCATGGTGCCCATCACCGCCACGCCGTAGGCGTTGGCGAGCTTGGAGGACGAGCCGAAGCCGACCACCGCCGCCAGCACCACCGCGAGCAACGCCCAGTTCACCGCCGGCACGTAGATCTGGCCGAAGGTTCTTTCCGAGGTGTGCTGCACCCTCATGCGCGGCAGGTAGCCGAGCTGGATCGCCTGGTGCGTGATCGAGTAGGCGCCCGAAATGGTCGCTTGCGACGCTATTACCGTCGCAGCGGTGGCGAGCGCCACCATCGGGTAGAGCGCCCAGGACGGGAACGCGAGGTAGAACGGATTTTCCAGCGCTTTCGGGTCCGCCATGAGGAGTGCGCCCTGGCCGAAGTAGTTCAGCACCAGCGCCGGCGCCACCAGGCCGAACCAGGCGATGCGCACCGCCCTCGCGCCGAAATGCCCCATGTCCGCATAGAGCGCTTCGGCGCCCGTGATGGCGAGCAAAACCGCGCCGAGCACGACAAACGAAGCAAAGCCGTGGCCAGTAACGAAGCCAAGCGCGTGCGCCGGATTGAGCGCGCCCAGCACCGCCGGGTTTTTCGCGATCTGCGACGCGCCGCTGGCGCCGAGCGCGAGGAACCACAGCGCGCACACCGGCCCGAACAGCACGCCGACCACGCCGGTGCCGTGGCGCTGGATGAAGAACAGCCCCACCAGCACGCCCGAGGCGACCGGCACCACATAGGGCTTGAACGCGGTGGTGCCCACTTCCAAGCCTTCCACCGCCGAGAGCACGGAGATCGCCGGCGTCAGCACTGCGTCGCCGTAAAACAGCGACGCGCCGAACACGCCGGCCAGCATCAGCGGCGCTCGCCACTGCGGCCGCTCGCGCACCGCGCTCGAGGCGAGCGCGAGCAGCGCCATGATGCCGCCCTCGCCCTTGTTGTTCGCGCGCATCACCAGGATCACGTACTTGAGCGACACCACGACCATCAGGATCCAGAAGATCGTCGAGAGGCCGCCGAGGATCGTGCCGTGGTCGAGCGCGATGCCGTGCGCCGGGTTGAAGGTCTCCTTCACCGCGTACAGCGGGCTGGTGCCGATGTCGCCGTAGACGATGCCGAGCGCGAGGAGCGTTAGCGCGGCAGTGGAGGAAGTGCGGACGGGCTGCACAGGTGGGCGCGCACGCTACTCCCGCATTGCACAAAACGCAAACAAGAACTTCTCGAGCTATCGAGACCCTCTAGGCATTCAGGCGCTTACAGCACCGCGATTGCAACAGGCGGAACGCCTAGCGCTTGCCGTGGAGCCTGGCCCGGGCGGCCGCGACCGCGGCTGCCGCCTTGGCCGCGACATCCACTTTGACCGCTGCCGCTTTGGCCGGCGCGTCCGCGCTGGCCGGCGGCACAGCGCGCGTCGAGCTGAAGTCGAGGTTGATCATGTCGCCGAGCGCGTCCGAATAGGTCTCGCGCACCTTGCGCATCACGGGCAGGGCCTTGTCGAACGCCTCGGCGAGCGAGGGGTCGAACTGCTTGCCGAAGCCTTCCTTCACCGCCTTCGCCGCCTCCTCGATGCTGAACGGCTTCTGGCGGTAGAACTGGGTGGTGGTCATGGACTCGAAGGTGTCCACGATCGCCATCACGCGCCCCGCCCAGGGGATGTCCTTGCCCTTCAGCTTCTTCGGGTAGCCGGTGCCGTCCCAGCGCTCGTGGTGCGCCAGCGCAAGCGTGCGCGCCAGCGCGAGCACCGGATCCTTGTGCTCGCCGATGATCTCGGCGCCCAGTTGCGGGTGGCGCTGCATGCGCTCGAGGTCGGGCGCCGAGAGCTTGCCGGGTTTCCTCAGCACTTCGGAGGGCACGCCTATCTTGCCGATGTCGTACAGCGGCGATGCCTTGAGTATCAGTTCGACCACCTCGGGCCTCGCGCCGGCGGCCTGCGCGAGGAGCTTGGCGTACTGGCTCACGCGCATGACGCGGTTGCCGGCGGCGGCGCTCTCGTGGAAATCCATGGCGCGCGCCAGGCGCCGGATCAGCTGCGCGCGCGCGTCCTCCAGCTGCGCGGTGCGCTCCTGCACCTGGCGCTCCAGCTCCGCCTGGCGGCTGGCGAGCGCGAGGTGGATGCGCACCCGCGCCAGCAGCAGCTTGCCGTTGATCGGCTTGGTGAGGTAGTCCACCGCGCCGACGTCGAGACCTTCGATCTGCTCGGCGGGCTCGCCCCTGCCGGTGAGGAAGATGACCGGGATGTGCGCGGTGGCGGGGTCTTCCTTGAGCAGCTGGCAGATCTCGAAACCTGTGGCGCCGGGCATCTCGACGTCCAGCAGGATCAGGTCCGGCTGGGGCGACTGCGCCGCGAGCGTCAGGGCGTCGCCGCCGTCGCTGGCGAGCTTCACGTCGTACTCGGACCCGAGCACCATGCCGATCAGGGCGAGCAGGTCCTCCGCGTCGTCCACTGCGAGGATCACCGACCGGGCGCCTTCCTGGGCCATGCGGGGAGTCTACCCGCGCATTTGCGGCCACGCTTGACAGGCAGGAGCTTCGTGTATAATCGCCCGCGCTGGTTTCCTCAAGCAGTCCCGCTGGTGCTGGTAAGTTCCCGCGTTTTCTACTTGGTGTTCCGGCAGTGGGCGAAAGCCCGCCACTTAATTAATTTTATTTGAGAGGCAAGACGATCATGGCAACTGGAACAGTCAAGTGGTTCAACGATGCGAAGGGCTTCGGCTTCATCACCCCTGACGGCGGCGGCAAGGACCTGTTCGCGCATTTCTCGGCGATTCAGGGCTCGGGCTTCAAGAGCCTGAAGGACGGGCAGAAAGTATCCTTCGACGTCACCACGGGGCCGAAGGGCGACCAGGCGACGAACATCAAGCCGATGTAAGTGGTTTGAACCGTAGGGCGGGCCGTTGGCCCACCCTACAGCAGCAAACGAAAGGCCCGCTTGCGCGGGCCTTTTTGTTAGTTACGCCGGCGCCAGTTCCGCGCCGCCCGCGCGCTGGCGCTCGGCCGGCGGGCGCTCGTCCATCATCCACTGCAGCGTGAAGGCGGCGAAGCCGATCGCGATCAACGCGCCCCAGGCGTAGTTGTAGCTGCCGGTCCACCCGAACACCAGGCCGCCCATCCAGGCGCCGAAGAACGAGCCCACCTGGTGGCTGAGGAACACCACGCCGTAGAGCGAGCCGAAGTGCTGCAGGCCGAACACCCGGCTGATGATGCCGGTGACCAGTGGCGACACGCCCAGCCACAGCGTGCCCATGGCGGCCGCAAAGATGAGCGTGGTCGTCGCGCTGATCGGCACGAGCAGGAAAGCACAGATGAAAAGCGTCCTCAGCAGGTAGATCAGGGCCAGCAGGTGCTTCTGGCTGTAGCGCGCGCCGAGGAGGCCGAAGCCGTAGGTGCCGATTGTGTTGAACAGGCCGATCAGCCCCAGCGCCGTCGCGCTCACTCCCGGCGCAATGCCGCACAGCTGCAGGTACGCCGGCAGGTGCGTGGTGAGGAAGACGAGCTGGAAGCCGCAGGCGAAGAAGGCCAGGGTCATGAAGAGGTAGCCGCGGTGGCCGATCGCCTCGCGCAGCGCCTCGCCCAGGGGTACCGGCTTCGAGCTTGCCGCCGCGGGCAGCGCATTCAACTTGATCGCGAGGCCCTTGATGGGCAGCGCGAACAGCACCATCGAGCTCGCGATGCCGGCGAAGGCAACCATGGCCACCTGCCAGCCGTAGCCGTTGATCAGCCCCTGCCCGATCGGCGCGAGCAGCATCGTGCCAAGCGACCCCGAAGCCGCCACCAGCCCCACCGTCTGGCTCTGCTTTTCCGGCGGCACGGCGCGCGCCACCACGCCCATCAGCACGCCGAAGGCCGTCCCCGCGGTGCCGATGCCCAGCAGGAACCCGGCCACGTCCATGCCCAGCGCGCCGCGCGAGAACACCATCAGCAGCATTCCCGCCGCATAGGCGAGCGCGGTCCAGATCAGGATCGGCCGCGGGCCGTGCTTGTCGGCGAGCGCGCCGACGAAGGGCTGGCTGATGCCCCAGACGATGTTCTGCAGCGCGATGGCGAAGCCGAAGGTCGCCGCGGAGATGCCGGCATCCACCGCCATCGGCCGCATGAACAGGCCCAGGCTTTGGCGCAAGCCCATGCAGATCGAAATGATGGCGCCGCTCAGCACGAGCAGCAGGATCATGGCGCGGCGGTTGGTCATGGCGGCAATCTATACCACGGAGAAATCGGGGTCGGGGCCCGATTTTCAGTACAAGCCCTTTTTTCTCGCCTTGTGCGCCGCCAGCGCGACTACCGCCTCGAGGGTCGGCGCCGAAACGCCCGCAGCGCGCGCGAACCACAGCGGCGCCATCAGGATGGCGTCGATTTCCATCGGCCGGCCCAGTGCGTAATCCTGCAGCATCGAGGTCTTGTGCTGCGGGCCGCCGGACGCGTGCGGCGGCGGCAGCGGCGCGCCCTCCGGGTTCACCCCGTGCGCTTCGGCGATGGCGCGCGCTTCCGCACGCATGCGCTTGCCCAGTTCCACGATCGCCGGATCGGCCAGGTTTTCCTTCACCGTACTCTCCGTCACCACGCCGATGGAGGAACTGGCCAGGTTGATCTGCACCTTGGCCCAGATCGAGCGGCGGATGTCGGTCTCGATCGGCGCCTGGATCGCGGATTTCTCCAGCGCCGCGGCAAGCTGCTTCACCCGTTCCGTCTGCCGGTCGTCGGGCTCGCCCAGCACCAGCACGTTGCGGCCCGGGGCGTTGTTCTTCACCACGCCCGGCTGCACCACTTCGTTGGCCGAATAGACCACCGACCCGATCACCCGCTCCGGGGCGATGGCCCGCGCAAGCGCGCCACCGGGATCGAGCCGGGAGATGTCAGGGGTGCAGGTGGAAGTGCCCTGCGCGTACCACCAAGGAATTCCGTTCTGCGCGAAGACGACCGCCGTATCCTTCCCCAGCAGCGGACCGATCCTTTCCGCGAGTACCCGTAGGCCGGTGGCCTTCAGCGTGACGAGCACGTAATCCACCGGCCCCAGGTCCTTGGGATCCTCCGCCGCCCGCACCTTGGCGACGATGCGCTGCTCGTCTTTCAGGAGCGTCAGGCCGTTCCTGCGGATCGCTTCGAGGTGCGCGCCGCGTGCAACCACCGACACCTCGTGGCCCGAGGCCGCGAGTTGCGCCGCGAAGTGGCCGCCTACAGCTCCCGCACCGAAAACGCAGATGCGCATGCCCCGACTATACTCATTCGGCATGAGCGCCTTCCAGGGCAAGTTCGCTTTCGTCACCGGCGGCGCCTCCGGCATCGGCCGCGGACTGTGCGAGGCGCTCGCCGCGCGCGGCGCCGAGGTCACCGTCACGGACGTCAATTTCGAGGGCGCGCAGGCCGTCGCCGAGAGCATCCTGCGCGCAGGCGGCAAGGCGCGCGCGCTGCGGCTCGATGTCGCGGACGGCGAGGCCGTCACGCGCGAGCTGGAGTCCGCCGGCCGGCTCGACTACGTGTTCAACAACGCGGGCTTCGCCATCGTCGGCGAAGTGCGCGACTCGGACCTCGCCTCCTGGCGGCGCATCGTGGAGGTCAACCTGATGGGCGTGGTGGCGGGCTCGCTCGCCGCCTACAAGATCATGGTGCGCCAGGGCGACGGGCACATCGTCAATACGGCGTCCCTCGCCGGCCTGGCCGGCATGCCCACCGGCGCCGCCTACGCCACCACCAAGGCGGGCGTGGTGATGTTCTCGCAGATGCTGCGCGCCGAGGGCGTGGCGCTCGGCGTCAAAGTGAGCGCCGCCTGCCCCGGCTTCATCCGCACGCCGATCTTCGACAACGCGCAGTACCTGCGCGTGGACAAGGCGCGCGTGCTCAAGCACATTCCGCTGCCGATCATCGAGCTCGCGCCCGCCATCGCGGGCATCCTTGCCGGCGTCGAGCGCAACGACGCGCTGATCGTGCTGCCGTTCTACGCGCGGCTGCTGTGGCGCCTGATGCGCTGGTTCCCGTTCCTCGGCGGGCCGCTCGGGCGCAAGACGATGGCCGACTTCCGGCGCCTGCGCACGCCCTGAAGGAGCCACGATGACGACGTTCAGCAAAGTGACCCTGTATACCGATCGCGACGGGCGCGCGAAATTCCGCGAGGAGGACGTGCCGCTGCCCGAGGGCAACCCGCAGGCCATGCTCTCGGCGCTTTTCCCTTCTTCCGGCTACCAGTTGCGCCACAGCCCGCTGGGTTTCAGGAGCCAGTGGCATTGCACGCCCAAGCCCCAATGGGTGTTCATCCTCGGCGGCGAGATGCAGATCGGGCTGCAGGACGGCACGACGCGCCTGTTCCGCCCCGGCGAGCACTTTTTTTCAGCCGACACCCTGCCCGAGGGCGCAACCTTCGATGCAAAGCAGCATGGGCACTGGAGCGCGCAACGCGGCCCGCATCCGCTACTGACGCTGTTCGTCAGGATCTGAAGGCGCGTTCGCAGCTGCTGTTGCGCCGCTCTAAGTCCGAGGGTATCTTGGTCCACGTAGGAAACCAAAGGGAGGAGTCCAGCATGAAAAGAATATTCCTTGCGCTCGCGCTCGCCGTGGCGCCTGCGGCGCTGACCGCGCAGACCGCCCAGGACCTGATCAAGGACCAGGACACCCCGGGCGACGTGCTGACTTATGGCATGGGTTACGGGCAGCAGCGCTACAGCAAGCTCACCCAGATCGGCAAGACCAGCGTTAAGCGCCTGGTGCCGGTATGGAACTTCAGCCTCAACAATCCGCAGGCGCAGGAAAGCCAGCCGATCCTCTCCGACGGCGTCATGTATGTGACGACGCATACCGAAACCTTCGCGATCGACGCGCTGACCGGCAAGCAGGTCTGGCGCAATACCCTGGAATTCGCGGCCGACGTGCCGAAAATGGCTTGCTGCGGACTGATCAACCGGGGTGTCGCGATCTACCAGGGCAAGGTATTCCGCACCACCCTTGACGCCAAGGTTCAGGCGCTGGATGCCAAGACCGGCAAGGAACTGTGGAAATCGACGGCGATCGACTACAAGCTCGGTCATGCGATGACGGTTGCGCCGCTGGTGGCGAACGGCGTGCTGATCACCGGCATCGCCGGCGGCGAATACGGCACCCGCGGTTTCATCGATGGCTGGGACCCGGACACCGGCAAGCAGCTCTGGCGCCGCTATACCACGGCCGCGCAGGGCGAGAAAGGCGGCGATACCTGGCCGGGCGACACGGCGCAAAAAGGCGGCGCCCCGGCCTGGCTCACCGGGTCCTACGACCCCGAGCTGGACCTGGTCTACTGGGGCACCGGTAACGCGGGGCCCTGGAACCCGGAGATCCGCAAGGGCGACAACCTGTACGTAGCCTCGGTGCTGGCGCTCAGGCCGAAGACCGGCGAGATCGTCTGGCACTACCAGTTCACTCCCAACGATCCCTTTGATTACGATGCCGTCAACGAACTGGTGCATGCCACGCTGGCGGTGAACGGCGTGAAGACGAAGGTCATCATGCAGGCGAACAAGAACGGCTTCTTCTACGTGATCGATCGCACCAACGGCAGGCTGCTCGCGGCCAATCAGTTCGCCAAGAAAGTGAACTGGGCGGATCGCATCGACCTGGCCAGCGGCCGCCCCGTGGAGAGCGAAGTCACCAGGAAATTCCGCGCCGGCGAGAAGGTCGAAGTGTGGCCGTCGGCGTTCGGCGGCAAGAACTGGATGCCGATGTCCTTCAGCCCGAAGACCGGCCTGGCCTACGCCAATACGCTGAATACCGGCATGCCCTACAAGCTGCTCACGCCGGAATACAAGCAGGGCGAGTGGTTTCTGGGCATCGAGTTCACCGGCTTTGCTTATCCGCAGGGCCCGCGGGGCTCGTTGCAGGCGATCGATCCGATGACCGGCAAGGCCAAGTGGGAAATGCCGTGGGAGGAAATGCCGAGCCTGTCGGGCACGCTTGCCACCGCAGGCGGGCTGGTGTTTACCGGCGCGATGTCGGGCGAGTTCATGGCCCTGGACGCCGACAACGGCAAGAAGCTATGGCAGTTCCAGACTGGTTCGGGGATCATCGGTCAACCGATCACCTGGCAGCACAAGGGCCGGCAGTACGTCAGCGTAGTGTCGGGGGTAGGCGGCGTGTACGCGCTGGGCGGCGACGAGCGGCTAGCCACGGTGCCGGCGGGCGGCTCGGTCTGGACGTTCGCGCTGATGAAGTAGGGTGTTGCAAGCGGCCCGGAACGCGGCGCTGGTCGCCGCGTTTTTTTTCCCGACGATGGTTCTGTCCGCGGGTCCGCAAACCGCTGACCACGATCAGGCAGCCCGCGGCCGCGCCCGTTACGCGCAGGTTTGCGCGCAATGCCACGGCCACAACATGGTCAACTCCGGCGTCGTCACCTACGACCTGCGGCGCTTCCCGCTCGACCAGCGCGAGCGGTTCGAGCATTCGGTGACCAGCGGCAAGGGCAACATGCCGTCGTTCAAGGGGGCGTTGTCCGAAACGGAGATCGACGGCCTGTGGGCCTACGTTAGGACGCGCGGCATTGCGCAGGAGCCGCTCGCCGTCTGCGTCGCCGAGGGCAACGCGCCCTACGCGGCGCGCTCCAAGGGTGTGGCATCTGGATTCGATGTCGCGCTCGCCGGCGCCATCGCAGCACGGTTGCAGAGGCCGCTCAAGCTGATGTGGTACGAGATCGAAATCGAAAAGGAATCCTCGCCCACCCTCGAGGTCAAT
>Ga0184628_10000974_pt1 | contig 14624 bp, 13 predicted proteins | sample PLM4_5_b1_FD_133149 | JGI IMG/M metagenome (GOLD analysis project Ga0184628, IMG submission 133149) | Groundwater sediment microbial communities from an aquifer in East River, Colorado, USA - PLM4_5_b1 | ecosystem: Environmental > Terrestrial > Soil > Riparian zone | place: USA: East River... | reverse complement strand
TTGGCCCATGATCCGTTGAGCGCGTCGCCTCCCACCTTGGACCATGCTCCGCCAGATGGCAGCGCCCATACCTGCGAGCCAGCGCCAATTTGGTTGAATCCAGCGTAAAGCGTCGTACCGATCATCACCGCGCCGCGCTGCCGGCTATCGACGCCGTCCGTAACCCATGAGCTATTGATTCCCGCCGTCCCCGCGATTTGTGACCAGACTGGACCGCTCGCGGCAGGAATACCGAAGTACCGTCGACCGGTGGTGAGCGCATCGTCGCTCAGATCCAGCTCCTGCCGCGATTTCGTCGAGTCGAATGTCAAATCCGTCGAGACCGAGCTATCGCTCAAAGAAATTACCAGCGGCTCTCTGTCCACTTCCATACCGGCAATGATCTCGTCACGCAGCGCGTTGATCTCGTTGACCGAAGCCTGATGATCGACGTTCAATTGAGCCTCGAACATTTCGTATTGCCATGCGGCCCAGCGGATCCGCTGTTTCGCTTGATCGATATAGTCGAGCGTCAGCAGGTCGGCGTTTTTTACTGCCACGTATTGCGCGACCACCGTCGCCATGTTCACGTTGACCGTGTAGTTTTGGGCCGGGATGTGATCCCCTTGGAAATATCCGAACCAGCCGGGCAAATGCGCTGTTTCTCCGAGTGGGATTCCGCGCCATCCATCCTCGGTGACTTCAGTCACATCCTCGTCTTTCGTCTCGTAGAGACCGACGCCGGAATCCTGTCCTGTCACTTCGATTGAAATACCTTGCAGGTGCGTGTTCAGCTCCGGAGCATAGAGAATGCGCGACTCCTCGTTGTCGTCGCCGATCGCATAGCGCCAGTAGACGTTCAGCTTCTTTGCTGGATTCACGATCATCTGCAGGCGAGCCTTGTAAAAATGGGCCGTGTACACTTCAGCCGGTGCGCCACCTTCACCTTCAGATTTCAGCTGCACAACATATTCGTGGCCATCGGTCAAAACTGTTGGCGCGAATGTTTCCGTTACCGTCGATGGCAGCGCCGGGCCGATCAGCTCGACGGATCCCACGATGACAGAATCGGTGATGTCGAAGAGCGAGCATGTCGCCGCGCCGTCAACGATGCTCATTGTGGCAACCAGCCGGACCGCTTCGAGTCGATCCCACGCAGCAGCGATGTACCTGAAGATCGCACTGCCCGGAATGTCAATCTCTTCACCCTCGGTGGTCACAAACGCACTTTCGAACACGTCGTTTTCCGATGGATCGTGCTCGTAAGTCGTCATCGGAAATTCGATGATTGCCCGTCTGGCATTCTGCGAGTACGCAATCAGGCGCAGCTTTTCCAACTCAAATGTCGCGCTTGGCAAGATGGCCGGTGCCGGATAGATCGACCGGTCCGGCAGGCCGCTGCCTGCGGGGAATCCCGTGAATGGCGCGGCCTTCTGCATTGACACCCGATACTTTTCTGTTCTGCTGGCGAACGTCGTCCACGGTGTTTCGTACCGGATCCGCTTTTTGAAAGTCTGCGCCGGAACTTCCATTGTGAACACGACTACAGGCCCGTCGAGTGGCCGTTCGATGTTCATCCGCTCGATGTAAATATGCCGGCTCAGCGAATAGGAATCATTCGTGACGATCGCCTCAAACGTGAACGTCGTCTCACCACCATAAAGCGCCGGGTTGAACGTAAACTCGGACCGCGCAAACCGCGCCGTCTCCGGCCCGCCTGAAAATGGCGTGTAGAACGAGAATCGGCCAGCGATCCCTTCGTCCAGAATTTCAATCGGCGCTTCGACGTCAATTGGTGGTGTCGGAGGCTCGACTGTCTGCGGCACTCGCAGGATCGACCGCACCGTCATTTCCTGCCCGTCCAGATCAATCGATATACCGATGATCTTGATTTCTCTCGCGACGTAGCCGCCCGTCTCCAGTCCCCAATGCGTCGTGATGAACGCCAGAGCCGCCAACTCGACATCGTCCAACACTTCCGGCGTCGGCATTGTCCACGTCTGGCGATAGCTGCCCAGCGCCATGAAGCTCGCACGCCGTGCCGTCACATCTGCGGCCGTCAGCGGATCCGCGACGCAATAAAGGTCGAACACGTCGGACTCAATCCGTGGCGTTCGAATTGGATCGCCAGCTGAATCCAAGACCGGATCGCCACTGGAATCCCTCTCGATGTCGCCAACGGTGAGCTGGTCCGCAGTGTTGTTGTAAACCTCTGTCGATCCCCACTCTCCACTGGCGACGTTTTGATCGAAGCGATACCGGATCTGGTTCAGCGTCGGGCTCGCGATCTTCTCAAAGAACGAATCCCTTTTGATGAATCGGCCTTCCGTGAACAGCGGTTGCGAGGAGTCGCTCTCGTCTGTGAAATTCAGCGTCGTCAGCGCGTCTCTTGTCTGCAGCAGATCCACTTGAAACGATGTGCAGAACCGCGCCAATTCTGCACGCGCCACAATGGACTCCGTGATTGCATGGTCGCAGTAGTAAGGATCAAATCCCGTCGAACTCGACGAATCGATGATCGGACCAGTTGCAAACTTTGAATGCAGCGCCACGATTCCAACCGTATCGAAGTTGGACGCCGGGCCGGGCCTTCGCAGAAATACCTGCGTCAGCACGATGAAGAAATCAATCGGGTTCCGCAACGGTCCCGTCAGATCGGAGTGCGTCAGTGCCGGCAGCGTTCCGAATGCTGGCCGGAAATCGATGCCGTCGATATCGGCCCGGATTTCGGTCCCGTCCGGTTGCTGCAGAATGAAATCGATGAACGTCGCGTCATAGCTCACACCCTCGATGACGATGGGCTCGACGTCGACGTTGTATTCGCCCGGATCGACGGGCGTGAAAATCCCCTCTCCCGGCTGCTTGCGATAAATCCCAACGACGTTCCACACCGTATGGATTGCCGCACCCCAGCGATCGCCATGCGCGACCGAATAGCTGATGTGTGGAAGCGCGATGACACCCTGCGGATTGAGCGGATTGCTGCGCTTCTGACCGAACACGATCGGCAGGAAGCCCTCGTCGCTGTTCGCCAACTCTGGAAAGATTGACCGTGTGACCGTGTTCGGGATCTCTTCGTCGATCCATGCGTAGGTGCGATCGCGCAGCGTGACCTCCGCGTATCCGGGACCGAAATCGAAGTCGGTAATCTCTCCAGTGAAGCAAGGCAGCGTCGCGGATTCGGACGCGCCCTGTTCGATGATCTTCAGCTCCATAAAGCGCCGGCGTGGCGTCTGATGGGCCAGAAGATCGTGCCATTTGCGATCGGTGTCGATCAAACGGATTTTCGCGTCTGAGATTTCAGGGATGCCCGATGGTGTGGAGATTGACCGGTCGATGATTCCCCACTGCTTCACGCGGCCGTCGTAGAGGCGTGTAGGGTGCCGGATCGGACCCGAGCCCAGATATTCGTTTCCGGAGTCCAGAAACATTGTGGCGATCACATACCAGCTGGCCACCTATGCTCCGATCTCCCCTTCAGTGGGCTCCTGCGTCAGCTCCAGCGTGTATTCGTAGAACGGCATTTCGACGCCGCCAACCACTCCCGGCTGGTCGATCTCTGTTGGTTTGAAGTGCTGCTCTTTCCTCACGTAGAACGCTTCGCCTGCGGAGTCGGAAGCGTCCTCCACAAAGTAAAAAGGTGTCTCCTGCCCGCCAACCGCCAGATGCAGCGTCCGGAAGAATTGCAGATCGACTTCGCTGACACGAAACTTCAGTGTCCAGAGTCGGCGCGAGAATTGCTTGTAGACGTAGCGCTTCCCACGCTCTGTTTCGATGACAAGATCTCCCTCATCGAAACCGATTGGGTTGCTGCCGAACAGCTCGCCGACCGGAAAGGTCAGCACCGAACCCGGATCCGAAATGTAGTAACCCCTTGCGCCCATCTTATCTCCGGCAATTCAATTGCATTAAGCTGGCGTCGCCGTGACATTGGACACGACGCCGTTTAGCGAATCTGAAATGATCTGCGACCACTTCTCTCGAACACCGCGCAAGCCAGTCTCCAGCACGTCCGTGATGCCGGGAATGATCGTGTCCCGAATCTCGGCGATCGTGACGTCGCCGACATCGAAGCTGAAATTGTTCTCGACACTCAGGTAAACGCTCACGGGCGGCAATGCGGATCCAGTCCCCGCAAGGCCGGTGGTGATTGCCGCCGTCAGCTGTCCGAGTGCTGGAACCAGATCCTTCACCGCGTCTGCAAATGTCGTCGACGCCGATGCCGCGAGCCCTGTTTGTGGGATTCCCGCCATTGCGGCCTTCGGCGTGCCGTCCGCGTTCAGCGTCGCTGCCTTTGCGTCTGCTGCGGATTGCAAATCTGCAATCGTCGTGTCAAAGCCGCTTCGCAGGTTCTGCCAGTTGCGGCCGAAAATTTGATCCTGCTGAGCAAAGAATTGATCGACCACTTTCCGCTGATTTTTTCCGCCCTTCGCAAATTCATTTGCTGCCTGAGTGACGTCACCGAGTGTCGAGGTCAGCGTGTCTCGTAGGGCCTTGGCCTCGTCCAGCGTCAGCGTGCCGCCCGCTTTCTTTGCGTTGAACTCGTCAACGACGTTACCCAGATTCCTACCGAACTCGTTCTGAGTTTGGCCGGTGAAGACACTGGCCTGCTTTCTGCCGGCTCCGATGTAGTGGTTTGCGATCAGCGCTGCCGCACCGATTGCAGCTCCAATGCCGAGCGTCGCCGCGCCCGATAGTCCGAGCACCCCTATTGACCCAGCGGACCCAGCCGGACCCATTGCTGCCGCGAGACCGCCCGCGCCAGCAGCTGTCGAACCTGCCGCTCCCGCCGTACCCAGAACTGGACCTGCAGCGCCTCCGGCCAGATGTGGAACAGCGGATCCGCCGATCCCCAGAAAACTCCCGATCTTCGAGCCGATCCCGCCGGTGATCTTGCTGAGCACGCCATTAACGAGGCCCGCCAGCTGCTTTCCCCATGCCGCAAATTGTTTCTGAAGCGGCTTGAACAGCTCCGCAAAGAAATTCTCGACGAACGATTTCCCGGTCTCTGTCGCGATTCCCTTCAGCGCGTCCTTCATCGACTTCGCACCGAAAATCACATCGGTAATTCCCTTCGCGAAGTCGACTACGATTTGAGCCATTGCGTTTGACCACGCCTGCTCCCACTGCTTTGCCTCTTCCTCGTTTTTCTTCGCCTCTTCCCGTTGCCGGATAAGCGCCAGCGTTGCCGGATCCAACTTGATGCCGAATTCCTTGGCGTTCCTCCCCGCAGTGTCCAGATCCCCACCGAGTGCAGCGATCGTATCCGCTGTCAGTAGTCCCTGCCGCGACAACTGCTGTATCGCCTCGTCCAGTCCAGCCGCCTGCTTTCTGGCGTCCGCAATATTCTCCAGCGCTTTTCCACCAATGATGTTGATCGGTGGCGCTAAGGCCGTCGGCGCGATCAACGGCAGAATTGGCTGGACCGGTTTGAATTCCGGCTTGAACTTCATCATTTCTTCCAGCGCGTCTTGGGTTTTCTTCAAGTTCGCCAGATTCGAAATTTCAAATGGAACCGGAGTTTTGCTGGCCAGCATCGCGTCGTTGACCTTGACGATGTCATCGCCCAGCCGTTTTAGAATCAGGTCTGCCGTCGCACCGTTTGCGCTCAGCTCCTTAATTGCAAGGACCAATGCCGGCGCTTTCAGTTCTTCTGCGCTGAACGATTTGACGATGCTCTCGACCTCGTCCTTCAGCTTCTTTGTGGACTCCGCCGTATCGATCGCAGCCTTGGCCTGAGCCTCATATCTAGCAACCAGTCCAGTGACGGCGATCCCATGCTCGCGCTGTGCTTCCGCTGCCGCGACGATCTCTCTCCTGTAGATCGCGATGACATCGGCGGACTTCATGTGCTGGGATTCCAAAAGTTTCAGCTCTTTGTTCAGATCGTCGGCCGGAGCCAGAGCGACCTTGAACTTGTCGACCAGCTTCTGCTCCTCGTCGGTCAGTTTCTTAACTTTTGGGGCCGCGTCCTCGGCCGCTTTAGCAGATTTTTCTGTAGCCTTTGCGTAGTCCTCACGGGCTTTCGCCGCAGCAATCAGGATCTGACCACCGCGTGAGATTTCCTCACTCAGCTGATTTTCGGTCTTCCCTGTTTTATCGATGACGATTCCGTGCTCTTTGAGGCTCGCGATCGCACGGTCGGTGCTCGTCATTTCCAATTCCTGCGCGGCCTTCAGTTCTTTCTTGGCGCGGATCCAGTCCATTGTCGCGTTGACCAGCTGCAGAACCTCGTAGGCCAGCGCCGCGAATGCGAGTGGCACTGCGATTGCCATCAGTGCCGTTCCCAGCGCCGACATCGCAGCCGTCAGCGACCACGTCGTCACCGTGAGCCCGCCGACTCCTCCAGCAAGCTCGCCCACCACAACGGTCGTTTGGCCTGCCTGTATGGCGAGAGTCACGATCTGCCGGATGTTATCGGCATTGCGCCATGCCGCCCATGCCAGCGCAACCAGACCCACGTCGATTGCGAAATCCTTCAGGCCCTCACCACCGTTTTTGAGCGCCTCGTCGAACGTCTTCATGGCCTCGACCAAAGGTCCGCCCTGTGTCATTACGAAGCGGTCCACGACCCTTTGCGCGTCGTTCCAGATGTTCGACCATTGTGTTTTGATGTTGTCCTGCTGCCGGCGGAACGCCTCGTCCGTCACGCCAACGGCGTTCTTCATGTCCTTCAACGTATCGGCGTAAATTCCGGCCTGTGCGCCAGTCAATGCCAGAGCCGCCTTGAAAGCGCGAACGTCGCCGAACAATGCTGCCTGCGCTTCGAGATTCCCGTCGGTGGCCTTTACCACTTTGTCGATTGCGCCCTTCAATCCAAGGTGCGCCAGCTCCTGAGCGTTCAGCTCAATGCCCAGCTCGTGCGCGACTTTTTTTGCTTCGACGCTTGGATCGATAAAGGCCAGCATCGCCCGGTTCAGCGATGTCGTCGCCGTATCGGCGTCGATGCCGGCGCGTGTCATGATGGCGATGGCCGCGCCAATATCTTCAATGGGAACCTTGGCCTGCGCTGCCGTGGAAATCACGTTGCCGAGTGCGTGCGCCAGCTCGCCACCGCGTACCACACCGATTTTGATCGTCTGGGAAAAGACGTCAGAAATGTGAGCTGCGGTTCCCGCCTCTTTGCCGTAGGCGTTCATTACCGTGGCCAGCAGCCTTGCAGAATCTCCCGCGTCGAACAGCTGTGCTGAAGCCAGTTTCGCGGATGTCGCTACGAAGTCGATGGCCTTGGCCGGTTCAACGCCGGCGGACAACGCCTCGTAAAGCGCGTCCGCCAGTTTCGTCGAACTGCCCAGATTGCCATCCAATTGCAGCAGCTGATCGCTCAGTTTTCCGACGTTTACGTCGGTCCCGCCCAGCAAGCTGTTCACGTTCGAAATGGACTGCTGGAAGTCGAGCGCCGCCCCAGCAAGATCCTTGAACACGCCGACCGCTGCCTGAGCACCCAAGATAATTCCGAACGTCGCGGCGAGGCTCTTTGCCAGCCCGGTGATCTTCGTCGTCACGCCCGAAAGATTGACGTTTTTCTCAACGCCCTCGTCGATCGATTTCCCGACGGTCGCTCCAGCCTCGCCTGCGATCTTTTGCAGCGCTGGCTGTGCCGCACGCAACGAATTCTGGAAATTGCGGATGTCCGCTTCCAGTGCGATGAACGCTGACCCGACTTGTCCGAAGTTATCAGCCATTTTTCTTGTTCTTTGCCTGCTGCTCTTTTTTCAAGCGCCGTTTCTTTTCCAGAATCTCAGCACCCTCGTCAGCGATGCTCTTTGTGGCCTTCACATCGTCTTCCGTTGGTGGAGCGTCGCCGGTGTTCAACCGTCGCAACACGCTCTCCAGCGAAGGCATTCGCTTCGCACGCTGATACTCTGCCGTTTTCCAAGCCAGAATAATGACGCGCTCCAACTCCATCTGCTGCTGTCGGACCCATGCCTGATTGATCTGCTGGATCTCTCTGAACGTCAGCCGCCAGAATTGCTCGTGAGTGATTCCGATTCGAATGGCGGCTTCGACGATGGAATCCCAGAACTCGTCGAACCCGACTGTTCGTTTTTTCTTTCTGGATCATCCTCTTCGCCTTTTTTCTTTTTGGACTCGGTCGCTTTTGGTGCCGCTGCGGCCAGTGCGGCAAGCAAACCCTCCATCGCCTCGACCAGTCCTCCCGGCAATTTGTCGATCAGGTCGTTGACCTCATCCACCATGTAGGGCCGGGCTCGCGTCTCTTTCCGTTTGCGACCGCCCTCCATCATCGCCCACATGACCAGAACCATTTCCATGACTCCAGCCCGTCGGGCCATAACCCTGTCGATTATCTCTCCCGCGTTCGTCGGCAGCTTCTCACGACGGCAGTGGACGTCCAGTGCGTACTGCGCGTGCGTGTTGAAACAGACCGGATAGTCCTGTCCGTCAATCGTAATTACGGCGTCGATCATAAATCCTCATCGGTGTTGTGGTATGTGGCCGTGGCGGCATTGCTACCGCCACGGCTAGATTTTGAGAACGCTCAGTATGGAGGCCATGCCGCCTCCCTTATACCGATGGCTCCCAATCGTTGTTGAGAGAAACTTCCATCTTCATCGTGGACTTGTCCTGATCGGGATGCGTCTCGGAAAGATCGATGATGATACCGGTCGCTTCCTCGATCGCGGTCCCCGTCAGTGAGTCCGCCGTATCGCGATAGAACCGCTGAACTTTGATGTTCTCGCGATCACGATAAGCAGCTTTGATGAATTCCTGCGCCGGATCGGCAGTCTGGAAATTCAGGTCCAGCGACACGGATGCCTTGGCCCGTCCGGGGACGCGCTCTCCAAGACGACCCGATAGCTTGTCGGACACGTCGATTTCGTTCGTCGTGTCGTTGAAGCTGACGCCCATTTGCCCGCCGACTCGGACCCAGTTTTCACCGGCCGAATCCGACAAGTTGACGTACAGCAGAACTCGCGCTCCATTGATACCCGCCATGCTCGTTGTCCTCCATTCGCAAATGTTGAAACTGCATTCAGCCCGTCTCTTCGATCCTCAGCTGAACTTTGATTAGAAGACCCAGCACCGTCTCATCGGTCTCCGCCGGAACCGGACCCATCGCTGAAGCGACTACGGTAATCGCTCCGTCTATTGCCAGTTCGTGCCGGTGAAACAGGTCCGACACTCGCTCGGCAATGGTGGTGACCAATTGCTTGTTTCCCTCGTTGGCCGTATAGCAGCCAATGTCGAAGGAAATTTGCCTGCCCGGCTCCGTTTTCGTGTCGTCGGGCGCATCGGTCAAATTCGCATAATTCCAAAGGTAGGGCAGTGGCGCGTCTTCCGGCACGTATGGCATGTCCAGAAAGATCGCTGGCAGTGCGTCGCCCACCGAGTCGACGCCAAACGTCCCCAGCAGCGCCAGTAGCACGGCGTCGCTTGTCAGCCTGTCGTAGATCGGCGCTGTTAGATTCATCCCCGTGAAAAGATTCCTGCGATTTGCGACCAGCTGTCAACCAGTGATGGTCGCAGATATGGACGAGGCGCAAGACTGGTGTTGCCGCCTGCTCCGCGACCCGCCGAGCCCAGCTCCAGCGGTCGCGCATAAATCAGATTACTGCCCACTCGTGCGGTAATTCGCGTCCCGCTTCGACGTACGTCGTGCGTGATGCTTTGCCGCAGATGGCCATAGAGCACGTGAGGCGGCTGTCCCGGCCGTGACGGGTTCAGTCCGATGAGTCGACCGCTTGGCAAGCGTCGCACGGCCTGTCCCGTACTGATGCGACCAATGACGCTTGCTTCAATAACCAGCGCACATTGGTTCAGCCGGCGTTCCAGATCCAGTGCCATGCGTTCGACCGCAGCCGCGTCGTCGATTGTCAGCTGCACCGAAATTCTAGCCATGTTGGACCTCCTCAGCGAGCACCTTCGTGTAGATGTCGACCGATGGAATCAGCTTCGCAACGGTCACGCGGAACCTCCGCCCGTTGAAAATATACTCGTCATTGACCACTGAGTCGGCACCCGTCTCAAGATAAATCGCGTGCGATACTTTGGCCTGATGCTGCTCGCCGATTAATACTTCCTTCGAGCTGGCCGGGTTCACGCGGCCGATCACGGTCCCGATGGTCGTCGGAACGTCCTTAAACACGCCCTTTCCCTGCGAAACGCGCACCTTTCGCTGGTGCTCCAGCGTGTGAATCAGCAGATGATTGACTTGTCCGGCAACGGCCATCTTTACCTCATAACGCCATGTAGTCTTTAACCCAAGGCTCCGGCGCATCTATCGGTTTCGGGCTTCCGTGGAAGCAAACCACTCTCGCGTTCTGCGGCATTGTGCCATATTCGCGGCAGTGAACCTTATAGGAAATGACCTGCCCCGGTACTAAATTCTCCCAGAGCTTCGCGCCCGGATTCTGACGGCTAATCCATTCCTGATCCCCGGCCCGGCCGCATACCTCCATCGTCCGCTCCGGAGACCGTGCGAAGCTCTTGTAGATGTCGATCTGATCGTTGGCTGTCCACATCATCATTCCCGATGCCAGTGCGATTTTCCCGTGTCGTGGTGGACGTTTGTAGAAGTCTCCCAGCATGATCCACGGCTCCCGGCGCTCCGCAATATCGCCAAGATTCCCCATGATGATCGTGTCCAGATCGATGTATAGCACCCGCGCCTCTTCCGGAAATACCGTCCGGAACAGCTCCATTTTCGACCACCATCCCGGCCAGTTGTGCGCCAGCTTCACCGTTTCAAGGTCGGATAACCCAAGCGCCGCGACGCCTTCGGCCATATCAGTGAGGCATACGAACTTGTCGAAGTCCGCGCCGCCGACTCGCACGACGCCGCGATACAACCGCCCGACATCGACCGGATGGTAAAAGCCGCCAGACCGGAGAACGCATGCGATAATCAGCATTGGCCCTCCAGCGGCTTCACTCGATTCAGATACACGTCGCTGATACTGACGCTCGCGTGTTGCTTTAGCAGCGTGCAAATGATCTCTGCCGCCTCGGCAACGTCGATGCAATCTTCAAGGTCGTTCCGATGGCTCAGCATCGTAGTATTCATCGCTCCCGGAAACACGTCCATAACCTGCACGTTATATGGCCGGGCCTCATCGCGCAGCGTTTGTGAGAAGCCTTTGAGCCCGTGCTTCGCTGCCGCGTAGATGGTCTCCCCGGATCCTCCGCGTATTCCCGCTGCTGAATTGATGTTCACGATGACCCCAGAGCGCTGCTTTTTCATGTAAGGGTAAATCCGTCGCGTGACACAAATCGGCGCAATCAGATTGACCCAAAGCGGATCCAGAATCTGCTTGTCATCCATCGACTCGAACGGACCATTCGAATATACGCCCGCGTTGTTGATGAGCACGCCGACGCCGCGCTCAGCAGCGAATTGCTCCAAGTCCAGAAGCGTCCCCTCATTGGTGAGGTCGCCAAGCACCACGGCAAAACGCATCGCCTTGTTGCAGCGCTCGACCGTTTTTGCCATTGCCGCGTCGTCCCTGCCTTGTAGGATCAAATCGAAGCCAGCCCTTGAAAGATGAATCGCCAGCTCGCGCCCAAGCCCTCGACTCGCTCCGGTGATGATTGCGGATTTCTTCAGCACTGCGGCACCAGTTGCTCCAACAATTCGTCGATGTTCTGCGACGGTGCAAGGTTTAGTTCGGCAAATGACAAATCCATCATCGGCTGAAGGCCCAGCCCCAGCATGTCGGAAACCTCACGAACCAGATCGACGTGTGTCGGATAATAGCCCTTCGTCAGCGACGTTGCCGTCGGACAGGAAACGTCCGGGCATGTCATCGCCTTCAGCCCTCGGATTTGCTGGCGCAGTGGAACGGTGATCGGACTCCCGCTGGTCATGACGTTCGAAATGACTTCGTGCGCCACGCTGAATGCCGGCGTCGATGCGTCGATTGCAATTAAATTGCGCGTTTTCGCGACGGACTTCAGGATCGTTTCCATGTCCATCGGATACAACGACACCAAATCTATGACTTCGATGCTCACACCAGCGCAGGTGCGAAGCAATGCCGCAGCTTTGAGCGCCTCCACAACCATATCGCCAACCGCAACGACGGTTACCGCGTCCCCTTCTGCCATCACACGCGCCTTGTCCAGCGGGATCGTGTATGGCGATTCCGGAACTGCACCCTTCAACTTGTAGAGCCAGCGATGCTCCAAAAAGATGACCGGGTTATTGTCGTCGACAGCTGACAGCAGCAGCCCTTTTGCCGTAGCCGGCGTCGATGGCACGACGACCTTCAGGCCCGGCACCGCAAAGAAAGATCGCGCCGAGCGCGTGTGCTGTGGACCATTGCCCCATTGTCGACCGAGCGCCACTCGAACCGTCAGCGGGCACGGATAGTCACCGCCGAACATATAATTCCAGTTCGCGGCCTGTGTCAGCAGCGGATCCACCGCATAGAACGCGAACTCGATGCGACCATGATGCACGATGGGCCGGAGGCCGGATGCCGCCATGCCCACCGCCATTCCGGTGATCGCATTCTCGGAACATGGGATGTCATGCACGCGTCCCGGATATTTCTCCAGAAGCCCGCCAGTCGTACCATCCGCGCCGTTTGGATAGGTGACCCCAAGACCGAACATGTGCGCGTTAGCGTGCTTCTGCATCGCTTGAAACGTCGCCTCTTTGATCGCATCGGTAAAACCCAGAACTCGATTCATTCCCTCTCCTATGCCGCGAAGTCCAAAACGATGTACCGTAGGAAAACTTTCAGCTTATTCGCTGCGTTGCCTCCCGTAAAGTTTCCGCTCGATCCGTTCGTGGCATAGAGCTGCACCGCCTTGTTGACAATATCCGCGTCGACGGTTCCCATGCCAGTCGCCATCGCCATCGGGCTATTTTTGTTGACCGAAGATCCCAAAAGAAGATCTCCGATAGTGACATCCGCCATTGGATCAGCCGGAGACGGACACCCGACATCCAAGTGCACGCTCATATCGAAATTCGAATACGCGCCATGAGATTCAAATCTCAGATATGCGGCGATGACCCATGCGATCTTGTTTGCTCCCGGTGCTGCGATCAGCTCCACTCCGGTTGTCGGAAGAGCCTTAATCTGCGCATCGGTCAGCGTGATCTCCTCTTTGATCAACACGCTGGCGAGATTATCATCGGATTGTTGAAGAGCTTCCGTCTGTACGCTGACTTCCCGTCTCGAATGTTTGATTACCGGCGGATCGTTTGTTCCTGCCATAACTCACTCCTGTCATAAATAAATGCCGTCCATCAGCTCAATCTCAGACGGCATCGCTGCTCTTCTGGTCATTTCCATTGCCAGCGCCACGTCATTAATTTCTTTCTCCTGCAGTTCGTCCAATTCCTTCGCTTTGAATCCACATGCCAGCAGAACATTTCTCAGAATCAAGATCGGGTCTTGTCTCTCGCGCTCAGCCTTAACATCTTCGCTTCGTACGCTCTCGTCGCAAATCGGCCCGGAGTGCGCCATTTCCCGATAAACTCGCGCTTCAATGACGGTTGGACCGCCCGAGTGTGTGTGCTTTCGTAGCTCTCTGGTTGCCTCATACACCTTGCGGAAGTCGTTGCCGTCAACCGGAACGTGACGCATTCCTAATCCGCTACAGATCGCGCCAAGGTGGTATCCCGGACCGCGCCGCGCATGCAATGGCGAGTTCACCGCGAACAGATTATTCTCGACGACCATCAGCAGCGGCAGTTTCCATAGCGCCGCGAGGTTGATCGTTTCGTAAACGACTCCCTCTTCTGAAGCTCCATCGCCGAAAAATACAGCCGTCGCCAGATCGTCGTCAGTGTGCTGCTTCTGCTCGAAAGCGGATCCAGCTGCGATTGGAACCGCGCTTCCCAGAATTGGCGTCGAACCGGCAAATCCAACGGACCTGTCCAGCATGTGCATGGAGCCGCCTTTCCCCTTGCAGCAGCCGGTTGCTTTTCCGTAGACCTCCGCGAGCATCGCGTAAAGATCGCCGCCTTTGGCCAGATAGTGCCCGTGGGATCGATGATTCCCGAACACGCGATCATTGTCGTCGAGCGCCAAACACACTCCAGCAGCGACCGCTTCCTGTCCAATAGACAGGTGCAGGAAACTGAAAATCTTGTTGTCGCGAAAATCTCTCGCGATTGCCTCTTCTGCGGCGCGAATCAGGCTCATCGTCCGGAATCCCTTTAGCAGAACGTCGTTCTCGATCATTACCTCTCTACCGCCTCTCTCTGATTTGCAAATATCAACAAATTTCCAGTATGTGAATTTTCGAAAGACAGCATCCGCAGCGGATTTGCTGCAGCCCTATAGAGGCCGTCGAACGTCCCGGCCGCGACCATGACGTCGTGGATATCGTCGACAAGGATCCACGTTGGTCGGGACTGCAGCGCCTTGACGATATCTCGCGCTTTCTGCTCCCGGCCGTGCCCACCGTCGATGTGAATCAAATCCACTTCCGACCAGCCAGCCGGCGTCAGTGAGGCCAGCGCGTCAGTCTCCACTGTTTCCAGCGTAACCTTTGGACCAATCAGATCGCCTAAGACTTCCTCTGGCGGCACTCCCATTTCTCCATTGTCGATGCCGTGGAATCGCAGGTCTGGATGCCCGTCGAGAAACGCCCGCGCCGAAACTCCCCAGCCTGTGCCGATCTCAACGAGACTCTCTGGCTGCAGCACTTTCGTTACAGCTCTCTTG
>Ga0184628_10000972_pt1 | contig 14649 bp, 14 predicted proteins | sample PLM4_5_b1_FD_133149 | JGI IMG/M metagenome (GOLD analysis project Ga0184628, IMG submission 133149) | Groundwater sediment microbial communities from an aquifer in East River, Colorado, USA - PLM4_5_b1 | ecosystem: Environmental > Terrestrial > Soil > Riparian zone | place: USA: East River... | reverse complement strand
CTGTCCGAGAATCACGACAGGCTTCGATGCGATTCCGGTACCGATGCTCGTGGATCTGGCTGCATCCGCCGACGCCAGGGCGGAACCCGTCGTTCCACCAGCCGAAGTCAAAGGAGCACCGGTCGCCCAATTGACTCCTGCATAACCATTGGTAACGCTGCAGGCGTAGAGATTAGCGTCACCGCCTCCGCCCATACACGATATGGTCGTCGTCGGAGTGAAGCTCGAGAAGAAGACAACCTTGTTGAACACGTTGGCCGCGGCGAGAACCTTCTCGTCATCCGCCAGAATCATGTACCAGCCCTGAGTGGCTGTCTGATACGTCGTGGTGACATTGACCAATGAGGATTCGGTCAGCTGCGAGGCGTTGGTCATCGTGGTGTTGTCCTTGATGCCGTAGAAGCGGTTCGAGGAGGAATTCACCGGATGATTCCGATCTCCCGATCCCATGAAAACCCACAGGTTTCCGCTGGTGTCGTACGTCAGCGTTGGCGGAACGTAGAACGCCTGAGCCGGATAAAAGTCACCTGCGGCCGGAGGATTCGCCTGGCCAGGAACGGCCACGAAAAGACGCTTACCGGTCCAGTTGGTCGCCAAACCGGATGACAGTGTTGCCGCCGCAGACACGTCAAACTTCCAGAGTTGTCCTCCGACGTCTCCAATGTAGACCCGGTTCACATAGCCATCATTGTCCAGGTCGGCCGCTGCTGGGTTGGCCGCAAGGCTGTAATTCATGTACTGGCGGTCCGTCGACGAAGCGTCGTTGTAATACTGCCAAAGCTTGGTGCCGGTCGCGAGGTCGATCACAAAGAACGCCTTGCCAAGCTGATTGTTCTGCGGAGTATCGTAACCACCGCCAATGAACGCGACGAATTTCGTCGTTCCGTCTGAAATTCTCACTTTTCCGATAGCGGGTTCGGACCAGGTCTCACCCATCCTCGCGTCGGTGAAGCTCCAGAGGAACTGGGGATTTGTCGTGTCCGTGATGTCCAGTGCGTTATAGACATATCCTCCGCGCCGTTCTCCGAATATAACAATCGTCTTCCAGACTCCGCTGATCTTCACGTCGGTCACAATCGGGCTGGAATCGAGGTAAAACTCGTGATTTGCCGATCGGGCCGTCAGGTTCTTCAGGGTATCCATGAAATCCGGACAGATGAACGACCACAGTTCGTATCCATCCGATTCTCTAAAGGCGTGAAGCATCCCGTCGTTCGCGCCGGCGAGTACAATGGTCGGTCGGCTCGCGTTGGCGACAGCAAATGCGGCAAACGTGGCATCGGTGGATGGAAGGAACGGCGGTGGCACAAGAACCGGATTGGCGTGGAAAATATCTCCCAGCTTCCACGCCTTCTCTTCGGTAACGTTTGCGTCAAGGTCTTCATCGTAGGAATCGACTCCTCGCGTGAAGTCGATGATCTTATCCCGTTCGGTCGATGTCGCGGCTCCCAACAGACCCTGAGTAATGGCTGCGTTAGCTTTGGTAAACGCCTGCCGTGTCCCGCTGACAGCGGTATAGATTGTCCGAGTCGACGATGTTCTCGCGGCAAGCAGCGAACCGGCCTCCCACACCAGCGATGAAACCAGCGGTACGCCGTTCGCATCAACCGGAACCATGCCGGAGGAATTACGCTGATAAGCCTTCAAGTATCCACGCCAGAAAGGTCGCGCGGCATCGGTCTGAAACGCGGCCGTATAGACCTTGTCCGAACCGGTCGTGCTCGTTGTCGGAATAACCGGCGATGCAAACGTAAAGGTTGCAGCGGCGATCTGGCTGATGGCCTGCTGCAGGGCATCTTCCAGTTCCGCGGAGTTATTCGCAAGAAACGCGGTACCGCCTCCATTGGCGGCCATCGTCGCAAGGTCCGCGATCCCGTCCGTGTCGTCGGAATGGGCGCCCAGACCAAGTCCAAATCCAATGGTGTGGACAATGACGTTCTGGTTACCAATGTATGCGCTGTGATCCTGCGAGAAACGCAAGCCTGCCTGCACACGGGGATCCACCGTCCCAGTGTATTTACCGTCCGAAACAACAATGATGAAGTTTGGCTGGCATTCTACCGTAATGGGACTCGCATACCCTGCGGTCAGGCCCTTGAAGTATCGACCGGCACCGTACATTTGCTCTCCGAGAACAGTTCCCACGCTGGTCAGTGTCACGGCGTTGATGTGGCTGATCAGCGTCGCCTTGCTGGTTCCAATGGGATCGATAATTGCCGCACCATCCAGGGTGCCTCCGACCAGCACGGGAGTTTTGAACTTCATTGCGCCGAACAAAACCCCGTCCACGTTGTCGATCATGTTGGAGATGACCCGCTTGGCGATCACGATCTTCGATTCCGTCGCAGGGTAGTTTCCGGACAATTTCCAATTCAGATAGTTTCCCAGGAAGAGCTGATAATTGGTCCCGCTGATACTGCCCGACCAGAAACCGACGTTGTTTAACGCAGTCCTGGCGGAGGAACTTGTCACGAGAGCAACCGTGTTTGCGTAGACGGTATATTTGCCCGAAACCAATTTATAGACCTTCACCGGATCGCAGGCTGCAGTTGCCGGGTTACCGCACTTGTTAATCGTCGGATAGGTAAAGGTGTTGTCGTACGGCATTGAAGGAACGTCTTCATCCATACTTCCGGAGCTGTCCAGCAGGATCATGACGTTCGGCTGGACGTTTCTACCGAAAATGTCGCTGTCGTCCGCAAAGGCCGGCGTCAGTTGCGCCAGCACCACTCCAACAATCAGGAAAAGACGAAGTATGTTTTTCATATTATTCCTCACTTGGACGTCGGGCCGAATTCGACCTGGGCCTCAATTTCTCGCTGAGCGTTCAACGGTCCCGAACCTGTCGTGTTCAGCTGATAAATCAGGAACGCATATCCGGCGGAGTTATACCCGGTACCACTTTCCAACGAATATCCCGCCTCGCTCTGAGTCCGGACAAACTGAAACGGCTGAGCCGACGCATCCGTACGGCGTCCGCTGCGGTAGCTGTAATCTCCAATCGTGGTCACCGGCACCGCCACGATCGACGTCGTCGGATTTGCCGATAACTGATCGATACCCGTGTGGAGGCCGCCTTCCGCCGCATTAAAAGCTCCTTCGGACCAGAGGCCGTTGATGGCCACACTGCTTTCGGTGTTGGAGCTGGTGATAAGTACAAAACCGAGCAGGGAAAGGATGATCAGGACAAACAGGGCCATCAATAATACGGAACCCTTATCCGCGCGTGATCGAGATGTCTTTCTGCTCTTCATAAAATCATCCTTCTAATTAAGATTCCGAAGCCTCACGTCCGAGGTCAGCGTATAGATCTGGGTCCCTTTGGGCGGAACGTCCTTACGAACAGATATCGCCATGACAACTCGCCGCACCGCAGATCTTTCCGTAACCGAGCCATATGTCGGAACGACGTTCGCAGCCTGCGTATCGAGAGCGAATGGAGGCGTTGGAGTCGCGGGAATGGAAACGTTGTTGGCGTCGTAATAGGTAAAACGCAAACTCGTTACATTCTCGGCCAGCGTTTCTCCACTGGTGCAGGTATACGTGGCCAGGACTGCGTTTGTCCCTTTTTGCCTACGTAAAACGGTGCCGTCGAGACAAAAGAGGAAAACGTTGGTCGTCCCGGTTGCATCCGCATCGCCCGCAACAGCGAGGGCTCTGTCGGTGGCAACCTGCACTGCCGCGAAGGTGATGTTGTTGGTGTTATCGGCGTCGAAATTTTCCGGGAAGTAACCTGTCATCCGAAGTTCCCTGTCAATCTCGTCCATCCCCACCCGGGCGTTCTGCTGAGCCGCCATCTTGGATTCCCCGCTGGCATATGTCGAACGGTTGGTATCCAGCAGCCGATAGATACTGGTAAGGACGACAACACTCAGGACGCAGTAGATCAGGAGTTCAATGAGCCCGACGCCCTTCTGATTTTGAAATCTATTTTTGCTCATGGTTACATCCTGCTCACTAGAGTGGAAATACTGATGGTCTTTGTCCGGCCCGGTACCGTGATCGTGATCGTGATCCGGCTTAAGGTTGCAGTCTGATTGACGACGCTGATTACACCTCTCGCCCCAAAAACTGAGGTCATGCTCGTGTTGGAATTGGGACTCGCCGAGGTCGTCGTCAGCCGAGTCCATGCCGCCGTCTCTGCGGCCGTGTAGGTGAATCCATTTCCTGCCCCATTCAGCGCATAACGCCACCTTCGGGCGATCGTTCGCTCCGGATCCGCAGCCGGCAGCGTTGCCGAGTTGTTCGTATCGAAACCATTCAGGTTCGGAAGGTTCGCAAATGGCACGGATCGAACGTCTTCGAGAATCTGGCGGGTTCCGGTCAGGGTCATTGTCAGCTTGCCGGCATCGTGCACGACCTTGTAGCCCATTGGGAACATGGCGGCAACTCCCAGCAGTCCGAAGGTCAGAATCGTCATGCCGATAAGAAGCTCGATCAGCGTAAAGCCTCGGTTGCCGGGCCGCCGACCAGACTCGTTGCGATGATTTCGGTCTATCAGAGTTGTCATTGGACTAACGCGCTCCCTACCGCCGAGACGCGGATCGATTTGGATGTGCCTGTCTGCGGGACAACAACCAGGGGATCCATGCTGGTGTCCAGTTCGATGCGCACACCGCGCGAATCAAAGGCCACTGAAAAGTGCTGTGAGTTGTCGGTCGGGTTGAGCTTCACTCCGGGATAGGTTTTCCCGACGTCGATCCATGGCCCTGCATATTGCGTTGCGGATTTCATGGGAGCTACGGTATCGGCAGGCCAGCCATCCGCCGTAGAGCGCCTCCCCATGATTCTGTACTGATTCTTGTAGGTGCTGGTTCCGGACCATCCCTGGTTGAAGCCCATCAGCCGGTACTGCCAACCCGTCGAGATAGCCTGCGCACGAGCCTTTCGAACATCGCCGGCAACCTGTTCGACGGCAGCGTCGCGCCGGTAGGTACGCATCAGGTTCATGAAGCCGGGCATGATCGCAGCCATCAAAATGGCGCCGATGGACACCGTCACCATCGCCTCGACTAACGAAAATCCCCTTTGGTTCTTATTCACGAAGTACTCCTTCAATTGCCGTCAGCACCAGCGGCCGTGCACATTCCTTAGTCTGTTGACTTCGTTAGGATCGTAGGATGGTGACATCGAGCCGCAACAACTTTTTATCGGCACTTAAGTGGGGGGGCTTTAAACACCGGCAGGGCTGCGAACACGAAATAAAGGGTGGAATCAGGACAATTCTCAGCGGCTAAAAGACTTGCGGGCGGCCCCTGCGCAACCTTTATAGTGCCCGTCTGTCTCCTTGCGAAGCGAAGTTCGCCCCGCGTGCCTGTTATCGGCACAACCGGAGCAACACTTTATTTTTACCTGCCGGCATTCGCCGACGAATTTTCCTTCTTCCAAACGGCACGGTACGCGGGCAGGATATTCCAATGGAAACATCAGGGAAAAAGCGTCTCTCGATGCTGCGGTCCTATACCACCGCAGACCTGTTCACCATCGGCAATGCGACGTGCGGCACGCTTTCGATATTTCTCTGCCTCAACTTCATTGCCGAAGCCAGCAACAGGTTTTTGTGGATCGCGTTTTTCCTCCTGCTTGCTGCGCTCTTCTTCGATGTCTTTGATGGTTATTGGGCCCGTCGATCCGGCCGTCAATCCATTCTCGGAGCAGACCTGGATTCCCTTTCCGACATCATTTCCTTCGGAGTTGCACCGGCCGTACTGGGCTTTACGCTCGGGATGCGAGGTGGATGGGACATGCTGATCCTTGCCTTTTTCGTCGTTTGCGGCATCAGCAGGCTGGCCCGCTTTAATGTCACCGCGATGGCGCTTTCCGAAGGTACGGGCAAGGTGAAGTATTTCGAAGGCACTCCAATACCGTCCAGCATTCTGATTGTGCTCCTGCTTGGAGTGGCATTCGGCCGGCATGCCGTCGACGACGATCTGTGGTTCGGCGCCTATCGTGTGCTTGCAGTGGCGACGCTGCACCCATTAACGCTGATCTATTTATTAAGCGGATTGGGTATGATCAGCGCCACCATTCGCATTCCAAAACCATAACACTCCAGACTGCGCCTAGTCTTTTGCAGTCATCGCTTTGGAGATCGAGCCTAAAACAAGATTCACGAGGCTGAGCACGATCGCTCCGATGAATGCAGGAGCGAAACCGGTGATCACAAAGCCGGGCACAAATGCGGCGGCTAGCTCCAGCATGATGGCGTTGATGACAAACCAGAAAATCCCAAACGTCACCAGGGTGAGCGGGAACGTGATGATTTTCAGAAAGAATCCAAGCGTGGCATTGACGAATCCGATAACGACGGCGGCAATCAGGGCGGAGACGAGGCTGGTGATGTAGAAGCCTCCGACGAGGTGAGAAACAATTAGCAGTGCGACCGCGCTCAGAATCCAATTCAGAAGTAACTTCATTTTGTATCCTCCGCGTCGTTACCTATTTTCGATGCCCCACCAGCCCGGCGTCTATGAGACGCCGATCCGCATACATGCGTCTGGTCGAACGAAACATTGCCGTATGCGGAATGTCGACAAGATACTCGGCGATGGCCCAGACATCCTCCTCGGCCGTCATCCAACCCATCGGATCGAAACGCGACAAATTGACGGGACGTGAGTATTCGCGCAGCGTTTTCTCTCCCATCGGATTGTAGTAATCCTCGAAATACGAAACTGCAAGCTCGCGAACGGTGCGATAGATGGGCTCTCGAAATCGTAACCCGGAATAGTTGGACTGCGCAATCGCACCCCAGCATCCATCAATCCTGTAAACCGCAATGACGTGGTCGGTGTCCCGCACTGCCACCAGGTCCAGGATCAGCGGCGGCCATCCGTTGATGCGAAGCGCCGCGGCCGCGAATAGCGCCGCTTCAAAGCAATGTGCGGTTCGATCCCGCATCACTCGTCGGGGCGAACGGCAGGTGTCGCCGTCGGGTTCGATATTGTAAGGAAGCGAATTCAGAAAATCCTGAATCTTCCATGGGGTCGTCAGGCTTTTGAGCAGTTCGCTTTCCCGCGCGGTCAGTTCCCGGGCGTGATTAGAGCGTTTCAATGGCATTGCGAATTATTTCTGGTATGGGCTTCGGCTCGAAGGTCGCTCGATCGACGCACACTGCGGTGACATAACCCTCCGAAACGCTTCTGCCCTTCTCATCCTGGATTTCAAAGTCGTAGCGGACCGATTTGTCCCCGGGAAACGTTGGCTTCAATCGGACGGAGATCGCTGCGCCATTGCGAATAGGGACCATGAACTGCGCGAACACTTCCACACGCGGAAGCCAGACCTGATGCTTTTCCATCAGCTTGTCTTTCAGTAGTCCGGCCGCCCGGTAAAGTTCCTCTTCCGCCTGGGCAACAAACTTGAAGTAGTTTGGGAAAAACACTATCCCTACGGCATCCGCGTCTCCCCAATATGTCTGCAATTTCACCTCGAACATAGCGCGGGATTCTAGCATCCGCTAGACTGCGAATATGCACTTTTCATTGGTCGCGGAGAGTCTCGCGGCTTCAAAGAATCCACTTTATCTTCTTCGCGATGAGCTGAATGATGGCGGAAGGGCGGTCGTCGATCTGGTTCGGGGCAATGTGAACGAGCATGGAATCGTGTTTCCGTCGGACACGCTGAACGCCATTCTGCAGGATGCTGCGGACTCCGCGCGAGTCTACCGACCGGACTCTTTTGGGCAACTTCCGGCGCGCAGGGCAATCTCCGAGTATTACAACGAGCGCATTGCCGCGGACCAGATTGTGATCACTCCGGGAACGAGCGTGTCGTACTGGTATTGCTTCAAGCTTCTGGCTGAGCCCGGCGATGAAATACTGACACCGCAACCGTCGTATCCCCTCTTCGATTACATTGCGAAATTGTGCGGCGTGAATCTTCGGCATTACCGACTGCGCGAAGATCGCGGCTGGGCCATCGATCTCAATCATCTGGAAGATCAGATCACCACAAGGACTCGCGCCATCGTTCTGATCTCGCCTCACAATCCGACCGGAATGGTGGCCGGAGAATCGGACCTGAATGCACTCGCGGAAATCGCGACGCGTCACAACCTCCCCATTATTTCCGATGAAGTGTTCAGCGAATTCCTGTTCGGCATGGAATCGCTGCCTCGGCCGGCGGCGACCAAAGCCCCGCTCGTATTCACATTGAATGGGGTCTCAAAGATGTTCGCTTTACCTGGCATGAAGATCGGATGGATTGGCTTGTCCGGAGATCCGGGACTCGTGGCGAAATCGCTATCGGCGCTTGAACTGATCTCGGACACGTTTCTGCCTGTGAATGAAATTGCCCAGTTTGCGGTCCCGCAGCTCTTCAAGCAGGGCCGGGTGTTTTTATCGGAGTACCGGAAATGGATTGACGTCTGCCGACGCGCGGCAATGGAGGCCCTGGCGGGCTGTGCTTTCGTGGAGCCTCAAGGCGGGTTCTATATCACTCTGCCGATACCGCACGATGAGGAGAAGGCGGCCGCGCAACTTCTCCGCGAAGCGCACATCCTTGTCCATCCCGGATATTTTTACGATATTCGGCCCGACCACCTGGTGATGACATTTATTCATGAGCCGGCGGTGGTTGGTGAGACGTTCGGAACCATTTCAAAAACGGTAAGGGGACAATGAAACGAAAGGCTGTACCCCTCACCCGGCCCTTTGGGCCACCCTCTCCCTTCAGGAGAGGGGTTATCTGGTTGCTCTTCATATCGAGTGGGCTGCTTTCACTGGCCGCTGCCCCGACACAAGGATACGGTTTCCTGGCATTCTTCAGTCTCATTCCCCTCGTGCATGCCGTGCGAATGGCCTCGAGCTATCGAACTTCCATGATTGGAGGATTCCTCGCCGGAGCGGTATTTTTCGTGCCCGCGCTGGTCTGGCTTATTCCCGTAACGGCAGTCGGATGGCTGGCGCTTGCGCTGTATTGCGCACTGTACTTCTCGGCATTCGCGATCGCCGTTCGATGGGCCTCACGCTTCACGGCAATATGGTCGGCACTTTTTCTGGCAGCGAGCTGGGTTCTGCTGGAGTACATCCGCGGCGTTGCGTTTACGGGGTTCCCGTGGCTTCTTCTTTCTCATACTCAGCACAATTTCAAATTCTTCATTCAATCGCTCGACATCATCGGTGCGCTTGGGCTGAGCGGCATCATTGTCGTTATTAATGTGCTGCTCTATGAAGCATGGAAACGGAAACAGGGACGGCCAGCATTGCTGGCTTTCATCGTTCTGGGAGCCGTCTTTGCCTATGGGGTCCAGCGGGCCGGCACCATTCGATTGCGGCCATCTCTGCGTGTTGCCGCCATCCAGGCTGCTGTTCCGCAAGAGATGAAAGAAACGCTCGAGGGTAAATACGACCCCGAGGGCGTACTGGCACGCTACGTCGCCCAGACAATGGGCCTGACAGCTGAAAAACTCGATCTGATCGTCTGGCCGGAAACGATTTTTCTGTACCCATACACGCTGAATGTCAATCCAGAGGCTCTGGTAGAAGACAACGCGAAGTACGCACGCATCGCACAGAACACGCTTCGCGACATTGCGCAGAATCGCGGTACACACGTCCTGGCTGGTGCGACGACGTATTTGCCGGCGGAATTCGGCTATGTTGCCGATCCCGTGCGCGCCGCGAAAATACCGGTGGGCGTATGGGAGCAACGCTACAACAGCGCTGTTCTTGTAAATGCGAAGGGGGACTATGTCGACCGATACGACAAGATGCACCTGGTTCCCTTCGGTGAATACATCCCGCTGCCGAATCTACTCCCGTTTCTGGCACGGTTCGTCCCATTTGACGAATCGCTGATTGCGGGTGAGCGCCGAACCATTTTCAGGGTTCCATCCGATCAGGGGACCGCGCAGTTCGGTGTCCTGATTTGCTACGAGGACGCCGATTCCGATATGGCCCGGCGTCTGCGCCTGGCGGGCGCGGACTTCATCGTGAATATATCCAACGATGCCTGGTTTGGCGAAAGTGAACTCGGACAGCATTTCGTCGCGGCAAGATTCCGCGCCATTGAAAATCGGGTTGCCCTCCTTCGCAATGGCAACAACGGGATTACGGGGATCATCGATCCGCTGGGCGACGTTCAAAGTGAGCTGGGCGAAATGATCGATGGAAAATTCGTGATGCGCGACGTGATGGGACACCTGGAAGGGCAGATGTTCATCACCGATTCGAAGTCGATATACAGCCGAATCGGCGACTTGCCTGTTGTTTTGGTTTCGTTGCTGGTTGTCGGAGTGTCGGCATTCAAGCGAAAAGAAGTTCGGATCTGATCAATTCTCAATTCCCATCCGATCGGATGAAAATTGAGACATGAGCGGAGCGAATGCGAGCCCGATAGGGCGAAGCCATCAAGAAATTTACACTGATCAGAACCCGTTTGAATCTATCGGATTCGGGGCAAACCTTCAAAGGACAGGCTATAATGTGGTCCGATTTATGAAGAAGGCCGCTTTCTACGACCTCGACGGCACTTTGCTGCACTGCGACCTCGTAAGGGAACACGCTTACTACGCACGAAACGATCGATCCCTGGTGCGGAGCGCGTGGCAATTATCGAGAGCAGTGTTGAGAGTCCCCTGGCTCGCCGCTCTGGCACCTTATTCCCGGCGCCGTTTCAACATCTCGCTTTTCCGGGCGTACAAAGGCATGCATCGGGACAGGCTGGTTGGCCTGGCCGACGATCTGTTTGAAGTCACCTTGAAGCCATCGATCTTTCTTCAGGCAAAATCGTTGATCGACTGCACGCGGGATCTGGGATACCGCAATGTTCTGGTTACCGGAACTCTCGATTTCACGGTTCGTCCCATCGCGCTCCACTTCGGAATCGACGACGTGATCTGCAACCGGCTGGAGTTCAAGAATCATATCGCCACAGGAAATTCACTTCCGCCATTGCTCGCCGAAGATGAAAAGGCTCGAAGCATTCGCGAATATGCGGAGAAGGAAGGCATAGACCTGACGCAATCGTGCGCGTTTTCGGATAGTGCGGCGGATGTGCCCATGCTGACGGCCGTCGGCCATCCCGTCGCAACCAACCCGACTGCGAAGCTGCGTCGCAAGGCGATTCAGAAAAACTGGCCCATCATCGAATTGCGCGAGAACTCCTCTGCATTGCCGCCATTCCTGAAGACTTCCGCCAAGACCCTCTGATGAAATACTTCACGCCATGGCGATGGAACCCCATCCGGGGGGAATATGAAAATGCCCCACCTGCGCCGCTGCAGGGAACGGGAGAAATTTCGGCGATTGAAGCATTCAGCAACAAGACCATGCTGCTTCTGGGTGGCACCGGTTTCGTTGGAAAAGTTCTGCTGGCGATGGTTCTGGATCGATTCCCGGAATTGAAACATCTGGTCGTTCAGGTTCGCCGAAAAAAGAATGTCGGCGGCGAGCAACGTTTCTATGGCGAAGTGTTGAACTCCCCGCCGCTTCGACCCATCGTCGAACGTCTTGGCGGCGAGAGCGCGGTTCGCCGGAAGGTATCGGTTGTTGAAGGCGATCTCGACGAACCCCTTTGCGGGATCTCCACCGAACAGATCGCCGCGTTGAAAGGCAGCGTCGACATCGTCGTCAATCTTGCGGGGTTGGTTGAATTCGATCCGCCGTTAAATGAATCCATCGAGCCCAACGTGTACGGCACCCGGCATGTCATCGACCTGGTCAAGGCGCTCGACGCCAAGCTGGTGCACATCTCCACGTGTTACGTCGCGGGGAAAAAAGACGGGCACATTTCCGAAGACACTCCGATCGACGGCTATTTCCCCCTCCGCGATCAGCTTCCGGACAAACACTTTTCCGTTACTGAAGAATTGAAGTGGTGCAACCAGTTTATTGAAGAAACGCGGGCAAGTCGGGCTACAAATCCGCGTCCCGTTCGCGAACGACTGCGCGACGGCGGTATGGCGCGCGCGGAATCCTGGGGCTGGACCAACATCTATACGTACACGAAGAGCATGGGTGAACAGGTCATCGCGCAAACCGCGGGGCTGACGTATGCCATTGTTCGTCCCGCGATCGTGGAATCTTCCATGCAGTTCCCGTTTCCGGGATGGAACGAAGGATTTACGACATCCGCGCCGCTGGTTCTAATGGGCGGGTCGGGAGTCAAAGGGTGGCCCGTTCGAAGGGATGGGCCGCTGGAAATTATTCCGGTGGATCTGGTGGCAGCCGGAATATTGATCGTCACGGCCGCAGTGCTTTGCGGAAAACACAAACCGGTGTACCACCTCGCGTCAGCGGACCAGAATCCCATCATGCTGCCGCGACTGGTCGCCTTCCTGGGAATGAATTCCCGCTACAAGCACAAGCACATCAAGAGCGGGAACCGGCTGGCTAACGTTTGGAAGGCTTATGTAGAGACTCAGGTGATTACCGTCGAATCCCTGCAGCTGCGCCGCGCGCGGCTTCATCGAGGACTCGACGTGATTCACGCCACGCTGACGCTTGGAAAGACAGTGCTTGGTGGAAGCAAAATGGATCCGTATCTCAAGAGCCTTCGCGATACGCGCCGGCAGATCCGCGCACAGGAAATCACCCTGGATAAATTCCTGCCGTTCATGTTCCACAACAGTTTCATTTTTGAAACCCATAATATCCGCGCCGCTTCCCGCATGCTCACAAACGAAGACCTCAAGCGCCTGAGCTGGGATCCCGAGACAATTGACTGGGCGGACTACTGGGTGAATATCCATACCAAGGGAATTGAGAAGTGGATACGACCCATGTTCGCCTCTCAGCGTAAAGCCGCAGGCCAATAGGGGAACAAGGTGTCATCAAGAGATGGCACCTTGTCCCCCGATTTCCACTGCAATGTAAGGCGGAACCAGCGCCACCCGCGACCATCGAGCGAAAAGCCAGGCGCACATCGCAATCGCAATCAGAAGCCCCGGCAGACCAATCCATAACGGCAGCTGCTCGCCCGAGTTGTCGGCGAAGAATCCTCCAAAGGCGATGAGATTGTTCACGCAGTGAAGCGCAAGTGGCGCGATCAGGCTCCCGGAATACGCATACAGGCTGGCCGCAACCAGACCGAAAACGAAAGCGCCAAGAAAATCGAAATGCATGATGCCGAACATCAGAGATGATAGGAGGATTGCCGTTCGAGGAGAGTACTTCACACTGAGGCGCGTGAAGAGTAGTCCTCGAAATGTGAATTCCTCAATCGCCGGCCCCACGACGACGATCATGATGAAGAACGGCACGATTTGAAACGCACCGACGGGCTTGTTTTTCAGAACCTCACCGACCATGCCATCGAAAAAGTGGGGAGCAAACAAGCCAATCAGCCACGCGCCGCCAAGGCTGGAGAGAAAGACCGGAATTGCCGTGAGTGCGTACTTGAAAACCTGTCCCACTGGAAGAATCGGACCGACAAACCGCCGAATCGAAATCTTCTGCACTCGACAGGCGAGATAAAGCCCAAAGGCAACTCCTCCATATACGATGAAGGAAAGTGTGGCCATCGTCCAGAATCCTGCTACCTGAGGCCTCAGTACGTACATCGAGACGGCCGCGATGATGGCCACAATGAAACACACAGCCCATATCGCAATGACCCACCGGCATCGAACCAGTTTCAGATCCGGATCCATATCTATAATTCCTCCATATCGACCAGACGGTGCCGGATGGCGTAGGCGACCAGTTGTGTCCGATTCTGCAGTTCGAGCTTCCCAAGCACGTGAGCAACGTGGGATTTCACGGTTTCTTCGGAAATAAACAATCGCTCCCCGATCTCACGATTGGTCCGACCGAGCGCGGCTTCGCGGAGAACTTCGATTTCACGGGTGGACAGCTTGCTGGAAGCGGAATTCACCAGGGCACTTCCCGCGGCAGAAGGATCAATGAACGGCCGGCCCTGCGAGACGGAACGAACGGCCTTGAGCAGGAGTTCCGGATCGGCATCCTTACGCACGTAACCGGATGCGCCAGCCCGCAACACTGCCGTCATCCGCGCTTCATCGGTGGAAGCGGTTAAGGCGATCACCTGCACATTTGGAAATGCCTGAACGACGCGGCGTGTTGTTTCCACACCGTCGATTCCTCCCGGCATCAACAGATCGATGATGGCCACATCCGGAACCCACTGCGAAAGGCGAGTCAGCAATTCCTCACCGCTGGCCGCGAGACCCACAACGCGAATATCTGGAAAAGATTCGAGGAATGAACGGAGCGCATGAGTCACCACTTTGTGATCGTCCGTCAGCGCGACTTTTATCGTCCCGGCTTTTGCCACAATAACCTCACTAGAACCCACGAATGGTACGCGACCAGCAACCAGCCAAACAAAACCAGAGGCAGCAGGTTGACCTGCCATTCATGCCATGGCAACACAAGAAGGAGAGTGGCCAATCCGGTGAGAAAGAATGGCACCAGCCAACGGACTGCATAACGGCGTTGTCTTTCGAACAGGGGATCGATCAAAGGCAGTCGCAACGTCACCGTGGAACCTTCCCCAGCCTTGCTATTCAGCTGAAGAATGGCATTCGACTCTTTTGCCCGCGCCCTCATGTTTGCCAGCCCCATGCCGGTTTGAGGTGCGTCCATGTCGAAGCCCTGGCCGTCGTCATGGATTCTCAATACAAACTCCCGGCCAGTCGGATCCAGAGACAGAGAGACATCAACATGTTTGGCGCGCGCGTGCTTT
>Ga0184628_10000971_pt1 | contig 14650 bp, 19 predicted proteins | sample PLM4_5_b1_FD_133149 | JGI IMG/M metagenome (GOLD analysis project Ga0184628, IMG submission 133149) | Groundwater sediment microbial communities from an aquifer in East River, Colorado, USA - PLM4_5_b1 | ecosystem: Environmental > Terrestrial > Soil > Riparian zone | place: USA: East River... | reverse complement strand
CCAGGATGTCGGTGGCATTCACCGTCACCGTGATCGCGTCAGCCACGGGCGATCGCCTCAGCCGCGAGTTCCATTTCAATTTCTTGCGCGGTCGTTCGCATGGGCGTGTGCCAGCCTTTCGGATCCGCCTGGTTTGCAAAGTACGCCGCCGCGTAGCGCCGGTACTCGATCACTTGCTGGAGGAATCCGACTGGAAGCCGTTGGACTTCCTCCCACGCCTCGGTCGGCCGACAGTGAAATTCCTCGCAGAGAATCCCGATGAAGCTCTCGAATGGCTGCGGCTCGTCCCCGTCTAGATGACGGTGGAAGAGCCGGAGTCGTTTTTTGTGGCGGTCTCCGCGTCTGCCTCAGTCGCGTGGAACAGCCCGGGCTTCGTCCGCTTCAGGACTTCAGTCGCGAACCAGTCGATCGCCTCATCGTCCAGGTCGTCGATCGGGTCGTACGCGTCAACAGCTGGTTCGGCCGGCTTGCCCTTCGCCGCAGGAACCGCGGGCTGCGCCGCGACGGGCTTGAGCAACGGGTAACTCCACTCGACGACGCCCGATCGCACCAACGAGAACCTGTCGTACCCGAGCAGGGGATCCCGAATGGCCGTCAGCACCTCGGGATCGCTCGCGCCTTTCTCGAGCGCGCGTCGGAGCAAGCCCGGCCACTGGCGCGGATGCCCGCTCGCGAACTGACTCCGCGAAGACTCGGCCGCCTGATCCAATTCACGGGCCGTGAGTCGTCTGACCTTGCACCACGCCGCGCTATCCCACGGGAGCGGGATCGGATCCGAGACCGTGAGCGAGGCGAACGGGGAGGCCATCGATCTACGACCAGACTGCTGCGCCGGTCGGCTGGAGGGTGGCTTCAAACGCCGTCAACTTGCCGACGCTCGCGCTCACGCGATACTTCGAGATCCACACGTCGACCGTGAACGTCTTGGCGTCCCCGAAGACAATCACCAACTCCCGCGCCGTCGCACTCGGCAAGGCGTCGGCATCACCTGGCCGGAGCACGACGTGCGGCCCGGTGACGAGCGTGGTGTCGAAATGCCCCTTGACGTTGATCGGCGCGGCCTTCCGCATCCCAGTCGGGGTGTGCTCCCGCCACGCGTCGCCGAACGCTTCGGACGATTCCAGTTCGAGTTCGATCTCGGCGCCGCCGAGCTCCATCACGAAATTCGTGATCGTCTGCACCGCCGCCGCGGCATCGGTGAGCGTCACGCTGACGGATGCGGACCCGTATTTGCCTGCCATGCTGTCTCTCCTCTATGCGTTGCGGGAAAAGCCCGCGAGGGCGGTAATGCTGCCGGTCCCGGCGACGTTGCGATCGACGCGCAGATAGCGATCGACGGTGCCGGTGACGTCGATCCGCTGCGCGTTCGGCGCCGTCGTGACGTTCGTAAACGAAATGAGATCAGCCCAGGCGGCATCGTCGGGTGAGTGCTGAATCTTGAAGACACACCCGGTCAACCCCGCCAGTTGCGAGACAGACAGCACACCGGTTCCGCCGTTCGCTGAGCTCGCGCCGTTGTCCACGGAGGCGTTCGCGCCGTCAACCGTTTCCACGGTGTGCGCCTGGAGGATCACACCCTCAGCCAGCACACCCGAGACGACGTATTTAACGTTCGCCTTCGTGAGTTTGCCGAGAGAGGCAATCACCGCAAAGCTGGACGTGAACGCGCCCTGCACGGCCATGAAGCCCGCGCCGAGGATGTTCCCCGCCACGGCCCAGGACACCAGCCGCTCGGTTGCGGGCAGCCCGGCCATCGCGGTATGAATCGATCCGGCCGTCGTCTCGAAGAACGCGCCACTCTGTTCGATCGTCGCCTTCCGCATCCCGGTCGGCGTGTGCTCGCGCCAGCTGTCGCCCAGCCCCTCACTCGGTTCGAGCTCGACTTCGATCTCGTGGCTGAACCCCTGCACCTTTGCGGACAAAAGCGAGAAACCATCCACGATCAAAACTGCGAAATTAGCCGATGAAGCCTTCGCCATTACTGATAGCTCCAACCTGCTGGTATAATGGGTTCATGCCCGTATGCGCGTGTGGCTGCGGCGTCCGATTCGTTCGGCGCCCGGGCAAGGGAGTGCCTCACCGCTTCATTCCGGGGCATCAACTGCTGACGGTCGCGGCCAAGGAACGGCAACGTGCGGCCCGGCCGAGAACCCTGCCGCCCGCCGACTACCCGACGCACGGCTTGTGTCTCTGTGGCTGCGGACTGAAGACGGCCATCGCCGATAGGAACATCCCCGGTGCGAATCGGTTCGTGGGCTACCCGCGCCTGTTCATTCACGGCCACAACATCAAGCTGACTCCGCCGCCCAAACCACAGCGACGCGTGACGCGGCGCGTGAATCAACGGGGCTACGTCTGGGTGCTCTGCCTCGGACATCCCCACGCCGTGAAGGGTTTCGTCGCTGAACATCGCGTGGTGATGGAGCGCGCGCTTGGTCGCTTGCTGCTGCGATCTGAATCCGTCCACCACATCAACGGCGACAAGCAGGACAACCGCCGCGAGAATCTGGAACTCATGACGGCGTCCGAGCATTCGAAACACCATCACGCCCGCGGCGACAATGCCGCCGCCTATTCCGCTGAGGCCAACGCGAAACGTCGACGCGCGATGACCGGCAAGAAAATGCCGAATCGCAAGCGCCCGTCTCGGTAGCGAAAAGTTGGCGGAGGACGCCTTAGCCATTGTTCACCGGCGCCTTGAACACTTCGTCGGCCCACACGTACCCGCATGACTCACAGCACGGTCGTCTGATCCCAAACCCACACGACGCCACCCGCCGCTCCGGTCCCGCCCCACACCGCGGACAGCTCAGATCGATCGCTGATCGTGCCGGCTTTCCGGAGGGATCGAGAATTGCGGGCTTCGGATCGTCAGGCACTACGCGGCCACCACTTCCTCGACGATCAATTCGATCGACGACACGAGTTCTTTCACAGGGACGCCTCCTAATATTTCTTGGGGGAACGGAATCGTTTCGATCTCCGGCAGCGGGATCCCGCTGCAGACCGTGTAGCCCTCGACGACGAGCGGCGTCGTGAACAACAGCTCGATCGCGCGCGCCATGACGATCTGCGCGTCGCGCATCGTGCCGTAGTCGGACTGAAAGACGTGGAGACGCAGATTGAGTCCAGGCATCGAGCCGTGTCCGGGCCGCGTGCCGAGCCCGCCGTAGTTCGTGCCGTGCAGGAGCTCCACCCAGAGGAACGGATACAGCGGATTCGCCGGCACGTCGGACTGCACGCCGCCGGCCACCAACGCCTCGAGAACCGCATCGGTGACGAACAGCGCATACACGGCATCGCCGACGGCGGTCAGCGGGAGGAGGTACGCCATCAGATGACCTCCCCGCACTCGAGAAACGTGAACGATCGGCCGTCGCCGTCTGGAAGAATTCCACCGATCTCCAACGTATGGACCGACGCGCCAGCGGGCCATTGCGGGGTCCAGAGCGCGCGCATCTGGGTCGTGATGCCGCCGCTGTCGACGCTGTGAATCCGGAAGCGGTAATCGAGTTGGCCTTGGAGCGCCTGCACCTGGAGCGATTCCCAGGCTTTCACCGGGATCAGTTCCGCGTGCATCGTGCGGAAGGTGGTCCAGCCAATCTTGCGGCCGCCCTGCGCATCGCTGACGTACGTGACGGTGATCGGCCCGGTCGCCGGCGTCGCCAAGGAGCCCAACACCGGATAGGTAAAGCTCGACGCGCCCGTGACCGTGATTTTGACTTTGCCGTTGTAGCCACTCGGCACCGCCAGGGCCATCTGCACGAAATCGTTCGTCGTGTAGCCGTGCGGGGTCGCCGTCAGCGCGGTGGCGGTCGTGGTCACGCGCGTGAGACTGGTCACGACCAGCGCGTCGGGGACATTCTCCTGGAGGAGAAGAATCTCTCTGAGCGGGCCTTGTTTGACCATTAGGCGGCCCGCCTTTGCAGGTACAATGAGCGGAGCCGGTGGACGTGTTCAGCGCTCACCGGCCCCTCACCACACGGCACGCGCATAGGAGGCGCGGCTGCATGGCTCCTCGTAAAGTACCCCAACGCTGCGAACACTGTGACGTCGTCTTTCTGCCGCGTAACTCCACCGGGAAACGCCTTCAACGTTTCTGCTCGCGCGCATGTGCGGGACACCGAACCGGCTCGTCTCTGTGGAAGGCCGGGCAGGCGCAGACCCGCACGCACGGACTGTCGCGCACGCCGCAATACGGCCTCTGGAGAACCATGCGCGCGAGGTGTCTCAATCCCAGGAATGTCTCCTATCACCTCTACGGCGCGCGCGGCATCACGGTCTGTGAGCGCTGGCTGAATGACTACTCCGCATTTCTGGCTGATGTCGGTCCGCGCCCTTCCCCGCAACACACGTTGGACCGCTACCCGAACAATGACGGCCACTACGAACCGGGCAACGTGCGCTGGGCCACACCCACGCAGCAGCATCGGAATAAGCGGACCAACCGATTGATCACTTTTCGCGGCGACACGCGATGTCTCGAAGATTGGGCGGAGCACTACGGCCTGACGCGCGACTGTCTCAGGAGTCGCCTCAGGATGGGCTGGTCGATTGAAGCGGCACTCTTGACGCCAGTGGGTGGACATCGCTAAGCCACCACCACAGGCCTGAAGGGCGCAATCGTCTCGTTGTAGATGGCCAGGGCGGTCTCGTCTTTATTCACGTAGTAATCGACCAGCAGCCCGACCGCCTGGACCAGCGCCGCGGGAATCAACGCGACCTCCGTCCAGCCTGAGGTAATCCGCAGCACATACGGCTGAAAACTTCTCAGGTCAGACGGAAACGCCCCGCCCACGGCCAGTCCGATCCGGCCGCTCACGAGATCAAGGACGTAGTTCGAGGGGTCGAGCACCTGCGCCGCGCCCGCCGTGTCCGTCGAGGTGATCGACGTCACCGCCTGCAACGGCCGCGACTGCGACGGCAACGTGAGAATCGAGCCACTGATCACATCGACATACACATCGCGGGTCTGGGTGAGGAGCGCGAGCCCGGTATCCTGCTCGACCTTGTCGCGCGCCGTCGTGATCCAGCCAGGGAGCAGGGTGTCCAGGTCCGTCCCGCTGAGCCGCGCGTAGAGTTTCGCCTGCGCGAGCGTCAGGGGTTCGACCGCCGTGGTCCGCGTCAGCGTCCCGCCGGTGCCAGCGATGGTCACCGCGACGGGTACCGAGACATGGGTCGCATCGATCACCGTCGCGACCCGCGAGCCGTCCACGGCCGGCGTCGAGCCGACATGGCCCGCGACCAGAACCGTGTCGCCGGAGACCAGGTGGTGCGGCGTGAGCGTGTCGAGCACGGTGGCTGCCGCGATCGACGACGCGACAATGGCAATCGCCGGGTTCACGAGCACCGCGACGGCATGGGGGAACACCGGACGAGACGACGAGCGCGGCCAGGTGATGCTCATCGCTTCTTCGTTCCGCGATAGGTGGCGGTCGAGAACGAACGACCGTCGGTCCCATCCCCGAGGGGACGACTGTCGCCGTCCGCCTGTGGAATAGGTCCGGAGATCGCCGCATCCCGCATCGGCAACTGGACCACGGTGATCGGCTCGCCGGCGCCGCCGCACGCACAATGCGCCGCGCCGCAAACGAGACAATCCCCGGGGTCGGTCCGAAACCTCACGTCGTCCTCACGAGCATCGTCAACACCTGCGCCTGGTTCACTCGCAAATACACATCGGCGTCCCATACGGACGACGACCGGCCGTCAAAGATCAGGCCGCGTTTGAAATACACCGCGTGCTGGCCGCCTGGCTGGAGGTCGACGCCGAGCATCCCGCCGCCTTCCTCGAGGTCGTCCAGGTCGAACGTCTTCTTGACGACGAGCACGACGCCGCGCGTCTTCGCCGCTCGCTTGAGCTGGCCCCACGTCGCGCCGTCCTGTAACACGCGCGGCTGGACGGCCGCGATCGTGACCAGGGCCTCCGAGTACGTCAGCCCGACGCACATCGCGAAGGCGGCGATCGTGCAGTCCCCGAGATGCGTTTCGCGCTGGGCGACGAACCGGACGATCGGTTGGTCGTCCATGCGACCCGCCTGGCTATCGCTTCTTCTTGCCGGGCTTCTTCGCCTTCTTCGCCCGAGCCTTCTTCGCTGGGCCGGCTGCCGGCTCGTCAGTGGACGCCGCCTTACGGGCTGCGTCCTCCGCGTCCATGTCGGCCTGTGTCGGCACGGGTGGATCCACCGGCGCCTTGGCGGCGGCCGGCGACTGGGGCTCGCCCCGTCCGGATCGCTGATTGGACCAGCCCGGTTCCATGTTCTGCGTGACGATGACCTTCGCCATGATTACGCAGCCTCCAGGACATAGGTGGCCATCACGTCGACGTGGGTCGCGGTGGCGAGCACGCCGCCGGTCTTGCCGACCGTGATCGCCGTGTTCTCGTCGCACGGCGTGAAGGACAGGCCCGTGCCGAGCACGTTGGCGTTGGTCGCGCCCGCGCGTAGGACGGCGCCCTGCGTCAACGCCGCGGCGACCGCCACGAGCAGCGCCACCGATCCGGCGGCCTGCGTCCCAAGGACACGCACATCGGTGGCCCCGGTGACGGCGCCGCCGATCGCGATGAGGATCAGGTCGACGAGCCGATAGGCGTAGCCAGGGACCGCCGGCAGGAGCGTCGCGCCCGCCTCGACCTGCGCCGCCGTGAAGCGTGTCCGCACGTTCTGCACGTCGGCCGGGTCGTCGGTCCGGACCATCTGATTCGTTGTCGGGTCGTATCGAGACATGAGGCGGCTCCTACTTGTAAGTGATGGTCCAGATCAGTTCGTTCGCCGCCACCTCGGCGACGTCGCTGTCCGCCACGCCGATGACGAGCGCACACGTCAACGAGACGGAGAAAAACGCGCCGGACGGAAACGTGGCCGTGACGGAGCCCGCGCCGGGCACCGCCAACCGCAGCCAGGGGGTCGAGGTCCCCGGCGCCGCGGACGAGGCCGGCAGGTTGTAGCACTTCAGGTACCGGACGGCGGCGTTGACGTTGGTCGCGGTGATCGAATAGACCGCGCCCGGGATGCCCTTGATCTGCGTCTCGTCTTCGGTCGTGCCGACGCTGATCCGGCTGTGGACGGTCGCCGCGTTGGCGATCGCGCCGTCGGTGGCGTTTTGGGCGCTCGTGGTCGAAGCGGCCGCGACCAGCACCACGAGCGCTAACGCAGCGAGAGACAGATGAGTGAGTCGTTTCATCGTCATGACTCCTTCTTCAGCGGGCCGAAGCGCCGCTTGTATTCGTCGAGCTCTCGCAGCTTGCCGTTCGTTGCGTCGCGATACTCGCGGACGGACAACGCGGCGTGTTCGCGGGCGCCCATCACGATCAGGTTCTCAAGACGGTTGTCGTCCTTCACGCCGTTGATGTGATGGACCGTCTCGTTCTGGTCGAGCACACGCCCGAGGTCCTGCTCGACTAACCACCGATGCTCGTACACCCACCCGCCGCCGACCGCCTTCGGATGATCCGGCTCGTAAATGAGCACATAGCCAAATCGGTCGAGCCTCGCGCAGCGCCCGTTGTGTCTGCGCTCCAGCGGGCGCTGAATTCTCGAATCACCCTCGCATCGTCGCGAACAGAACCGCGCGGCGCGGATACTGGCCTGTGACGGAGAGACGCGATACGGCTTCCCGCACCGCTCACACGTCCGATGTTCCGCCGCGCGCCCATTCCACGCGTGCACGCATTGCTTCGAACAGAAGCGGGCCGGCTTCGTGGCCGACGGCACCGTGTAGATTGGCTTGCCGCATTGCTCGCACGGTTTCTCCGTTCCCGTCCGCGGTCTGACGCCGACCCTTCGTAAGCACGCCTCGTTACAGAAAAACCGCCGGCTCGTATTCCGCTTGATGTCCGACAGTCGCCGCTCCAGCGAGGCGCCGCACGCTGCGCAGTGGACGAGTCGACGCCGAACCTTTGGTGCTCCACGCTTCTTAACCTTCGGTGCCATGTGGGGTGTATCCTCATCAGTAAGAATACACCCACACGGTATACCGATAAGATTGTTTTCCTAGTTCAATCCCGTAGCAGTTCCGAACGCTAAAGGTCGGTAAACGGCTAACGCTAACCGCTCCTCGGCCCTGATTGCCACCAAATTTTTAATAAAGAAATCTGAGTGGCTGTTGCTCACGTCGACCCGCAGGCCGCCGTGGTCGAAGATCTGCGCGCAGGACTTGAACGCGCCCGTCAGGCTCGTGTTGGCCACGATCGACGGCGTGACCGCGACCGGGAGACCCCAGAGCGTCGGCGGCTGCGCGCCCGCGAACGGCCCCATGCCGTAGTACTGGCCGTTGGCGTCCTTGGCGAGCTGGATCGTCTGCCAGTTGGCCGGGTTGACCACGTGGCCGTCGGGCATCACGAGGGACGCGTTGAAGACCTTCATCATCGCTTTGAAGATCGCGTCGGCGTTGGTATCCGCCCCGCGCGCCTGCGCCGCGGTGATGACGCGGTCGAGGATGCCGCTGATATTGGGCGGCGTGCCGTCGCCGTTGAGGAGCTGATCCTCTTCCGTGAGCTGCACGCCGAGCTTGAGGCGCGCGTCGATATAGCTGCGGATCTGACTGACGTCCTCGAGCATCTGCTCGGTCACCGGCAGCCAGTGCGCGATCACCTGCACGAGCTCGTTCTTGAGGTCGAACACCAGCGTGGACTGCGGCTTGTCGCCGGTCGCTTCCACGACGGTGGCCGCGGCGTTGGTGAAGGTCGTTTCCTGCATGTAGCTGACGTTGTTGCTGTCGGTCGTGCCGGGCGCGAGGAGGTCCCGCACGGTCAGCCGCTTGAACAGGATCGGCAGAATGCCCGGGCGGGTGTCCGAGACGACCAGGTCGCCGCCGGAGGCCGCGTCGGTCGTCAGGGTGGCGGCGCGCACGTCGAACAGTTCCGCGATCGGCGTGTTCCAGGTCTTGTGCCCGCGCTGCTGCTTCTTGAGGAAGAACTGCCCGAGGTCGGACTCCACGAACTGCTGGCCCATCGACTTCGTGACGGTGCGCGTCTGCCCGGGGGTCGCCGGCTTGATCATCCCGGCCGTGATTTTCTCGATCTCGGCGGCCATATTGGCGTCGCCCTTGGCGGTCGCGAGGCGGACTTCGATCGCGGCCTTCTCGTCGAGGAGCGCCTGCACGGCCTGGCGTTCCTCGGCGGTCCGTTCCCGCGGCGTGGGCTCGCCCTTGTCGTTCTTAGCGTTTTGCGCGTCGAGCGCGGTCTTGGCGAACAGCGCGGACGCCTCGGCCTTCTTGGCGTCGAGGTCGCGCTGCAGTTGTGCGATGTTCATGGGTCGGTCTCTCTCTGAATCTGCGAGTTAGAGGTTCATCTCGAACACCTGGCGTTCGAGGTCGGCATCCGCCCGGCGATCCTGGTCCGTGGCCCTCGCGGGCTCCTGGGACGTGTCGACGGGCGAGGTGAAGTCGAGGGCGGCGCGCTGATCGGCGGCGTCGGGCGAGGCGGACAGCACGCGCTGCAGCGTGTCGTCGAGCGTGGCGATCGAATCGATCATCCCGAGCTTCAAGGCGTCGGGGGATTCGTAGACATGGGCTTTCCACTCAGTGCGGACGCGGTCGGCGGTCATCCCTTTGCCGCGGCCGGTGACGACGGCGTCGACGAACGCGCCGTACATCGAGTCGACCGTCGCCTGCCGGCGGGCTTTCGCGCTGACGCTCAGCGCTTCGGTCTCGTTGCCGTCGAGCTTCCCTTCCCCGGCGGAGACGAACGTGCGTTTGATGCCGAGCTGCGCGAGCGCCTCGGAGAGGTCGTCGTGCATCCAATAGCAGCCGATCGATCCGGTGCACGCGGAGGGCGCCGCGATGATCTCGGTGCACGCGGACGCCAGGTGGTAGGCGGCCGAGGCCATCGTGTACTGGCCGACGGCGAGGATCGGTTTCTTGGCGCGCGCCTTCCGCAGTTCCGCGGAGAACTCGGCGGCGCCGGCGACGCTCCCGCCTGGCGAGTCGATATCGAGCACGATCGTCTTGACGTCGGCGTTGGCCATCACCTGGCGGAGTTGGCCGGTCAGCTTTTCGAAGGTCGTGCCCCCCGAGTACTCGCTGAAGAGATTCATGCGCGGCGCGATGACGCCGTAGACCGGAATGATGGCCACGCTGCCGGCGCGCGGCTGCGGGAGGTTCTTGCGGTTGACCAGGGCGGCCGCGATCTCCGCGCTCGAGTCCAGGCCCGCAATGTGGCGCGCGAGAATGCCCGCGACGACCGGCATCATCTCCGGCAGGACCGCCCAGGGATGCGACAGCGCGAAACTGAGGACGTGGGCGTAGCGCTCGGGTTTCATGCGGCGGTCTCCTCGAGCGTGATGAGCCTGGTGAGTGTGGTGCCATTGGCGGTGACGGCCAGGTGGGCCGCCTTCTCAGCGCCCACGATCGGCGTGAGGTCCTGCGCGAGCTCGCGGTTCCAGCGGTCGAAGTCGCGGAAGAAGGCGGCGGCGCGCTCGGCGATCGGGAGTTTGCCCAGGCGGGCCTGTTGGCGCAGACGCGCGGCGTGCAGCACGGGCGCGATCGCGGTGGCGTCTGGCTCGTCGGCGTCGCTCTCATCATCAGGTGGCTGGAACGTGGGAGGCGTCGCGCGCTCCGGGTGTACCGTCGCGTCGGACGGCCCGCCCTGTTGGGGAGCGACGGTATCGAGCTCGTCGTCGTCGATGCGCGGGAGGTTCTCGAGCGACCGAGCTTCGTTGACCGTCCGCCACGGACGGCCGACGGCCATCTGCAGCGAGGCCGCGCGCTCTTCCGGCGTGCCGGCCAATTTCGCGTCGATGTTGAATTCCACGTACACGTCGGTCTGGTCCTCGCACTCGACGAGCAGCTGCCCTTCGATCTCCTGTTGCAGCATCTCGAGCCAGGGGCCGAGGCAGTCCTGATAGAGATGCTTGTGCTGCTCTTTGATGTTCGAGAAGGTGGCGTGCTCGAGGATCCCGACCATCGGCTGGGGAATGTGATACGCGGCCGCCACGACTTCGCGCCGCAGCTTCCCGCCGACGGTGTACTCGGAGTCCTTCGCGCTGAACGAGCTGGCCTTGAAGGTCCAGCCCGGCTCGAGGAGGGCGACCTGGCCGGCGGCCGAGCCGGTGGCCCGTGTCTGCCACTGCTCGCGCCAGTCGTTCTTCTGCTCTTTCGTCCACTTGCCCGACGGGTCGCCGACAGCCCGTTCGATCACGCCCTCCTGGCGCGACGCGTTGCGCCAGTACGATTCGCGATTCGAGCTCGCGGCCGCTTCTTCGGCCAGAATGTTTCGCAAGGTTTCCAGCGGCGACAGGCCCATGAGCGGGTTCGTCGGGTTGTAGCCGTCGAAGTACACGATCTCGGAGAGCGCGAAGTCCTTCACGCGCCCGTTTGAGGTCCAGGCGAAATGCGATTTCAGCAGGCCGCCCTCCGCCGTGAGTTGATCCGCGGGGATGCGCACGAGGCCGATCGCCGCCCGGCCGTCGTCGCGGCGGTAGCGCACCTTCACCCAGTTGGCGTTGAAGTACACGCCCATGTCGCCCATCAGGTTTTCGAAGAGCCGGTAGCGTCGCGTCGACGGGTTCGGCTTCCCGATCCAGCGGGCGAGATCGTGATCGACCAGCCGCACGCGGTCGGTGTCGGAGACCCGGCGAAAGACTTGCGGGGTGAGCTGCGCGATGTTCCGCGCGAGAAAGTCGACACAGATGCGGACGTTCGGTTGCGTCCGGTAAATCTCGGCGTACTCCTGGTTGAGGCCGTAGAGATTCAGGGAGGTGCCGTTCGAGGATGAGCCCCAGCTCGACGGCTGGGGAGTCGTGAGCGCCTGCAGGCCGTCGAACGTGTGGACGATCACAGGAGGACCTGGAGGTACGCGATCGCCGATCGGTGCAGAATTACATCGCCCACCACCTTCGCGGGCGGTTGGCCCGCCTTGAGCGCTGACACGTCCCGGAGCGTCACCCAGCCCCCGCGATAGGACCAGAGGATCCCTTCGAAGGCCTCCGTCGAGTCGTGCGTGAAATTCACAATGACCCGTCGGAGCTGACAGGGCGGCCGCCAGAACAAAAGCCAGCGCAGGAAGGAACCACACAAGCTCTCCGAGTGTGGGTGGCTCAGGCCGATCTACGGGATTTTCAATGTTTTATTCGGGCCGAGGTCGCGCCGAATGATCTCGGGCACGCTGACGTCTTCGCGCTGCGCACGCCGGCAGTACGTGTCGAATTGTTTCGACGGCAGCGAGATACTGACGGATACCGACGGGTCGTCGTCGTCGAGCGGCGGCCGGCCGGGATGCGTGCGCTTCATGCGACCAACAGATCCGGGTCCTGCGCGGGCGCGACGTCGTCCATCCCCGCGAGCTTGCGCGCCATGATCGCCGCGACGATCCCGTCGATCCGGCCGCGGCTCTTCTTCTTGACCGGTTTGATGTTGTCGGGCCCGTCCCGGTAGACGACGACGTTGCTCGCCATCCACGCGAGCAACGGATTCCCACCGGCGTCGACGAGCCCGTCGAGGACCTCCGCCTCGAAGTCCTTCGACGGCAGACTCATGTGCTTGATGGTTTGCGGGACCTCGAGGATCTCGAAGCCGTCGTCGATCAAGTCCTGCTCGAGCGTGCCGGCGTTCCAGGGGTCGAAGCCGACTTGCTTGATGTCGAATCCGAAGAGGTCCTTCGCCTCGTTGACGGCCGCGCGGAGGACGTCCTGGTCGAGGCGGTTGCCCGGATTCGTCGAGAGGACCGGCCAGGGCGAGCCCGGGATCAGGAGCTCGGTCCATGGCAGATACGGAGCGCGGTCGCGACGCGCGCGCGCGACGAGCGTATCGGCCGGCGTGAAGCACCGGACCACGTAGCGCCACGATGTTCGCGTGGCCGTTGGGGGAAAGAGGAAGACGAGCGCGGCCAGATCGATCTTGCTTGAGAGGTCGATCGCGGCGTAGCAGGGCTGCCCGCGCAGCTCCTCGAGGAGCCAGGCGCTCTGGCCCCGCTTCCATCCGTCGAGCGCCAGCCAGGGCGCATCGGTGTTGACCCAGACGTCGAGATGGTCCTGTTGGTACGCCGCCGCGGCACTCGGCATGTGCAGCGCTTTGTTGCGCGTCGCCGCCAATTTCTCCGGCTTCACCGAGACGTTCCAGTTGGGATTGGCTTTGATGGCGGTCGATTCGCGCGTCCAATCGTCGTCGGCGATGCCGGCCAGGCCGATGTCCGCATGCGCGATGAAGGCGAAGAACGTCTCGTCCTCGAGGACCTGGTCGAGAATCTTGCAGGCGTAATCGTGTTGGTCGCCGCACACGCTGACGATGTCGTCGCCGGCCGTGGTGATCTGCGCGGTCACCGGCTGCCGGCGCGATCCGGTCGCCGTTTCCATCACGTCGAGCCGATAGCGCGTCTTCCATTTGTGGAGCTCGTCCATCCCGATGAAATGGGGATTGAGGCCGTCGACCGGGTCCGCGCCGAGCGGCTCGAGCTTCGAATCGGTGTCGCCGCGGTGAATGTTGTTGGCCATCACCGTGAGGCGGACCTTCAACCCGGACGACCGGACCAGCTTCTTCGCATCCTTGAAGACGAACCCCGCCTGATAGCGCGTCGTCGCCAGGCAGTACCCTTCGGCGCCAGGCTCCTGGTCGTAGAACGTGACGTAGACCGCCATGATGGCGAGCTCGAGCGTCTTGCCGTTCTTGCGCGGCACCTCGTCGTAGGTGGTCCGAAACCGTCGGAGCCCGGTGTCGACGTGGACCCAGCCAAAGAACGAGCCGCGTCGAAAGAGCTGCCACGGCTGCAGCACGATGAACGACCCCGCCCATTCGCCCTTGTAGTGTTTGAGCTTCGAAGCGAACCGAAAGAAGCGGTCGGCCTTCGCCAGGTCAAACCGGTACGGAAAGGCGGGCGTGCCTTCGCGGGATCGATCGCGGAGATGCCGCGCGCAGGCGAGCCGGTGATACTTCCCTGCCGGCACGCGCCCCTTCACCACAGCATGCGCGTACGCATCGACGGGGTTCGCGGCCGACTTCTTAGTGCGTGGCCGTCGGTTCATCAAACTCCGCGAAGGGATCCGACTCGGCCGGCGTTCCGACGCCGATCGCTTTCACGCGCGTGCGCGCCGCCGGCGTCAGCCCGAATTCCACGAGGTAGTGGCGCAGCACCTGGTCGTGCGCCCGCAGCTGCGCGAAGCCCGGATGGACCCGAGGATTCCCGAAGGCGTCGATGTAGAACGGCGATCGCAGTGCGGACAGTCCTCGCTCGAGTAACTCGGCTCGCGCATGGAGCTGGCAGTACCGATAGAGGACCGCGTCGTCGACCGGCGAGAGCGTCTTCGACGTCTCGAGACGATCGATCATCCGGCTCCACTCCGCGCGCGCTTCGCCCTTAAGTGTGTCCGGCCGTGTCGGCCGGCCCTTCGGCGGATCCGCGGTCGTCGACCCGCCGTGCCGATCTTTCCGGTACGTGCCGGCGAGCGCGAGCGTCTTTGCCGATTTCTTGTTGCGGCCGCCGGAGCTCGAGGTCCCCGGCATCAGGCGATCGCCCTGGATATAGCAATTTCATTCGCTGACGGCGCGTGAGGAAAGGCCCTGCGCGGTTTCCCGCGCCTAGGGTTACGAGCGATGTCGAAGCCCCCCCTGGGGGTCCGGACGTGCCGATGCAGACGACGCGCGCGTCGACGGTCGATCTCGAGCGCGCGTTGTTGTTCGGTGCGTGTCCACGTGCTCATCGACGTCGGACTCCGCGCTT
>Ga0184628_10000970_pt1 | contig 14652 bp, 27 predicted proteins | sample PLM4_5_b1_FD_133149 | JGI IMG/M metagenome (GOLD analysis project Ga0184628, IMG submission 133149) | Groundwater sediment microbial communities from an aquifer in East River, Colorado, USA - PLM4_5_b1 | ecosystem: Environmental > Terrestrial > Soil > Riparian zone | place: USA: East River... | reverse complement strand
GATGAACACGACCGGAAGCTCATGGCTGCTGGTCAACGGCTTGGGTTCGGGGGACAACGGGATCTACCAGAGGAGCATCGCATTGACGTACTCGCTCGCGATAACCTCGGTCGGATGCCTCACATTTCCGTCACGCGCGATCACGCAGAGGGTTGACAAGCTGGACGCAGCGTGATAAGATCTATGTACAGTACTACTGCGCTACTGTGCATAGGAACATCATCCGCGCAGGCAAGGAGGCAACATGGCACGAGCAAAGGCAAAGCCCGCAGAGGCAAAGCCAGAGCCGAAAGACGAGCTCGAGGAGTTGGAGATCGAGCTCGAAGACCTCGACACCGACGAGGAAGTCGCTGAGGTCGAGGAGGAGGACGAGGATACGTCGGCTGAGGAGTCGGCGCCCAAGTCCAAGAAGGGCAAGAAGGGCAAGAAGGGCAAGGGCACGAAGGTCAAGGATGGCCCATTCGGGTCAGCAGCCCTTGCTTCAGCCCTCGGTACTGACGGTCGCAACCTGCGCGTCATGCTCAGGGACAAGGGCGTCGAGAAGAACGAGAACGGTCGCTACGAGTGGCCGAGTTTCGAGGATGCCCTCAAGGCCCTGAAGTTCAAGGACGCAGCGGCCGCAAAGGCAGCCCTCAAGGAGTCGCGTGACAAGCGGCTCGACAAGCTCAAGGAGGCAGCGGCTGCGAAGCGGGCCACCGAAGAGGCAGAGGGCGGCACGAAGAAGAAGGGCAAGAAGGACAAGAAGGACAAGAAGGACAAGAAGTCGAAGGCTGCTGACGACGAGTCGTAGTCAGTCGGTACCTTCGGCCGAGGGTATGGAGGGTGTCAGGTGCAAGTTGCCTGGCACCCTCTTTCCACGTCAAGGAGGCCAAGATGGAAGGCGTCACGATCATCCAGATCTGCGACAACCGCAGGGTGGTAGAAGAGATTCAGGCTACGGTGTTATCAGGGAAGTTATGGGTGAAGGGCGTGCCCTCAATACCCCTGCGCCCCAACAACGACTCACCGCCCTCCCATGCCTTGTTTGCTGACCGTATTGTCACCCAGCGCGAGGCACAGGCAATCTTCGAGTCATGGGCAACAGAGCAAGCTGATGAAGCAGGCTAGGATCAAGTGCCGTGATCGACGTTTCCCATTCGGCCTCAAGGTAAGTGTTGACCACAGAGGTGTCAGATTCGAGCGGACCGATGACACGCCGGACGGGAAGCCGTTTCTTGTGCTGAACTCAACAGTGAAGTCAGCACGGCTACTCGCAACCTGGATCCTCGATAACACGGAGGAGGAGGCATGAAACAGCGACTCAGAAAGATTAACATCGCTGGTACTTGGACCATTCAGGTGGACATAGAACTACACGGCGAAGACTTGGTTGGCATCAATCAGTTCCTTGTTCACGCTTGCGGTGAGTGCAACAAGCAAGTTGCGAGGCTAGCCAACCAGAAGAAGCACAAGGTGAACCTAAAGAAGGTGAACTCCGTTGTCAAGAGCACTCGTTAGGAAAAAGTGCCGGATCAAAGTCGGCAAGACTGACACGCTGACTATCACCATGCACTCAAGCTACGTTCACCTCAAACTCATATCCCCTGGGCGGCAGTTCTTCATCCAGGAGATCTACATTCCCCGGCGAATACTGATCCCCGTCCTCAAGTGGATGATGAGGGCCCAGCACGACGTTCCGCTTGGGGGGAATCCACTTCACTACGTCCCCGATGCAGTTCGAGATGCTCTTGCAGAAGAGGCATTGATCTCTGCTGAACTGAAGGCTGCGAAGAAGAAGCGGGATCGTAAGGCGATTCGTCGTCGTCAGCGCGCATGAACCTAGGCTGATCTGCCGCCTTCATGATGACTACTGAATCATACGCATCAAGCACATCATCGCTCATCCCCAGAGAGAGTAGAGTATCTCTTAGAGCGTTCGCTATCAGTTCGTGATGTAACCCTGCAAAAGCTAGTGATCCGAACTCTTCAGAGATCCGTGCTTGCGATTCAAGTACGAGCGCGACGCTCATCCGACCGAGCTCGAAGCTCCCCTCATCTAGGGTTCTCCCACTTCTAGTAAACCACAGTTGGAGGTACTTAACGACTTCGTTATTCTGGAGGATTGGTTTCATTGGTTCTTTCCTGTGACTTAGTCCTGTCATAGACTTTCTGTCGGCAGAGTCGTGAGTAGTACAGCCGACGTCCGCTATAGGTGTCAGATATCAGTTGCCCGCAACCGCACGCACAAGGATACCCGATCCCTATCTCTCGCTCTATTCGTAGGTCATTTCTCTCCATCGCTCGAAGGGTTGGCAAAATAAGGCGCTTGATGCGATCCCGTTCTGCCTTGATGTATCTCCGAGTTTCGCCGTCCAGTTCAACCACCTCCATTCATTTGCCATCCCACCTACTTTTACGGTACGTTGTGTGTGATATATATACCCTAAAGGGTATTAATATATCCACACAAAATCGTGTCCCTAAAGCGGGAGACACTTTGTGACACACCCTGTGGTTACCCCATTGATTTATCCTGCTCGCGCTGGCGCAGATCAGCGATTCCGCAACATTCGTACACAATTCTGACAACGATTGTGCGATGACGCATGACTTATCTCCCGGCCCTTTCCGACAACCGCCTCTGGGGTAGGGGCATTTTCCATATACCCATCTCTACAAGTTCATCGACTGTTAGCCACGGCAATTGCTGGAGGCGATATGAGTGGTCACTTCGACCAAAGATTTGATCCATGATCCTCAACGAGACTGTTTTATCCTTCTGGTTGTAGATTCGACGCAGGTGTCGGACTCGAATCCCGACTGCATCGGCTAGATCTTTCCAAGTACCCCCGTGTTCCGATTTCACAAGCCACATGAGTTGAACTACCTCATCATTGACTGGAGTAAATCGAGTATCCCACAACTTCTTGAGGTTCTCATACTCGTTAGCCATCATTGGCCCTTCGGGCTACTTGGCGTCTGCGATTGCTGCGGCTGCACCGGTAACCCTTCGCCGTTGCGTATGCCAGCAGGATACAGCATGTACCCAACCCCGCCCCCATACGACCTCTCGATCACCTCACACCCAGCTGAGACAGCCATCTTGTAGGCAGCCGTCTTGCTAGTCATGCCGAGCTGACCCATCACGTCCTTGAGAGTGATACCCTTCGCCCCCGCCTCATCCACGATATCCACTAGCGAAGCCTTACGAAGCTCAGCCGTCACCTCGACGACAGACACATCAAGTTTCATCTCACCTGGCTCGCCCATCAGCCAGCCTATCTCAAGGTCAGATCGAGGTGACACATTGCGGAACTCACGACTTACCTTGACCATCAGGTGAGTCCCTGCCCTGTCAACCACCGGTTCGAGTGCTTCCATATAGGCAGCGGACTCAACCCAGCCGTGCAACAACCCGCTACCCATCAGCCTCTGACCCGGCCTCCTCCCCTCATTCGCCGTGCCGGCCCCGCTCTTGGACCAGTGGTGCACCAGAACGACAGCGCAGTTGTGGTTGTACCGAAGGGCCATGAGCCATTGCATCAGCGGGGTGACTTCATGTGCGTGGTTGATGTTCTTGTCCCCAACCATGAGGTACAGCGGGTCGAGTATGACCATGGCGGCACCGACCTCACGAATCTGCTCGATCAGTAGATCTCGATCCTCCTCGTCATCGAGGTCGAAGCCGTAGTTGTTGAGCATGTAAAGCGGGGCCTCATCTGGAAAGTCTAGGCGAATAGTCTGCTTCGCTATCGACCCGGACCTCCCTTCGGTAACCTCGATTTGACTGGGGCGAATCAAGCCGTAGGAATAGGCTATCTTCCGGAGGCGATCCTGAACTACCCAGGGAGCATTTTCCTCTTGGATCATAACCACTGGGCCCGGTGAAGAGACTTCGTATTTCCCCAGGAATGGGCGTCCTGAAGCTACGCTTAGAGCCATCGCCATAGCGTATGTGGACTTCGATGTCTTGGGCTCCCCACCAATAATTCCATGGGAGGCAGAGCTCCAGATGTCCTGTATCAGCCATCGTGGCGTCTCGATGGTGGCGCTGAGAAAGTTGGCGTACTCGACGAAGGGGCTGACCCTGGGCCGTTGGGGTTCTTCCCCGACATCTTCTTCCTCTTCAGCTTCTTGTACCTTCTCATGGCCCACGTCGATAGGTAAGGGTTCAGGCCGCGCCTTCTTCTTAGCCACCTTTTCAGCGGCCCGGGTGATCTCATTCCGAAGCCTCTCATCACTACGTCCTACCTCCTTGTGTTTGTTCCATGCTGAAGGCTCTACGAGCTCGAATACCTGGCCAATGCTGAGGCCTGACTCCAGCAGTAGGCATTCGAGTTCCCACAACCGGTCCGACCTCTCACCCACCACCACATTCTCAGGCGGGGTACCTAGCAGTCGACGCGCGCGTGCGGGTAACTTGTAGGACGCTAGATCCACTGCCGATGCGGCTGCCTTCACATGCGCCTGAGCGGTGACATGCCCGTCTTCAGGTTCTATCGCACGCACAGAGCGCAGCAACTTGACAGGCTCATACACTGTGGTCGGATCATACCACAGAAGTGAGACGTCCTTGCCCGCCATTCCGTACTTGTAATTCTTGGTGCCTATTGGTCGTAGAACCTGGGTAAGGTCCCAACCTCCACGATCGGCGCCGATTGATAGGGAGAGGGCACGATTAAGCTTGGTCTGCTGTTCGGGTTGAAGGCTGTATCTGAGTCGCCATAGGCACTGATACCTACCCGGACTACTTTCCCAAGCGAGTGTGGGCAACACGTTCTCTTCGTCGAGGAAGACTGGGTCGACTCGGTCGAGGTCTGCCCACAGCCAATGGGTGGAGAGAACATCAGCGATGCGCCTTCCTTTGGACCGGAACTGTGCAACTGAGAAGTAGAGATCCTCATCGTCTTCGAGGCACGAGTCAACTCTACGTCTAACCATTCCTCGACCCGAGGGCCAGGCGATGTTGGCGGGGATCCAGTGACCATTTGCTTTGCTGGGTAAGTCAACGTAGCACTTCCTCTCTCCCCATATGAGGTCAAGAAACTCTAGTGTATCCATCCATACCACCTCCATTTAGTCGATACGTGGATCATATCAACCCTTCAACGTCCTGTCAATAAGTGAGTTACTTAGGTATAGTGCAGAACAGTTGACAGCTTGGACCTTATGTGCGATGATTGTGTGTGACGCAATATGTCAATCAAGTCCACAAAGAAAGAAGGGAGGCAATGATGAGGCAGCAGATCGATGTCTCAGAGATGACGGACGAGGAGGGTGCTGGGAAGGCGTATTCCCTCGAGCGTGCGCGTGAAGAGGGCCTGTATGAGGAGGTGATTCTTGACTGGGGTGATGAGGCGGAGTACCTGGGTACTGTTGATGTAGACCCCAGCGACACTCTCATGGACATCTGCCACAAGCTGGAGCTGGGGGTTAACGTTGGCACTGGTGATGAGCAGGTGTTGTACCTGCGCCTGAAGTACCACTACGGGTATGGTCAGGTGCCGAAGTGAGAGAAGCAAATTCACTCTACGTCAAGGTGAAAGACCGTCTCATTGTTGGGGCTCACTATCAGGGTATCTGGTATCAAGTATCTCAAGTTGACCCTGATTGTTACACGGGTGAGTACAAGGTGGTCGAGAATCATGATCGCTACGGTGGATTGTACCGTAGGCGTATCATGACGCTTGAGGAAATGAAGGAGATCGGTTTGCCTTGGCCGATCGTTGAGGCAATCAAGGCCAACGAGCAAGTGAAAGCGAGGTGAGATGGCGATAGTTGCTGAGTGTTCTAGATGTGAGCAGCCGGTCACGGTGGAAGAGCTGCCGACGGATGCTGCTAAGGTGTCATACGTGGCGAGTCAGTTGATCGGCCACGTGTTCGTATTCGACACCCTGGTTCACCATGAGGCATTCGAGCACCTGCTTCCCGAGTATGAGCAACGGGTAGGTCGTATGGTGCACGTAATGTCGGAGTGGGTCCATGACCTGCAGGACTGGCATGACTCAACGGTCGAAGGGATGAGCGATGGCGAGGAAGAAGAGGACTGAGGCTGAGGATCGGGGCCCTATCGACTGGGTCCTTCGCCGGTCGAAAGCGAGGCCTCGTGCTAAGACAATCGAGGAGGTGTATGAGAACGGTAAGATCAGAGGTGAGTTCTGCTGTACTGACATGGAGGGAAAGTTGATGGCCCGCCAAGAAAGGATAGCCTTGGCGGCACTCATGCAAGGCACGAAGAAGTACACGGTCCCCAAGAACATACAGATCTTTGTAGATCAGGGATTCGTGTGGAACCAGATCGCTGTGGAGAAACCATGGGCCGTCTACGTATTGATTGGTGGCCGCCGAAAGCGCAAGCGCTTCAACAGTCTCCTCGATGCCATACTGTTCCACAAGAAGATCTCGAAGAAGCATCCCAGTTCAGGGATCGTATCTTTATGTCATGGCTACGAGATGCCGCACGAGTGGTTCATGAAGAAGGACAAGCTGCCGGCGAGGTTTAAGTGGTGCCCTCATTGCGCAGCATTCCGCGTATTCCGACGTTCTCAACCACCACAGCAGATCTATGCGATGGTCAAGAGGTGGAATGAGACGAAGCAGCAGTACGAGTACGTAGATCGGAAACTCTGGCTCACCGAGTGTCAACTCTGTGGTCATAATAGTCGGAGCACTGTGTTCAGGCGAATGAACCAGCCATACGAGATCCGCAGAATCAAGAAGGGCGTTCGGCGAGTGAAGGCGCACAGCAATACAAGTGCAATACGTGAGTCACGCACGAAGACTTCTAGGAGAAGGAGAGGCTAATGCCGTACGGTATGCCGGGTGGCGACACCCCCGAGTCTGATTCATGGATGGAGCGATGCGTTACCCACGTGATGGCAGAGAAAGGTCACAAGAAAGGTGAGGCTATCGCTATCTGCAAATCAACCTACGATGAGATTCACCGTCAGAAGAAGCCGAAGAAGAAAGGGAAGAAGTCATGATAGGAATTAAGGCATGGCCCTTCGGGCTTAACGACCAGGACCCAGTCGATGACTTGAACTATCGTGACCCGTACACCGAAGACGAGATCGCTGCGATGGCCCCTGAGTGGTCTGCGGGTTACGACGAGGGTTGGGACGATGGCTTTAATAAGGGCAAGGAGTACGAGGGTGGAAAGATTGTTCTCGTCTATTGCCTCATTGGGGCTATCGGCTTCGTGTGGGGCGTGTTCCTAACTCTGTTCCTCGCTATCGGTCATGGCGCTTATGGATGGCTGTGATGCTAGGTAGTGCTGAGTTTCATGGTGGCAAGTGGCACTTGACCCCACGCCGAACTGAGATACTGTTCCTGCTTACGTTCGGTCACACTGAGAAGTCCATTGCTGATAGGCTTGGCATTACTCGAGATACTGTGAAACGCCATACCCTACATGCCCGGTGGGCTCTTCGAGCTAAAACAACCACTCAAGCTGTAGCAACGGCATTGAGGATTGGGGCTATTCCATGACAACTGAACTTAATCACGATCTCGACTCCGAGTATCCGCTGTGCCCGACATGTGGTAAGTCTGCGGTCGGCATCTTCGGGCCGGGAGAACACAAGGACTTTCCCGTTTCCGTGGGTCGCGTCTACTCGTGCCTTAGCCCGACGTGTGACTACTGGACTGAGATCCCCCCCGCCCAGCTCCCGATCCCCACCATGGTCACAACCGAACCGATCTACGACTGGGCGCAACGTCTATCAGACCTTACTCAAGCCGTACACGAAAACGACGCCCGCGCAATCGCCAGCGACATCCTCAGCCACATCGCCGCTCTAGTGGCCAGCGCGGAACAGGCCGACGGATTCCAGGAAGCGCTGGAGCAGATTGTCGGCTGGGAGGAACATAGTGGTGAAGGCTGCGGCTGTCATGTGACCTCTGGACCCATGGTCATGGTATGCAACTTACACAACCCCGAGTCCATCGCCTGTACTGCCCTCGCGTCCGGCGGGAAGGGGAATAAGTGACCAAGCTCAAGTTTAGGACTAAGCCCTATCCTCATCAGAAGCAAGCTACTGCTCGTGCTGTTGCTCAGGGTAGCCACGCATTTCTGTTCGAGCCAAGATGTGGTAAGACAAAGGCCATGCTAGACGCGATAGCTGTGCAGCACCACAGGGGTGAGGTCGATCGGGTCTGTGTCGTAGCGCCACTCACAGTGATGTCAGTGTGGGAGGATGAGATCCGAGCTCACTTGTCAGTGCCCGCTAACGTCAAGACCATTGGCTCACCAGCATGGAACTGGTACCCGACTAATGCGAGGACGGCACTGAAGAAGAAGATACACGAGCGGGCTATCCTTAAGATCTTCCTTATTAACTACGACAGGTTCTCGAAGAGAGGAGAGGATGAGGCGTACTCGAATGAGTGGCTTAAGACTATTCAGTCGTGGCACCCCGATCTGCTGATTCTCGATGAGTCCCACAGAGTAGCGTCGGCAGGAGCGATTAGGTCTCAGTCACTGTGGCGAATGGTAGAGAGACTTCGTAAGAATAGCCCTCAGGATAAACCGTGGGTGTACTTAGCTACTGGTACGCCTGGGGCCTACATCAAACTGTTTTCGCAGTACCGCATCCTCGATCAGACTATCTTCGGTACAAGCAAGGCCAATTTTGAGGATGACTACTGCGTATACGGCTTTGGCCCACTGAAACACACGGTCATCAGGTACCGCAATAAGAACCGCCTGCTCAAGAAGATCAAGGCCAGAGCTACTATCGTCAACGCTCAGGAAGTCGGTCTCTCTAACAAGGAGTTCTTCAATCCCATCCGTGTGGACCTACCGCCTAAGGCAAAGGAGCTATACAATGAACTTGTTACTTCGTTTATCGCAGAGCTCGAGGACGGGACTACTATCAGTGCTACCAATGCAGGTGTCCTCAGGCTACGACTCCTCCAACTCACAGGCGGGTTTACCACAGATGGAAAACAGATTCATTCGGCTAAGGTCGAAGCGGCACATGATTACCTGTCGGACCTATGCGACCAAAGAGAGAACGTGGTGGGCTATGCGCGTTTCATACCAGAGGTGTTGGCTCTCGAAGGGGCCGCTAAGAGGGCGGGGTATGACGTTCATGTCATCCGCGGAGGGGTCAAACGTAGTGATCGAGCGGCGTACGTGGACTGGTTTCGGATCTCCGCCCGCCGGCCCAAGACTCTTGTCTTCCAGGTACAAAGTGGTGCCCTCGGACTCGATCTCACTGCGGCTGCTGAGACATTGTTCTTTGGCATTCCTGACGGGTGGGAGGCCTTCTTCCAAGGGATTAACCGCATTAAGGGTCCCAAGCAGAAACGGCCGGTGAGGCATACGTTCATCACAGCGAAGGGTACTCTCGATCTGCGGGTACTAGATGCCCTCAGGAATAAGCGTGACATCCACAAGGAGATGATGGGAAATGCCCACAACTTCCTCCTCGGGCTTTAAGTATCATCGAGTACTCATCTGTGGTGATAGGAACTGGCATGAGGTAATGCCCATACGTCGAGTAATCCTCGAGCTACATAAGAAGTGGGGCAATAGGCTGGTCATCATTGAGGGCGGGGCTAGAGGGGTAGATACTCTTGCTCATCATGAGGCTTTGAAGCGGGGGATTCCAGTCATGACCTTCGATGCCCCGTGGGAGTTACTTCCTAAAGCAGGGGGTCCAGTACGTAACAAGTGGATGCTGAAGATAGGGAAACCCCATGAGGCTTATGCCTTTCACCCTGACCTCACTAAGAGCAAGGGTACTAAGGATATGGTAGAACTCTTGGAGAAAGCAGGGATCAAGGTCAAGCGTGTGATACAATGACACAAACCGTTCACAACCGACGAAGGAGGCAGCTACCTTGAAGATCATTTGTGAGGGTCCGGATAACAGCGGTAAGACTACGCTGGCTCAGTCCTTGGCGAAGAACCTCAACCTCGAGTACCGACGCCCGCCAACGCTGAGTTCCACAGAAGGGGTGAACGACGCCGTCTTCTTGTGGTGGGAACGTGAGCTGTTTCATCACGAGCATGAGTCTGCGGTGTACGATCGCTGCACCTACATCTCTGACCCAATCTATCGCCTGGTCTCTGGTAAGGCTCCATTAAGAGAACAGTCGGTGATGATGGCCGGTGTTGCTCAAGTGACAAAACAGGCCTTCCTGATTTTCTGCTTACCTCGATGGGAGTTGTCGAAAGCTCTGATTGAGAGGGAGATGGCAGAGGGTGGGGGGCTTCAGGGGATGGACCTTGCTCATGCTGAGGTAGTTCACTGGGCCTACTTCATCGAGTACCAGTCATGGTTCCATCGCATACCACATCAGGTGTCATGCTGGAACTTCGAGAACGATAACCGCGAGGCACTTCAGAATATCATCGAGTTCCGAATCAAGGAGGCAATGTGATGGATCTCAGTCAGCTGCAGCGAGAGCGGAATGAGTGGATAGTCCATAACTTCCCCACTGATAGCACTGAAGGCCCTATCCTTTCAATCCTTGGTGGGGTCGAGGAGGTAGGAGAACTGGGTCAAGTGGTGATGATTCAGTTAGCCCTCAGTGAAGCTATGGGTCGTCTTGCTCATGCCTACATCAAAGACAACCAAAGCATCAGGGGTACCCATGAGGAGCACGTTGAAGCCATGCTTGATGCTGTAGCCGATGCAGTTATCTTCCTCTGCGGGGTATGTACTCACCTCGGTGCTGACTACGGAGAAGTAGTTAGAGATACATGGGAGAAGGTGAAGCAACGTGATTGGATCCGTTACCCCAATACCGGGTTACCTTCTGTGGGGTCTGTTAGCCCTAGCAGCTAATGTCCTATTCTTCTACGGCGTGTTCCGATACTGGCGACTCGAGGGAGACAAGTGAGTAAGGTCAAGAAGAAGTCTAAGAAGTCACAGGGGTTGGAGAAATCAATCCTCAGTGTAGAGGAGCGAGAGCTGGGTCGGCCTTCTGAGTTTGCCAACATGACTGATCTGTGGCACAAGACATGTCAGTCTATGGTCTTCGGTACTCTTGAGAACAGAGGCATTGACTTCATCGCGGGCATCGACTGCGTCCGTTACGGCTCACGACTAGTAGCCAACAGTATGGAGTACGACTTCGATCTCGGCCTAGACCTGTGGTTGAATCGACCCCGCTGGACTCGCCTCGTCAGAGAGTACCTCGACCTTGGTGAACTGAGGAGGTTCGTCGATCATGCAGCCCGTATTGGTACTGGGGAGGGGAAGCGGGGGGTCATTACCTCCATGCACTGCAACAATGTTGCGAGAGCTGCAAAGAAGCACCGATGGGGCAATTGTATGTTGGCGTTCACGTATCGGGGCCTACGAACGGGACAGCCGACACTCACACTCCACAGCCGTGTTACATACATTGCTTACATCGGTGGAGCTGACTTGGCGGTGGCCCATGTCCTCGCTCGCTACATTTCGCAACGGATCAAAGTACCAGTTAGCGAGATACGATTCGAGTGGTGCATTGATAGTCTACAGCTTCATGCTTTCAAGTCACTGCCCATGTTGTACTCGGACGGATGGATCCCGTACTTCGAAGACCCCTACATGAGAGAGAAGTACCCCTCAATCAAGATCATCAGTCGATGGCACGATCAGATCGCGAAGTCTACACAGGAGGGCATGCCGTTGGAGGAGATTAAGTACGGTCCGCTTAGGCGAGTCACGCGCAGATACAGGGAGTATATCGCCGGAGACTTCCTTCCTTCCGTACCCGTTTCAACGCTGGATTTCGGACCGTTGATGCGGAGGTAACATGGAGGGTACCTCGCGTGATACAATGAATTGTCGCGCACAATGCCGGCATACAACGAAGGAGGCAACTGATGGACGACCTGACGACAGGTCAAGAGGCAGTGCTTGAAGTGATCGATGCTCAGCTCGAGAGGCTCGAGAAGAAGCTCAAGAAGGTCGAGCCCCTGATTCGTGAGCGAGACCAGCTAAGGCAGACCCGCCGAGTCTTGCTCAGTGAGAAGAGCGTCACTGGTGGAGGCGGATCAGCTGGTAAAGCTCAGCTCACGCAGGAGGAGGTCATCGTCTACATGAAAGCTCAAGACGGACCGGTAGCGCCGAAGGACATCTCGACCGCATTGGGTGTTGCTGGTGCGACGGTTCGTGCTCACTTGAACCGACACAAAGACACGACCTACCTACTCACGGAGGATGGTTGGTCGCTGATCGACGATGGTGAATGATGGAGTTCGCTAACTTCGATGCCATGATTTCTCGAGCCAAGCAAGAGATGTGGGCTTGGGGCCAAACAGTAGATTCAGGTCGGTGGCAAGGGGTACCCACAGTGGGTAAACCTGACCTGGTGACTCAGGAGTTACTGGATTGGCGGGCGAATGTTCCGGTCTATCGGGAGAGGATCAGAGATGATTGGTCCTACCTCGATCAGATGGCTATGGAGATTGAACCTAACCGTGAGTGGGCCGACGAGCACTTCGAAGAGCGAGTAGGTGGAGAACCGTTGAACCCGGACCCCAGTCATGAGCGGTGGCCTCATTGGCACGGGCAGGATGCCGAGACCAAAGCTGGTGGTAAGTTCACTCACACCTACAGCGAGCGGTTCTGGCCACGTTATGCGGGTGAAGGTGATGCTGGCCCGTACCGTACCTACGAAGGAAGAGACAATCACGGCATCCGATTCGCCTACGGTGACTACGATGACGTCCTCAACCTCCTATTCCATGAACCATTCGGGCGACAGGCCTACCTCCCAATCTTCTTCCCCGAAGACACAGGTGCAGCACACGGCGGACGCATTCCCTGCACGCTAGGATACCACCTCCTTCGTCGTAATAACTACCTCCATCTATGGTATGACATTCGCTCGTGTGATCTCTATCGTCACTTCCGAGACGATGTGTACCTCGCAGTTCGCCTCATGCTTCATACGCTAGATAGGCTGGGAGCCCGAGACCATCAGTGGCTTGATGTCAAGCCGGGTACCTTGTACTTCTGTGCCCACTCACTGCATATCCATAAGGGGGACTGGCATCATGTCTACCCTTAAGGATAAGGCCTTCCTCGACATAGCTACTCGACTGGGGCAACTCGGTACTTGTGATCGAGCCCACGTCGGAGCGGTCATTGTGAAGGACGGCCGCTGCATAAGCTGGGGGTATAACGGAGCACCGGCCGGCATGCCTCATTGCGAAGAGAATAATCATGGGTGGGGTAGTAAGACTATCAACAAGGCGGTTTATCCAGAGGCCCCCTTGTTGGTATCCGCTGTTGACGTAGCTGGCTGTCGTAATGTCACTCACGCTGAGGCAAATGCAATCTGCTTCGCAGCGCGTCAGGGGATCAGTACAGAAGGTTGTACGATGTATGTCGAGCGTTCCCCCTGTCTGAACTGTAGTCACCTCATAATTGCTGCGGGGATTGAGCGTGTAGTAGTCAGCTTGATGTACCGCGATACGACGGGGTGGGAACTTCTTAATGATGCCCTGATACGAATGGAGGTGCTAAGTGCCACCAATTCCTAGGCCAGGGGGTCAGACCCCTCGCATCGAGTTCACTTTCTTCTGGTCGCCAAACGAGATGGCCCACTACTTCAAGGCCATCGCCAACTACCAAGCACTACTGACCGAAAAGGGCGAGGACCTCATTCCACTCGAACACCCTGTGGTGCAGGTTCAGCTTGAGATAGTGGAGCGAATGATTCCACTGATTGGCTCAGGAGTAGTCAATGGGTGGGACGTAGGTGGGCTCATTGAAGTACAGAACCTCATCAACCAAGCGATGCAGGAGAGGAAAGATGGTGAGGAGGGTTAACTTCATAGTAATCGAGGTAAGAGACGAGTACAGCCTTACAGAACAGATAGTAAAGGATCTTGCCAAAGAGATCTCAGAGACTTACTTGTTCGTAGGGGATTCATATGCTGCCTACAATGATGGCTTCGGTCATCTGGTAAAGGTTGATGATGAACCGCCGGAGATGCCATGCAATCAAGACTAGATCACCTCGCTGACCATAGCTGCACCCTCTGTGAGTTGAATGAGACCACAGAGTCAGTGTGCGTTATGGGACGCGGTCGTCCGAAGTCCAGAGTCATAATCATCGGGGAGGCACCAGGTGCAGCAGAAGAAGAAACAGGTGAGCCGTTTAGAGGTGCGGCGGGTAAGGTACTCGATCAGGCATTGCGGGAGTCTGGCCTCGCTGAGTTGGACCCTTACATCACAAATGCTGTTAAGTGCAGGCCGCCAGACAACCGCACTCCAGATCGAGATGAGTGGGAGAGTTGTTCGGATTTCCTACGAGCGGAAATTGCCGCGGTTAGGCCCGACGGAGTTCTTCTATTAGGCAACGTGGCCCTTCGGGCTGTTTATGGGGTGAGCGGCATCACGTCGAAGCGTGGTGTTCCTCTTCCGCTTACCAACAAGCAGCAGAGTGTAGGCATCACCAACGAGATGCACGTCATGGCTACTGTCCATCCAGCCTACGTGCTCCGTAACCCTGGCCAGCTATCAACCTTCAGTGAAGATATCAAGCGCTTCTATCGCCTGCTCGACGGCTCACTTGCAGTGGTAGAGGTCAAGACCCGCGCCGTGACTACAGAGTCAGCATTGCGTGCGGTCTGCGCCTACCTTGCGAAGCAACCTGTCCTTTCCTACGATGTGGAGAACAGAGATGTCCCATGGACTGAACACACGTATGGCTCAGAATCTG
>Ga0184628_10000966_pt1 | contig 14659 bp, 12 predicted proteins | sample PLM4_5_b1_FD_133149 | JGI IMG/M metagenome (GOLD analysis project Ga0184628, IMG submission 133149) | Groundwater sediment microbial communities from an aquifer in East River, Colorado, USA - PLM4_5_b1 | ecosystem: Environmental > Terrestrial > Soil > Riparian zone | place: USA: East River... | reverse complement strand
GGCGCCGCGGCCACAGGTTGAGGCTGGTTGAACTTCTCCAGCGCCTCGCGCGCCTTGATTTGCTCAGGGGTGTCGGCGGCATTCAGCGCCAGCGGAGCCACGCACAGCAGCGCCGGGCAGACGAACAGGAAAGCTTTTAAAATCTGCATGGACACTTTCTTTACGGCAAAAAGGCCGCTGATGCAACAGCTTTCACGTGCTTTGCACCATTTCCATTATACCACAACCTCCCCGTTTTGTCTGGCTCAGCCGCTAGTCCCCTTCACCCTCCACCCATCCCCCCGTCCACTCAGCCCCCGACAATCTTCAATCCCCGATTCCGCCCACCGCGATCAGTCGCATCTGCCTCGGGGTCAACATATACTGCAGAACCGCACCGCCCGGCACAAGAGCGCCCGCTTCCAGGGCGATCAGACCCGCCTTCTTTAACTCAAATCGCACCGCCGTCGAGCCCGACACCAGGAGCGAGGCCGCCAGCGACAAATCAGGTTCATGGCCCACAATGAGCAGGAAAGCGGGCGCCGGCTTAAGTTGCCGGATCTCCTGCAGCAGCGCCTTGAAGCTGCCGCCCGGCTGCAGGTGTTCCGTAAGCCGAAGCCCCCTGGTCAGACCGAGTCTCTTGGCGATCAATTCCGCCGTTTGACGCGCCCGAACGTAAGGACTGGAAAGGACCAGGTCGAAGGAAACCTCCAAAGCCGTGAACGCGGCTGCAACCTGCAATAGTTTCTGCCGCCCTTCAGCCGTCAGATACCGGTCCGAATCGTGCTTGCAGCCCTTCGCGCCGGCCTCCACCGCAATCCCGTGCCTCAAGAAAAATAGGTTCATCCGCTTGTAATCCTGGTTCTGTTGCCCTCTCAGGACTTCAACGCCTGCGCGACACTTTGCGGCGAATCCAACTCGGCTCCCGGCGGAGATCGAGCACCGCGATGACTCTCGTTTCCCGCGCGACATCGAGATAATAGACTCCAAACGGAAACCGGCTGGCCAGCATCCTGAAACAGCCAAATTGCTTTCGATGGAACCCGTGGTAAAGGACCAGACTTTCTATGTCGCCCAACAGCGAAGTAACACAGTAGTCGCCTATCCCTGGCTCCTGGGCATCGTAAAAGCCTCGCGCTTCCTCCATGTCCCTGGCCGCCTCATCGAGTACGACAACGCGCCTCATTTTCCGCCGTTGTGAAGTCGCTTCTTCAACTGCGAAATGGACAAAAACTTGCCCTTGCCTTTTCGGACCTTCGCCAATCGCGTCGCAAGAATTTCTTCATGCCATTCCGGAGACGGCACCGCATCGGGGTTTTGAATCAGTGAGCCCCAAAGCAATTCCATCGCTTTGAGTCTTTCCTCGAGACTCATTTGTTCGATTTCAGCCGCTTGAATCATAACCCAAGGCTACCCCTGAACAAGCGCAGCAGCAAGCATCGGGGGAATTCGTGCCACCCTGCTTCTCCGCTAACTCCCGTTCCGCATTTCCTCCGGTGCCGCGCGGACCCGCACCTTCAGAAATCTCGGCTGTCCGTCCTTCGACCTTGCCATCGTCCCGTCGCTTGCGCTGGCCAGGGCAATAAACTCAAACTGGCTGCGCACCGGTTTCTGGCCCCGCGCAGGTTTGGCCGGCTGGTAGCTCCCATCCGGCTGCAGAAACCGCGCGCGCGTGTTGTCCGCCAGGCTCACCTTGAGGATCTGGCTGATGATGCGCTCGCGTAAATTGCCGTCCTCGATTGGAAACGCCAGCTCGATCCGCCGAAAAAGATTGCGCGGCAGCCAATCCGCGCTGCTGATAAATACCTCCGGCTGGCACGCATTCTCGAAATAATAAACCCGGCTATGCTCCAGGAACCGATCCACGATGCTGCGCACCCGGATGTTCTCGCTCAGCCCTTTCACGCCGGGCCGCAGGCAGCAAATGCCGCGGACGATGAGGTCGATCTGCACGCCCGCTTGCGAGGCCTCGTAGAGCGCCTCAATCGTTTCCGGCTCCGCCAGCGAATTGAACTTCGCGATGATCCTTGCCGGCAGCCCCTGTCGCGCGTTCCCGGTTTCGCGCGCAATCAAGTCCAGCAGCTTCCGGTGCAGCTCAAAAGGCGCCACTACCAGCTTCTTCATGCCCTGGAACTGGCAGATCCCCGTCAGCAGGTTGAAGAAGTTTGTCGTGTCCTCGCCAAAATCAGGCCGGCACGTCAGCAGCCCGATGTCGGTATAAAGCTTCGCGGTGATGGGATTGTAATTCCCGGTCGCCAGGTGAACATACCGCCGGATCTGGTAGCCCTCGCGCCGCACCACCAGCGTGCTCTTCGAGTGGATCTTGTATCCCACCAGCCCATACAACACGTGCACCCCCGCCTCCTCCAGGTGGCGCGCCCATTGGATGTTGTTTGCCTCGTCAAACCGCGCCCGCAACTCCACCACCGCCGTCACCTGTTTGCCGTGCCGGACGGCACTTTCCAAAGCGCCAATAATCCGGCGGTCGCCCCCCGTCCGATACAGCGTCTGCTTGATGGCCAGCACGTCCGGGTCCGCAGCCGCTTGCTCCAGGAAATCGAGCACCGTCGCAAACGTTTCGTAGGGGTGATGCAATAAAATGTCCCGCTCCCGGATGGCGGCAAAGATGTCGGTCTGGCCCCGCACGCTGGCGGCGACCGGTGCGACAAACGGCAGATCCCGCAGCTCGGGTGAATGGTCACCCTCATACAGCGCCATGAGCTGCGTCGGATTCAGCGGACCGTCGATCCGGTAAAGGTCTTCCTCCGTGAGGCGCAGGGTCCTCAGAAGAGTCTGGACCACATCCGGCGGGCATTCGTGGTACACTTCGAGGCGCACGGCATCGCCCTTGCGCCGGTTGTGCAGCTCGTTCTCGACGGCCTTGAGCATGTTGGCGGCTTCCTCTTCGTCGATGTAAAGCTCGCTGTTCCGGGTCACCCGAAAGGACCAATACCCAATGATCCTCGTGCCGGGAAACAGATCCGCCAGGTAGTGGCCGATCAGGCGGCCCAGGAAGACGTAATCACGGCGCGAATCCGAGCGCGGGAGCTGCACCACCCGTGACAGAATGCGCGGAATCTGCACCACCGCCATGTGCTTCAGGCTTTCGCCGCCCTTCTCCATTTCCAGGTGAACGATCAGGTTGAGCGACTTGTTGAGTAGTTGGGGAAAAGGGTGGGCGGGGTCGATCGCCAGCGGCGTCAACACCGGACGCACCTGTGTGCGGTAGTACTGCTCCACCCACGCCGCATCCGCGGCGTCCAGCTTCGCCAGCGGCAAGAGCCGGATTGAGTTCCTCGCCAGCGCCGGCATCAGCTCATCCCTCCAGCACGCGTATTGCTGGTCCACCATCCGTCGCACCCGGGCCACCACCGCCCGGAACACCTCCGTTGCGGTCCGCCCGTCCAGGCTCCGCTCCACCACATCGCTTTCTATCTGCTGTTTCAGCCCGGCGACGCGCACCTCGAAAAACTCGTCCAGGTTCGAGCTGACGATACAAAGGAATTTGAGGCGCTCCAGGAGGGGATTTTCCCGGTTGAGCGCCTCGTCGAGGACCCGCTGATTGAATTCCAGCCAGCTCAGTTCCCGGTTCAGGAATTGGGCATGGTTAATCGCCATTCTCTGCTTTGTTTGCACAGCTTTCGGCCCAAATAGTAGTCGAACCTGGCGCCAGCACCAAAAGAATTCAGGGAATCGCTAATCCCTCTCGAAGGCCAAATTCAATCATTCTTGTTGCGCGGATTCAGCCCCTTCGACACCAGCAGTTCGTGGTATTTCCGGGCGTTCCCTTTGGCCAGCTTCACGGGATACTTGGCTTCGTTGTGGCGCATCTTCTCCCGGAACGCCGCCTCCAGGTCCACTCCGAGAGTGTCTGCCAGCCGCAGCAAATAATAGAAAACGTCCGCCAGTTCATGCGACACGGCCTTGGCCTTTGCCGCGCTGCCCATCACTTTCCGGGACTCCGGGTCCGTCAACCACTGGAAAATCTCCATCAGTTCCGCCGCCTCCCCGGCCAGCGCCATGCTCAGGTTCTTCGGCGTGTGGAATCGCTCCCATTTCCGAGCCGCCACAAACTCCCGCTGCAATTTCAGCATCCCCGCAATGTTCATCTGCTCCATGTCCGGCAGGTTAATTCGGCGATTCGGAAAGGCCAGTGGGAAAGGAGGGGGAACTTAGATTCCCTTTCCCCCCCCCTTTCATGGGCGCCCGCTCCCGCGCTGTGCGGGCAAACGCACATTTTTGGAACGGTCCGGGGCGATTAAAGTCAAAGGACGAAGAATATCAATTTGCAATTAGAAGACATGTTTATACCTTGTTCGCCTGACTGACCAGCATGCGACAGTTTCTAACCATCGCCACGAATGCGTTTATGGAATTGGTCCGGCAGCCGGTGTTCCTGCTGCTAATGACCAGTTCTGCCGTATTTGAGGTATTCCTTGCAACCCCCTATTATTTCGCCTTCGGCGACGAGCCCAAGCTGGTGAAGAACAGCACCTTAGCGGTGATGCTTCTGGCCGGATTGCTGGGGGCCGTCCTGAGTGCCTCAGCTTCATTAGCCCGGGAAATCCGGTCGGGCACGGCGCTGGCGGTGTTAAGCAAGCCCATCGGCCGCGCCCAGTTCCTCCTGGCGAAATACGCTGGCCTGGCTGCCGCCCTCGTCGTCCTGACTTACGTGAACATGATTCCTTCCCTACTGGCCAGTCGGATGGCCTTCGACGCCTACGGGGATACGGATGTGTTCGCCCTTGGGTTCTTCATTTTATCAATTGTAATCGCCTACCTGATAGGCGGTTTCAGCAATTTCTTCCTCCGGCGGCCTTTCGTGTCGGATACAGTCTTCGCCCTGGTGGCCATGATCACCATCGGGTTTATCCTGATCAGCTTTTTCAATAAGGAAGGCCAGCCCCAGGATTTTGCTCATGGTGTGGATTGGCGGCTGTTACCTGCATCCCTGCTTATCCTGTTCGCGCTTTGGATCCTGGCCGGGCTGGCGCTGGCTTGTTCGACTCGTTTCGACATCATCCCTACGCTCGCGATTTGCAGCGCGTTGTTCCTCCTGGGGATCATGTCCGATTACCTCTTTGGCCGGCAGTCCGACAAATGGTGGGGAGCCATCCTTTACACCATCACCCCAAACTGGCAGCTTTTCTGGCTCGCTGATGCCCTGGATTCAGGCAAGGACCTGTTTCATTGGGGGTATGTGGCAAAAGCCTTCGGGTATGTGGTTTGTTATGTCGGCGCAGCCCTCGCCTGCGCGGTGGCCCTGTTCGAGGAACGAGAATTGAGCTAAGACCATGGAACGAGACACTAAAAGAAACGGAGCATTGAACCTGTTCGCCCTGCTGCTGGCGGGGGTGGCCGGGTATTTCGTCGCGCGGTATGCCAACTCTCTGGCGGGCCAGGTGGGCATGGTGTTCATCGGCGTGGGCGTCCTGGTGGCGGCCGTCAGCTGGTTCCAGATGCGCCTCGAGGACCGCGAACGCCTGGAAAAGCTCGAATTTGAAGAACTGACCAAAGGCAAGGGCGGATCGACGCTATTCGAAAGCAAAGACGCCGAGGCGTTCCCGGCGCAGCGGTCGCGAGAGCAGTTCGAGCGGTTTTTCGTCCCGGTCTTCACCGTCCTCCTCTTGCTGCTGCAAAGCACCGCGGCATGGTTTTTCTATCAGCACCTCGGCAAGGCGGACCTGAAGACCGACGTCACCCAGGCCACCGTGGCGCTCTCGCTCTTCGCCGTACTGGCACTCATCCTGTTCATCCTGGGCAAGTTCTCGGCCACCATGGCCCGGATGGGGGAATTCCGCCTGTTGCGCCCGGGAGCGGCCTACGTGCTGCTGGGAGCGTACCTGTGCTTTGCGGTCACGCTCGGAATTGTGGGTGTGGCGGCCGGCTTCCCCAAGGCGGATTTCTACCTCGCCAAGGGACTTTGCGTGGTGCTCGGACTCGTGGCGGCGGAAACACTGATCAGCCTGGTGCTGGAAATCTATCGGCCGCGCATCAAAGGAAAGGTTGGGCGCCCGCTCTACGAGAGCCGCCTCGTTGGGTTGCTGGGCCAGCCTGAGGGACTGATCACGACCGCCGACCAGGCGCTGGACTACCAGTTCGGGTTCAAAGTCTCGGACACCTGGTTCTATCGTTTCTTCGAAAAGGCGCTCGGCTGGCTGTTGCTGTTGCAGGCGGCTATCCTGCTGCTTTCGACCTGCCTCGTGGTGATCGACGCCGGTGAACAGGGCTTGCTGGAGCGGTTTGGCAAGCCAGTTGCCAACCGCACCATCCTGGAACCCGGCGCGCATCTGAAGTTCCCCTGGCCCATTGACCGGGTCTATCGTTATCGCACGGAGCAAATCCAAAGTTTCATTGTGGGATCCACGCCGGACCCCAACAAGGAAAAGGAACGCGTGGTGCTGTGGACCGTGGCCCATACCAAGGAAGAAAATTTCCTGGTCGCCAGCCGGGAGCAGGGCTACGGCGACTCGACCAACCGTCTGGGCGGCAAACGGACCCCGCCGGTGAGCCTGATAGTCGTGAGCATTCCGGTCCAGTACCAGATTACTAACCTGATGGCCTGGGCTTACAACAACGAGGATGCCGACGCCCTGCTGCAGGGCGTGGCCTCCCGAGAGGTCGTGCGTTTCCTGGCGGGAGCCGACATGTCCGACCTGATGTCCGTCGGACGTCAGCAGGCGTCAGTCACTCTCCTGGAGCGGATCCAGGAGAAGGCAGACGAGCGGAAACTGGGCGCGAAAGTGATCTCAGTGGGTCTGCAGGATTTGCATCCGCCGGTGAAAGTGGCCCCCGATTACGAAAAAGTCATCGGCGCGCTGCAAACCAAGCAGGCCAGGATTCTCGCGGCGAAGGCCGACGACATCAAAACCAACGCGCTGGCAGAGGCGCTTTCCGTGGCGATGGTGAATGGATCCGAGGCCGAGCGCGTTTCGCATGTGCTCCGGGCACAATCGCAGGCGGCTCTCTTCCAAAACCAGGTGCCGGCGTTCCAGGCCGCTCCCACGGTTTACGCGCAGCGGTCCTTCCTGCAGACCTTCACCCGCGCAACCACAGGCGCCCGCAAGTATGTGGTGCTGACGACCAACACTCAGGACGTGCTGACGTTTGATTTGCAGGAAAAGATCCGCCAGGACCTGTTTGACCTGAATGTGCCCGCGCCCAAGAAATAATGCTTTAGCGATTTGAATTGAACGAACCATGAAAAGAAATCCACTGACAATTGGCATTGGCGTTTTGCTGATCATCATCTTCGCCCTGTGGCTCTGCGTGTTCCAGGTGCGGCAGTCCGAAGTGGTGGTGGTGACCACTTTTGGCAAAGTGACCCGATCCTTAACGGAGCCGGGCCCTTACCTGAAGGCCCCGTGGCCCATCCAGAGCGATCACCACCTGGATCAGCGGGTCCAGAATTTTGAGGACAAATTCACCGAAGGCCTCACCCAGGACGGGTTTGGCCTGCTGACCTCAGTCTACGTCGGCTGGCGCGTCACCGATCCGAAGACGTTCTTTCCCAAGTTTGCCGGCAGCGCAAAACCGATGCTCGAAGCGGAACGCGGGCTGGAGCTGCTGCTCGGCCACGCCAAGACCGCCGTGACCTCGGGCCACCCACTAGGCGCGTTCATTTCGCCCGCGGACGGGGGCAATCAATTCGTCGAGATCGAGAAGCAGATCCTGGACGCGATCCGGGCGGAGTTGAAAGCGAACAATTACGGGCTGGACGTGGACTTTCTGGGCTTCAAGCGCCTGGCCCTGCCGGAGAGTGTGACGCAAAACGTCTTTGAACGGATGACCTCGGAGCGGCAACTGCTGATCAACCGGTCGCAATTCGAGGGCGAGGCCGAAGCGTTGAAGATCCGGTCTGAAGCCGACCGCAAAGCAGCCGAACAGTTGTCCGCGGCGGATGCGAAGGCGCGGGAGATCCGGGGCAAAGGCGAGGCCGAAGCCGCGAAATCGCTCTCGGTTTTCCAGCAAAACCCGGAATTGGCCAATTTCATTTTCCGCCTCGAAGCGCTGGAGAATTCGCTGAAGGACCGCTCGACGCTGATCTTCGACCAGAGCACGCCGCCCTTTGACCTGTTCCGCGGCGCCTCAACGAACCTGCTGAAGAAGTAACGAGTTACCCAGTCGATCGAGATTTGCCATGAACGATCATCCACATCCAGATCCGGAGGCCAGGAAACCGGGAGCCGAAAACCCGGTGGATCCGGGCGCAACCGCGCTCGCGGAGGCATTGCGCAGCAGCTTCGTCATTGTCAAAGCCGTAATGGTGGTGCTGCTGGTGGTGTTCCTCGGCTCGGGATTCTTTAAGGTCGGCCCGGACGAGCGCGCGATCATTCTGCGCCTCGGCAAACCGGTGGGAGCCGGGGAGGCTGCGCTGCTAGGGCCCGGACTGCACTGGTCCTGGCCCTATCCTATCGACGAATACCGGAAGGTTTCTATCTCCGGCATTCAAAGGATCACTTCCTCAGTGGGCTGGTATGCCACCACGCCCGAGGCGGAGCTGGCGGGCACCGAATTGATGCCCGGCCCCTCCCTGAACCCCTCCGTGGACGGTTACGCGCTGACCGCCGATGGCAATATTATCCACACCCGCGCAACGCTGAATTACCGGATCGCCGACCCCATCACCTTCGTGTTCAACTTCGTGAATGCCTCGAACGCGGTCCAGAATGCGCTGGACAACGCTTTGCATTTCGCCGCGACGCGCTCCCTGGTGGACGATGTCCTGACCCGCGATATCATTGGCTTCGGTGAATTGGTCAAACGCCGCACCACCGAGCTGGTGGCCAAACAGAACCTCGGCATCGTGGTCGAGCAATGCAAGGTGCAGAGTATTCCGCCGCGCCAGTTGCGCGATGCCTTCGCCAATGTCTTGAAGGCGGAAATTGCGCGCAGCAAGGCCCTGAACGAGGCCCGCAGCCATGAAAATCAGGTCACGAACAAAGCCGGCGCCGACGCCGAGTCGCGCGTCAACCTGGCGGTGTCCGAACGCGTCCGCGTGGTGTCGGACGTTAAAAGCCGCGCGGAGGTGTTCTCAACCCTGCTGCCGGAGTACAACGCAAATCCCAGCCTTTTTGTGCAGCGTCGCCTCACCGAGTCCCTGGGTCGGGTGATGACTAATGTCCAGGACAAGATCTTCCTGACCGAAGGCGAAAATGGCCGGACCAAGGAATTGAGGTTATTGTTAAACCGCGAGTTGCCGAAGGCCAAGACCGAGGAGCCCCGGTAAAACCGCAGAGAGAAGTTTTGTATGCAAGTAACGTCTTTGATGAGCCGCCGGGAGGCCGGGCACAAACATGACCATAGCCATGACCATGAGCATGATCATCACCACCATGAGCACGAGCACGGCGAAGGTTGCGGCTGCGGCCACGACCATGAGCACGCGCCGGTGAAACTCTGGCAAACCATTTCCGGCATCGTTTTCGTGTTCAATGCCTTCCTGGTGGATTGGCTGTTCGCCAAGGGCACCACCGTGGCGAGCGCGAGCGCCATGATCGGCGCCATTATTCTCGGCTACCCGATCGTCTGGACCGCCGCCAAAGACATTTGGCGCGGCATCCTCAGCATCAACGAGCTGGTGGCCATCGCCGTGCTGGCGGCCTTCGCTTCCGGGGATTACAAGACCGCCGGGGTCGTCGCCTTCTTCATGCTGCTTGGCGAGATCATCGAAACCCGCACCGCCGAAGGCGCCCGCGCCTCGATTGAATCGCTCATCAAACTGACACCGACCAAGGCCCGCCGAATCAACCAACAGGGCGAGGAGGAAGTCGCCGCCCAGGACCTGGCAATCGGCGATGTCATCCGGATTCGCCCCGGCGACAATGTGGCCGCCGACGGCGTGATCGTCAGCGGCCAGGGTTCCTTCAACCAGGCGACCATCACGGGCGAATCGCTGCCTGCGGACAAGAAACCCGGCGACGAAGTATTCGCCGGCACCCAGAACCTGACGGGCGTGCTGGAAATCAAAGTCACTCGCGCGGGGGCGGACACGACGCTGGGCCGGGTCCGGGAATTAATCCTGGCTGCCGAAAAAACCAAGCTGCCCATCCAGAAAATTGTCGATCAATACATGGGGTTCTACACGCCGCTGGTGCTCGTGATTGCGGCGCTCGTCTGGGCGTTTACCCGCAACCTGGACAATGTCATCTCGGTGATCATCTTCAGCTGTCCGTGCGCCTTTATCCTGGCCACTCCCACCGCCATGGTCGCCGCGCTATCCGCCGCCGCCCGGCTTGGCATCCTGATCAAGAATGTGGCGGACATCGAAGCGGCGGCCAAGATCAATGCATTCGTGTTCGACAAGACCGGCACTTTGACCACGGGCGAACTTGCCGTCAGCCGGCTGGCGCCGATCGGGGACGTGAAACCCGCGGAGCTTCTTCGGGTCGCCGCCTCGGCCGAGAAATACAGCAATCACCCCACCGCCAAGGCCCTGGCGCAACTGGCGTCCGAAGCCGGTGTTCCGCTCATTGAACCAAAAGACTTTGCCGAAATCGCCGGCCGCGGGATCAAGGCGGCAGTCAACGGCGCTACGGTGTTGGTCGGCCGCGCCCAATGGCTCAAAGACAACAACATTCAGGGCAATTTCCTCCAGTCTGTCGACCTGAATGAGACCGAGGGATGGAGCCTGATCTTTGTGGCCCGGGACGGCCAGTGCATCGGCTGGGTGGGCATGCAGGACAAGACCCGCCCCGAGGCCCGCGAATCGCTCATCGAGCTGAAGGACAGCGGCGTCCGCCGGATCGCGATGATTTCCGGTGATCGGCAGCCGGTCGCGACGCGTGTCGCCGCCGAGATCGGCTGCGAGGAGGCGCAGGGAGATTGCCTGCCTCAGAACAAAGTGGAGTTCGTCCGGGGCGTCAAGAGCAAGGGTTACAAGGTGGCCGTCGTCGGCGACGGCGTGAACGATGCCCCCGCGCTGGCTGCGGGCGACATCGGCATCGCCATGGGGGCGGCCGGCAGTGAAGTTGCCATTCACAGCGCCACGATTGCGCTGATGAACAACGACCTCCGGCGCCTCCCGTTCCTGATCAAGCTTTCGCGCAGCACGCGCACCGTGATAAATCAGAACTTCCTCTTCGGCATCGCGTTTATCATCGGGGGCATGACCTTGTCGGCCATGAGCTACGTGCCGCCCTGGCTGGCCGCGATTATGCACACCGCCGGCTCGCTGATCGTGGTGTTCAACAGCGCCCGCCTCGTGCGCAAGGGCGAGGAACTGGAACATTATCATCCGGAACCAGCCGCGCCGTCGCGCCCCGCGGGGCCGCCTGTTACCACCGAATTGACCCCGAAACCGGCGTAAGCTGAATTATGGCAATTCTGGCAGATACAGCCCCTAAAAACACCGCTGCCCCCCAGGCTGACAAGCGGGAAACCATTGTCGCGGTCCGCGGGCTCACCAAGATCTTCAAGGATTTTTGGGGCCGCCCAAAAGCGCGCGCTGTCGATGGCGTTGACTTCGAAGTGAAGCGCGGCGAAGTCTTCGGCCTGCTCGGGCCGAATGGCTCCGGCAAAAGCACGACGGTGAAACTCCTGCTCGGCCTGCTGCACCCCAGCAAAGGGCACATTGAGGTGTTCGGGAAGTCCCCCCGGCATGTCGCGACCAAGGCGCGCATCGGCTATCTGCCCGAGGAATCCTATCTCTACCGCTACCTGAATTCGCGCGAAACGCTCGATTTCTTCGGAAACCTATTTGAATTGTCGAAAGGCGACCGGAATAACCGCGCCGAGCAGTTGCTCGAAATGGTGGGTTTGAACCAGGCCCGCCTGCGGGCCGTTGGCGAATTTTCCAAGGGCATGCAGCGGCGCATCGGACTGGCCCAGGCCCTCATCAACGATCCGGACCTGGTCATTCTCGACGAACCCACTTCCGGGCTCGACCCCATCGGTTGCCGCGAGGTGAAAGACCTCATCGTTGCACTCGCCCGCCGCGGCAAGACGGTCATCCTCAGCAGCCATCTGCTGGCGGATGTCGAGGACGTCTGCGACCGGGTGGTGATTTATTACGGCGGAAAAGTCCAGGCCATGGGGACCCTCCGGGAGCTGCTGGCCACGCCGGACGCCATTCGAATTACGACGCCGGCGCTGCCGCGCGAAACCCTGGAACGCGTGCTGGAAATTGTCCGCAAGGACGTCGCGCAGGACAAGGTCCACATCGACACCCCCACCCAAAACCTGGAAAGTTATTTCCTCGAGGTGGTCAGGAAGGCCCGCACCGCCGCGGCTGAAACCAGCGGCGCCACCTCCGGCGCGCGCGTCGCGGCCTATTTGCGCGGCGATGGCCAGGGCGAAGCCGCGACCGATAAGATTCTGGAAAGGCTGGCGGCGCCGACGCCTTCGGCCCCCGCACCCGCGCCGTCGGCGGCTCCGGCGGAAACCGTGGACCAGCAGAAACTGGAGTCGCTAACTCAACAGGCAGCCCCGGCCCCGAAGCCGGCAACACCCGAAACGCCGAAACCGGCGGCGGAACCGGCCCTCGACCGGGCCGATGAGAAGTTGTCGAGCCTGCTTGGCAAGAAGCCCTGAACCATGCAGAAGGTGCTCGCCATCGCCCTGCTGACCTGGAAAGCCGCGTTTCGCTTCCGGCTGTTCCTGGTCGTTGCCGTGCTGCTGCTTGGCGCCGTCGTGGGTCTGCCGCTGCTCATCGAGGACGACGGCACGGCGCGCGGCTTCACTCAAATCCTGCTGACCTACACTTTGACCACCATCACGGCGCTGCTCGGAATGAGCACGCTGTGGCTGGCCTGCGGCACCCTGGCGCGGGACATCGAGGATTGCCAAATCCAGGTGGTGGCGGTGAAACCCATTGCCCGCTGGCAAATCTGGATCGGCAAATGGCTGGGGCTGATTTCCCTGAATGCCGCGCTCCTCGCCCTTTCCGGCTTTTGTGTTTTCGTGCTGATGCACTACCGGGCCGGGCGCCTGCCCGAAGCCCAGCAGGCCATTCTCCGAAACGAGGTGCTCGTCGCCCGTGGCTCCGCCCGGGAAGCCAATGTCGACTCCGAGATCGCCAGGGAAACCGACCGACTCCTGCGCGAGCGTCTCGACCGGAATCCGGTCAGCCAGGTGGACCTGCCTGAGGTCCGCCGCCAAATACTGGAGCAAGTCAAAGCCGAGTATCAACTCGTGCAGCCCGGCTATGTGCGCCAATGGGAAATCGATCTCAGTTCGGCGCGCCGATCCCTCCAGGGGCAGCCGCTTTTTGTCCGCTTGAAATTCAATTCAGCGGAAAAGAGTCCGTCCGGCACTTTTGCCGTCATGATGCAGGCGGGGGCGCCGCCCAAGCCGCCCTGGCGGAGTGAGCCGCTCAGCCTCGCCCCGGACACATCGCATGAAATTGAAATCCCGGCCAACCTGATTGGCGACGACGGCAAGCTGTCAATCGCGGTCCTGAACCCAAACAATACGTCATTGCTTTTCCCTCTCGGAGACGGCCTGGAGGTGCTTTATCGCGAGGGCTCATTCGGCCTCAATTTCGCCCGTGGGCTGGGCATTATTTTCTGCTGGATGACGCTGCTGGCGACGATCGGGCTGGCTTCCGCCAGTTTCCTGTCCTTCCCGGTGGCGGCGTTCTTCTCCCTCGGGCTGCTGGCCATCACCCTGTCGAGCAGCACGCTGGCCAACGCCGTCAGCGAGGGCACGTTGATGGGCTACAATTCCGAGACTGGCAAGACGGGCTACTCGATCATGGATCACGCGGCGATACCGGTTTTCAAAGTGATTCTCGGGGTGGTCAACCTGGCGAAGGACTTCTCGCCCGTGGATGCGCTGAGCACCGGCCGCAGCATCACCTGGGAGACGCTGCTTCGCGCCGGCTGGCAAATCATCCTCCTGCTCTCCGGCATCATCGGCGGGCTTGGCATCTGGATTTTTAACCGGCGCGAACTGGCCACCGCACAGGGCACCCAATGATGAACCCGACTACCAAAAAGATCCTGCTGCTGGCGCTGGCCGGCGTGCTGCTGGTCTCCTCGGGTTTCCTCCAGCACGACTTGAACCGGGACCGGGACAAGCTCGGGCTGACACGGATTGCGCCACTGGAAAACGCGCCCCCGGTGCTGGCCTTCACCACCGTCGCCCTGGGCGGGTTCCGCGGACTCATCTCCAACGCGCTGTGGATCCGGGCCAACGATCTGCAGGACCAGGACAAATTCTTCGAGATGGCCCAGCTCGCGGATTGGATCACCAAGCTGGAGCCGCACTTTGTCCAGGTGTGGCTTGTCCAGGCCTGGAACATGGCCTACAACATTTCGGTGAAGTTCAAGGACTTCGATGACCGCTGGCGCTGGGTCAGGAAAGGCATCGTCCTGTTGCGGGACGACGGACTGCGCTTCAACCCGAACGAGACGCTCATCTACCGGGAGCTGGCCTGGTTCTTCCAGCACAAAATGGGCGCCAACCTCGACGACGCCCACATGGTTTATAAGCAGCAGTGGGCCAACGAAATGGCGAAAGTATTCGCCACCAACACCCCCAACGTGAGCGAGCTGATCAGTCCGCAGACGGAGGATCAAAAAGGGCGCGCGCAACTTCCTCTCGATACCTACAAGATGGATCCCGCGTTCATGAAGGAGGTTGACGAACGCTTCGGCCCCCTGGAATGGCGCCTGCCGGAGGCTCACGCCATTCAAGGGGGCCGAAGCGTTCGTCAACCTCCTTCATGAACGCGGGATCC
>Ga0184628_10000963_pt1 | contig 14666 bp, 25 predicted proteins | sample PLM4_5_b1_FD_133149 | JGI IMG/M metagenome (GOLD analysis project Ga0184628, IMG submission 133149) | Groundwater sediment microbial communities from an aquifer in East River, Colorado, USA - PLM4_5_b1 | ecosystem: Environmental > Terrestrial > Soil > Riparian zone | place: USA: East River... | reverse complement strand
GATGGTTACCGGTCGGTAACATGAACGAAGGGGGTACAAAGGGGGGACGCCCCCGGCTCAGCGCGCAATGAATCACACCTCAAAAATAGCTCGCAGTATTTTTTCTATTAAAAATACGATGCAGAAATTTTTCTATATTCCTCAAGCTTTTCTTTCTTCTTTTCATAGTTCTTCATAAACTTCAAAACCCAATCTAGGTTATCTAACATCCTGTTTTCTTCGATATTATCTTCTCTAAGATATTTTTCTGATTCTTTGCTCATGTAACCTCATCTGATTAGAAAAAACAGGTTTATCGTTGATTAATTCCATTTTCCGATCTTTTAGGTCTTTTTGATCATAAATCAGATCAAACATCTGAATCGAATGTAGGTCCGGTCCTGCTACAACCTTCCATGTCTTTTTGATTGGAAATGGTTTATCTGCAATCTTAATATATTCTGGTAAATTTATCATAATTTCCTTGTCCTGTAGGAAGCTCACTGGTGAGTTTACCCCCCCTACCCGCTAGGGTAGTACCACCCCAGGGGTTTTAACGAACGTAGACCCCCTTAGAATGGCTCTGGGAGGCCTTTTAAATTGAGTCGAGGGTGGGAAAAGTACCATCCAGAGACTTAACATGGTTTTTAGCCCTAGTTTGATTATAAAATCTATCGCTAAAAACACCATCGTCCCAGACAACCCAGAACATCTCTGGGTACCGTTTATCGGGGACGATTTTCATACTTTTCAATTCCATCTAAAAGAACACAGACTTCATTTCTAGTTAATACGATCTTGTCCTGTTGATCGTCATTCCTCCAATCTTGTAGAGTTTTAATATATTTCTTAAATAGTTGGTCTTGTAGATTCATATTGGATGATTCTCTCCTCTAATTATCCAGAAAGCTATATAAGCTATTAATAGTACTAAAGGTACTAATAGGATTGTATAGTACATAAGTTATCCTTTCGATAGCCACCATAAAGGGAGAAAGATAATTAGGAATAGTATTAGTATTTGTACTAATGGGTTCATCTAAGAAACAGATGACATATGTTCTGACATACGAAAGGTATACCTACAATCTTAGTGTACCCGTCAGCACCATCTACAACTCCTAAGTTATTCTCTAGGAACCTTTCTAACATATGATTTACCTCTATTTTGAATTCTTGATCGTAGTAAGTCATTAGTTCTCCTTGACAATAGATATAATTCTATGGTATTATATGCCGAATGTTTTTAAAGTCAATAGCAATCTTGAGTATTTTAGTACTTACTCACAGTTGGTATCCTTCAGACTGTTGTGCTGAAACTGATTGTAAGCCAGTAAACTGTGAAGAGATCCTAGAGTTACCTAATGGTGACTTAAGGTACCAAGGTATAGTCTTTCCTAGTATACTAAATAAACCTAGTCAAGATAAATATTGCCACGTATGTTATAATCCTAATTCTAAACAACCTCATTGTATATTTACATTATCTGGAGTTTAACTTTTCATGTCTCTGAATATTATCTTTTGGGTCCTAATGGTTCTGTCTGCCTTTTATGGTGCATGGTCCGGTTGGGGCGATCGTACTAACTGGGGATACATAGGCCCTACTTGGGTTCTTCTGGCTCTCCTAGGCTGGAAGGTCTATCCGATAGCACTTAACTAATATGGCTAATGCTATCTACCCTAAATACAAGGAAGCTCTTCTAAACAACTCCGCAGACTCTGCCTTGACTGGTTCAGGTGCAACTGGATTGTATGTGGCTCTGATTGATACAGGTACTTATACCTTCTCATCCGCTCATCAGTTCTATTCGTCCCTCTCAGGCATAGTCGGCACAGATCAGGAGATAACTTCTCCCACTCTAGTTAATGGTACTGTAGACGGTGGAGATGTTACGTTTCCTACCGTTGCAGGAGCATCTGCAGAAGCTCTTGTTCTATATAGAAAGAACGCCGGTGCTAATACCACTTGGCGTTTAATAGCTTATATAGATACTTCAGTTACTGGTCTCCCTGTAACACCTAACTCAGGTGATATTATAATTACCTGGAATGCATCAGGTATATTCACACTATGAGTAGACAATATTTTGGTGATGTTCTCGTTGAACCGCTTGGCGTATCTCACCCTACAATTACAGCTACGACTATTACCCCTCTGGTTCCAGTAGCCTACTGTCCCATACCTGCCTTCGACATACGTCCTGGTAAGGTCTATGAACTTACAGTTGGTGGTTCAATAACAACGGGCACAGCTGGAACAATAACATTAACGGCTTTAATGAATGCTGTTTCTATTGGAGCAGGTCCTGCACAGAACTATGTCCCTTCAATTACCACAGCACCCTTCCTAGGTCGTTTCTATGTAATTTGTAGAGGTCCAATGGGGGTTGCTGGCGCAACTACTCCAGTTGTAGTTACAGGTAAATTGGAAGCTGGTGGTGCAGTCGCAACAGCTTCAAGCCAAACATCTGTTGCTCTTAACGTCGGCCCAGTTAACATAGATACTACCATTGCTCAAACGTTCAATCTTAGTGTAACAGTTAGTGTGGCTCCGTCCATCATTCCCTTCTGGCATTGCTGGCGATCGCTGAACTAACATGGCCGGCCAATTTGTCGGCCGCATTGGCCTAACTAATGTTGGCCGTTTCAATGATCCTGGTGGACTACTTCCCGATCAGGCAGCGTCTAGTCAAACCTTACTTCCGAGTCTATTTGATGAATCTACAGATACGTTTTTCACGCCTGTTGTCACTTCTAGACTCACTTTACTTCCAGCTCTTTATACTGATCTTGATACTTTCTTTACTCCTGTTGTTAAAGGTCGTAACACTCTCACTCCCAGCCTCTACGTAGATGCTGATACGTTCTTCACACCTAAGGTAAGTCATGGGTTACATGCGAGTGCGTATACAGATGCGGACGTATTCTTCACACCCGTGGTATCACAGCCCGGTGCAGGTTCACAGACGCTTCTTCCTTCGCTCTATGTCGATAGCGATAGTTTCTTTACTCCTGTTGTACTGTCTAGGAAAACTTTAACTCCTAGTTTATACGCAGACTCTGATACTTTCTTCACACCGATAGTATCTTTATCAGGAGGAAGTCAGGGACTATCCCCGGCGATGTTTCATAGCTTAACTAACTTCTTCTTCACTGCCAATCTACAGGGAGGGGAAGCAGAGCCTGAGATCTTCCAAGGTGGTGGTAAGCAATATAGATACGAAAAAGTTAAGAACTCCAGTGACGTAGACAGTGTTATGCACAGTGGTGATGTCTTAACGATAAGATACAAAGATGGTAAAGTGTATAATTACCAAGATGTTCCTGAAAAGAAGTTCGATAGACTGACACACAGTAGATCGCCTGGAAGTTATGTACACAATAACATCAAAGAGAAATATGTTTATCGTAAGGTTAGATAATGAAAGACATTGTAGAACATAACATTGAGCAAATGAATATAGAACAACTAGGTAACTTCGTTGCCTATATGCATAAGAACAAGTACAATAAGGCTAAATATATAGATGCCAGCGATCCTAGAAAGATTAGTCAGCCAGTTACAAGCGAAGGGCAAAAGTAAGTCTTCTGCCTTTGCTATAGCTACAGCCGCTCTACAGAGATCTGGTAATCTTAAGCCAGGTACTCAGAAAGCTACTGCTAAAGGTGCACGTAGAGGAGCTATGACACCCGGTCAACGAGCTAAAGATCGCGCTAGTAAACGTAGTGGTAAGTCTAAGTCTAAATACAAATATAATTCTAAAACCAATAGAGCAACATTAAATGGCTAGTTCGCATCCAGGCTTTAAAGCCGTACAAGCTAAGATAGCTTCTAAGGAAGGTATTTCTAGAGAAGCAGCTGGAGCTATTCTAGCTAAGAGTTCTAGAGGTGCTTCTAAATCAGCTAAGCGTAAGAATCCCAGATTAAGGAAAGTATAACATGCCTCCTGTTCACACAACTCTACCCACCACTCACGCATCTCTTAAGACTCAGGTTCTTAATAAAGATGCTGATGCGCAGTATTCTAAACCCTATGCTTCAAAAGATAATTTCAATACTGGTCCAAATGACCATTCTCACGGTGAAGCTTACTAATGGCTACCGTTAAAGGTGAATCCCTTCCCACCGTTCATGCAAGTACTAAATGTAATGGTAAGACAATGGGTAAGATGATGAAGAAAATGCATAAATGAACCACAACTTTTTCCATCCTCATGAGATCGAAAGGTTTCTACGAGAGTTGGATCACAACTACAACAAGAAATTAGATCTAATCATAAAGAGGTTAAAAAACATGTCTAAAGAATTTGACGATCTGACTGCACGAGTGCACGCAAATAGCGATACACTCGACAGTGCGGTCCTACTAATTAACGGCATTGCCGCACGCATTGATGCAGCAGGCGTCGATCCCGTTAAGCTCAAGGCTCTGACTACTGAGCTACAGGCTAAGGACGATGAACTCGCCGCAGCCGTTGTGGCCAACACTCCTGTTCCGCAGCCGGTGGTTGTCTAACATGGAGAAAATCGAAGCAAAGCGCAAGGCTGTAGAAGACAAGCGTACCGAGCTAAGGAAGCTTGAGGATGACACTCCCAAGTATTATCTGGGTCGACTTGTAACGGTCGTTGCAGAAACTCATCCCAGTCGTCAGTTGACGATTATGTATGAGAATGGCGAGACCGAGTCTGTTCCTCGACATCTGGTAACCGATGTATCCCCTGCAGATCAGGCTAAGATTGATGAAGATCATGCAATCGCAACTGATAAGGCAGCTAAGGATAAGTTGGATCGAGATGTTAAGGCTGGCAAGGCTGCTCCCGTTAAGACGGTAGCTGCTAAGCAGCCTCAGCCGGCTGAAGCTAAGTCAGATCATCCTGTGAAGGACTGGTTTAAGAAGTAACTCATATTGTTCTTAGGCCATGTCTAACGATGTGGCCTAAGAGATCAGAGAGATTATGGCAACCAAAAACAATAATAAGGTTACCGAAGATGATGATAATGATTCTGGCGTAGTTCAAGAAATGCCTGGTAGTTATTTTATATCTAGAGGTTCTGTGCCTGTTCCCGATCCGACTAAACTTACTACTGATCAGTTGCGTCAAGAAATTAAAGCTCTACGGGAACTTATAGAATCCCGTATAAACTCTATTGAAAGTCTTCATAATGTTTTAGAGCAGAAAGTTGAATCTGACAAAACTGCATTTGCTAAAGCAGATCAAAATCTAAGAGAGTTGATGGAAGAGAAGATCTGTAGGCTAAGAACTACTAATGAAGAAATCTTTGAACGTATTAATGTACAGTTCTTAGAACGTGATAAACGTACTGAACAATTATCTATAGCATCGTCTACAGCCATTGCAGCGGCCCTACAGGCTGCTAAAGAAGCCGTGGGCGCTCAGAATACATCTAATTCAATTGCTATTGCTAAGAGTGAAGGCTCAACTATCGAGTCAATAAGACAACTTCAAACTCTATTCAATACTTCCATTGCATCTATTAAAGACCAGATGGATGATATCAAAAGTAGGGTTGATAAAGCAGAAGGACAAGTTAAGGGTGCAGGTTTGATCTGGGGTTTAGCTATCGGATTGATCGGAGCTGTGTTCGGTATAATTGGAATTGTCAGCTTCGTATTTAAAGTAATTCGTTAATGAAGAAGAAAATAGCCGTAGCTAAACTTTCAGATGAAAGAGAGCTACGCAAAGAGGAAGCAGAAGCTAGCTTAGAAGCATTTATAGCATTAGTACATCCGAAGCGACTCTTAGGAAATGTTCATAGAGAGATCATAAGCTGGTGGACCCGCCAAAGCGCGCATCCTCACCAGCTTTTATTGTTGCCTCGAGATCACATGAAGAGCGCTCTAATAGCGTATCGTGTGGCTTGGGAGATTACCAAGGACCCGACCCTCAAAGTCCTGTTCATCTCTAGTACATCGAACCTAGCTGTTAAGCAGCTCAAGTTCATCAAGGATATTCTAACCTCCGACACATACCGACTATTCTGGCCCGATATGGTTGAGAAAGAGGAAACTAAGAGGGAGAAGTGGACAGAGCGAGAAATCTCTGTTGATGACCCCCGCCGTAAAGCGGAGTCTATCCGTGATCCTACTATATTTACTGCTGGTCTCACTTCCAATATCGTTGGCATGCATTGCGATATCGCGGTACTTGACGACGTTGTCGTGTCCTCCAATGCATATCTCGAGGATACCCGAAACAAGGTTATGGACCAATACTCCTACTTGTCATCGGTGGAAGGCATCAATTCACGTGAATGGGTTGTAGGTACGAGATACCACCCCAAAGATCTATATTCTAACTTAATTGAAATGGAGATTGAAGAATACGATGAACTTGGAAACGTTTGTAAAGCAACACCACTATTTGAAATCTTTGAAAGACAAGTGGAATCAATTGGTGATGGCACCGGACAGTTCCTCTGGCCCAGACAACAGCGGTCAGATGGAAAATGGTTCGGATTCGACATTGAAGTCCTGGGTAAAAAGAGAGCACAATACCTTAACAAGATACACTTCAGGGCCCAATATTATAACGATCCGCACGACATCGACTCGTCCCCAATCAAGCGAGACCTCTTCCAGTACTACGAGGCCAACTTCCTATCACGGCGAGAAGGCAGATGGTACTTCAAAGGCGCGCGGCTCAACGTCGTTGCAGCCGTTGACTTCGCCTACAGCACCGGAAAGAAGTCAGACTACACCTCAATCGTCGTCGTCGGAGTCGACGGACAAAACAACTATTACGTCCTTGAGATCGACCGGTTCAAAACGGACAAGATCTCGGACTACTTAAAAGGATCCTCAAATGCTACGAAAAGTGGGGCTTCCGAAAAATCAGAGCAGAAGTAAGCGTAGCTCAAGCGGTTATAGTAAGAGACTTAAAGGAGACCTATATCAGGCCTCTGGGCTTGTCTCTAACAGTAGACGAGTATAGGCCATCTCGTTGGCAGGGTTCTAAGCTAGAACGCATCATGTCTACGCTAGAACCTAGATACGCTAATCATCAGATCTGGCATTACATGGGCGGTAATTGTCAACAGCTTGAAGAAGAGCTTATCTTTTCTAATCCTGCGCACGATGACATCAAAGACGCTCTAGCCTCAGCAATAGATTTTGCTATTGCCCCCATTGATCTATTTAAATCACAAAAGGAAAGTATCGGTGCATTTCAATACCACGGTAAGTTCGGCGGCGTCGCATGACTTCTAAAGTTCTTGAACTTTCAGATGTACTCCAGCCGGATGCACTAGCCACCCGCATCACTGAAAAGTGGTGTGAGTGGGATATGATGAGGCAGCTAAAGAAGAACGATTGGGAGGAGATCAGGAGATACGTCTATGCTACTGATACGACATCTACAACTAATTCATCGCTACCTTGGAAGAATAAGACTACCGTTCCAAAGCTGTGTCAAATCAGGGATAATCTGTATGCTAATTATATGGCTACTCTATTCCCACAGCGGAAATGGCTAGTCTGGGAAGCGAACGAGAAAGATTCCAATTCCACTAAGAAGCGTGATGCTATTACCAATTATGCAGCTTGGATGATTACCCAACCTTCTTTTAAAGAAGAGATGGAGAAGATTGTCTTAGATTATATAGACTTTGGAAATTGCATTCCCACTGTTGAATGGATAGACGAACGTGTACAGACAAAAGATGGTCGTGCACAGACTGGTTACATAGGCCCGGGAGTTAGGCGTATTAATCCTCTAGACATAGTAATGAACCCTACTACCGAAAGTTTTAGGAACTCTCCTAAGATCATCAAGTCCCTGGTTAATCTCGGTGAACTCAAAGGGATGCTAGAGAAGATAACCAACGATGAGAATCGAGAAGAGTACGAGGAATTGTACCGGTACTTGAAGGATGTTCGTTCTCATGCACAAAACTTTCAAGGTGATTGGATACAGCGAGATAATCTTTATCGTATTGATGGTTTCACTTCTTTTAGGGCTTATCTCCAATCTGACACAGTAGAAATACTAACATTCTATGGTGACTTATATGACCCAGAACATGATACCTTTCTTAAGAACCATGTCATCACAGTTGTCGACCGCCACAAGCTTATCGGGAAGAAGCCGAATCCCTCTTACTTCGGTTATCCGCCTATATTCCACGCTCCCTGGCGGAGAAAGCAAGACAACCTGTGGGGGATGGGTCCACTAGATAATCTAGTAGGTATGCAATATCGACTGGATCACATTGAGAACATGAAGGCAGACATCTTCGATCTAACTACTTATCCTGTTCAAAAGGTTAAAGGATTTGTCGAAGACTATACCTGGCAGCCTGGTGAGAAGATCTTTGTCTCCGAAGAAGGTGACGTTGAGCTAGTCCAGCCAGACGTAAATATTATGCAAGCCGATATGCAGATTCAACGGCTTGAACAACTTATGGAGGAAATGGCTGGTGCTCCTCGTGAAGCCATGGGCTTTCGTACTCCGGGCGAAAAGACAAAATACGAAGTCCAAAGTCTTGAGAATGCAGCTGCCCGGGTATTTCAGAATAAGATTAAACAATTTGAAGAACAAGTGGTTGAGCCTCTACTGAATGCTATGCTTGAGCTTGCTCGACGCAATCTTACCGGCTCTACCGTCATTAAGGTGTTTGATGACGAATTCAAAACTGCATCGTTCCAAGCACTGACTGTAGAAGACATCACCGGCATCGGGAGAATCAAACCGATTGCTGCGAGGCATTTCGCTGAGCAAGCTCAGCTAGTACAGAACCTTACTAATCTAACAGGTTCTCAACTCTGGCCTACAGTACAACCACACTTCTCAGGTGTTAAGTTAGCCAAGATAATGGAAGACATATTTAATTTGGAAGACTACGAAGTAGTCGTTCCCTATATCGCATTGGCTGAGCAAGCTGATGCACAGAAGCAGATCCAGATTCTCCAACAGCAGGTTATGGCTGAGAATACTACAGCCACTGGTATCGGAGAGGACTTTGATGTCATGCCTGGCTCTGGAACCCCACCCCCACCGATGCAAGGACCATAAATGTATTCGATTTGGACTAAGAATATAAAAGACCCAGAAGAGAAGGTATCATTTGAAAGCAGCATCCTAGGTTCTAAAAGAGTTCTGAACCGCCTTAAAGACTTACTAGACGAAGAAAAGAAAGGCGTAGACTTCGTAGAACTGGATCACAAGTCTTTTGATACCCCTAACTGGCAATATAAGACAGCATACTTCTTCGGATATGCAGCTGCTCTTATGTGGATACGAAGATTAATAGATCTGGACCAACAGAAAGACATACCAAATGAGTGATAATCTATTAGACCCTAATAGTACACAAGATGACCAAATAGATCCTGCTAAGAACTACTTACAAGAACTCGTCGGAGAAGGGAAGAAATTCAGGACCCCGGAGGAGCTTGCGAGAGGAAAAGCAGAATCAGATGCCTACATCAAGACTTTAGAGCGCGGACGTGACGAACTACGCGAAGACTATCTAAAGATGCGAGAGGAAAGCGTCGCAAGGGCGAAGCTTGAAGATTTGATTGGACAACTAGAATCAAAGCAACAGCAACCAACTCAACCCGCTAACACCCCTAACGCCGGTGAGAATATTCAGCCCCAATATGATTCTAAACAAATTGAAAGTCTGGTGTCTTCTAAAATTCAAGAACATGAATTGACCAAGAAGCAGGAACAGAACTTCAACGTGGTTAGGAGCAAATTACAGGAACGGTATGGTAGTAATTATCAATCCGTTCTTAAACAACAAATAGATGGCTTGGGTTTAACAGAAGACTTCGTAAACAACTTGGCTAGACAACATCCTTCGGTCCTTTTCAAGACCTTGGATTTAGATACTCCAGTTCAACGCGAAAACTTCCAGACTCCTCCGAGATCTGACAATAGAACAGGTACCTTTGTTCCTCAAAGCACAAAGGATCGTACTTGGTCTTATTATCAGGAATTGAAGAAGACTAATCCTAAAGCCTACTATGATCCTAAAACTCAAGTTCAGATGCATCATGACGCCATTGATTTGAAAGAAAAATTCGAAGATGGTGACTTTAATGCACTCTGATTAACCTTAAAGGAATAGCTCATGGCTTCTGGTTTTACAGTCGCTACCAATGAGCATCTAATCCGAAGTAATATCTGGTCACGCCAGCTTAAAGAACTTCTGTTAGATGACCTCAATGCTATGAGGTTTGTTCGAGTTTTGACGGATTTCCCAGATGGCACTACACTGAATATTCCGAGCATCGGCGAAGCAGAGACACTCGACTTCGCTGAAGGTCAGGCAATTAAGTACAATAAGATGGATACGGGTAACTTTGTGTTCTCGTTCGATCAATATAAGTACAGCGCTGCTTCGATCTCGGCTAAATTCAAGCGAGACAGTTATTACGCATCTGACGTTATCAGTGCGTTTATACCCCGTCAGCATAGGGCTCTTATGGAAGCCGTTGAGACACGTATCTTCTCCCGAGGAGATGCCGGTCAAACTCTAGGCAACCAAAATCTAATCAATGGTGCAGCCCACCGTATGGTTGGTTCCGGCAACTACGCAGCCGGTACACTAAACGGTACTGCAGGACTCCAGACGCTTGCTTTTCGAGATTTCGCTAAGGCTCTCTACGCCCTTCAGAAGGCGCAGGTTCCTCTAGTTAATCTCGTGGCAATCGTCGATCCTTCCGTTGCATATTCAATCCAGACAAACTCATCTGTGACAAGTCTCTTGTCCCCGATGCCGATGTGGGAAGATGTCATTCAGTCGAGCATGGTTACGGGCTTTAAGTTCCGTTTCAATCTCTACGGCTTTGACGTTTATATCTCCAACTACCTGCCGACCGCAGCCGTCGCCGAGACGATCTCTCAGCCTGGCTTCACAGGTATTGCTGCGAATACTACAACGGGTACTACTCCCATCAGCAATCTATTCTTCTCTGCGGCCCCTGGTGACACTTGCCCATTCGTGGGTGGGTTCCGTCAGATGCCGACTGTCTTCAGTGAGTTCAACAAAGATCTCCAGCAAGAAGAGTACGTAACCATCGCCGAATACGGTTTCAAACTATACCGACCTGAGAATATGGTCATTGTAGTTACCGATCCGGCAATCGTCTAAAGGAGGCATAAATGGGTACATGGTTTAATCCAGACGGCCTCTATCGTAAGTTCGGTACTACGAAAGCAATACCGGCTACGGGAGGCGAATTTAAGACTTACGGTGATTGGCGCGAAATTGAACTTCGAGCTGATCTTACCGGTCTAACGACTACGCCAGTCATTCTGAGTGACGTAGTGTTTTATCCTCTTGGCATGCGACTTCAAGAAGTTGAAGTGTATGTTGAGACTGCGGGTGTTCCCGGAGCAGCTACGTCTATTAACCTAGGTCTGATGCAAACAGATCGTTCTACGGTTATTAGCGCCAGCTATTTCCTGTTGACTTCTGTTGTGGCTGACCATACGCCAGCGGGTAAGAAGACTGTCTATACTACAGGTGCAGGTATTGCGACCCCAAGTACTGTCCCTGGTTATATTACTCTTGCGGCAGTTGCTGGTACTTATACCAGTGGCGTCCTCAAGTTCCGTATTCGGTATTACAAGACCGGTACTAACTAACTTTAGCGAAGGGGTCGCAAGGCCCCTTCCTTCACAAGGAATAATAAGAATGTCCGTCATACCGATCGTGTTTCAATATCCAGACGATTTTTCTAAACTCTGCTCTTGGAACTATTATGGTGAAATTGGTGAAGGCGAGTCAGTTTCGGTATATGCATGGCCTAGGTTTTCATTTCAGTTTACTGGTGATAACGTAGGAGATTGCGAACTTGACATCTATGGAACCAACGAGGGTCTTTCTGGCACTTGCTGGGGGCTTCTAGTCACATTGACAATGCCCATAAAAGATCGGTTGCACGATCCGATTATTGATAATCGCAGCCTTCCTATTTGCAGAGCCTATAAACCCATCGTCCGTGGCACACCCGATATCGGGAATAATCTTGCCGTGAACTTGTTCTGCACGAAGATTTTTGGAGAAATAAATGGCTAATGTCGAACATAACACTCTAACTGGCGCTGCTCTGCATGAGCCTAAGGGTATTGGTGCTGCTTCGTCTGGTACAGTGTATGTTGCAGATGGACTAGGCAGCGGAGCTTGGTCTTCCGCTACTGCTACTCTAGGCATTACAGGAATGATTGCCGATTTTATCACAGCTGCTCCTCCTACGGGATGGTTAGAGTGTGATGGAACCTCAGTCAGCAGAGCTACCTTTCCAGCTCTATTTTCTGCAGTCACCATTCAAAGCAATGGTACTAGGACTGCCAGCTCGGCCATCATAACCGGCCTAGCAAACACAGGTAATTTTAGAATAGGTTACACCGTAGGTGGAACAGGCATTCCACTAGGCACTACAATTTTAACTGTAGACTCTGGTACTCAGATCACTATGTCTGCCAACGCTTCTTCGTCTGGTACGGCTACTGTGATTGTCTCTCCTTGGGCTCAAGGAGATGGAACTACAACCTTTACTCTGCCAGATACGGTAACCTTTGGTCGTTATAGACGTTCCCGTCTCAATAACAACGTAAGTCGAGTAGGTGTCTCTCAGACAGATTCAGTTACTTCTCATACCCACGCAGTATCGATAACAGGAACTGCATCAGGCACTACTAACACAGAAAATGCAGTCCACGATCATAACTTTTCAGGTGGTGGAACGACTTCAGGTCAGAGTGCAGATCATACTCACGTTGTGAACCAACCTGCCGGTGGGACAACTACATCTGGTGGAGGCAATCCTCCAGGCGGTAATCTTAGCGCTGTTGCTTCTGGAACTACAAGTAACGATCATACTCACTCTTACTCTTTCGCAGGAACAACGTTAACTGAAAACGCTTTTCATGCCCATACTTTCGCTGGTACAGTTTCAGGTTCAGGTACAGCTTCTGCACAAGCTGGAGGTGGTTTAGAAACCCGTCCAATATCCCTCATCGTTCTAACATGTGTGAAAACTTAATATGGCAAAACTTACTTTAGGTGACGTAACTAATTTCCAGAACGAAGGTTCTGCAGCATCTATTATCAATGATAACAGTGTTGCAATAGAAGAGGCTATGGAGAAAACTCTCTCACGAGATGGTACTACTCCTAATCAGATGACTTCTTCACTGGATATGAATGGCAACAAGATAATGAATCTTCCTGATGCCATTACTCCTCAAGAACCTCTAACTCTGAGTCAGTATGTTGCCACAAGTGGCGGTATTGCTGGTTCAGTTAGATTTGATACAGCCCAAACACTAACCTCTCCCCAGCAAGCACAAGCCAGAACAAACATTGGGGCAGCTTCTGGAGGTCCTGCTGTAAGCAGTGTCTTCGGTAGAACTGGCGATGTTGTTGCAACTACAGGAGACTACGCAGTTGCTAACGTAACTGGAGCAGCTCCTACAGCATCTCCAGCATTCACTGGTGTGCCCACGGCTCCTACCGCATCCTTCGGGACTAATACAACCCAACTAGCTACTTGCGCCTTTGCCATAGCGAATGCAGGCGTAGGTGCAGTTAGTAGCGTCTTTGGGCGTACAGGTGCAGTCACAGCTACTACAGGTGACTATAGCGCAGGCCAAGTCACCAACACTCCTGCTGGTGGTATTTCGGCTACTACTGTTCAAACAGCTCTTAACGAACTTGATACTGAAAAAGCTAATCTAGCTTCTCCTACTTTTACTGGTACTCCGGCTTCTACCACTCCTTCTGCAGCAGACAGCACCACTAAGATTGCTACCACAGCCTTTGTCCAAGGGGAGCTTACTACCGGTCTTGCTCTTAAATCTAACTTAGCTTCGCCTACGTTTACAGGTACTCCTGCAGCCCCTACGGCGGCTCCTGGTACGAATACAACGCAGTTGGCTACTACAGCCTTCGTCACCGCGGCTGGTGCTGCTGGTGTCACAGACCATTCTGTTACCGCAGTCAAACTAGCTACATCTTCTCTAGGTTATGGTCTAGTTAATGGAACTCTGGTTGCTTCTGTAGGCAGCAGCGCTTTAACCATAGCTGTTAAAACTCTAGCTGGTACTGATCCTTCAGCATCTGATCCAGTCTACTTCGTATTCAGAAACGCTACCGCAGCTACAGGAAACTTCGTTGTTCGTACAGTAACGGCTGCATTGTCTACAACTGTTGCAAACGGATCGACATTAGGCTCTACTAATGGTATTCCTTTTAGAATATGGATAACTGCTTTAGATGATGGTGGTACAGTTCGTCTAGGAGTTATGAACGCTAGAGCTTCTGGAGGTTTAGTCGCACTCCCAGAATATTCTTTGAATCGGGAAGTCCGTCCACTAGTTTCTCCTGGAAATACTTCTGGCGCTGGTGTCATATATTCAACGCATTCCACAGCTACTGTTACTACTCCTATTGCTTCTCCTGGTCAGGTTAATTGGACATCTCACGGATTGTTAGTTGATACTCCTGTTATATTTACAGTATCAGGTGGAAGTTTGCCACCAGCTGTTACAGCCGTACAAGTTTATTATGTCAAAACTGTTACAAACGCTAACTCATTTACCATAGCAGCTACTCCTGGCGGTACTGCAATTAACTTCACATCAGCTGGTACAGGTACAGAAACTGGTTGGGCAGGTGTCTTAAGCGCACCGCTACGTATTATAGGTTTCG
>Ga0184628_10000962_pt1 | contig 14680 bp, 14 predicted proteins | sample PLM4_5_b1_FD_133149 | JGI IMG/M metagenome (GOLD analysis project Ga0184628, IMG submission 133149) | Groundwater sediment microbial communities from an aquifer in East River, Colorado, USA - PLM4_5_b1 | ecosystem: Environmental > Terrestrial > Soil > Riparian zone | place: USA: East River... | reverse complement strand
GGCGCGCTGAACGTCACGTAGTTCGTGTCGCTGTTCCACGCCTGGGCGGACGCGGTCATCAGCCCACCGAGAACGGCCACGCCGGCGAGTGCGAGAAGCGACTTGTGAATGCACATTGTCCTGTCTCCTTCTGCGTGTCATGCACGCGAAGGAGACTGTATGAGCCGGCCAGCACGGCGTCAGTGACCGAGTTCACGGAGAACGTGTGATCGAGATCACCACGAATTCCCTTGCGGGGCCGACGCCTCGGCTAGGCCTTTTCTTCTGGTCCGGCAGGGGAGACTCGTGTCGTGGCACGCCTAGTGGCTCGAGCCGCCGAGCTGCATGAGCGTGCGCATGTCGGGACTTCCAGCAGGGCTGCAAGTATTATTTCGACGAGAGTTCCGTGGGAGCTGAAGCCCACAGCTCCTGACTGGCCAACATGACAGTTCGACGCCGGCGCGGGGTGGATACGACGGCACGGCCTCGGCGACGCGTCGCCTGCCTGCTGATGGCCGCACTGATCGCATCAGCCGGCTATGCGTTCGCACAATTGCCGGGCCGCGTCTTTGGCGGCTTTGGTGTACTGCGCGGGGAACAGGGCGATCCGGCGGAATTACCGCCGCCCGAGCGGCCTGATGGCAACCTTGCCGGATGCCACATCCTGTACACGAGCGTGCGCAGCGAGGCCAATGGCAATGGCTGGCGCACGGACTATCCCTGGGGCCAGCGCAACCTGCTCATCCGGCTGTCGGAGCTGACCAAGACGCGTGTCAGCCGTCCGGCGGGCGGTCCACCGCACGTCTGGCTCGTCCGGCTCACCGATCCAGCGCTCTTCGGATGCGCGTACCTGATGGCGTCGGACGTCGGCACGATCGGGCTGTCCGACGAAGAGGCCGTCGCGCTGCGACTCTATCTGCAGAAGGGCGGCTTCCTGTGGGTGGACGACTTCTGGGGCGAAGAAGCCTGGGACCAGTGGACGCGTGAGCTCGCCAAGGCCGTGCCGCCGCGCGAGTACAGAGTTGAAGACGTGCCGCTCGACGATCCGATCTTCCATTCGATGCTCGACGTGAAGCGCGTGCCGCAGGTGACCGGCATCGGCTTCTGGCGCGCCGTGCGTGGGCGGACGACCTCCGAACGTGGCGCCGAGACGGCGGTGGCGCATTTCCGCGCCATACGCGACTCGCACGGCCGCATCATCGCGGCGATGACGCACAACACCGACGTGTCGAATTCATGGGAGCGGGAGACGGAGGACCCCGCGTATTTCTACCAGTTTTCGATCGACGGCTACGCCCTGGGAATCAACGTCCTGCTCTACTCACTCACGCACTAGGCAGAACGAATCCCGAGTCCCGAACCCCGAATCCCGGTCAGTACGGTACCGAAATGAGCCGGTCGCTGCTGCGCATGTCCTCCTCGAGGAGTGCGAGGAGGGCGTGCGCCACGGGCCCTGGCCGGCCGTCGCCAATCATCTGATCGTCCCACTGCACCACGGGCGCGACTTTGATCGAGCTGCCCAGCAGCACCATCTCGTGCGAGGCGCGTGCCTCGGCGACGGGGATGTCGCGCACGTCCACGCCCGTGAGCAGCCCTTGCTTCTGCAGAGCGGGCGCCAGCTCCAGCAGCCGCAGCGACGTGCAGCCCGAGAGGATGTGATCGAACTTCGGGTGCACCAGGACACGCTGTTTCGTCACGAAGGCGACGTTCATGTTCGAGCTTTCGCCCACGTTGCCGTCGGGGTCGATGAAGACGCCGTTGTCGAAGCCCGCCTCTTTCGCCTCCATCTGCATCAACACATTGGGCAGATAGTTGGTGGCCTTCGTCACCGCATAGAGCGGCGCCTTGATCGGATAGGTGGTTGTCATCACCCGCAGCCCCTCCGTGTACCAGCGCGAGGGGTACGAGAGACCGCCGAAGATCATCACGAAGAAGCCGGGTTCGGCGCTCGCGGCGGGCGTCAGGTCGAGGTTGCCTGGTCCTGACGACAGCCAATACCGAATCGATCCCTCGCGGCGTCCGCTGGCTGCCGTCGTCTTGATGACGATCTCGCGCATGTCGTGACGCGAGCCCGGCAGGCGCAGCTTCGACCGTTCAGCGGATCGCAGAAAGCGGTCGAGGTGTGCCTCGAGGTCGTAGATCCTGCCGTCCACCAGCGCGGCCGTATCGAAGATGCCGTGCCCGCGATGCACGATGTGATCGTCGAAGGGAATCACCATCAATGCCGGGTCGGTGACGATGCCGCCGAGCTGGCTGGAGTAGAAGGCGGCGTACTGCACGGGTTGACGGGCGCGCACGTCGCTGAGCCGCGCAAGCACTTCGTCGGCAGTCAGGATCTTGAGGCTGGAGGTATCGACCGCCATGGGCGCGACTGTAGCACCTTCTCACCTCGACCTCATCTCGACCCGACTGCGTGACGCGTGTCGGCGCCGGGACGAAGCAGGTCGAAGCCGGGACGAAGCTGGGTCGAAGCAGTGGTGACATCCGACGTCAGGTCAGAATCGTGACCTGACGGGCGGTTCGATCCGAATCAAGTCGATGTCGAACACCAGCATGCCGCGCGGCTTGCCCCGCTCGCGCCCGTAGGCGAGCTTTTCGGGAACCCAGAATCGGGTTCGCTCGCCCTCGACCATCAATTGCAGCCCTTCGGTCCAGCCGCGGATCACGTTGTTCAGATCCAGCGTGGCCGGGTTCCCTTTCATCACCGTGCTGTCGAACAATGCGCCGGCGGTTGTCCAACCGCTGTAGTGGACCGTCACCCAGTCACGCGCCCCGGGATGCTTCGTCCCTGTGCCCGCTTTGATCACCTTGTATTGCAGACCAGATGGCGTGCTCGTCGCATCTGCCGGCGGAGCGGCGACATCAGGTGGTGGCACGTTCGGCGTTCGGCGGACGTCGAGAAGCTCAATGTCGAAGACGACCGTGCCGATCGGGCGGCCGGCCTGTCCGTTGTACGCGAGATTCTGCGGCACCCAGCAACGGCGGGTTTCACCCAGGGTCATCATCAAGACGCACTCTCGCCAGCCCGCCATCACGCGGTTCAATGCGAACAGGCTCGGCATGCCGCGCGCGTGGGAGCTGTCGAACAGCTGGCCCTCGCTGGTCCACCCGGTGTAGTCGACGGTGACGAAGTCGGTGTCCTGAGGTGTCTCTGTTCCCGTCCCTGCCGTGACGATCCTCGACACGAGACCAGAAGAACTTCTGACGGCCTCCGCCGGCGGGGCGGCGACATCGGCCGGAGCCGGAATGTCGGGCAGCTGCCGGGCTGACACCATCGACGTGGCAAGCAGTACCACCGCAACCGTAGGAGCTCGTCGCATCAAAGACCTTGCTGCTGCGCGGAATGATAGCAGCGCGCGGGTCTCGAGTTGAACGAGGGGGTGTTGCGGCTTAAGCTGGCACGACGCCGGAGCCAGCATGATCAGACGAGTCGTCGTCAACGCGGACGACTTCGGCCGGAGCGACGGGATCAATCGCGGCATCACCGAGGCTCACGAGCACGGCATCGTGACGAGTGCGAGCCTGATGGTGCTGTGGCCTGCCGCGTCGGACGCGGCCGCGTACGCACTCGAGCACCCCGACCTGAGTGTCGGGCTGCACGTCGATCTTGGGGAATGGGTCTGGCGGGACGGCATGTGGCCGGCCGCGTACGAGCGTGCCGATCTCACCGAGCGAGAGGCTGTCGACCGGGAGGTCAGGAGTCAGCTCGAACGCTGTCGTGATTTACTGGCTCGCAACCCGACGCATCTCGACTCGCACCAGCACATTCATCGTCGCGAACCTGCTCGATCGGTGCTGATTGCGCTCGCCAACGAGCTCGGCGTGCCGTTGCGGCACTTCGACCCGATCGTCAAATACTGCGGAGACTTCTATGGCCAGGACGCTCGTGGGGAGCCCCTCCCGCACCTGATTACAACGTCCCATCTGATCTCCACGCTTCGCCGTCTGCCTGACGGCGTGACCGAGCTGGCCTGCCATCCTGGCCATGTCGACTCGCTCGAGTCGTGCTACCGGACTGAGCGGGCGACCGAGCTCAGGGCACTGTGCGATGCAGAGGTCCGTCAGACACTGACAGATGAGCGAATTCGCCTCGCGTCATTTCATGATCTGAACTCGACATGAGCCGCCAGGCCAGCACACTGCGGATCCTCGTGTTGGGCTACGTGGTCCGGTCTCCGCTCGGCGGCATCGCCTGGCACTATCTGCAGTACGTCATCGGCCTGCGCCAACTTGGCCACGACGTGTACTTCTTCAAAGATAGCGATGATTACCCGGCGTGCTACGACCCTGTGCGCAACGTCATGGATACCGATCCATCGTACGGGCTCGAGTTCGCCGCGCGCGCGTTCGAACGACTGGGACTTGAAAGACGGTGGACGTACTACGACGCTCATCGTCAGCGTTGACTGGGTCCTGCGGCCGATCGGGCGCTCGAGTTGTGCCGCACCGCCGACATCGTCCTGAATGTGTCTCGTGTCAACCCGCTACGAACGTGGATGCGTGAGATTCCGGTGCGGGTGCTGATAGATACCGATCCGGTGTTCACACAGGTTCGACATCTGAATGATCCCGCGGCGCGCGCGCAGGCGATGCAACACACGGCGTTCTGCTCCTATGGCGAGAACATCGGTCGGTCGGGCTGTTCGATTCCGTCCGACGGTTTTCCCTGGTTCCCGACCCGGCAGCCGATCGTGCTGGATGCATGGAGGCCGACACCTGGCCGCGGAGACGATCCTCTGTCAACGATCATGTTGTGGGACGCCTATCGCCCGGTGGAACACAACGGTACGCGCTTCGGCACGAAGGCGGATTCGTTCGGGCCGTACCTGGATCTCCCGCAGCGTAGCGGCGAGAGGTTCCGTCTCGCCCTGGGTGCGAGAGGCAGTGTGCAGCAGGAGCTCGCAGCTCATGGCTGGACGATCCCCTGGAGCTATCGCGACTTCATACGCGGTTCCAAAGCGGAATTCAGCGTGGCCAAGCACGGATATGTGGTCAGCCAGTCTGGCTGGTTCAGCGAGCGAAGCGCCGGATATCTGGCCAGCGGTCGTCCGGTCGTCGTGCAGGACACCGGATTCTCGCGATGGCTGGACGGTGACGGAGGGGTGCTGGCGTTTGGCGACGTCAACGAGGCCCTGGCACAGCTGAAGGCGTTGAACCGGTCTTACGATCGCCACTGTGCCGATGCGCGCCGTGTCGCCGAGCAGTACTTCGAATCCTCCCACGTCCTGACACGCTTGATAGACGATGCGATGATGGCGTCTGACGCAGCGCCTGGATTCGGCCGTAGCAGTTGAGGTGCTGGCACCGCTCGAAATTCTTGAGCTTCCAGCTGATCCAAGAATGTTGACGCTCCGGCGCGCGCGCAGCCTAAAATGAGCGGCCGAGGAGGGCGGATATGACTGTATCGGTGTTGACGAAGCGGCTGATGCTGGCGTTGTCGATCGTGGTTGCCACCGGGGTGTTGCCACAGGGGCAGGCCACAGACACATACACACCAACGGTGGGCCAGCCCGGCAAAGACGTTGTCTGGGTGCCGTCACCCCAGGCGCTGGTTGACACCATGCTCGACATGGCCAAGGTGACGCCGCAGGACCTCCTGATGGATCTCGGGTCAGGCGACGGCCGCACGGTCATCACGGCGGCCAAGCGCGGCGTGCGCGCCATCGGTGTCGAATACAACCCCGACCTGGTTCGACTGTCGACGAATGCTGCCGCCGCCGCAGGCGTCAGTAACAGGGCGACGTTCATGGAGGCCGACCTGTTCACGGTCGACCTTTCGAAGGCCACTGTCATTACGATGTTTCTGCTCCCGAGCCTCAATCTGCAACTGCGGCCGACCTTGCTGAATCTGAAGCCCGGCACGCGCGTGGTGTCGAACAGCTTCACCATGGAGGAGTGGGAGCCTGATGAACGGATCATGCTCGGCCCCGAGGGATGCACCAACTGGTGCACGGCGCTCCTCTGGATCATCCCGGCCAAGGTCCAGGGTTCCTGGAAGACGCCACAGGGTATTCTCACGATCACGCAGACGTTCCAGAAGATTTCCGGAACGCTCGGATCGATCCCGATCACCGGAAAAGTGACCGGCGATCTGATCAACTTCACCGCAGGCACCACGAAATATGCAGGGCGTCTGAACGGCGACACGATACAGGGCTCGAACTGGACGGCCTCGCGTATCAGTTAGAAGGGGAGGCGGGCGATCGTCCGCCGCTTCGCGCTGCCATGCGCGCAAAGACCCGGGCAGACGTCATCGTTGTCGGGGCTGGCCACAACGGGCTTGTCGCCGCGCTGCTGCTGGCCCGGCGCGGGCTCGATGTGCTCGTGCTCGAGGCCCAACCGGTGATCGGGGGAGCCGCCCGCTCGGAACGCCCGTTTGCGAGGGCTCCCGACCTCACCTCGTCGACCGGCGCGTATCTCTTGGGCTTGATGCCGCCTGAACTGTTGCAGGTCACCGGCGTCGAGCTTCCACTGAAGCGCCGCGATCCGCACTACTTCCTGCCTCGCCGCGATCGCGGCTATCTGCTGTTCGGGTCTGACAAGGCGGCGATGAGGAACCAGTTCCTCCAGTGCTTCTCCGAGTGTGACTGGGTCGCCAACGAGGCGATGCAGGCCGAGTTGGCGGCCCTGCGCGACGACATTGCGCCCGCGTGGCTCCAGGAGCCGTGGCCAATCGAGGAAACGGCGGAACGATTTGTGCGGCCGTCATTGAGAACAGCGTTCGTCGATCTCTGCCGCAGGCCGATTCGCGACTACCTCGAGCGGTTCGATTTCAAGAGCGATCTCGTGAAGGCGATGTATGCGGTGACCGACGCCTTCAGCGGCCTGTTCGGCACGTGGGATACACCGGGAACCGGAATGAATTTTCTGGTCCACAACATGTGCCGATTGCCGGGCTCCGGTGGCACCTGGATGACTGTCGAGGGCGGCATGGGCGTCGTGACCGCTCGTTTTGCGGATGCCGCCAGCCGCCACGGCGCCGCCATCGAGACCAACTGTGGTGTGGCCAGGATTCTTGCCGATCGCGGAGCGGTGCGAGGCGTTGTGACCGACCACGGCGACGAAGTCCGCGCGGCTACGGTGGTCGTGAATGCGGATCCATTTCGCATGCGCGACCTCGTCGGCGCAGAACACTTTCCCGATGGGTACAACCATCGCATTGACAGCTACAGGAGGCCCGGCTCGACGTTCAAACTGAATTTGGCGCTGCGGGGGCTCCCCTCATTTACGTGCCTGCCCCACCATGACGGGGAGTTTGGCCCGACGATTCATCTGCTGCCCGATGAGGACGTGGTGATGCAGTCGCTGACGGATTCGTTCCACGCGGCGCAGGAGGGCCGGCTGCCGGAGGCACCTCCTATTGAGTGGTACATGCACAGCCGCCTCGATCCGAGCATGAGAGATGCGGCCGGTCATCACAGCTCCGCGTTGTTTGTGCAGTGGGTACCCTACGAGCTGAACAGCTCAACATGGGAACAAGAGGAGGAGCGCTATGCGAGGCATCTGCTTTCGATCTGTGATCAGTTCGCCCCAGGTACGAGCGACCTGGTTGTCGACATGATGCCGTTGCACCCGAAAGCGATCGAGCGTCATTTCGGCATCACCCTTGGCCACATCCATCACGTGGACAATTCGTTTGGTTTCGCGGATCGCTTGCCCTACGCGCAGCCCGTCGCAGGCCTGTACTCATGTTCGGCGGGAACTCACCCAGCAGGATCGGTGATCGGTTGTGCGGGGCACAATGCCGCCATACGGATCCTGAACGACCTCGGGCGCGTGAGTTGAAATGGGAACGACAGCCCAAATACGACCTTTCGTTCGCGTCCGGTGAGCCGACGCCGTTCCTGCCCGGTCAGACGACACACACATTGATGCTCACGCCGTGAGTCGTGCGATCGGGATCAGGCAAGGTTGCCCTCGCTCCGTGTCAACGCGATGGGGCGACCTCATAGGCCACCGCGACCTTTGACAGCTCCTCGCGCACCGGAGCCCACGCCGCCGCCGCCGACGCGTTCGGTGGGAGCGTGCGCGTCGCGCTGATCATGACTGCACTCCCTTTCAACAGCGCATTTGCCTCCGCGACGCCCTTCTGCTTGTTCCCCAGCGCCGTGTGGAGCGCCCGCGCGCTGTTCTTCATGGCGTCGACGTTCTGAATGGCAGTCTGGCGGTTCGCAGACGTGAGGTTCGTGTTCGCGGCCAGCGCGCCGTCGTAGGCGCTTCGAAAGGCATCCATACTCTTGTCGACATTTGCGACGGCAGTCACGAGCTCGGCGTCGTTGAGCCGCCTGGCTTGTGCGCCAAGCGCCTGCTGTCCGGGTCTGAGCAGGGCCGAGTTGTACGCCGTCGAAAGTCGCCGAAGGTCGGTCGCGAGCGCGCCCCATTCCCGGGATCCTCGGAACGCTGCTGGTTGCGTGGATGCCCACGCGTCGAGCCGCGTAGCGAACTGTAGAAGCGACAGCACCTCACTGCTTGCCGAGTAGTTCGCCGAGAATCGCTCACGCGCACGCTGAACCTGATCCTGCAGGTCGTCGAAGAACTCGTTGGTGTTGACCTGCCCCCGGTCGCCCTGAAAGGTCGAGTTCTTGAGCTTGTCGTCAAGGGCGGCTTCAAACGCCGAGCGCTTCTTCTCGATACCCTCGAGGAGCGACTTGACCTCCTGATCCGTCAGGCGTTCGGGTGCGGTTGCCTGCCGAGCTGGAGAGGCGCTGGTGCCCAGGCTCAGTGTTTCGGACCCGGTGAGGAGGACCTCATAGGCTAACGCGACCTTTGACAGCTCCTCGCGAACTGGAGCCCACGCCGCCGACGCCGAGGCGTTCGGTGGGAGCGTGAGCGTCGCGTTGATCATGACCTCGGTCCCCTTTAACAGCGCGTTCGCCTCCGCGACGCTCTTCTGCTTCTTCTCCAGCGCGGCGTGGAGGGCCCGCGCGCTGTTCTTCATGGCGTCGACGTTCTGAATCGCGGTCTGGCGGTTCGCAGACGTGAGGTTCGTGTTGGCGGCCAGTGCGCCGTCGTAGACGCTTCGAAAGGCATCCATGCTCTTTTCAACATTTGCGGCGGCGGTCACCAGCTCAGCGTCGTTGAGCCGCCTGGCTTGTGCGCCAAGCGCCTGCTCTCCGGGCCGGAGCAAGGCCGAGTTGTACGCCGTCGCGAGGCGCCGAAGGTCGGTCGCAAGCGTGCCCCACTCCCGGGATCCTCGGAACGCTACTGGTAGCGTCGATGCCCACGCGTCGAGCCGCGCAGCGAACTGTAGAAGCGTCAGCACCTCACTGCTGGCCGAGTAGCTCGCCGAGAATCGCTCACGCGCACGCAGAACCTGATCCTGCAGGTCGTCGAAGAACTCGTTGGTGTTGATCTCACCGCGTTCGGTCTTGATCGTCGAGTTCTTCAGCTTGTTATCAAGGGCGGCTTCAAACGCCGCACGCTTCTTCTCGATACTCTCGAGGAGCGACTTGACCTCCTGATCCGTCAGGCGTTCAGTTGCGGTTGCCTGCGGAGCTGTGGAGATGGGGGTGCCCTGGAGCGTCAGTGCGTCAGCAGTGGCCGGGCCGGGCTCGGGATGGTCGACGTCTGCCCTGTTGGAGACCAGCGGACTGTTGAATACGTCGTCGTTGACAGGTCGGGTCGCTTCGGTCCCACCAGCCGGCGGAGTACCTCCAGCTGGTCCCGATGACTCTGTTGTGCCACATCCGGCCAGCGCGAGGATGCTGCACGTTGTGGCCAGGAGCCCTGTGAGTGTCATAGCTAAACCCCCCGTACCCTGGAATGGGCCACGGCATGTTGTGATGCGCCGCCGAGGAACGTCGGCTCGTGCACAGGATTCCTGAGAAGAACTTGCGATTTGCGTGCGGACGACTTTGGGTTAGAGCAAGCCATGTACCTGGCGTCTCACGCGTTGCAGACGCGTTGCAGAGCTACCCGCCACGACAATGAACTCGCGTCCTTCGGCTCGGAGATGCTGAAGAGCTATGGCAAGCTTGATTTCGATCGTCCAGTTGAGGTGACTTGCGGCAAACTCACAGCGTTGCTACTGGAGAATCGGCATGACGACCAATCCCGAACGATCCCCGCGCTACGACGCCATCGTCATTGGGGCTCGATGCGCTGGCGCTGCCACCGCCATGCTGCTCGCCCGGCGAGGTCTGCGAGTGCTTGCCGTCGATCGGGATCACTATGGAACGGACACGCTCTCCACCCATGCGCTCATGCGAGGCGGCGTGCTCCAACTACATCGCTGGGGCATTCTCGATGGGCTCCGAGCGGCGGGGACACCCACCGTCCGATCCACCTCGTTCCATTACGCCGATGACGTCGTCGACATCAGCATCAAGCCTCAGGACGGCATCGATGGTTTGTATGCGCCTCGGCGCACGGTCATCGACAGGCTGCTCGTGGACGCTGCTCGCGAATCCGGTGCCGAGATCGCATATCGGACTAGGTTGATCGACCTCATGCGATCCCCCGAGGGGCGCGTGTGCGGCGTGCATCTCAGGGATTCAGACGGACACGATTCTCAGGTTGCAGCTGAGCTCGTGGTCGGCGCCGATGGTGTGCGCTCGACGGTCGCTGACCTCGTTGGGGCGGAACCCTACCGAACAGCACGTCATTCCACCGGCTCGGTCTTCAGCTACTGGTCGAACACCGGGATCGAGGGGTACCGTTGGTACTACCGGCCCGGTGTGAGCGTCGGCGCCATTCCGACCAACGGCGGCCTCACCTGCATCTTCGCCTCGGTTCCGCAGCGTCGATTCCACGATGAGATTCGCCGCGACATGGCCGCAGGACACCAGCAAGCGTTGAGGGAGTGCGATCAGGACTTGGCGACCATCGTCAACGCGGCAGACCGGGCTGAACGGTACCGAGGATTTGCGGGCCACGTGGGTTTCTTCCGCCAGTCTTCAGGTCCTGGCTGGGCGCTCATCGGCGATGCGGGCTACTACAAGGACCCGATTACAGCCCACGGCATGACCGACGCCCTCATCGACGCCGAACTGCTCGCGCGCGCGGCTGCCGCGGGGACCGAGGGCGCGCTGGCCGTCTACCAGCGGGCTCGCGACGCTCGGGCGACGGGCCTGTTCGACGTGACCGACGCGATCGCGTCCTTCGACTGGGACCTCACGAAGGTCCAAGGCCTTCATCGTTCTCTCAGCGACGAAATGAAGAAGGAGACGCACCCGAGTGCCTGAGGGCCGCTACCTTCGCCCTTCGTTGTGTTTACACGAGTATGTCTGCTAGGTACTATCGCGACGTCACTGTCGAGAACTGTCGCTGCCAATAAGGGCGCGCCTGGATCGGTTACTTTCCGTCTTGAGGAGGCTTCCATCATGAAGAACCAGATCATCGCGTGCGCGACGCTTGTGTCGGCGCTCTCAAGCGCGCCGGCGCTCGCGCAGGGCAACGCCTGCAGCGGTCTTCCCGATCACGCGGAGCTCAAGGCCGCGCTCGAACAGGCGCGTGCTGCGGCCAACGGTGGATTCAATCTCGACATGTGGGGCAGCGTGGTCAACCGCGACGGCATTGTCTGCGCGGTGGCCTTCACCGGCGGCGACCGGGGGGATCAGTGGCCCGGTAGCCGCGTGATCTCCGCGCAAAAGGCCAACACGGCCAACGCGTTCAGTCTGCCAGGATTTGCCCTGTCGACGGCCAATCTCTATGCTGCGGTTCAGCCTGGTGGATCGCTCTTCGGGCTGCAGGAAAGCAACCCCGTGGACACGGACAACGCCTACAAAGGTCCATCGTCCCAGTACGGTACCGCCGCCGATCCGCTCATCGGCGCGAAGATCGGTGGCATCAATGTCTTCGGCGGCGGGCTCGCACTCTACAACCAGAACGGCGTTCTGATTGGCGCTGTTGGCGTGAGCGGCGACACCTCGTGCGCCGATCACAACATTGCGTGGCGTACCAGAAACAACCTAGACCTCGACTTCGTACCGGCCGGGCCGGGGCCCGCGGGCAAGGAGGACAACATCAACTATCAAGGTGCCGTTCCTGTGCCGAGCCTGCAGAACGACTTTTCACATCCGACCTGTCCGATTGCTGGTGTCGACACTGCGTCGGCCATTTCGGCCGCTCTGCCCAACACGAAGTAGCAGGTCCACCACCAGATTCAGAGATCGCAGGGGGGTGGTCGGCGGCGACTATACTTCGCCCACCCTTAAACCGAGACGCGGCGGTTCCCAGTCAGCCAGGGGCCGCGGGGGCGTCATTGTGAACGCTGTACGCAGCTGAACGTGCTCGCCGGTTGCCGGTCTGGCTAGGCCTGGCGGTCGACGCGCGCCCCGTCCTCGTAGCCGCAGGCGAGGCAGTACAGCGCCTCGTCGAAGAATCGGCCGACACGCGAGTTGAGCTCCTGCAGGCTGTGGAGGTGCAGCGGCAGGACGTAATCGGCTTCGACGCGCGGAAACGAGGCGTCGACCAGGCCGTTGTCGCTGATGTACCGGCGCAGGTGGTCCTTGATGACGATGATCCCGTAGATCAGCTCGCTCAGTGGAATCCGCTGCTCGAATCGACGGCGGCCCCAGTCGGTGAACTCCGCCTGCACCGTCTCCGACATCGGATCGCCGATCCAGTTGCCCAGGTGATGCAGGATCTGAAATATGCGCTGCTCGAGATCCTCCTGGAGGACCGCACGGAACCCGCGCGTCCGCTCGTTGGTCTGGAGGTCCCGCGCCACGTCGCTCGTCATGGACGAGGCATGAATTTCGATGAGGTCGACGAGTTTCGCACCGATCACTGTGTCTCCTCGGCGGTCGACACCGCCTCGTCGCCGGATCGGAACGGCGAACATCGATCTGGCTCCTCGATGATAGCAAACCGGAAAGTGAACGACGCAGGTCTTGCGGCGCGGAGGCAGATCGGGAGACTCGTGCCCGAAGGCCGAGCGCGCGCGCACAGTGCCAGCCTCGCGAAGCTCGCGCCGATGGTCGGCAGCCTTCAGTTGTTGTGACCGCCAAAAACATAGCCGAGCGTGACGGCGAGAAGACCCAGCAGTACCACGATCCAGGTGGATCTTTGGTTCCCCAGGATGCGGGCGACGATGACGAGTGCGACGAGCGATGCGATCGCGGCGGCGTTCCGCGTACGGATCAACTCCAGCAGAAAGTCGGTTCGCCCCATCCAGCGCGCCTCCTCAGCACGTTGCCAGCACATGAAATTGACGCGAAGTAATGGGATTCAGGATAGCCGAGCTGCGAATGCAGGATGTCGGGGGTTGCCTGCGGCGGCTATAATTCGCCCACCATTAAACCGAGACGCGCCGGTTCCCACTCAGCCAGGGGCCGCGGGGGCGTCATTGTGAACGTTATAAGCAGCTGGAGGATCCTGTGAAACGAATCCTATTCGCCGCGCTCGCACTCGCCTCGACGCTGACCGCATCCCCCGCGTTCGCACAGTTGGCGCCGTTCAACGAGGCCGGCCTCACCATGGGCCACTGGCACGTCGTCACCAAGGACGTGGAGGCCGAGAAGAAACTCTTCCTCGCCATGGGAGGGAAGCTCTACACCCCCGGCGGACAACCGCTGATCGGGTTCCCGGGTCTTTACATCAGCCTGATCCTCGCCGGCGAAACCGGTGAGGGGGGCACGGTTGGTTCCGTCGTCAACCACGTCGGCTTCATCGTCGACAACGTGCAGAAGCGCGTCGCGGAGTGGAAGGCTGCTGGTGTCAACGTGCTGCCGGGCGGCGCGCTCCCCAACGGCGGCGGCAACCGTCTGGACCAGGCGTTTGTGGAAACGCCGGACGGCGTGCGGATGGAAATCCTCGAAGACAAGACGCAGACGGTTCCCATCCGCAACGAACACATCCACCTCGCGCTGCCGGCCGCGGAGGTTCCGAAAGCGGTTGCGTGGTACGCGCGCGTCTTCGGCGGGCAGGCAGCCACGCGCAACAACGCGCCGGTCGTCAACCTGCCTGGCGTGCAGCTGCGCTTCAACACGGCCGACGCGCCGCAGGCGCCGACGCGCCACCGCGTGCTGGATCACTTCGGCTTCGACGTGAAAGACCACGCGGCGTTTGTGAAGCGCCTCGAGTCGATGGGCGTCAAGCTCGATCAGCCGGTCGCCAAGGGATCCACCGGCAACACGATCACCTACATCACCGATCCCTGGGGCGCGCGCATCGAGATCGTGCAGCGGCTGCCGGTCGGTCCGGAAGTCCGCAGCACGAACTGATCGCTCGAGGAGGCACCATGGTGGACGACACACGACGCAATTTTCTGAAGGCCGGCGCCGCGGCCGCGGCCATGGCCGCTGTGCCGCCGGTGCTCGCGCAGCAGGCGGGACAGACCGCGCCCGCGGGCAAGTTCTACGAGCGCGGCAAGGTGCGCATCCACTACCAGGAGTGGGGCTCGGGCTTCCCGCTATTGCTCATCGCCGGCGGCGGCCTCGGCGGCTCGAGGTTCCAGGGGCTGACCAATCCGTTCGATGCGGTGGGTGAGTTCCGGAACGAATACCGCTGCATTGGCTACGATCTCCGCACGTCCACGGGACTCTCGAGCGGTCCGCTCGAAGTCGATCAGCCGTGGGAAATGATGGCTGACGATCAGATCGGCCTGATGGATCACCTCGGTGTCGACAAGTTCGCGGTGATGGGCTTCTGCATCGGCGGCCCGCTGATCTGGAACCTCCTCAAGCGCGCCCCGAACCGCGTCGTCGCCGCGGTGCTCGCGCAGCCGAGCGGCTGTCGTGCCGAGAATCCGATGCTGCTG
>Ga0184628_10000961_pt1 | contig 14681 bp, 13 predicted proteins | sample PLM4_5_b1_FD_133149 | JGI IMG/M metagenome (GOLD analysis project Ga0184628, IMG submission 133149) | Groundwater sediment microbial communities from an aquifer in East River, Colorado, USA - PLM4_5_b1 | ecosystem: Environmental > Terrestrial > Soil > Riparian zone | place: USA: East River... | reverse complement strand
TCACCTGGGGCTACTGGTTTTTGGCGGCCTTGCCGCCGACGTTGATCGTTGCCGCGATCATCGTCGGCGCCACCATGCTGTTGTATCAACCGGAGTCGCAGTCGCAGGTGTCGTATAAGATGGTGCAGACTCAGCTGGAGATCCTTGGGCCGTTGTCGAAGTATGAATGGATTACTCTGGCTGTATTGTGCGCCACCGTGACCGGCTGGCTGACCGGGTCGACACACAAAATCGACGGCGCTTGGATGTCGCTTCTAGCCCTTTGCGTGTTGATCAACACCGGCGTGCTCGGCTGGGGCATGCTGAAGAAAAGCATCGATTGGGAAATGCTCATCTACATGGGCGCGACGCTGAGCATCCCCACGCTGCTTACCGAGGCGAAGATCGATCAATGGCTGGTCGGGCTGTTGGCACCGCTGGTCGTGCCCTTCAGCGAAACGCCGGCGCTGGCGATGATCGTCATCGCGCTGATCACCTATGCGGTCAAACTGGTATTTACCAGTTTTCTTACCGTCGTGACGTTGGTCATTGCGCTGCTGCCGTTAGCGGGAGATCTGCATATCAATCCATGGATCATGATTATGATCGTTCTGGTCGCGTCGGAAGTGTGGTTTTTCCCGTTCCAGGTCGACTGGCATACGCTGGCTTACGCGACCACCGACGGCAAGGGCTTTAGCTACCACGACATGAAACGTATTCGCTTGTTCTATGCCGCGGCTTATCTGATCGCGCTGGTTGCGGCGGTTCCCTACTGGCGCTACCTCGGACTCATGCGCTGAGCTGCGCGGAGTTCGTTTGCTTGCGCTTGTCTCGATTGGGTATCATCTCAGTTAATCTTTGCGGCGCAAGAGGCAACTGGACAATGGCAACGGACGTGGACACGCCGACTCAGACGTTTGCTGCCCCGGTAGATTCGCTCTACCCAACACACTTTCACGGTCACGGCGGATCGTTGTTCGGGATTCAAATCGTCAATTTATTTCTCAGTTTGATTACCCTGGGCGTTTATTCTTTTTGGGGCCGGGTCAAAGTGCGCCGCTACCTGGCGAGCCAGACCGAATTTGCCGGCGATCGCTTCGCCTATCACGGCACCGGCCGGGAGTTGTTTATCGGTTGGACGAAGGCCATGGCGCTTTTTGGTATACCGCTGTTCGTGTTGGCGGTCTTGCAGGTCATCGTTGGCATGGAGTCCGACTTATTCGATGTCCTGCAAGTACTTATTTACACTGTCGTCGGTATCTTCATTCCCGTTGCCATGGTCAATGCTCGGCGCTACCGGTTGAGCCGCACGTCTTGGCGCGGCATCCGCTTTTCGTTTCGCGGCGGCGTGCGCGACTTCATGGTGATCTACATCAAGGGTTGGTTGCTGACGGTGGTGAGTTTGGGATTTTACTATCCGTTCTGGCAGAACCGGCGGCAGGCTTTCATGGTCGGGAATTCCTTTTTCGGCAATCAGAAATTCGCTTTCGACGGCCGTGGCAGCGATCTCTTTCTGACTTTTGTTTTGCATATGATCCTGACCTTGCCAACGTTTTTTCTCTGCTGGCTTTGGTATTGGGCGCGGCTACAGCGTTACTACGCCGACCATACGTCGTTCCAGGCGGCGCGCTTGCGCTCGACGGTTACCGGCGGCGGCGTGTTCGATTTGTGGTTCGGCAACGCGATTCTCTTCATTCTGACCTTGGGTCTTGGCTGGTCATGGATCACCGTGCGCAACATGCGCTACTATGCCAGCCACCTGACGATGGTCGGGGCGCTCGATGTCGCCGGCGTCATGCAGGAAGTCCAAGCGGCGACGGCGACGGGTGAGGGACTCTCAGGTTTTCTCGATCTCGACTTCGATCTTGGCTGAGCAAATTCGCGCGCGGCAACGATGCAACTGCAATGGTTCGGCTATTACTTCGACGGTCAAAGCGCCAATCGGCGCACGGCGAGAATTTATCTCGAGCCCGGTAACCTGCGCGTCGATCTCGAGGACGGCGCCATGCTGAATTGGCCTTACGCGGCAATCCGGCAAACCCAAGGCGCCTATGCCGGCGAGCAGGTCCGGCTCGAGCATGGCGGCGAACCGGCCGAAGTCTTGTTGATTGACGACGACAGCTTTCTCACTTCCTTCCACCAGCTCTTGCCCAGCCGGGCTGGCGGCTTCCACAACCCGGCCAAACGAACCCAGCGCTTCCAGCTCACCATCGTCGCCGCTTGCGCGTCGGTAGCATTGATTGTCGCCAGTTATTTTTGGGGTATTCCAACCTTCGCGAAAATCGCCGCGCCCTGGGTGCCGGTGTCGTGGGAAGAGCAGCTCGGCCAGAGCGTGCTGGAGTATGTCGCGCCGGTGGAACAGCGTTGCAGCGATCCGGTGCGGCTGGCAAGAATCGAAAACATGGTCGGTGCCATGCTGGCGACCCAGGGCGAGACCAATTACCGCATCAAGATACATGTGGTCAACCAGCCGCTGTTCAACGCCTTGGCCGCCCCAGGCGGCCATATCGTCATCTTTCGCGGCTTGTTGGATCGCACGGAAACTGCCGAAGAGCTGGCCGGTGTCCTGGCCCACGAGGTGCAACATATTCTCAAACGCCATGTGACACGCTCACTGCTCGAATACGCTTCCACAAGTTTTTTGGTCGCCGCGGTGTTGGGCGATGCCAGCGGCATGGTTTCCTTCGGTGTCGAGGCGGCGCAGATGGTGGCGCAGATGCGTTTCAGCCGCCAGCATGAGCTGGAAGCCGATGAGGCCGGCTTGAAAATGCTCTTGGCTGGACAAATCGATCCCACCGGTATGATCGCCTTCTTCGAAGCTGTGCGCAAAGAGGAGGGTCAAATGGCAGCGGCGCTGTCCTATGTATCGACTCACCCGCACACCGAGATGCGTATCGCCCGGCTCAAAAACTTGATCGCCGCGAACGTCTCTCGTCCACAGAAACTGCTGCCGGATTATTCCTGGGAAGACATTAAGAAAATCTGTCCCGCGCCGGTGAAGCCGGTGAAATAGTAGAAAATTCGCTGGTTTGAATTCACCAGGGTCGGTTGTTATAGTCGCCAGTGAAATTTCCCTGCGAGGCGCCCATGGCGGTCCACGAGCATAAAGAAAAAGCCCAAAAAAGCGTGCGCTGTTTTGTCATCACGGTAAGCGATAGCCGCGATGAAAGCACCGACACCAGCGGCCAAACCATCAAGCAATTTCTCATTGGCGAAGGCCATCAGGCGGCCGGATACCGCATCGTCAAAGATGAGCCGGCGCAGATCGAAGCACTGCTCAACGAAGCGCTGGCAAGCGCCGATGTCGACGCGGTGATCGTCAATGGCGGCACCGGTATCGCGCCGCGCGACGGCACCTATGAGGTCGTCAGCCGCTTTCTCGAAAAAACTCTCGACGGCTTCGGCGAGATATTTCGCTATCTGAGTTATCTCGACATCGGTTCGGCGGCGATCATGAGCCGGGCCGCCGCTGGCACGGCGCGCGGCAAAGTCGTGATCTCGCTGCCGGGCTCGAAGGGCGCAGTGACCTTGGCGATGGAAAAATTGATCCTGCCGGAAATTCGCCACATGGTTTCGCAGCTTCAAGGAAAATGAAAGTTCGCGTTAAGTTCTTCGCCATCCTGCGCGAGCGCGCCGGAACCGCGGAAGTTATTCAGGAACTCAGCGAAGGCGCCACAGTGGGTGAACTCTGGCACGGGTTACAAAAAACCTATCCCAAGCTCGATGTGCCGGGAATTCGGCTGCTCTATGCCGTTAACCAGAATTACGTCCACTTAGACGAGAAGCTCCACGACGGCGACGAAGTGGTATTTCTCCCGCCGGTGAGTGGAGGCTGAGATTTTATGTTTCGTGTACAGAACTTTGCCATCGACCTAAACGAACTGATGCAGTATGTCACCGATGCCGAGGCTGGCGCCATCGCGACGTTCATCGGCACTACGCGCAACAACAACGAAGGACGAAACGTGATCGCGCTGGACTACGAAGCCTATCCTGAGATGGCGGAGAAAGAACTGGCGCGCATCGGCACCGAGGCGGCGCAAAAATGGCAGATCCGCCGCATGGCGATCGTCCACCGATTGGGTCCGGTGCAGATCGGCGAGGCGAGCGTGATCATCGCCGTCTCGTCGGCGCACCGCGAGGCGGCCTTTGCCGCCAGCCGCTTCGCCATCGAAGAAATCAAAAAGACCGTGCCGATATGGAAGAAAGAAGTTTTCGAAGGCGGTGAAGTGTGGATCGGCACGCAGACCGGCCAACCGTTGCAGAGATAGACCATTGAGACAGAGATAGAGAATCGAGATAGAGAATCAGATTGGGGAGTAGGGGAAGCTGCGGTCTCTATCTCGCGTCTCTGTCTCTTCTAACACCATGGAATCTTCGCTATTTGCCGCCTTCGGTTTGGGACTGCTGCTGGGTATCCAACATGCCCTCGATCCCGATCATTTGATCGCGGTGTCGACGATCGTCAGCGAGCATAAAAACTTCAAGTGGGCGTCGTTGATTGGCGCCTTTTGGGGCTTGGGCCACACCACCACGTTGTTCCTCGTCGGCCTGCTGGTGATTGGTCTGCGGCTGACGATTTCCCAGTCGTTTGCGGCGGGTTTAGAGTTTCTCGTGGCGATTATGCTGGTGGTGCTCGGAGTGAACGTCTTACGTCGCACCTTTGGCCCGGCGCAAGTTCATTTGCATACCCATACGCATAATCCTGAAACCCACACTCATTTTCACGTCCATGAAAAGCCGCAGCAGGACCATGGCCACAACCATCCGTTTAAAGCGATGCGCCGGCCGTTTTTCGTTGGCATGGTGCATGGCTTGGCCGGTAGCGCGGCGTTGATGTTGCTCGTGCTCGGCACGATCACCTCGCCCTTGGCCGGCCTCGCATATATCGTGATTTTCGGCCTCGGTTCCGTTGGCGGGATGTTGCTTTTAAGCGGCCTCATCAGCTTGCCGTTTATTCTCACGGCGCAACGCTTCTCGGCGATGAACCGTTGGATACGCGTGGTTGCGGGATTCGCCAGTGTCGCGTTTGGACTTTTGCTCGGCTGGGAAATTGGCTCGGAGCAACATTGGTTCTAGGGCGATATCCCGAGGAATGTAGATTCAGCTGTTATCGAGAATTTTGCTGCGCACGCGGGCGCGCAGCCAGATGATGATGCCCATAATGGCCACGACGAGAATTCCGGAAACAATCCCTTCCGCTTTATCGATGCCTTTGGCGATGCCTTGATAGGTTTCTCCCAGACCCCAACCGAGGTAGCCAAGCAGCAGGCAGCGCGGAATCGTGCCGTAGAAAGTCCATAAGCTAAACTGGTTGAGCGGCAGACGCAGTAAGCCCGCCGCCGCGGAAATCACGGAAAGCGGGAAAACCGGCAGCGCGCGGAGAAAAAAAATCGTCGTGTTCACCTGGCCGTCGCGAAAGCGTTTTTCCAAGGATTCGACATCTTTCCAACTAAATCCCAACAACCGCTCCCAGCGGTCGACCATCGGCTTGCCGCCGTAGTAACCGATGGCGTAACCGATGTAAGCGCCAAGCGTCGAGGCGATGGCGCCCGGCAGGACGATCTGCAACAAGATCGGCATCAGGGCTTCGAAGAATTTGAGATCGGCGCTGATCAAGATAAAGCCCGCGCCCATGATGATCAGCGGCGACGGGATCGGCACGATTACCGATTCGATGATCACGCCGGCAAATACGCTCCAAGCCCCGTAGGTGCGAATGGAGTCCATGATCCAATTGATGATTTCAGTCAAGGCGATTTCTCCAGCTAAATTTCGACTATGGTACCAGCCTGGCGGCGGTAATGCCATTATACAGAGAATGGAGATAGAACGGCAAAATTCATGGCCCTCAGATGATTTTTAGCACGGTCAACAGATAGAGCGCGGCGAGGACGAGGTAGGCGGTGCAGGAGATGAGCATGAAAAAGAAATTCAGCTTCCCCGGTTTGGCGGCATTGGGCAGATGGCGCGGCAGGTAGACGTGATTCAATAAAATCAGCGCCACTGAATAGATCACCGTGCCGACGAATCCGATGACCGCGGAAATCAAGATCAGCGTACCGGGCTCGTTCAGCTGCACGGTGACGCCGGTGACGATCGTGAGCAGAAGCAGAAAGAACAGATACCATTTACGATAAGGAATGCGGTGACTGCGCGGAAAAAAACCGTAGACGCAATCGGCATGAGTGCGGCTGACGGCGTCGACTGTAGCGAGCCAGGTGTCGGAGAGAAACGCCGCCGCGACGATTAAAAATAATATTCTCCCCCAGCCGCCCCAGCTCACCTCGAAGAAGCGGCTTTGCACCACGGCGATCTCGTAGCCTTGGGGCAGTAATCCCTTGGGAAAAAGCAGCGCGTAGGCGAGTAGGCAGGTGAGCAGCGTGGTGATCATGTTACCGATCACGCCGATGCCGATGTCCCAAAACATGAAGCGGTGCCAGCGCTTCACATGGGCCAGCCCTTCGTCGTTGCCCGGCAGCGAGCCTGACTCCGGGATCGCTTCCGGTTTGCCGGTGATCGGCCCGGTGAGTCGGCCGGCGTAGTGGGCCATGCCTGCGCCTTTGTCGCGCAACCAATACGAATAAAAGAGCGTCCAAAAACCGCCAAGCCCGGCGAAGGTGACCGCTGTCAGCAATTTCGTCGCGTCGGCCGGGTCCCAAGGACGTGGCATCGGCCACTCGGGAATGATCAGCCCTCGTACGAATGCCGGCAGCGCGGCCAGCACTTCAGCGTTGGCGCTGGCCCAGATGAGCCCGACCAAGGTGAATAGCGCCACCCCCCACATGAAGGTCTCGATCAGTTGGTAAATTACTTTGCTGAGCAGGATGGCGATCAGAAATAACCCCATGGTGGCGTAGGCCCAAAATAAAGTCTGCTCGCGCCGGCTCCAGCCGGCTGGGAAATCGCTGAGCGCGGCGATCGATGTGCCGCCGGCGGCGGCGAAGGCGCCGAACCAGAGAAAGGACAGCGTCATCAGTATCCAGAGAAAGAAAGCGAAAGTTCGATTCAACCGAATGAAGCCCTGAAAGATGCTCTCGCCGGTGAGCAAGGTGTAGCGGCCGATCTCGTAGATCACCGGGAATTGCAGCAAACAGGCGGGAATCAGCAAAAACAAAAACGCCAGGCCATATTTGGCGATGGTGTAGGGCCAAAAAATCAGCTCGCCGCTGCCCTGGGCCAGCGCCATGAAAACCACGCCGGGGCCCAAGGCGCGGACCATCCCCGGCAGCGGCGGCAGCGGCGCCCGCTTAAATGGCGGCAGCACACCCCAGGAAGAATTTTCCGCCATGCCGGTGGCTAGTCGATGCGGTGGACGCCGTCTTTGGGCAGGGAGGCGACGAAGGCTGCCAACGCTTGGGTCAAATACTGCTGGTCCTTCGACTCGAGTGTGACCTTGACTTTGTAGTCGGGGAGATCGAGCACCGGATAGGAGCCCAACATGAGCTCGGGATATTTAACCAACAGATCGTTGAGCATGGTGGCGATTATGCCTTCGCCGTGGCGCACGTAAACGTTCTTGAGATAGTAGGGGGTGTCGCGAAACTGTTCCTTGATGCTGTGAAAGCGCTCCTGGAGAATTTTTGGGATACCGGGGAAAACATAGACATTGCGCATCAGCACGATGGGCGCAAACGGCGCATCGGCGCATAAGAGCTTAGCGCCTTCTGGCACGTTGGCCATGCGCAAGCGCGCCTCGTTCAAGTCGGCGCCAAGGCGCCGGCGCATGCGCGCTTCGATGTCGGGGTGGCGCACGACATTGACGCCGAAGCCGTGGGCGATGCCTTCGATGGTGACATCGTCGTGAGTCGGGCCGATGCCGCCCGAGGTAAAAACAAAGTCGAAGCGTTGGGAGAACTCGGCGACTTCCTTGCCGATTAGCGGGATCTCGTCCTGGATGGTGGAGATCTTCTGCACCTCGACTCCCAACTGGCGCAGTTCTGTGCAGAAAAAATGCGAGTTGATATCCTGGGTCTTGCCCGACAGGACCTCGTTGCCGATGATGACGATGCCAGCGGTTTTCGCCATGATGATTATGTCTTAGCGCAAAGAGTTTGAGTTCGCCAGTGGGCAACAGGACAAAGCGATCTAGTCATTATTGACCCTAACCCGACCATAAAAGAGCGAAGATAAAACTTGAAATGGGCCGCGGTTGAAGGAGATAAGCAATTGCCAAACCGACCGAATCACCCTGCAAGGAGGCCACTGCAAGTGAGCCAGAGTAGAGCGGATTTTTGTACTCCGTGCAAGAGTTTTTTAAGATCGAATTTGCCTGCCAAGACATCACGGCCTTTGGCGGGCTGGAGTTGATGCGGCGTTACCTTGTGCTGATCCACTTAAAGAAGCGGAGTCCGCAGGGTTTTTGGACTGCGCCCCTCCGCCTGGAGAGTTTTCACGGAGAATTGAGGGGACGGCTAGGGTTGCTGCGCGAGGTCGAGGAGTGAGGTGATTTTGCTAGTCTCGTTTCCGTACTTGATCGGAAGGTCGATGAGTCCTTTGACATTGAACGGAGGGGCGCTGAGGTCAATCATTCGGTATCCCCCGTTCTTGATGTCCCGGTTCTCGCTGCTGCGGTCATTCGTGAGGATGACCCACTTGTACTTGCTCTTCCTCATGTTGTTCTTGATGAACTTATGAATCAGCTCGTTGGAGAGATGCTGCAGGACGTCTTTGGATATGAGCAGGTCCGCGGCGGGGAGATCTTCGGTGATGTCGCCGACCTCGAACTTGATTCTGCCTTTCTCGTGCTTCTTGCGGACGGCCTCGATGACATCGAAGGCGATGTCGACCCCGAGGTAGCTCGCGTCGCCCCAGTCCATCGTGCTCGAGAAACTCCAGTCCCCGCATCCCGCGTCGACGACCGACTTGACGGCGTGCATCTTCATAAAGTCTTCGACGTAGGCGCGATACTCCCGCGTGATCTCCAAGGTCGATCCCGGACCGCTCGTTCCCTTGCCCGTGGCGTCCTTGGCCCATGTTCCCTCCGCATAGATGCGATTGAAGGTGTTGGGCAACGACCGGTATCGGTTGACGGCATTGATCGCGATGTAGGAGAACACCAGCGCAGCGGCCAGGCCGGCGGCGATGAGGAGGCGCTTCTTCATTGGGTCTGTCCTTGGTTTCTTACCACGCTCGCCGCCTTTCGTTGCGTGGCGAGTTGAAGAAAATTAAATACAGAAGACTTACTCGCCGAAACGTTTGTGCCTTTATCTACGTATTAATGGGCGAACCTGCTTCAACGCGCCATTTATTAATCCACTACAAAGACCATCTCCGTCCGGTCTTGAAACACTAACCGATAATTCTTCACATACTCGGACAAATCAAAGGAGGGGTCAGAGGTTAGCAGTGGTAAATGAATTACCACATGGCGAACTCCGGCTCGTTTCAGCGCCTCTTTCTTGTCAGACGCATCAAGGGCACTGAGCCGGTCACTCAGCGTCTTATTCAGTTTGCGAGATATAGAGGCATGGACTATGGGTCGTTCCAAGCACAGCTGATACATCATAAAACGATTTCCGGCTTCATAGGTCATTGGTAAATTGAGAATTCCGGCAGAGACAGGTGTCCCAGAGAGAGCCGAATAGGATGGAGGACAAATGACCGGGGTGGATTGATGACTGAAAGATAAAAAGTCCACAACTATGCCGGCGTAAATCAGTGTTACCATCACAACCCGACCTGACCAACGTGATCGAGCTTTCGCACCATCTTCGCGTAGAATACCAGCAATAATCCAAGCTACAAGAATGCCCAAAAAGAAATAGCTATAAACAACTGCTCGGGAGGGCCCTCGAACCATTGCGAGTAGCGGCAAGTGTTCAAAAATACCGGTCGGTAACATGAGCGGTAAGCTTCGGCCAAAAACGTGGAGGTAGCGGCCGCCAGCGATCAGGGTGAAGCAAACTATACCGCCAACGGTCCAGTAGAAGAGAGGCTGACTTCGATATCGAGTGCGCAGCATGGCCCACATAATTAACCCGATGTTAAAGATCCCGAGATATACTGACATTTCCCAAGGATTACCGGTTAAGCGCTCATGCAAAGCACCAAACCAGCGCGCAGTAAGATGGTAGGGATGAGGCAGAAAAAGTGCGGCCAAGTCAGCAACGAAAATATTATGACCCGATTCATAAGCGCCTGGGTTATCACTTCCGGCTTTTACCATGGCGAAGATTAATGGAGATAGGAGAAGAACCGTGGCGCCGGCAATTATTGAATACTGCTGGAGTAAGGACCAGAGAAACAATCTCTTATTTTGCAGCGCTCGACTAAGGTAGTGAAAGACAAGGAAAAACATATTGTACACTAAATAGTACCAGCTGGATAAAGCGCTCAGGACCCAGAAAATTACCGCCCCCACCCCGAAAGCCCATTTCTTGGTTTCTTCCACACGCAGCGCGCAAAAAACGAAAAGCGGAATGAACTGAATTGTTGCGACATGCATATGGTGGAGACTATGGGCGAAATGGAAAGGGCTAAAGGCAAAAATAAAACCACCCAACCATGACGCTGGAAAGCTTCGGGTGAAGTGATAGGCCACCATATACATGGCCAAGCCGCTAAAAATAAACGAGGCAAGCAGTGTAATATTGTGGAGGGCTACCAAGACCGGAATTGTCAGCGGCAACCCCAGCAAAAAACGAATCAGTCGAATGAAAACTAGGTCCGAATAGGCAAAGCTATGATACAAGAGGGAAGTTCCCTCTGGATAAAAAAGTCGGTTGGTAAAAAACCAGTCCCGAACATCGATAGAGCCGAGCTGCTGACTGTACCAGATATTCCATAAGTCCTGCATGTTATCTTCAGGTGGACCTATAAGTTCGGTTGTCAGCAGCGGCAGATTGTGATGGAAGAAGACTGCTGTGACTCCGCAATAGAGAACGGTACTAATGAGAATTAATCTAGCAGGCGTTAACTTTGGGTGCATGGTGATTGTTGAAAAAGGAAGAAGTAATAAAGAAATTCAATGGCGATTACTTTGAGATATTATAAAAGCGGGCTCTTATCCCGACAGAGTGGGTAAAATGGGATTAAAAGTAGCCTTATCACGAGGGGATATTCCCTGTGATCGTGGTTAAAAAAAAGTGTCATGATGCGGAGACGAAAAAACATCAAGGTTTGTGCGACACAAGTCGCTCCCCGGCTTTTCGCCCCGAACAACAGGAAACGTGTAATTTAACAAGGAAGCTGCGGCCTATATGATGAGATGTGCTCACATCTGAAGGTTCTCTCTGCTCGCTCCGGCTGATCTAAAATCATACTAAATTTAGCCGCGCGTTAAAGAGCGGATCCTGAAAAAGATTCGAGCCCTTGAGACGGAAAGCGGGTAACCTATCAGAGATCGAATTCACTGCAGCTCATGAAAAAATTACATTTTGGGCTTGGACAGATGTACTTGCACTTCTGGTTTACCAGTTTGGTGTTACAGATCGGACAGAAATCCCACCAGTTTTCTAGGGCTTCTGCTTTTGCTGTTATCGGCGCGGCTTTCTGCTCCAAAATGACCCCCGGAGAAATGACGGTTCAGTGATAGTTTCTTGTAATCGAAATTGGCCGGACTGACAAGATCATTCCGCAGACGCGAAATTGGACTTGGCCCTCCGGGAATAATATAGTCGCCGCAGGCAATCATCGGTCGACGATCACCCGTTTGCTTCGATAAGGCTTGTTCCATTACGTGACATTACCGCCAGCACTGCGTTACCGCGACTTTCGCCTGTTTACGATCGGCTACTTACCGGCGGAGACCGGCGAGTATATTCACTTTGTCGTGCAAAATTGGCTTGCCTGGGAACTCACCCGGTCGGCTTTCGCCCTGGGTCTTTTAGGATTCTGTGAGTTTGCGCCGCGCTTTATTTTCGGTCCCATCGGCGGTGTCGTCGCCGATCGCATGGACCGTATCAAGCTGCTCAAGATTAGCCGCTTCGCTAATTTACTTCAGAGCCTGATTTTTGCGGCGCTGATTTTCACCGGCCAGCTGCAGTTTTGGCATATCGTCGTGTTGGTCGTGTTCATGGCGATCGTCAGCTCGTTTAGCACGGCGGCTCAACAGGTGGTGATCGTCAATCTGGTGCCGCGGGAGGGCGTCGTCAGCGCTTTGGCGCTTAACTCGGCGACCCATAACTTGACCAAGGTGATCGGACCGTCGATAGGCGGGGTACTTTTGACATTGATCGGACCGGGGCCATGTATTTTGATCCAGGCAGTCACCGTTGTCGGCATGTTGATCATCCTCTGGCGCATGCAACCGGCCGCCGTGCCGACGACCATGGCGAAAGGAGAATGGTTAAAGGACATCGTCGAGGGAGTTTCTTATCTGCGTGAAAACCGCCGCCTATTTGCGACCATCTTGACGACTTACTCAAACGGTTTTTTCGGCATCTCTTACGCGCAATTCTTGCCCTACTTCGCCCAGGAGGTTTTGCATGTGGGGCCGGCCGGCTACGGCGTGCTGGTTTCGGCGCCCGGCGTCGGCGCGGTGTTGATCAGCTTTTTTCTTTCGACCCACACGCGACTGCGCGGCATGAGCCGGCTATTGGTCGGCGCCAGTTTGATTTACGCCGTCGCGATATTCCTATTCGCGCTGTCACCTTACTATTTTCTTTCGATCATCCTTCTAGCAATTGTCGGCTCCATGCAGATGAGCTACCGCGTGCTTGCTCGGGCGATCATTCAGGAGGAATGTCCCGATCATATGATGGGCCGCGCCATGAGTTTGTTTTTTCTCGACCGCGGTTTTGGCTCGCTCGGAGCCATCGGCATCGGCACCGTGGCGGCGCTGATGCCGGTGCCTTTTGCCGTGGCGGCCAGCGCGCTCGCCTGCGGCTTGGTGTCTTGGATCCTGCCGAAAGCCGCCAACAAACCAAGATCTTTGCTTTGATTGACTCGCTAGTTACCTTATAATTCAAGCTCGTGACTCGGATGTGAGGATTATGCAGGAGCTTGGTGTCATTCTTTTAGCGGCTGGACAGGGTACCCGGATGAAATCCGCCCTGCCCAAGGTGCTTCATCCCCTCGCCGGGAGGCCGCTTTTCATTCATGCTTTGGGCACGGCGCAGCGGCTCTTGCCGGCGCGTGTCGCGATTGTTATCGGTCATGGCGCCGACTTGGTGCGCCAGGCTCACAATGGCACCAATGTCACTTGGGCGATTCAAGATAAACAGCTGGGAACCGGCCACGCCGTAATCTGCGCCAAAGAAGTCTTTGACCGCTTCTCCGGTGAAGTGCTGATTCTGAGCGGCGATGTGCCGTTGATCAAAGAAGCCACTTTGCGCGCCATGGTTGCGCAGCATCGCAGCCGGCAAGCCGCCGTGACATTGCTCACGGCGGCGCTCGACCGGCCCCAAGGTTATGGCCGGGTCATGCGCGATGCTTCCGGCAAGGTCACAGGTATCGTTGAAGAGAAAGACGCCAGCGACAGCCAACGGCAGATTCGTGAAGTGAATGCCGGCATCTATGTCGTGTCGTCGGCGTTTCTATTTGCCGCTTTGGGCGCGGTTAACAACGACAACCGGCAGGGTGAGTATTATTTGCCGGATATTGTCGCTATTGGATTAGCTCAGGGGAAAGCCATCGAAACCGTGCAAGTGGCCGATGCCCGCGAGATGATGGGCGTGAATACGCGAGAGGAGCTCGCATTTATGGAAAAGAGCCTGCGTGAGAGCATCAATCGCCAGTGGATGCTCGCTGGCGTGACGTTAAAAGATCCCGACACGACGTATATTGACGCGGGTGTGACCATCGGCAAGGACACCGTGATCGGTCCCAACACTCAATTGCGCGGCAAGACCATCATCGGTGAGCGCTGCCAGATCGACGGCACGGCGTTTCTTACCGACGTTGAGATCGCTGACGATGTGCAGCTTAAGTTCTCCGTTATGCTCACCGCTTGCCGGGTCGGCGGCGGCGCGATTGTTGGTCCGTTCGCGCAACTGCGACCGGGCACTGAGCTCGGCCGCAATGTTCATATCGGCAATTTCGTCGAGGCCAAGGCGGCGCATATCGGCGACGGCACCAAGGCGAACCATTTAACATATTTAGGCGATGTCACCATCGGCCAGGACTCCAACATCGGCGCGGGTACGATCACCTGTAACTTCGACGGCTTTCAAAAATACCAAACCAAGATCGGCGACCGCGTTCAGGTCGGCAGCGATACCACGCTGGTGGCGCCGATCACGCTCGGCGACGATGTCTATATCGCCACCGCCAGTACGGTGCGCAAGAATGTTCCGGCCGGCGCGCTGGTTTACAACCAGCGCGAAGAAAAAATCCGCGCGGGCTGGACCGAGCAGAAGCGCCAGCAGATGAAAGGAAAATCCAAATAATGTGCGGCATCGTCGGCTACATTGGGCAAAGGGACGCAGCGCCTCTGATTCTCGAAAGCTTACGCAAGCTCGAATACCGCGGTTATGACTCGGCGGGCATCGCCGTGCTCCATGACAGCCGGGTGTCCGTGCGCCGGGCCGAGGGCAAACTCAACAATCTCGCCGCCACGCTGGAACGCCAGCCGATGACCGGAACGATCGGCATCGGCCACACCCGTTGGGCGACCCATGGCCGGCCGTCGGAGAACAATGCCCACCCGCATAGCGCCGGCGATATCGTGGTCGTGCACAACGGCATCATCGAGAATTATCTCGAGTTGAAGCAGCAATTGATCAAGCGCGGCACTCATTTTACCTCGGAAACCGATTCCG
>Ga0184628_10000960_pt1 | contig 14683 bp, 11 predicted proteins | sample PLM4_5_b1_FD_133149 | JGI IMG/M metagenome (GOLD analysis project Ga0184628, IMG submission 133149) | Groundwater sediment microbial communities from an aquifer in East River, Colorado, USA - PLM4_5_b1 | ecosystem: Environmental > Terrestrial > Soil > Riparian zone | place: USA: East River... | reverse complement strand
GGTGCACCTGAACTGGTCAATTTCCGCGCAAACCTGAAGCCTGTAGTTCAACCGGAGTGGGCGTCCGTCGGGAAATATCAGAACCCGGATAAATCTTATACCTCCTTTATGAAGTGGGACGAGCTGGGCACTACTGATGAATTTGGCAAATCGGTGGTTCGCCACGACAAGCCCGAAAACGATTTCACTCTCGAAACCATTTTTGCATCCGGCAGTCTGCGTTATACGCCGTTGCTGCAGCAAACGCCGTGGTTCTTCCGCATGTCTCCACCGTGGCATTTGTCGTATCTCGACAAGCTGTTTATGAATGGGCTTGCTGCAGTGGGATTGAGAAGCGTCACGGGGCTGAAAGGAAATGTCGAATTTCCCTCTCCGTTCGGCACGTGGCTGCCCTTCTTCTACGCGGACAAGAAGCGGACATTCTTCGTATTACCCGCCCTCGTGAAACCAGGCTCCGGAAGACTGGATCAAAAGGACGGTGGCAGTACTCTTTACTATCCGGAAGTCAAAAAGATTTTCCAGCAATTTGAAGAGTACGATGCGTCGATCATTCAGACATGGCTCGATGGCCTCGATCTGCTGACTTGGTCTGCGGATCAGCGAGAGCAGCTGGATGAACTCCTTTGGAAAGCTTTTCCTGAAGAAGCTCCAGCACCTTTACCGAAGGGAACTGCGACTCCCTTTACCGCGGCTGAAGTTGTTCCAGTCAAAGTCTTCATCAAGCGATACATGATGAGGTTTTTCGACCGGTACCTGGGGGCATTGGCTTTGCAGGTGTATCAATCCCGGCATTTCCATTTCAAAAACTTTTACCATCCCTTCGTATGCGATTTCGAAAAACTGGTCCAGAATCCGCTCAAAGGCATATCCGCGTTGATGAACCGCGAAACCCAGCTGCAGGACTCCGGATTTAGCTTTCGAAGGATGTACATGCCGACACCGGCCGTGGTCGAGCCTCCGACAGAAGTTTATTATCCGCGCGAAATGGTCGATTTCACGCCGGACGGCGCTTACTCTCCGTACAACTGGGAGCTTTTCTTTCATGCGCCGCTGCTGATTGCAAATTCGCTGAGCCGGAATCAACAGTTCGAGGAAGCTCGTAACTGGTATCACTACATCTTCAATCCGATCGGGACGGAGAGCGCAGGAACCGGCGGCTCAACGATGAGCAAATACTGGATCACGAAACCGTTTTTCGAGACCACGGATCCGCAGTACATCCAGCAGCGCATCGAAAACATTCTCAGGATGCTGGCGGGAGACACCAGCGTACCCGGTTCTTCTCCACAGGCGAAGAAAGACCTCGAGGACCAGGTTCTGGACTGGAGGACGCATCCTTTCGAACCGCATCGGATAGCGAAATTCAGAACGGTGGCTTACCAGAAGACCGTGGTGATGAAGTACCTGGACAATCTGATTGCGTGGGGCGATTTCCTGTTTCGGCAGGACAGCATGGAAAGTATCAATGAAGCAACGCAGCTCTACATCATGGCGGCGGAAATTCTTGGTCCTCGTCCGAAGAAGATCCCTCCTCAGGCGAAGCCTCCCGAGGAGAGCTTTAATGAACTGGAAAATGCATTCGAGACGTTCTCGAATGCGCTGATCGAAGTGGAAAATCTGATCCCTCAGGGCTCCGGCAATGGATACGGCGGCAGCGATCAGGCTCCACTGCCCATGCTCTACTTCTGCATTCCTCAAAACGACAAGCTGCTGAGCTATTGGGGTACCGTTGCGGACCGGCTCTTCAAGATCCGCCACTGCATGAATATTGAAGGCGTTGTCCGTCAGCTGGCGCTCTTCGAACTGCCGATCGATCCCGGCGCTTTCGTGAAGGCGGTGGCTGCCGGCGTGGATATTGCGAGCGCGCTTGCAAATCTGAATGCCCCGCTACCTCTCTACCGCTTCACGGTTATACTCCAGAAGGCCAACGACGTCTGCACAGACGTGAAATCACTCGGCAACGCATTGCTGGCGGCTTTGCAAAACAAGGACTCGGAAGCGTTAAACCTGTTGCGACAGGATCAGGAATTGAAGGCGCTCGAAGCGGTGACGGCTGTGCGGAAACTGCAGGTTCAGGAGGCCAACGAGAACCTGGCAGCCCTTGAGAAGTCCAGGGAACTCGCTCAAATCCGGCAACAGTTCTATGCGAGCCGGGAATTCATGAGCGGATATGAAAAAGCGGCGACGGAACTGTCCCTGGCCGCGTTGGTATCGCAGCTCGCTGGTACGATTACGGACTTGCTCGCCGGTGGAACCTCCTTGATTCCGGATATCCAGGTTGGCGCTTCGGGCTTTGGCGGCTCGCCCCACGTCACCGTGAAAACGGGCGGTACCAATGTATCGAACTCGGGAGCGCGCATTGCCAGCAGCCTTTACCAGCTTTCATCGATGCTGGACAAGAGTTCGTCTATCGTCTCCACGGTGGCTGGCTATCATCGCCGCCAGGACGAGTGGGATTTTCAGCGGGACATGGCGGTAAAAGAAATCCAACAGCTGGAACGGTCTATCGCCGCAGCAACGTTGCGGGTGGAGCTGGCTAATAAGGATTTGGAGAATCATCAGCTCCAAACCGACAACGCCAAAGCCACGGATGAGTTCATGCGCACCAAGTACACGAACCAGGATTTGTACCAATGGCAGATCGGCCAGATTTCCGGCGTGTATTTTCAAAGCTACCAGCTTGCCTATGATCTGGCGACTCGTGCCGAACGATGTTTTCGATTCGAACTGGGACTGAATGACAGCAGCTTCATTCAATTCGGCTACTGGGATAGCTTGAAAAAGGGCCTGCTTTCGGGAGACAAGCTGCAGTACGACCTTCGCCGAATGGAGTCCGCCTACCTGGAACAGAACCGGCGCGAATTCGAACTGACAAAAAATGTCTCACTTCTGATGCTCGATCCTCTCGCCCTGATAAAGTTGCGCGAAACGGGGCGGTGTTTTGTCAGCGTGCCGGAGGAGATTTTTGATCTGGATTATCCCGGTCACTATTTCCGTCGTATCAAATCCGTAAGCCTTACCGTGCCTTGCGTCGTTGGCCCGTACTCGTCGATTTCCTGTACGTTGCGGCTGACGAAGAACAGCATTCGTATCAATACGGATACCGGCGCGGGCTATCCACACAATGCCGATGACCAGGGCGTACCTGTGGACGATCCTCGCTTTGTCGAGAACAACATTCCGGTCAAAGCCATCGCAGCGAGCAATGGCCAGAGCGACAGTGGTGTTTTTGAACTGAGCTTCCGCGACGAACGATATCTGCCTTTCGAGGGCGCCGGAACCATCAGCTCGTGGTCATTGGAATTGTTCAATGACGCGACAGACCCGAACTTTGGACGGGAACTCCGGCAATTCGACTATGGGACCATCTCCGATGTGATCCTGAATATCAAGTACACGGCTCGCGAAGACGCAGGTCCATTCAAGAACAACGCGATTGCGCATCTCCGCGAGTATTTCGCAGACGATGGAACAACACCTTCCGTGCGAATACTGAGCTTCCGTCAGGAATTTCCCGGCCAGTGGCATCGCTTTCTGACTCCGCCAAATCCTGCAGACGGGAATGTTTTGGAATGGGCAATGTCGCCGGATCATTTCCGAATTCTGGATGGGGGCAAGACACTTCAGATCAACACGGTCTGGATCCTGGCGCGATGCACGGGAACTGGAAACTTCAATATTGCCATGACGCCGCCATCCCCTGCCGGCGGAAACACTGCGTCACTCATTTCGGTGCCCGAGTATGGTGGCTTGCACTTCAGTCAGTTATCAGGATTGGGAATAGAAATCGATCTGGCAAATCCTCCAAAGACGTGGAAATTCAAAATGACAGGACCCAACGGCATCTTGCAAACCGGTGAGGTCGAGGACGTTTACCTTATTTTCGGGTATGAATGGAACTAACCGGAGGCTCGTCCAATCGAAAAATGTGTCCCAACTTTCAATGAAATTGTTAGTTCGATTTCTTTACCATCACAGGTTCACCACGATAAAGAACAGGGAATGTCGTCTTGAAATTCTGGACCTTCGGTATGTCAAATTTCACAATGTATGGCTGCTTCGGATTCTTGATTAGAAAATCCTGATGATAGTCCTCGGCTGGATAAAACGCTTTCAATGGATCCACCCGCGTGACAATTTTCTGCCCGAAGCTTTTGGCCTTATCCAGTTGCGCGATGTAGGCCGTTGCGATCTTCTTCTGGGTCTCATCCGTATAGAAAATATTCGAACGATATTGCGTGCCAACGTCGGGTCCTTGTTTATTGAGCTCCGTGGGATTGTGCACCACCGAAAAATATATTCGCAGAATCTCCCCGTAGCTCACCTCTTTGGGATCGAAGCGGATTTGAACGGATTCTGCATGATCGGTTCTGCCTGTACTGACAATTTCATAATCTGCCGTCGATTTGGTTCCTCCGGAATATCCTGACAGCACTTCCCGCACACCCTGTACATGCTGATAAACAGCCTGGACTCCCCAGAAACATCCACCCGCAAGAACAGCAGTCTGCAACGGTCCGGCAGCTTTAGGGTTATCCACAGCAGCGGCTGGAAGAATCACCGCAGTCTCGGCGGCAACATAACCCGCGGAAGCGCAGAGGCTCAGGGCTATGACTACTGCAACAAAAAGTGCAGGTTCGAACCATCGTTTATGCACCATTAAAACCTCCTGATCTTGGCATCATAACCAGTTTATGCCCTGCTGACAAAGTTCAACGCGACAGAGTTCATGCAATAGCGCAGACCTGTAGGCTTCGGCCCATCGTCAAATACGTGTCCGAGGTGCGCATTGCACAGGGCGCAGGAAACTGCGGTTCTTTTCTCGAAGAGGCTATTGTCCGGAATCTCGACGACATTGAGCCGCGATATGGGCTGCCAGAAACTCGGCCAGCCTGTGCCCGACTCAAACTTGGTCTGAGAGTCGTAGACTGCCGTATCGCAACAGATGCAACGGTAAATCCCCGCAGCGTGGTTGTTCAGATACTTCCCCGTCCCCGGCCGCTCCGTGTCTGCCATACGCGTCACGGAATACGACAGCGGAGAAAGTTGTTTGCGCCACTCCGCATCGCTCTTGGAAACTCGTGCAATTTGTATGCGCCCAAGACTCTTTCCCGCCGGCGAGAACTGCTCAATCGATACCGTTGGACCCGGCTTTGGTCCCGACAAAGTTTGGCCGAAAGTGTTTTTGGTAATCGCCGCAGCTGCGCATGCACCCACTGCACACCACAGGAATGCCCGCCGCGAACTGGATTCACTCTGATGTTTCTTTGCAGACTTCACGTGGTCCTCCCTTTGAATGTGTCGTATTCAACCGAATGTAAATGAATACGCCTGTATTCCCCCGTCCAGAAACTCGATGGTAAAAGTCCTGTCGCGAACGCCATCTGATTGCCGCAGTAACTGATAGAGCCGATGTTCTCGGGCGACGCCTGCGCCGCTGGAATCGATGTCGACGCCGTGGTTTGGACCCGGCTCCTTGCCGTCGAGTGTGACTCGGAAACGCACAGCCTTGCCATCGATTCCTGGTCCAAGAACAAGATGCAAATCACGAGCATGAAAGCGAAAGGTAATTTTTCCACCCGCACTCAACAATACGGCCTTATCGGGCTCCGCTTGCCAACTTCCGGAGAGTGCCCATTGGTTTAACTTCAAGGTGTCCGGTGCGACGTAGGATTTGCTCTGACCGCGGCCAAAATCTCCAGGCGATGCGAAATGTTCCGCACGATCATATCCAATATAAGTTTCTGGTGAACTAACTTCCTTCTCATCCGCAGAAGCCTGGACGCCTTCCTTCCGGATGTCTGAAACTGCCGGGGGAAGATCGTGCGCGCCAGCTTCCGACAACAGCTGGCGAATCAATAGCTCAGATTCGTCATAGTTTCCCTCTCCAAAATGATGGCCGCGAATGCGCCCCGTCGCATCGATGAAGTAGTGCGCAGGCCAGTATTTATTGTTGAACGACTGCCAGATGGCGTAGTTGTTATCAAGGGCCACCGGATAGGTAATTGCGAGATCGCGCACCGCGCGTTTCACATTGCTTTCACTTTTTTCGAACGCGAATTCCGGAGAATGGATCCCGAGGACGACCAGTCCATGCTTTTTGTACCTGGCATACCAGCTCGTGACATATGGCAACGCGCGCAAACAATTAATGCAGGAATAGGTCCAGAAGTCGATCAACACGACCTTTCCTCGCAATGCTTCAGACGTAAGTGGTGCGGAATTCAACCACGACACAGCACCGGTCAGAGGCGGAAAATCCCCTTCAATTGGAGGACCTCCGGCATGTGTTGTGTTCGACATCATCGCGCCGCCGGTCATCGCGCCGCCGGTCATTGCTCCACCAGTCATTGCCCCGCCGGTCATCGCCCCACTCGTCATCGCTGCAGTTACTGCGGACGGCTCTTCACTGGGATGAATCAAATTCAACAGCGATTGTTCGACACGATTCGTGCTCCCGACCGATAGACGGGTGAGAACGCCTGTGTCCCATCCCATGGCAATCACGACAACGGCACCAAGCACTGCTGCACCGAGGCCACGACGTACCCACTCCCCAACCCCAAGCGATTGCTTCATTGCAACGAAGACTCGTCCGCCGACAAGGGTTGCGAGCGCAAGCGAAGTCATAGCGCCTAGCGCATAGGCAATGAGCAACGCTGTTGTCTGCGCGCTTGGTCCGTTGATGACGGCGCCAGTCAGTATGAGTCCGAGTATCGGCCCCGCACATGGGGCCCACAAGAATCCGGTTGCGATTCCGAGGAGGAGCGACGGCCCAATGCCTCCTGGAATTCCGGCATCCGGATTCGACATCAAACGGCTGCCCAAAGCGACGATGGGGCGTGTCAGCCAATCGGCCACGGTTTCCGACAATAAAGCCAATCCGCTGACCGTCAGCAGAATCAGCGCCAGCAAGCGCCCATAGTCGTTCACCCGCACAGCCCACGCACCGCCAACCGCCGCCAGAGTTCCAACCGCGGCGAAGGTCAGCCCCATTCCGATCAGCAGTGGCAGGGTGCTCCGCACAAAGCGCTGTTCACTGCGGGCAAAAACGAACGGCAGGACAGGCAGAATGCACGGGCTCAGAATTGTCAGCCCCCCTCCTAGAAATGCGAGAATTGCCGTAATCACATAGCCTCTTCGTTAGCTGCCGTCATAACGTGGTAAACGGGGGCATTCCCACCCTGCAGAAGCCCAGATTCGCGCAAAGCCGGAAGGAAGTTCGCAGAGGTTGGGCAACTAACAATCCTCCGGTGCGTTCGACTACAGACGGATGAAAGCCAGGGCATTGTTGGCATTCATCGGAATGACGAGCTGATTCGCGTCGGAGTCATAACACATTGACGCGGGATTCGGGATGTTCGCTGCAATCTGCTCAGCGTTTCGGCCGGGTCGTATTCGAGAGACGCCGCCATTCACGACGCTGCTGACATATTTGGTGCCATCGCGCAGAATCACCAGGCCGTCATTTCCCGATTGCACCGCTTTTTCCGTGCGGACCACTTTGCCTTCCTTTGAGAACGTGATGACATCCTCCGTGCCGATATTCACAACCACGATGTTCCCCTGCGGATCGAACGCAATACCGTTAGGCTGACGCATCGGCGCGCCCTGGACGAAGATGGACGCATTCCCATCGGGCGTGATCTTCCAGACCTGCCACGTCGTGGGGTCCGGAGTCTGTCCGCCGGTTCCCGTCTGCGTCGCATAGATGGTACCGTCGTCGGCGACTTCGATGTCATTGAATCCCGTTGATTTCTCGACGCGGAACGCTCGGCCCGGTGCGCCAGTCTGCATGTTAAAGGTCCGGATGACGGAAATCGCCGGATCGTTCGGACCAGTACCGCCATCGCGATCGGCAACATAGAGCACGCCGTTGGCGATGTTGCTGCCCAGCGGCTCGTTCAACAGAAGCGGCGGCGTCATATTGGTGCGCTGGTCGCCCGGATTCTGCACGCCGACCCATCGTGACGTATGCACCGAACCATCGTGATTCAGAAAAGTGATCCAGGCGTCGTTGGTACGCACATTCTGTCCCACGCCGCGATTCGGCACAACGATGACGCGACGAACCGGATCGTAGGAGCAGCTTTCGGCGGAGTACACTGACCCATACACCTTGACGTTGTTCGACATCGCGTTGAACACGCCGTCGGCGGCGGGATTGATAGGCATGCCGAGGCGGTTGCCCACAAAGTAAGGTACAGGAGCGGCTGTCGCTGCAGGGGCTGCAGGGGCTGCAGGCACACCCTGCTGTGCAATCGCGGTGCCGAGTGTCAGTCCGGCCAGCAACGCGATTCCTGTCGTGACGATCAAACCGTATCGTGTCATTGAAATTCTCCTGTCGTGAGAGTTGACGTCCGAGAGTACCTCGATCGTACCTGGAACTCCGCTCGGCGGTCTCGGCGCCGCCACTACCATCAAAGCCGCTTCTCCCTGGTTAAATTCTCATCAAGACGGATTTTGTTTCGGTGTATAACTCTATCCCATCGGCCGCCTGTTCGCGACCGATGCCGCTCTGCTTGAAACCGCCAAAAGGCAACGCTGGGTCGATCAAGTGGTGACAGTTCACCCACACCGTGCCGGCATCGATACGTTTAGCCAAGCGATGGGCGAGGCTGAGGTTCTGAGTCCACACGCTGGCAGCCAGACCGTAGACCGTATCGTTTGCCTGCGCTGCAATCTCGTCGATATTCTTAAAGCTGTTCGCGACCAGTACGGGACCGAAGATTTCTTCCTTATATAAGGTGGAATCGGAGTTGCAATTCTTGAAGATGGTCGGCTGCACGAAGTAGCCCTTGTCGCCGTGCCTGCCGCCACCGGTAAGCACTTCACCACCTTCGCGAAGCCCGCTTTCGATGTAACCGAGAACGCGAGCGTGCTGTTCCCTGCTGACCAAAGGTCCCATCTGCGAATCCGGATTGCGGCCGCCGCCGAGTTTCATGGAACCAGCAATTTCTTTCATCCCGCTCATCACATCGTCAAAGATGGGTTCTTCCACGAACAAACGGGAGCCGGCCACGCATACCTGGCCTTGATTGAAGAAAATGGCGTTGGCCGCGCCGGCGATCGCCTCGTCGAGATTGGCGTCCCGAGCGATGATCACCGGACTCTTGCCGCCCAGTTCCAGCGATACACGTTTCAAACTGTCCATCGCGGCTTTGCCAACTTGCGTGCCAACCACGGTGGAGCCAGTGAAGGCAATCTTTCGCACAAGTGGATGCTCCACAATGGCTCGCCCGGCGGTTTCGCCGAAACCCGTGATCAGGTTGATCACACCTTTGGGAATGCCGGCTTCCTCAGCCAGTTCCACCAGGCGAATGGCGCTCAAGGGCGTTTGCTCTGCCGGTTTGAGAATGCTCGTGCAACCGCATGCCAACGCCGGTGCGAGTTTCAGAGCCGCCATCACGAGCGGAAAATTCCAGGGAATGATCTGTCCGACGACGCCGACAGCCTGGCGAAGGGTGTAGGCATGAAACTCCGTATTGGGAATGCCGATGGAGACGTTGGCCGTCGTGCCTCCAATCTTGGTGGCCCAACCGGCATAATAGCGAATCAACTGCACGGCGGCAGGCACGTCAATCATCTTCGCGTACAGGACCAGCTTGCCGTTATCCAGCGATTCCAATTCCGCCAGCATATCCGCGTTGGCATCCACCAGATCCGCCCACTTCAGCAACAGCGCTTCGCGAGTCGCCGGAATCATCCGTGACCATTCACCTTCATGGAACGCCGTGCTTGCTGCCTTCGCGGCCCTGTCCACATCTTCCCGGTCGCCTTCGGCAACTTCGCAGATCACCTGCTCACTGGCTGGATCAATCGTACTGAAGGTCCTGCCTGAAGCAGCCTCCACCCACTTTCCATCGATGTAGAGTCTCCTGGGCTTAGCGATGAAGGCCCTGACGGCAGGACTGAGATCCGCGAATTCAGCGATACTGATCGACTGGCTCATGGCTGACATGCTCCTAACTTTGAAAGTCCGAACGGGAGTATATCCGAGACGTAGCCGAAATAAGAGAGCCCGTCACAACATTCGAGTGTCGGCTTCGCGCCGTGCCACTTTCGGAGTCGCACGGTATCGACGTGTCGCTGCTTGACCTGAGGGTTTTAAATAGGTATCTTACTTGCCTAATTTGACGACCTCCGCGGCTTTTGCGGAGACGGAAACACAAACTCAAAAAAAGGAATATCCCAATGCAAAGATGGATTGTCTCGACTGTACTTGCCGCAATGCTGGCGACATCGCTGTTCGCACAAGCCGGCCAGACGGAAAAATCACTCTACGATCGGCTCGGCGGACAACCAGCCGTCCAGGCGGTGGCCAGTGGTCTGGTGGACCGGATTCTGAAGGACGACCGCGTGAACAAATGGTTCGCTCATGCAGCGTCCAGTCCGGAAAACACGAAGGTCTACAAAGAAAAGCTGGCTGCATTTATTTGCAAAAGCACCGGTGGGCCGTGCAATTACACCGGACTTGACATGGTTGCGGCGCACAAAGGCAAGGGCGTCACCAGTGATGCTTTTAATGCGGTTGCAGAAGATTTGTCGGCTCAGCTCGATCAGTTGAAAGTTCCAGCGAAGGAGAAGGGTGAAGTGATGACCCTGATTGGTTCGCTGAAGCCTTCCATTGTGCAGAGCGCTGGGAAATAACCCCTTCCATGGAGTGGCCGGTGTCGGCAAGCAGTCTCTTTCAGGCTGCTTGCCGATCGATGCTGAGGTTTGCAAATGCAACTGACTTTACATGCGGACTATGCACTACGCGTTCTCCTCTACCTGGGCAGTCAGCCCGCCGGCCGTGTCGTCTCCACGAATGAGATCGGGACGGTCTACGGAATTTCCAGTCACCACCTTGTTCGAGTTGTCCGGACGCTCAGCCAGAAAGGTTTTGTTGTTGTTCGTGCCGGCCGATCCGGCGGAGTCTCTCTTGCCCGGAAAGCCGAGTTGATCCGAATTGGAGATGTCGTCCGGAACGCAGAGGTGAACCTTAACGTCGTGGAATGCTTCGATGCAAAGACGAACACCTGCCCGATTTTTGCGGTCTGCGAACTGAAGTCCGTCCTGGGAGAAGCACTCAACGCTTTTCTCTCTGTCCTCGACGGTTACACCCTGGCAGATTTACTGACGGGGCGCCATCGTACCCGGCTGCTGAGAGTCTTTGCCCTTTCCTCAAAGTAGCTTTCATCACGCGGTGATCGTTCCCGCGTGCGCCGGCTCGTGCTCCCTCGCGCCATGTTCCTGACGGACCTGGCTCAGGATAGCCAGCGAATAAGCACTCGCACTCATGGCGAGATCTCGCGCGGCAACGTCGGGATAGTGTCCGGATGCGATAAGACTGACCGCAATTAGTGCCAACCATGCTGAAACGAGGCAGGCCTCCCAGCCTCGTGAAACGCGAGAGAACAATCAGTCCTGCCACAATCTCAACGCCACCGGCGATATGCATTAAGGTTGTCGTGCTGAACGGAAGCAGCCGTTCCACAGCCGGATCGACGTACTGAGTCCAGTTTGTGAGCAGGTTAAAGAACTCGATCTTGATTTGATAACATCGGATTTGATTCCTTCTTGTACTCCTACAGAGCTCGGGGACGATCTTTGGTTACAGCTGTAACCTTCCGGCGGATAGGTACTCTGTAAAGGTCATGAGCATGGAAAGATGTAATTCAGGAACCTGTCATGTCAGACGAGGAAATTGTTCAACGCGTGAAGGCTGGGGAAAGCAATTTGTTTGAACTTATCATGCGTCGCTACAACCAGCGCCTCTTTCGCGTCATCCGAAGCATTCTCAGGGATGAAAGTGAAACCGAAGAAGTGATACAGGAAGCATATGTCCGGTCATTTGAACATCTCGACCAGTTTGCAGGTCGGTCCAGTTTCTCAACATGGCTCACTAAGATCGCGATATACGAGGCATATGCCCGCCTGAAACGCAGGCAACGTACTTCCGGTTTTGACGACCATATGGAGCAACTGATGGCAACGAGCGACCGATCGCCCGAAGAACGAACATTTGATTCCGAGATGCGCTCCCTCCTGGAGATTGCAGTCGATTCGCTGTCGGACGACTACCGCTCCATCTTGATGATGCGAGACATTGAAGGCATGAGCACGGCAGAAACGGCGGATTGCCTCAACATTACTGAAGAGAATGTGAAAGTTCGTCTATTCCGTGCGCGCGCAATCATCCGCCGGCAGCTGCTTGAACGGGTGGGCGCAGCCTCGACGCAAGCATTCCAGTTTCTCGGCGCGCGTTGCGATCGAATCGTGAACAACGTTCTCGAACGCATCAAGGCACAAGCTTTCTGATAAATCGTCTCTCAGCGCGCGCTTTGTGACGTAGCCACAATCTGAAACTCCAGACGGCGTCACCTTGTAATTGATGGTTAGTGTGGCGTGATGGCTTTTCCCGTCACCGCGATATGAACCAGGAATGCCTGCCACTCGGTACCGTTCTTCTTAAAGACCATGGTCGCGGTTCCGTTGATCTCGTTGGGAGACGACGTTGCCTTTCCGCGAGGCGTGACTGTCTCTTTCAGGTTGTAGTTGAAAGCGGCCCAGGCAGTATCTCCCATTTCAGAGACCATCAAGGGGCTCAATCCTCTGCCTCCCAGGACAGTCAAGGTTTTGGGTCCGGTGGCCGTCAGTTTTGAAATCCACTGACCGATGGGATCGAAATGTCCATCCTCGTCGATCAATACCGCGTCCGCAGTCACCATTTTTTGCAGTGCCGGTGCATCCTGCTTGTTAATTGCGTCTGTAAATTTCGTCACCATATCGGCAATAGGACCGGTTGCTGGAGGAGCGGGCGTTCCGCGTCCACCGCGCGGGGCTCCGCCACCAGGACCTCCGGCTGCAGGATTCTGCGCAAACGCGACTGCGGCAAACATCGCTGTGGTCGTTACCAGTAGTAAAAACAATCTCTTCATATTGCTCCTTTGGCTAGTCAGACAAAATAGGGCACGTATGCTCGAATCTTCGCGCTCGCTTCGTGTGGTTTCGCATCGTACATGATTCCAATTTTCTGGGGAACAGATTCCTCCACCGGAAGCTGGCTCGGAATCGACGGACAGTCGCGGCGAGGAAGAAGAGAGCGATGCGACTCTGAGCCGGCGGGAAATTACTTTCGGGCATATACTGTCACGGGCAAACTCGACGCTCAACATCCAATGCTGTCCGATCAAAAATGACGGAAACCATTCTGGTTCAGAATTTGCTGCATTTGGATGAACACGTTTTGACGGTTTTCAACTGCCGTTGGGGTTATTCGATGACGGAAAAGCAGCTGACCGAACGATTGGAGAAGCTCTGGGTTCAGGCAACCGCCAGCTGCGGTTCAGCGACTCCACAACTTGTCGAAGAAATTCGCGAACTCGAACGGATGCTGAAAGCAAAGGAAGACCAGAAAGAAACCAGGTAACTGTTCACGCGCAAGGCGCACACGTCGGTGTGCGGAAGAGCCATCAGCCGACATCGGAACCGCCGGCGGAATCAAAAGAATTCAATCAGGAATGGTATGCTGTCGACATGACCGAGTCTTCAAATGAAGAAGGCTTCCGAAGCTGGCGGCAAGCCCTGGAAGCAAACAAACTTTCACCCGGACAGATGGAAGTTCTCCAGGACATGGTGGCGAAAGGCGAGGCCGAAACCGTCCTGGCCGCGGCCGTGATGCTGGACTGGAAAGATGGAATCATCCATCCCGCCGAACATCTTTACGGATTCTAAATCCTTACGCGATTCCGAATGCGCGGAGAGATTGAACCGTAATCACGGCCAGTGCGTAGCCAAGACCGGTGTAAAAAAGCAACTGAAGTCCGGCGAGCCGCCAGGAATTCATTTCCTTGCGGACAACGGCGACTGTTGAGAAGCACTGCAGCGAGAAAAAGAAAAACACAATCAGGCCCACAATGCTCGAAGGCGTAAAGATGAGCTGATCCGTTCCTGGAAACTTTGCCGTTTGCATCTGCTGAAGCAGGCTCAGCTTCAATTGCTCATCATCGTCGGTGTTCTCGATGTGAAATACGATTGCCATCGAACTGACGAACACCTCGCGCGCGGCGAATGCCGAAATCAGGCCAACGCCGACGCGCCAATCCACACCCATGGGGTGAAGGGCCGGTTCCATCCGATGACCCACCTGTGCGGCGAACGACTGATCCTTCGGAGTCGATGCAATGAATCGTCCTGGAGTTGAACCGAAGTTTGAAAGCAGCCACAACACTGCCGAAACGATCATGATGGGTACAGCAGCTCGCTGCAGATAGGACGATCCGCGAGCCCAGGTCATCTTGAGGATGGGTATCATCCGAGGCACGCGGTAGGCCGGCAGCTCCATGGCAAGCAGAGACGGTGTGCGGTATTTCAGGAAAATACGGGCGGCAAGTCCCGCGATCAAGGCTCCAACCAGCAAACTCGAAATGTAGATCGCTGCGAGGCTGAGTCCTGCAGTCAATGCCGCTGCAGGAAGCAATGCCGCCAGCAACAGCGAATACACCGGCAATCGCGCACTGCAACTCATCAGAGGAAGAATCCAGATCGTCAACAGACGTTCGCGACGAGCGGGAATGGACCGAGCTGCGAATACTGCGGGAATAGCGCAGGCAAATCCGGAAAGCATCGGAACAAAGGATCGGCCGTAGAGGCCCAAATACGACAGAGGCCGGTCCACGAGTGTGGCCGCACGTGCGAG
>Ga0184628_10000958_pt1 | contig 14721 bp, 18 predicted proteins | sample PLM4_5_b1_FD_133149 | JGI IMG/M metagenome (GOLD analysis project Ga0184628, IMG submission 133149) | Groundwater sediment microbial communities from an aquifer in East River, Colorado, USA - PLM4_5_b1 | ecosystem: Environmental > Terrestrial > Soil > Riparian zone | place: USA: East River... | reverse complement strand
GAGCCCGATGTCCTCCGTGCCCTTCATCGACTCTTCGATGAATGACGGGCGCGTCAGGGTGCCCGGTGCGACTGTCTGAAGCCCTGTCCCAGGCTTCTCCTTCTCGTCTGCTTTCGTTGTCATGTTGTCTCCTTCTAGTTGACGACCTTGACCCTTACTGAACCGTTCTTCATCCTTTCCTTGAGGTCTGGATCTGTGGTGTAGATGATCGACGCACCTCTGTTCCGCAGGTTGTGGACTGCACACCCCAAGCACATATGATAGGGTCTGCTGTCGCCGTTGTCGATGATTGCGACAGCAGGAGCCCCACAGGCCAGATACTTCATACCTGACATCGGGCTCGCTTCCTGACAGGTTGCCTTCCGGGGGATAGATTTGAGCGACGTGAGCAGCGGGATATCCCCCATGACCTATTTCTCCCTCGTGAGCACGATCTTCGATTTCGACGTGGCCGTCACGCCTGTAGGCTCAGGCTGTCCCGCCAGCAGTCGTTCCTTGGTGATGCTATTGGTCGTCTGCCACGGCAGGGCCAGCGACTTCTCCAGCCCGTTCGTGATGCACCATAGTCTGAACGCTTCCTTGTCTTCTACCTTTGCATAGGGCTCGTATTGCGTCCTGACGGTGCCCTGCCCGGTGATGTTGAGAGAAGACGTGTCCTCGACCTCGAACTGATCCGTCAGGAGTTGCGACGTCGCCTCCAGGCGCAGATTCGCGTCCGACAGCCGGGTATCGAGGGCGTCGATCTCGTTGCGAATGGCGATGTATTGCTTGGCCAGATCTACGCCGTAAATGAACGTCCGAGGCTCCTTGACTCGGTAGGCGCAGTCCGACGAATGGAAGCTCAGGTCAGTCGTGCCCTCCATGCCGCAGTCGCACGGATGCCTGAGCATATCCTTCTTGACAGCTTCGACTTTCTCCTGATACTTGGGTTCCGTTCCCAGGTAGCGTGGGAGCTTGGCGATGACGTGAGCATACTTACCGGCCATGGACCTTCCCCTCCTTCAAGGCTGTCATCATGCGATGCTCGACCTCTTCGCATGTCGCCTGGATAATGTCGTCCACGATCTCGTCGATCTCGCTCGTGGTGTCGTTGTCTACATTGCAGCCCGCCCTCTTCAGGGCGAGCTGCACATAGTGGTTCAGCATATTCTGGGCTCGCTGTCGTGCAGCCATTACAACCCCCTCACATAGAACAGCGTGTTGATGGCGCGGGTGATCGCCACATACTTGATGTTCAGCTCTTCCTGGTTGTAGTCGCGGAGCGTATCCATCAGCACGAACACCCGTTTGGCCTCCAGACCCTTTGACTTGTGGACTGACGAGCAGGTGATGACGCCGGCATCGCCCAGCCCGTCGTCAGTAAAGAGCGCCAGGATCTTCTGCGTCACCTCATCGACGTTCTTGCATGTCTCCGTGATCTCCGCCAACATGACAGACTGATCCGTGATCGCTTCCGATCGCGTCGTGTAGGCGGGGCTGTCCAGCTTATCGGCGTAACGTGCCTTGAGTCGCGCCTGTTCGTTCTTCTCCCAGTTGGTGATCTTGGTCAGCAGGTCGGGCACAGAGCGGGCGCGGAACTTGCGGATGAGATCGATCAGCCCCTTGCCGATGTTCTTGCCTGCGATCTTCGTTCGCTTGCCGTTGCGGAGCAGTCGCATCGCAAACGAGACCAACGGGGCGTTCAAACGAGAGAGGATGAAGTCGCCAGGGCCTGCTGTCGGGACCAGATCCGCGACGGGCAGATCGATCACTTCGCCTTCGTGGTTGCCGTCGGCCGCCTCGAAGTCAGGAACGAGCACCTGCGCCTCACGGACGATCGCCTTGCCGCAACGGAACGTCTTGGTGAGTCGCAGCTCCTTGGCGTCAAGCTGGAGCTTCAGCTGGTCCAGCATGTCCATGCTGGCGCCCAGGAAGGCATAGATGGCCTGCATGTTGTCACCGATGATCATCATGCGACCGCGACAGACACCCTTGGACAGTTCCAGTTTCGCGCCCGTCAGGTCCTGCCCCTCATCAACGATGACCATGTCGTAGATCTTCGACAGCCACTTGTTCCGCACGGGCAGGAAGATCATATCGCTGTAGTCAATGAAGCCGTCCTTGGGCTTCTCGCTGGCGGCCAGTTCCATCGCTTCCACTGACTTTCGGCAGACGAACGTCAGATCGAAGCCGTCTTTTTCCCACTGCTCGTCAGGGACGCACTCCATCTGAACCGCCAGGTCAAACAGTTCCTCCGCCTTGCGTGCATGCGGGAGGATCTCGCGGCCTAAGGTGTGGAGCTTGCTGATAAGTCGCTTGATGGCGTCGGGCGCAGTCCCGCCACACACGGCGTTCGTGAGGTTGTTGGAGCGTTCGAAGTTCTCGCAAACTCTGACGCCTTCCCAGAACCGCATGACGACGCCGCAGCCTAGGGAATGGAACGTCTGATACTTGGCCTTGTCTTTCATGCCAAGTGCCGCGAGCTTCTTGTTACCTTCGATCTCGATCTTTTTGTTGAAGCAGGTGAAGAGGATCTTACGCTCGGAGGCGAACTGGATGCCGGATACGGCCGTCGTCGTCTTGCCTACGCCTGCGCGAGCAATGATGACGACATTGCCCGTTCCTTCTTCGAATTCCTTGTAGATGACTTGCTGCTGGTCGGATGGGACGTGAGCGAGCTGTGCCACTGTGGGCCTCCTTGTTAGGGTGCGTTTCGTCGCGCACTCCGTTAACTCTGCACAGTCTATGAGACCAGTATTGACGGTGTCAAGCCCAATCTGCACGGTCTGACACGAATTCTACGATCGCTGCTACCGCCTACGTGCCGCCTGGGTCAGTGTCCGCCCGACGCTGCGATCGCGGCTATAGCCCCAGCTGTATGGCCTCTGCCAGCCATATACGACCTGAGGGACGTCCCGCGGGGTCCCGTCAAGTCGGGTGGTCGGCGTGAACGGTTTAAAGTCGCCGAAAGGCCCGGCAGTGGGACTAGAGTATACACCCACGACGTAAGGCCCCCTGGGGACAGGGGACAAGATTATAGTCTGATGAACGGCCATGATGGCCGCAGCCTCGGCAGGCGACGTCTTGATCGAGGCGCCCGAACAGCTGATCAGCATGGCGATAAGCACACAGGTCATGATGACTCCTTTCGATACCAGAAGAGGACGTCGAGTGAGTATCTGATGTAGGGCGACTTCTGCATCCGAACGTCGAATTGATTCAACCAACGGATATGCACGATCTCGATGTAGTCGTAACGTGACAGCGCCTGTTCCATGGCTTTGAAGGCCATGTATCGGGTGTCCAGCGACGTAGAGGGTTCGTAGGGCACCTCAAGCCATGCCTGGAACAGTCCCCGCTCTAGAGGCTCCATCACCTTACGAAACGCTTTACTGTCGAACAGAATCGTCATGCCGCCCTCAGCACATCAAGCCATGCTGACGCCGTCCACTTGGCGACGTCTGCCTTCGTCTTCCGCACCTTCAAGATCGAGTGATCGATCGTCTTCTGCCCGTCAGGCCCCACGGCGACCAGATCGTAATAGGAGACAGGTTTGGTCTGTCCCGGGCGGTGCAGTCGGTCGGCACCTTGCTGATACTTGAAGAGGGAGTAATCGTGGCTCATGTTGACCGCGACGTGAGCGGCCGTGAAGTTATGCCCGAACGAGCCCGTGCCATACATGCCCGCCAGCCGGGCTGGTTCATTTTGGATAGCGGTGCGCGGGTGCAGCAGTCGGAGCGCCAGGTTCCGATCGTTCTTCTTCTGACCCCCCTCTAATGTTGCTGATCTGATGTTGGGGAAACGTGTCTGGAAGTCTTCAATCAGACGGTGTAGCTCTGGCTTAAAGCGACACCATACCATGAGCTTGAACGCGGGGTCTTGATCTAGATGGTGGGCATAGAAGTCGAGCAGATAGTCCAGCTTCTCACGCCCTACCTCGTGAACCGTCTTGAACGACAGACGCTCTACTTTGGCTGCTGTCGGGCTAGGGGTCTCAGACAGGAACCAGTCCTCCTCCTGCATGAAGTCAGGGACGTCCTGCTCTAGCTGCTCAAAGACTTCCTCTACGCCACCAATGAAGCCAGATGTCAACTGGGCTAGACGCATCGCCTTGATCATTGCCTGGCCTGCAATGCTCGCCCGGTTCGCTGTGACCCAGCTCACCATGTCGTCTCGCATCGTCTTATAGGACGGCCAACTCTCTTTCAGCTTGACATCCAGGACGACGGGATTGAGCTTCGGAGGTAGGTCGAGACAGTTCTCCTTCAGACGTCGCAGCACATACGGCGCCATCCGCCGTTGCAGGTCGTCTAGGTTCTTCCAGCCGTCGATCTGCGGGTATTCCGTATACGGATTCATCTCGCAGTAACGTTCGCGGAACTGGGTCAGATAGGGCGTCTCCAGGATCGTGGGGCTCAGCACGTTGGCCTGGTTCATCAGGCTCATAGGTGTGTCAGTGATGGGCGTCCCATTCAGTTCGACGACGCGAGCACACTTGCGGCGGAGCTGAAGACAGGCCCGGGACTGGAGCGACGTCTTGTTCGCAAGGGCGCTTGACTCATCGAAGACGATCAAGGTCTTGGGCCCGCAGTAGGCCTCAAGCTGTCGCAGGCGCATCTTCGAGCGGCCAATGAACTCGTAGTTCGTAATGATCCAGCGGAGTTGATCCTGAGACGTGTTCCAGTCGCCGTGATCCCACTGTTTGATCTTGCTGTGGAACTCAGAGATGCGGGTGGGGAGACCCTCGAACAAGTGCAACGACAGTTCCCCCAGATCTAAGTCGAACCAGACGTCCCTGACGTCAGGGGGCGTGATAACGATAACCCGGTTGATGATACCCATCAGGAAGAGGAACTGTGCCGCGATAATGGTTTGAGCAGTCTTCATGCCCCCCATCTCGTCGTAGAGCCCGAAGAATGGATTCGCGAGCAGTGCCCGGACGCCCACCTTGACATGATCTTTGAGACCTGACATCGTGCCGTCAGGCATCAAGACAGGACGACACCGTGACCAGTCCTGCTCGGGGGCCAGTTTGACTTCACCCCGGGGGCTCAGGACGTTGAAGTCCAGGATCTTCTTCAGGTCTTCAATGCTGTTGTTCATGGCGTGATCTTGTCAGTCTCTTCCAATGTCCTAACGATATTGGTCTCGACACTGAGGGCAGACGTCATCGACAGGGATCGCGACTTTATGCTCCTTGCAGTAGGCTACCAGGATGAACCGTTTGTTCGGCATGCTGTGATCTGTGATCTCCAGCATCTGAAAGAACAGGCCCTGCTTCGCTGCCTGCGGCTGAATGATCTCCAGCACCTTCCGGGCCTGCACTTCAGACCACTGACCCCTTGGGTCTACGCTAAGCACATTCACGACAGGCCTCATCAGCAGGTGACGAAGTTGTTCAGCAAGGAGGGGCTCATTGGAGCCCCACCAGGTTGCGAGCAGTCGTCTCAGGATGTGCATTAGGCAACGTGTCCGTCCTCTAGCATAACAGAAACGCCTTCCTTGGACGACGTCACGTATTCCATCCACACCTGAGCGCCGGCCTCCTCTGCTTGCTGAGCCACCATCTTCAGGCTGTCGTCGTCAAGCAGGTTGCCATTGCGAATCAGCAGCACCTTGAGCGTAGGGTTGAGTGCCAAACCGATCGCGATGCTGACCCGGAGTTGCACGCTGGCGGAGACCTCTTGCAGAGGGAGACCCTCGAACGTGACGCCTTCGTCGGTCAAGCCCAACCCGTCCACAGGGAACTTCGCGTTCTGCAGGGCCGACTCCTTCGTGATGTCATGCTTCGCGATCAATGCGGTGTCTTCCGCCACTGACTTGCCGAGGCGCTCTACTTCCTTATGCTGCACGTCATACGCCTGGTTGTCGCGCACCTTGCGGTTCGTGGCGTCCACTTCGCGGAGACGGGTGTCCAGCGCCGCGAAGTCAGGAACGACGGACTTGGCTTCTTCCGCCGTCTTCACGAGCGCGTCGTATCGGATCGCGTTGGCGGTGAGACTCTCGTTGAGCGATGCCAGCTCTTGTTTGGCGTTCCGCAGATCTCTTTCCAATTGCTCGATCTGATCCGTGGTGTCGGTTACTCGTGTGAGCAGTCGCTGGCCGTTCTGCTGACAGGCGTCCACTGCTTTGATCGCTTCGTTTGCGATCTCTCCGAGTTCGTTGCCCTTCTTGATCTCTGCGGCGACAGCATCCACGGGGATCTCCACCGTGGGCACGTCCTTGTATTGGGGCAATTGGTTGAGCTTTGTTTCAGCGATCGTCAGGGTCTTCTTCGTCATGGCCCGACGGTCGAACGCGGTCTTCCGTTGCCCATTGATCAGCGTGAAGTCCAGGTTCACCAGCTTGCGGAGGATCTCGTTCTGGACCGGGGGCTTCTCCTTGCTGAATGCGAGCGGGTCGAACGTCAGGCGCCCATAGAGTTTGTCCAGCATGACCTGAGGTGCTGGATAACGGGCGCCCTCCTTGTTGGCCACGATGAGGGTGGACTTGACGGGTCCGAACTTACCGCTTCGAGTTGCACAGGTATCCAGATGCGTTTGGTCATCCCCTGCGATAGGTATGTCTCCCGGTGACGTCACGCCGCAGTCACACGGCAGGTAATCACGGACGAATCTCCGCGTCACCACCAGATCGTCCAGCTCGACGACAATCCTGGCTTCCGACTGACCCGATCGAATGGGCTGTGTCGGAACGAGCTTCTCGCCGCCCAGGACGTAGGCGATGGAATCCAGGACCGACGATTTACCCGCGCCGTTCTTGCCCCCGATGGTGACGAGTGCGCCATCTGGCGTGATCTCCACGACTGATAGGCGCTTGACGTTCTCTGATGTGAGCTTGACGATCTTCATACATTCATCCTCTCGTGGGATACTGTCCCATCAGTGCAGCAGCGATGATCTCTTTGGTATCGGGTGGAAAGTTATCGCTGAGGACCCATTCCAGATACCGTCTGTCCATCCTGACGACGTCTTCCAGAGGCTTCGGCCCATTCTTGCCATGCTTGCCGAATGCGATGCAGACCTTGTTCTCGTGCCAGATGATCGTGCCCTTCTTGTCCAAGGCGTTGGCCTTGCGAGGAAAGCAGTAGGCCGCGAGTTCCGGCACGGTGCGCGGCAAGTCTTTCCACCGCAGAAGCTGGCCACGGAGCACGATCTCTGCCGCGCCGACGTCGATGCCCGCGTCGTGGGCGCCCTCGAGCTTGCTGCCTTCGGGCAGGGGCTGACCGTCCTCACCTCCGAACTCTTGATACGCGTTGGACAGCGTCATGGGCTTACGTTGTCGGTATATTGACAGAGGGTCGATGATATGTCCATTCCATTCCCACGTCACGCCTGTTCGCTTCATGCCCGCTCGCATGAACCCGATGTCGAACTCTACGTTGTAGCCCATGATGTCCACGTTCGTCATCTTGGGCGCCAGCGCCGGAGCGATGCGGTCGAACGTGGGACTGTCGTGGACGGCGGAGTCTGTGATGCCATGAGCATTGACGTTCAGGATCGGGGTGCCTGGATTCACCAGGGACGCCCACTGGATAGGCTCGCGATGCGGATAGTGGATTGTGATAGCGATCTGAATGATGCGGTCCTGTTCTGTGTCGAAGCCCGTCGTCTCGAGGTCCAGCACCGCCAGCGGACGATCCAATGTGAGGAACTGTGCCAGGTTGACTAGCATACCTCTACCTTGATTGCCCGGAGACCATTGTTCCTGGCGTCGGGTCTCGTGTCGAGTTTGCCTACGGGTTCGAACGTCACCTTCTTACCCTCGTAGAGCGTATCGAACGCGCTCATGGGCATGACGTCACGGGCGAAGATGAAGCGTGACTGTCCATCCATTTCGCCCCTCACAAAGGCGAATCCTTTGTTGAGTCTGACCTGTGTGATCGTTCCGATCATCCGTTCCATGGGGTCACCTACGAAATCTCTTCAGCGAAGCCGTCCCTGTAAAATCTGACAGGCATCTCCAGCGTGAGCGCGACATGCAATTCAAACTTCGCGCCCTTAGACTTCGTCCAGCCGGGCAGCAGAATGATACCTTGACACTCCGCCAGTGCTCGAAGATCCCGCTGGAGCAGCGTCACCCACCGGGACCTGTCGGGCTCCGACGGGTGGTGATACACCTCATGGGGAGAGACGATCTGATGGCCTGTGGCACGCAGGCTCGCAGCCGCTTCAATAAATGCTGGGTAGTTCTGATCCTCAATCCCCGACATGGGCCCGGCGAGATACCACTTCATTCGTTGACCCTCGGATAGTCGCGGGTCAGTCCCTCCGTGATCTTGCTGGGCACGTAGGCTGGCTCCTTCACGTGGATCTTGCACATGGTCTCGTTGCCCTCTCTGACGCCGACACACCACTTGATCGCGCAAGGTTCATTCATTGGACCATTCCCATGACGACGTTCCGGTAATCGTTATCCACCAGCAGGGCGGCACTGGTTGCGTTCTTCACGGCCATTGTGACCGTGGGACTGGTCGCGGCGCCTAGGAAGTCGAGCAAGTAGGCGCCGCGGAATCGCATGTCCACATCGGGACCATTATAGGTGCCCTCCACCAACTCAACACCGTCTCCGACGTCCACACTGGCGGCGAACGCCTCGAGCCCTGTGGACCGGAATTTGAGCGAGATGACGTCATCGATCAGAATCAGTCGTTTCAACACACTGATGAACGGGTCCCGGGCGACCTCACAGAGATAGTCGTTGTCCTTGGGTATGATACGGTTATACCCGGGGAACTTGCCCTCCACCTGACGCGAGATGAGCAGCCGTCCCTCCAGGTCGAAGAAGATATGCCTGTCGCTCTTCGCGAAGGTGATGTCTCCGTCGCCCGGCTCCGACAGCAAGGCCGACAGTTCGTCCAGACACTTGGCAGGCACCAAGATCGATTCCGCCTCCGGCCCACTACGCGGAATGGCTGTGATCGCAAGTCGTGCAGAGTCTGTCGCTACGAAGGTAAGTCTGTCCGTGTCGAACACGAACAGGGCGCCCTTGGTGTAATACTTCTGGTCCCGATCGCTGATGGCATAGCGCACCTGTGCGATCGCCTCCTTCAAGTGTGCTCGAGGGATCGTCAGGCTCGGGTGGCCCTCGATGTCCGGGATGGTGGGGAAGTCTGACGCGGGCAACGATTGCAGGCGCGACACGAAGCCCCCGCTGGTGAACTTAACGGCGCCTCGAGTGTCAGCCGCTAGGGTGATGATCATGTCAGATTGCGCTCGCACGATATCGACTAGCTTCTTGGCCGGCAGCGTCACCGCGCCGGGTGTGTCTACGTCTGCGGGGCATCCGCTCACGAGCCCGATCTCCAAGTCAGTTGCCGACATGCTCAGCGTGCCCATGGTCGCCCGGATGAGCACGTTGGCCAGGACGCTGATGGTGGGCTTCTTGCCGACGATCTTCTCCAGCAGGTTCAGCTCACGTGACAGGTCGGCGTTCTTGACGGTTATCTTCATGGGTTAGTCTACTACGCTGCTGGCTTGAATTGTTCCGGATAGAGATGACACTGTCGTATGAAATTCACAACGAACGTGTGATCAAAGCCCGGAGCCCAATTGTTAGTCTGCTCCCAGTGATCCATATCCTTGGGTGCCACAATCAGCGTGCGGCGGACACCCTTTCGCTCTTCATAGATGACATAGTGGCAGATGCCCTGCTCACCTAGTTGCTTACACCGGGTCTCCTGAAGCTCCGGCGACTTGAACGCCTCGTTGTCGTAATGCTTCAACTCCCACCACGACGTAATGCCCCGCCAAGTTACTGTGACGTCAGGATAACCCGAGTTGAACCTGTCGGCCAGTTTGATGAAGATGGCGAAGGGTAGAAGCCCTTTGACGAACTTCTTCAGCGCCTGCACCAGGTCTGATTCGGTCAATGTGCCACCGCCCAGTTCTTGCCCGTCTCGACTTCCCACACGATGGGCGCCTTGAGCTTGAACGACTGCCGGTTAAGGATCTCTCTCACTCGCTGGGCTGTCTCACGCATGCGGGCGTCCCCACCAACTTCATCATGGACTGTCATCCGCATCAGCAAGCCCGTATACTTCCGGGCCTTGTGCAGTTCGACGAGCTTCATCTTCATGATGTCAGCAGCCGACCCCTGGATGACGTAGTTCACGGCCGCATGCGCCCACATGAGTTCTTCGGCGGTGCGGAAGCGAGCGCGACGTCCTAGGATCGTCTTGACATAACCCCTCTTCCGCGCAATGGCTTCAGCCTTGCGTGGAAGGGCCGACAGCTCTGGGTTAACTCGATGCCAGATGCTGTGGATCATGTCACTCTCGCCCGACTCCATACCTAATGTCGAAGCCAGCGTAGGCTTACCCCCGCCGTAGACGAGACAGAAGTTAGCGTTCTTGACGATGTTACGACTCAGGTCCTTGTAGGGACGGATCATGTCCCCCGTGACCTTATGGAAGTCTACCCACTTCCCTGTCAGGTCGCCACGGTCTAGCTTCTCCTGGTCCGCCTCGTAGGCTTTGAGGATCTGTGTCGCTTCTGCGAAGTGGGCTGCAAGTCGATACTCAATCGACTGGGCATCAGCAGATAGATATTCAGCGTCAGACCCGTCCTCCATGACGTAGGGCTCCGCTTCAAAGTAGCCCCTGACAAGAAAGATTTCGTGATCATGCGAGCTATCATCGTGGGCAAAGCCGAACGCCATTCGTTGAGAGTTGACTCTAAAAACCTGCTGGAGGTTGGCTCCAAACTGACCGATACCCTTGCTGGCGCCCGACATGCTGAAGCGGCCACGGACCGTGCCATACTCGTCACCTCGTAACTGATGGAGAGCGAACCGGAGCCTGTTATCGTCGCCGACGACTTGACTATAAGGGATCAGGAACTTGGACCGTAGGGACGCCAGCTTACCCGACCGTCGCACCTTCTGAACGATGTCGTTGTCGATCTTCTCCAGCAGAGCGTCAGCGAACGACGCATTCCCCTTCTCTGTGTGACCCGGGACGGCCAGGTGCAGATAGGCGAACAGCTTGACTAAGTCGGCGTTCTTGTCCGGGTTCACCTGGAATCCGGTCTCACGGGAGACCTCGAACAGCATCTCGTCCAGCAGTCGCCCGCTATCAATGACAGCCTGCCGGATCTGTGCCTTGTCCACATAGGCCGCATTCCGTTCCATCTCACAGACCGGGTAGATGACTTCTCCTTCGAGTGCTCGCACCTTGCCTAGGTCCTGGGCGTCCATGAGCGGCACCATGGCCCTCTTCAGTTCAGCGACCAGATGCACGTCTTGACAGGCATAGGCCTCGACCTGAGACGCATGGTAGGACGCCATACGCGTCTTGTCGAGACCCTCGCCGGTCTTATGTTGCCCCAGGAAATCACGGCCCAAGATGTCCAGGCCGAATTCCTTACGATATTCGTCTAGCAGGGCGGCCCAATGCTGTGGGTCTTCTAGTGTGCAACCCTGCTCGTCCAGGTCTACGCCCCACTGATACAACATGTGGTTGTCGAACCTCATGTTGACGTTCGTGATCCTCTTACCTCGAAGCTCGCGCTTGGCCCACTCCTTGACCTGGGCTTCGTCTAGATTGCCGCCTGTATGCCCCCAAGGTAGATACTGCTTCTTGTCGCCATACTTGATGGAGATCCCTATGGGTCTATCTCCCGCCCACCAGCGGAGTCCTGTCGTCTCCGTGTCGAGTTCGATCTCGTCGATACCATCAAGCTGGGGCGGAGGTTCAGGACGCCAGCCCAGGTTCTCTTCTGGTGCGTCGTCCCCCATGAAGACGACACTCGACACCTTGGGCGCCTGAGCCGGGATGATAAACTCCTCGCCAGCCAGCGACTCCGCGGCGGCCTTGACCATCGCCACGGTGCTAGGAGTCCACGCGGTCCGGGCTGCACGCCTGGCGGCAACATCATCGCCATTGCTAGCGGCAGCAGGGCGCTGGCTTACTGGCTTAACTGTCTGAACAGGCTTCGCTTCCGGCGTCGTGCTTACTGGCTTGGGTGCGGGCCTCGGTGCGTCGTCGTCGTCGTAGAGTAGAGCCTGTTCATTCGCCCCTGCATACTGTGCCCAATCAAACTCCGTGAGCTGGACCATATAGCGCAGGCGGTCCAGCGTGAAGGGCGTGGTCATCGGCAAGCTCGTGAATTCCGGCGCGTGCTCTATATAAGCGACTTGCTTGGCCAGTTCGGCATAGTCGATGCGTGGTGCAAGCTCGAGGCTCATGGCGACTTTGATCGCCTCGACCTTGCTCTTGAGTCCCAGGTTGACGACGAAGCAGGTCTCCCAGTCAAGCTGGCGCATGATGGCTAGACGTCGCCTGCCATCTAGCACGGTGAAGGCAGAGGGTTCCGGGCCCTCAGGCGTGAGGGCTTCGTAAACGACAATCGCGGAGAGCTGCCCGTGCAGTCGCAAGCTGGCCATCAGCTTGGCTGACTCCTCGCGGTCGTCGTAATGCCACCCCCAGTCGGGCAGCTCTAGAGAGCTGAGCTTGACAGTGATCATGCGAATACAGGGTCGATGCCACCCGAACGCTCAAACGCCTTGCGCCTCATGAAGCACGGTCCGCATTCGCCGCAGTGCTTGCGCCCGCCGCGATAACATGACCAGGTCCATTCAAACGGCGCCCCAAGCTCCAGCCCCAGCTTGACGATCTCATGCTTCATCAGGTTCCCTACAGGACTGACGACTCCCATCCCGTAGTGGGCCTGAACAGCGTAGGGCACTGCCTTGTTCAGTAGGTGTGTGAACTCCTCTTCGTTATCAGGATACGCGCCGGCCTCCTCCAGGTTGTTGCCGAGCGCCACCGTGTGATACCCATGCGCCTCCGCCCAGGCGACAGCCAGCGAGATGAATACCAGGTTGCGGCCAGGGACCCATTCGTGAGCATACTCTGCACCCTCGATGGCGCCCGCGATCTTCGCATCGGGTCGTTTGTCGAACAGCGTCGATGCTTGGAGCCCCAGCATCTGTGCCAGGTCCACGTTGACGAAGGCCGACCTGCATCCAAGGGCATCAGCGATCATCGGGATCGCACAATACTCTTTATCCCCTGCCGCACACCCATAGGTGAAGTGCAGCAGACAGACGTCCCAACCCTCTCGCACGAGCTTGGTGGCGGCGACCGTGCTATCCAGGCCTGCTGAAGCGATGATCACGGCCCGCTTGCTGCGATCGGTATGGAGCGACACTTGCTCCCGGGTTATGAAGTCGATCGCCGTGTAGGGCGGGAGCGCCACAGGCGCACGGCCAAAGCCGACCACCGTGTCCAAGTGTCGCGCCATCGACGAGAAGTAAATGGTGGGACCGATACGGCAGTAGTAGAGGGGTTTGTAGTTCGTGGCGGCGAGAACAGTGGCCCCATTAAAGCACGCCAGAGCATACGACCCCTTCACCTTCTGCAGGCTGTCTGCCAGCGCCTGCACGCTGGATCGATCAATGATCCGAGCTAGTGTCTGACTGTCGATCTCGCCGGGCAGAGCGCCAAGCTCTGCATCGTTAGCGATCGTCCCATTGTGAACCATCTTGTCGTAAGGCTGAAGCAGTCCCACCTCGGGCTCGGGTGTTGGAGTCGCTCGCCAGTTGCCTAGGACGGCGGAATAGAAGTGCCCGACGGTGTAGGACTCATAGCGTCCGCCGTCGCGCCCCCTGTCCCTGGCCAGCTCCCGAATCTCTTCGAACGTTGTCGGATCGATCCACTCGCCTATGGCACCATAGATGCTACACATTCATCCTCCCACACGATCCCACGTTGCGCCCAGACGTCCGTGATATGCGTTTGAAGCGCGAGCTGGCTTTGAATGTTGATGCGAGCACGCCCCTTCCAGGCGGAGCCCTTCTTGGCACGTAATTCACCATAGGCAACGTGATCCATCACGTCACCGTCGTAGGTCTTCTCTGCGTATTCGGTCCAGGGCAACGACGTCACGCGGCCCGCCTCGAAGACGGTCACGCGGCCCATACCCGCGCCGACGAGCGCGGAACTGCTGTCCGCACTATACCACGGATAACGTTCGAGGGCCCATTGTGCCATCACGCCGAAGATATGCACCTTGACGGGCCAATGGTCCTTGATGACGCGCCAGCAACCGTCGAGCCAGGGCTGCATGGTTTCTTGAGTCGCACCGACGACGCCACCCATCGCGATGTAGGGGGCATCCTTCAGGAGACGACGTAGTTCGTCCTTCGGTGAGCCCATATGGAACGTGGGCATTGCTTCGACGCCTTGCTCGCGCATTAGATCCCAATTATGTGACGACGCCCGCCAGTCGCCAATGACATCTAGCGAGGCATAGGGATAGAACTTGTCGGGGTGCTTCTTGATGAAGTCGCAGTAGTATTTCAGGTCGATCGTCTGCCCGCGGGTAAACGCGCCGAACGCGCCGGAGTCCAGGAACAGCGGCGCGGGCGCGTTGGTGCCCGTCCAGAAGCCGAAAGCACTACTGCTCCAGGTGTCGATGTCGGCGAACGACAGCAGACGGTAGGTCAGTCCCGCGCCGCAGAGGAAGATCTCGTTCTCTGCGGTGATTGCGTTACCGGCGAAGAAGAGTTTCACCGTTTTTTCTCTACACGACCATAAAGCCCGACAGGTTCTTCTCTCATGATTTCATGATACAATGCAGAGAAATCACGACTGGCTGCATGAAGCAGCGTCTCTCTGGGTGCTCTGATGTTCTTCCTTTCCGTGCGAACTCTGAGACGACCTTTCACGAGTTCCTGCCTGTGGTCAATGATGAACTTAACCGCAATGACGGAAAGATTCGTTACCTTCACCTGCTTCTT
>Ga0184628_10000957_pt1 | contig 14730 bp, 9 predicted proteins | sample PLM4_5_b1_FD_133149 | JGI IMG/M metagenome (GOLD analysis project Ga0184628, IMG submission 133149) | Groundwater sediment microbial communities from an aquifer in East River, Colorado, USA - PLM4_5_b1 | ecosystem: Environmental > Terrestrial > Soil > Riparian zone | place: USA: East River... | reverse complement strand
TCGTCGCCGATGAGATTTTCAACCGGTACTTCGACATTGTCGAAAAATAGCGCGTTGGTGTGATGATTGATCATCAAGTCAAGAGGCTTAACTTCAAGCTTCCCTTGATTGGCTTTCAAGTCGACGATGAAGACCGAGAGACCACGAGTTTTGTCCTGCAAATCGTCATACGGCGTGGTGCGAGCGAGCAGGAGCATGAGATCGGACTGTAAGACCCGCGAGATAAATATTTTTTGCCCGTTGATGAGATAGCGGTCGCCTTTCTTAACCGCGCTGGTTTGAATCTTGGTCGACTCCGAGCCGGCGTTAGGTTCGGTGACGCCGAAGGCTTGCAGGCGCAGCTCGCCAGTGGCGATCTTGGGCAGATAGCGTTTTTTCTGCTCGGCGTTGCCGTGGCGCAGGAGCGTGCCCATGGTGTACATTTGGGCGTGGCAGGCGGTGGCGACGCCGCCGGAATGGTTGATTTCTTCCAAGATGATGCTTGCTTCGGTGATGCCGAGGCCCGTACCGCCGAATTCTTCGGGAATCAGCGCAGCCAGCCAACCGAGATCGCCGAGTTTCTTCACGAAGGTATCCGGGTAGGCTTTCTCGCTGTCGACTTTGCGCCAGTAGGCATCGGGGAATTCTTTGCAGACTTTTTTGATCTCTTCACGGATCTGCTGCTGTTCGATTGTCAGGTTGAAATCCATCGATGCCTCCTATAGTTCGTAGACTATAACCTAATGTTTTTAGCGCCTAAAGAGGAGGAGTGTTATGGCCGTTAAGCCAGGCTGGGAAGGCCGCTATTTTGAAGACTTCGAGGTCGGCGATATTTATCGCTGCCGTCTCGGTCGTACCGTCACGGAAGCCGATAATATCTGGTTTACCTTGCTGACCAACAATACCAATCAGATTCACTTCAATAATGAGTACGGTAAACGCACCGAGTTCGGCAAATGTCTGATCAACAGCGACTTGACCCTCGCCATTGTTGCCGGCATGGGAGTGGCAGATGTCAGTGAAAATGGCTTCGCCCTGGGCTGGGATGGGATTTCGCTGCCCAATCCATTGTTCGCCGGCGATACGCTTTATTCGGAATCCGAAGTGCTGGAGATTCGCGAGTCCAAGTCAAAACCGCAATGGGGGATTCTCAAAGTGCGCACCCGCGGCGTTCAACAAGAGGGCAAAGTCGTGATCGACTATGCCCGCAGCGTGATGGTGTGGAAAAAGGCGTATGCGCCGAAGAACGATTTGTTTCCGCAAATTAAAGAAGGGAAACAATAAGCTCGTTCAAAAAGTTCAAGCCGTTCAATCGTTCAATACGTTGTCGGAATTTGAGGTGACCGTGGCGACTACAGCGAAACCATTGCGCGCTTTAGATGGAGTCAAGATTCTCGCTTTCGAGCAGGTGCTCTCTGGCCCGTTTGCAACCTGTTTGCTCGCTGACATGGGCGCGGAAGTGATCAAAGTCGAGCGCCCTGGGGTTGGCGATGTGATTCGCTCCTGGGATTCGGTTGTGAAGGGGTTGTCCTCCGGTTACGTTTGGTTGAACCGCAACAAGCGCAGCTTGACGGTCGATGTTAAGAAAGAAAAGGGGCGCGAGATTCTACAAGAATTGGCCAAGCGCTCGGATATTTTCTTCGAGAATTATGCGCCTGGTGTCGCCGGCCGGCTTGGGCTGGGTTATGAAGAGCTCGCGGATCTGAATCCGCGTCTAATCTATTGTTCGCTTTCCGGTTACGGCCAAGATGGTCCTTATCGCGATGTGAAGGCTTACGACCTCCTGATCCAAGGTGAAGGCGGCATCATTGCCACCACCGGTTACCCGGACAAACCGGCGAAAGCGGGCATCGCGATAGCCGACATCGCTTCCGGAATGTACGCGGCAATCGGTATCCTGCTTGCGCTCTACCAGCGGGAAAAGACCGGCGAAGGACAGCTTGTCGATGTTTCAATGTTGGATTCGATCGTGTCGTGGCTTGGCTACTTTCCGCATCATTACTGGCACGCCGGCGAAGAGCCGGGGCGGGTCGGTATGCGTCATCACTATGTTTGTCCCTACGGCCCGTATCTGGCGGGTGATGGCGAGTACGTAAATCTCGCGGTGGCCAGTCCAGCGGATTGGGATGTGTTTTGCAAAGTCGTGATTGAACGACCGGAACTCCTTACCGATGAGCGTTTCGCCACGGTCCAAGACCGGCGTAAGAATCGCAATCTGCTGGAAGAAACCATCGAGAATATTTTCGCTTCACACGATCACAAGCACTGGCTCGCACAGCTCAAGAAGGCTGATCTGCCCCATGGCATCGTCCGCGGCATTGCCCAGGTGCTCGCCCATCCCCAGGTCGCCGCGCGCAAGCTTATTCGCGAAGCCGAGTCGCCGGTGGGCAAGGTTCCGGTGATCGCCAACGCCCTCAAGATGTCGAAGAGCGAAGCGCGTTACGAGCGCATTCCGGGTCTAGGCGAGAACAATGCGGCGATCCTAGATGAGCTTGGCTATGATGCCGCGGCGATTGAAGCGCTCCGGCGCGATAAAGTCATTTAACCGGCCCTCGTTTCACTAATAGCTGATCGAAGACTTTGCAATTGGTCCGCTGGCGGTATCGATCTAAGGCGTGAAGAAAAAGCGTCGATTCACTTCAAACTCCAGTTCCGGAGACTGCCTATGCGTAAACCTGTTGTCGGTGTCATGGGCGCGTCCGCCAATGACGGGCTCAGTCTCGCAGAGTTGGAGCGACTGCAACAACTTGCTGAAAGCTTGGGGGCAGCAGTCGCCCAAGCCGGCTGTTACCTAGTCACCGGTGCGACCACAGGGTTGCCAGCGTTGGTCGCCACGGCGTTTCGCAAGCAAGGGGGCTTTGCCTTGGGGATTTCTCCGGCTGAGAATCGCACCGAGCATGTGCAGCGCTATGGTTTACCCGAAGATGGCGCGGATGTGATCGTTTACACCGGCTTCGGTTACAAGGGGCGCAACGTCATCAACATTCGTTCGTCGGATATTGTGATCATTTTCGGCGGCGCCACCGGAACGTTGAACGAGTTCACGATCGCCTACGATGAGGGCAAGGTGATTGGCGTATTAGCCGGCACTGGCGGAGTTGCGGACCACATAGAAAAAATTGTCGAGGTCTGCCAGAAGCCGATTCGAGGAAAGCTGTTCTTCGACTCGGACCCTAAAGCGCTCATTGAAACTTGCGTAGGTGCGATCGCTGCTGCGGATTATTTGGCTGTCCGAGGACTTAAATAGCTGCGGGCAAGCTTTCGCATTTCGTCTCGTGTCCGCCCCAATCGAATCGCTTCCTCCAACGCCTTCTCTTCGGTCCAGCCTTCTTCCTGGATACGGAACATCATCATATAGGGGGCGACCCGTTCGGCGAAGGCGCAGTTGATCAACATGGGATGGTTGGTTGGGTCTCTGGTGGCCTGGAGAAATTCGTCGAGCTGCTTAGCAGTCGGAATTGCGCTGACGGTAGGAATATTGAAATAGCGCATCCGGTTGTTTTCGACCAAGAAACGCTCGCGCAAGGTATCGACACCGTCGTTCGGCGACCGCAGGGTTAAAACTGAGCGAAAGCCATTTGCCGCGGCTTTGGTGTAGGCTTCGCCCGAAGGTTGGCCGCCGACGGTGGGTTTGTCGTCGATGCAGAGGACAACTGGAACGTTGACAACGGGTTTGCCACCGAACTGGCCTGACGGCGGCCGTTCGCTGCGACGGGGTGCGTTCTCCACCGGCGCGGTCGCTGCCAGCGATGCGACGAGCGCGCCGATGAAAAAAATCTTCATAGGTTGAAAACGCCGGCTGCGGTATTGCCGAGGATCGCGGTCTTGTCCGCGCTTGAACAGGGCGCTTGGCGCACCATATCGATCGACTCGATGATGTTCGCCGCAGTCTTGCATTCGAGCGGATAGTCGCTGCCGAACATGATTCGGTCAGCGGTGGTTATGTTTAGTGCCGCGGCCATCGAAGGTCCCCAGGCACCGGTTCCAGCGGTGTCGAAGTACAGCCGTTGAAAGAGCTTTTCAAACCGTTCGGTGACGCCGAATTTTTTCTGTTCATTTTGGGTTTTCAAATAGCCGCGCATGTCGGCCGGAATCGGCGCGTCATCGGTTTCGAAAAACGCCATCATGCGCCCCTTGAGCGATGACGCCGCGCCGCCAAGGTGGGGGATGATGAAGCGGAGCTCGGGAAAGCGCGGCAGGACGGCATTCATGATGCGCACGATCGCTTGGGTGGTCTCGAGCGGGCGAAACACGCAACGGTCCAAACTGTAAGTCGTTTCTGAGCCGGTCGGTTTGGATTGCGGATGGAGGATGATCGGCAAATTATTCTTCTGAATGATCTCATAGAGCGGAAACATCAGCGGGTTGTCGAGCTGGATATCGAGGTGGCAGGCCAGCAAGGCGACCGAGCGAAGACCGAGTTCATGAATGCCGCGTTCGAGTTCGCGCTGGGCGCTGTCGGGCTCATGAATCGCCATATGGATGGCGCTGCGAAAACGCTTGGGGTGTTGTTTTTCGACCTGAGCGACGCCGTCGTTGAGAGCTCGGGCGACTTCTGCGCCCATGACCTGAACCTGATCGGTGAGAATGGAGTAGGTCACTCGAGCGTCGTCCATCGCTTTGATATGGGCTTCGAGGTCCTTGCGCGAAGGGTGCAGAGTTAAACTGATTTCGTTGGTGACGATGCGTTTGCCGCCGGCCTGTTTGGCGAGACGGTCGAATAGCATGGCCGGCATATAATGGTGGTGCACGTCGACAATCAATTCTGCTGAGGCCATAAGATATCTCTAGCTCCTTCTAAATATGGTTGGTCCATCAAACTACGATAGGGCGCTGATGACTGCAAGTGAATCCTTCCGCGCCGTGGTCGCGCACAATTGCGCGTTTGCCTGGTGTCACTCACCTCGCGAACGGGCGCCGGGCGAGTATGACAACATCAGGATGATAATCGGCAAGAGGGCCGCGTGGACAAAAAAATCCGCTGGAGTCCAGGCATAGCTCGTGAACGCCGGCGAAGCGCAGGGTGGGCAAAGCCACATGAGCGGCCCGGCGAAGTAAAACGAATTGTGCACGCCGCCGAACATCAGGCGCTCGAAGGTCAATGCTAAGGCGCCACCCAAAGCAAAGGGCGCCGAACCAAGCCAGAGCCGGTCCAGAGCGCTATGGGTGAAGCGGAAAAACAACGGTCCAAGCAGAAACCAATAGGTGAAATAGAGCAGCAGATAAACATGAAAGGTTTCAAATTCGGTTGCGTGAAACACTGAGTGAAATCCAAAATTGGGAAAAATCTCGACTTGTCCCGGCCGATCCCAGTGAAAAAACAGCGCTTTGGAGCCGAAATCGAAAAGTAGCACGGCCAACAACAGTCGAACGTACAATGATGATTCCGCCCGAGTTGGGCTGCGCCAAACACCTCGAACATGATAACGGCGGATGAAGCGGAGAACCGACCAACCGATAAGCAGTATAGCGCTCCAGACTAACGAAGTGTGAAGGGCGGTTTCGCGTTGCGGCCCTGCGGCGTGCAAGACGCTCAGCCAAAGCGGTACGACCAGCGACAACACAAGCAATAAGGAAAAGTATCGGTGCAGGAGCCTTGCCATGGTGCGGTAGCGGTCTGATTCCTTGAGTTAGGGGTTCGCACCTAGGTTACGTAACAATTCGACCGTAACTTCGTTTAGCGATGCGCAGATCTGGGTCGCTTGGGAAAAATCATGATCTCGGGTGTAGCCGCTGGGGATGGCAAGACAGGGCATGCCGGCAGCTCGTGCCGCCAGCACGCCTTTCTCGGCGTCTTCGAGCACGGCGCATTGTGCCGGAGCGACACCAAGGCGATCGGCCGCTTTGAGAAAAATATCCGGCGCTGGTTTCACTCGGGCGACGTCCGAACCGCTGACGATCGTTTCAAAGTAGTCAGTGATTCCCAGGCCATGGAGAACCCCGTCGACGGCATCGCGGTAGGAGGAAGAGGCAAGGCCTATGCGCATGGCTCCCTGCAAGCGCGCCAGGAGCGCGGTGGCTCCAGCCATCGGTCGAAGCGAGGATGCCAACAAAACTTGATAATGCACCGCTTTGCGCGCTCGCAGCGCCAGCGGATCGAGACCGAGACCCTGGCGCGCTACCCAGTCGTCGATGCCCCTACCACGGCGCACCCAATGCTCGCCATAGTCCGCTGCCGCGAGTTGAACGTCATGTTCTTGTAGCGCCATCTGATAGGCCCGGCAATGGAGCTGTTCGGTATCAGCCAATAGGCCATCGAGGTCGAAAATAACCGTGGTGATCATTGCTATTCAGACTCGCGATGATTTTACCGAACTTTCGGCGACATTGCATCAGATTGATGTTGCCGCCGCTTGGCGAGGAGCAAAGTAGACGGTCAAGCGCGGCCTACAACCGCACTAACGATGACCGGATACCGGTTCATCGAACGTTTTGTGTATGACTCGTCGAGAAAGGTTGCCGGTGAACAGAGCGGCTGTCCGCCAAAAGTTTTTGTGAGGATAAAGCGGCTCACTAGGTGCAAACCCGGGGAGACGGGTTTGCACTTAGTGAGCGATTACTTAGGAACGTCGCTAAGGACGGAGATCGACTCTGGCGCCGGATTCGGTTTCGTCGATGGTGACGGCGACGGTCGGCACAATTGCTGGCGGAATAGGTGGAGTCGTAGTCGTAGTCGTTTCGGTTAGTTTGATCAAAATTGTTGCCGGGCCGGGCTGAAACTTCAGACCAGGGATAGCAGTGACCGTGACATCAATTTCAGTTTGGCTGCCAGTGCAAATCGGCTGCTGCACCGTCGACGTCACCGACCCGGTGCCGATGTTCAGGAGCCGGCCGACGGACTGAAAGATTTTCACGGATACACTGGCTGACTTAGTGTCAGTCGAGCCTGGTTGAACGGCATCACAATCCACCGGAACCTTCACGATTGCACTGTCTCTAACCGGCGAGAGATCGCCGATCAGTCCCCCTCCGCCCGCCTGCGCGGGCTTGGCTGCCGACACTGGGCTGATGGTCACTAACGCACCTGCGAGTGCCAGTGCACCGACAATTCGAGTTGATGTTTTAACCATTCTTTTTCTTTCCTCCTTTTTATTCATCCGAGAAGAGTCTCCCGATCGCCTCAGATCAGGTCGTTTAAAAGCATTCAATATGCCATGGAGGTCTTCGTGAAATCGTGGTGGGTCCAGCCGTGGTTTTGTTTGTCTGGTCGTAAAACTCTTATGTGGTTGGTAATTTTTACCAGAAATTTTTACCGCCACTGGCTCGTTATGTCGGGCCAATTCAGTGGGGGAGAGCTGGCCTGAGTTATCCTCAGTCCGCCATGATTGTCATATGGAATCCGAACGCTGAATTGACACCCAAATCGGTCCACAGACTCACTAAGAGTGGCAGCCGGGGATGGGGTGAAGCGAGGCTTTGCAGTACGACTGAAATGCTAAAGCGCCGGGGGTAGTTACCCCCTCTTCAGCGCCGCCGAATGCCGTCGAGGAGCAGTACTTCGGAGTTGTAGGGATAGATTGTGTCGATCAAGATGATCCCATCCTTGGTCGTCAAAGCCCAGGCGAAATGAAGCTTACCGCCGACGAAGGAGAGATTGTCGACGACCTTCGCCGGCTCGGCGAACTAAGTGTCTCTAGATCGCACCCAGCTTGGCGATGTAGCGTGGCAGGTTGCCATTGGTATCTTTCCTGCCGCTGTGCGGCAACCAGCAACTCCGCACAAATGTGGCTAAGTTCGCAACGCTCGCCGTCGTTTTTTGGCTGATTCGAGCGCGGCGTGGATCTCCGCTTCAAGGTTGATTCTGTGGATGACTAGTTACGATTAGGTCACTGATTTCTCAGACTGGCATAGATCGTCAGCGCAAGCCGGTTCGATTCACCGTTATTTTCATCATAATCATTACTGTTGGTTCAATCCGTTCTACACACGCTGAAAACGCGCATAATATTTTTTACAAGGTCGGTATTGGTGTCGTACAATAGATGGCACAGGAGCTGGATAGCGTTGATCGATAACAGCTCGGATTTTTCTACATGTCGGTACCGCGCTGGAAAGGGCGGAGTCTAATACGCCCTCAACGATGTTGCTGGCAAACAAAAGCCACTTATGGCCGGTGTAAGCAAATGCGGTAGTTTTTTAGAACTTTCTAGAGAAAATTGCTGACCCCAGAAGGGTTGGATGTTGGTATAGGAGGAACGTCCCGCATCGAGCCCCAACGGACAGCCGTGCTGTTCGGAAAATAAACTGCGATCGTGTTTTTTGGAGATGATGGCAATGGCAATTCCGACGATTAACGAGTTCGCCGTGGCGTATCGCCTAGTCGGGGAACTCAACGTTCATGCACTAGTGCAAAGTTTTGAGGAGATCGTTCGCCGTCACCCGACGTTGCAGACGACTTCGTTCCCCAAGGATGGCATGCGAATCCGGGAGCCTCGATCACCCACGCAATTTCCCTTGGTCATTGTGGATAATTTCGATCATCCCGAGGGCAAGGGCGAAAAGATGCTTTCCGACCTGCTAAGGACCGAAGCGGCGCAGCCTTTCGACTTCGAAGATGGGCCATTGATACGGGCCAAGCTTCTCCGTCTCGGGGAGCGAGAACATTTGCTTATCCTGCGTCTACACCCAAATGTCTGCGATGACCGATCCACGGAAGTCTTTTTCCGTGAACTGTCGATCCTCTACGAGGCATACCAGTTAGGGCAGCGTGGCCTACTTGACGTTCTTACGACCTCGTACGACGACTATTTCAGACGGCAGCCAGCGTCGATGAACAGTGAACGACTGGCTAGTCATATCTCATATTGGCGCACTCAACTGGACAATCTCTCAACGCTTCAATTGCCCAGTGATCGGCCGCGGCCAGTGACCCAAACCTTTCGTGACGCCAAGCGGACGGTGACGTTTTCGGCTGGACTTGCTGACGCGCTCAACGCATTCAGCCGCAATGAAGGGGTCACGCTGTTCATGACTCTGCTCGCGGCCTTTCAAACCCTGCTTCATCGTTATACCGGGCAAGAAGACATCGCGGTCGGTACGTTGATAGCAAACCGAGATCGACCCGAATTCGACCGAATCATTGGATACTTTTCAAATACTCTGGTGCTGCGAACCGATGGGTCCGGCAATCCAACGTTCAGAGAATACCTGAAACGAGTGCAACTATCGTGCTTAGGGGGGTATGAGCACCGAGTTATCCCCTTTGGTCAACTCGTCGAGCATTTGCACCCGGAGCGCAGCGTGGACCCTAATCCGCTTTTTCACGCGGCGTTCCAACTTGATAATGGGCAGAAATATTTGTTGCGCCTACCCGGCATTACCATCGAGGCGATGGCGTTGGAGGCAGTGACGATTGAGGTCGATCTCAGCGTGTCCGTGATCGATGAAGGATTGGGGCTGACGGCCCATTTTAGATACAATTCGGATGTTCTGGATGTGTCCACCATCGAACGGCTGATCGGCCATTTCGAGAATCTGCTGCGAGCGATCGTTGCTGATCCAAATCAAAGGTTGGGTTCACTGCCAATGCTGACTCAGCAGGAACAACATCAATCGCTGGTTGAGTGGAATAATACTGGCAGGGAGTATTCAGCGGATAGATGTGTCCATCGCCTCTTCGAAGACCAAGCTGCAAAGACCCCCGATGCCGTCGCGGTTGAATTTGGCGCCGAGAAACTAAGCTATGCGGAACTGCACAAGCGCGCTAATCAGCTGGCCCGTTATCTGCGCAAGTTCGGTGTCAGGCGAAATTCGCTGGTCGCTATCGCCGTGGATCCGTCGATCGAAATGATGGTCGGGGTTCTTGGCGTTCTGAAGGCGGGCGCTGCCTTTGTTCCATTGGACCCCAACTACCCACAGGAACGGTTAAATTTCCTGCTGGCGGACACGAAAACATCCGTATTGTTAACCCAAGAGAGGTTCCAGAACGACACAGTCGTGGACCGCGAACAGCAGTTGCTCGGTCATATCGGCAATCAGGGCGTTAAGACGCTGCGTCTCGACCGCGACTGGTCGGAGATCGGACAGGAAAGCCAAGACAATATCGAAACGGAAACAACGCCGGGCGATCTTGCTTATGTGATTTATACCTCGGGTTCGACAGGAAAGCCCAAAGGGGTGATGGTTAGTCATGGGGCGCTGGCTCAGCACATCTGCTCGGCCGTCGAACATTACGAAATTCGTAGCGACGACCGGGTTCTGCAATTCGCTTCTTTGACTTTCGACGTGGCGGTAGAAGAGATGTTTCCTGCCTGGATGAGTGGAGCGATGGTCGTGTTGTTGCCTGAAAGATTGCCTGTTATCGCTGATTTTGTCGCTTATCTAGGCATGTATAGAATCAGCGTTGTCAATCTGCCTTCTGCGTATTGGCAGCAATGGGTCGATGACATCGATCAATTGGACAAGCAATTGCCATCGTCTTTGCGGCTGGTGATTGTTGGCAACGAGAAGGTGTCTCTAGTTCATTTACGACGATGGCAGCGAACCTTCGGCAGCAAGGTTCGCTGGCTTAACGCCTATGGACCGACGGAAGCGGTGATTACCGCAACCTTATACGAAGCGCCGCAATCCGATGACAGTTACGGTCAGTTAAAGTCAGTGCCGATTGGCCGCCCGATGACAAACAGGCAGGTATACCTATTGGGTTCAAACGCGCAGCCCGTGCCAATCGGCGCAGTTGGTGAAATTTATCTAGGCGGTCCGGCGCTTGCACTCGGCTACCTCAACAATCCTGAAATGACGGCCGAGAAATTCGTTCGCAATCCATTCCACCGAGATCCGAAATCACGCCTATATCGGACTGGAGATATGGGCCGTTACCGAACCGATGGTCTGATCGAGTTTGTCGGCCGCGCCGACGACCAGGTGAAGATTCGCGGTTTTAGAATTGAGCTTGGCGAGATCGAGAATCAATTGCTCAGCCATCCCGCCGTGCGCGCCGCCGCGGTTCTCGTGCATGATGCGGACGGGGACGATCCTCAGCTGATCGCTTACGCCGTCCCTCGTACCAAGGGCGTTTCGGATGGCAAGCCGTCAATTGGCGAGCAGCGTATCAATCAGGCAGGGGGGGGAAGAAGGAACGAGTTCAATCAGCGGCTGTTCACAGACGGGGCGCCTGCGCGAGTCGCACCAGTGGATTTGAAGATCAACGATAAGGACCTGGCCGTTTATCTTAGAACTCGTTTGCCTCACTACATGGTTCCATCCACCATTGTGGTTCTGGATGCGCTACCGGTAACCACAAACGGAAAGGTCGACCGCAAGGCTTTGCCGAAACCGCAACGAGCCCGAGCTGCAAATAATGGTAATGATATTGCTCCCTGCAATTTCGTCGAAGCGAAACTCGCTGCGATTTGGTGCGAGGTGCTCAAGATCGAGAAGGTCGGTGTCCGGGAGAATTTTTTCGACTTGGGTGGTCATTCGCTGTTGGCTCTACGGTTAGCGAATCTGATCCGGCGACGATGCCAAATGCCGTTTCGGCTGGCCGATGTTTTTGAGGCGCCGACGGTGGAACAGCAGGCTCGGCTATTGGAAGCTGGATCGGAGTCTAGTTGGTCCTCGCTGGTAGCGCTCAATCGCCAAGGCTCGAGGCGGCCCTTTTTCTGGGTTCATGGCGAAGCCAGCGACGCCTATCTTCCGCGATATCTCGGAGCGGACCAGCCATTGTACGGGATACGCCATCAAAGCGAGGATGGGCAGCCCGCACGCTACCGGACAGTGGAAGAAATCGCGTCCCACTATCTGGAGGAAATACGGTCGGTGCAACCCCAGGGACCTTATATTCTTGGCGGTTATTGTTTCGGTGGTCTGGTGACCATGGAAATGGCCAAACAACTAAGAGCTCAAGGAGAATCCGTAGATTTGCTGGTATTGATCAACCCACCGTTCGATCCAGTACCGGGTCTTGGAAATAACCCACAGGACATAGGTTCCGGGACGCTATGGCTCGGACTTCGCCGCAATCTCTACGCCCTTGGCTCGCTTAGCCCACACGAGAAACTGGGTTACGTGCTAAAACGGGTCAGGGGTAAAATTGCGGAGGCGGTATCTTTCGCCTGGGCGCCGACCAAACGATTCGCTCAGAGATTCATCTGGGAGATGTGCGAGCGTATCGGCGCAGCTTTACCGGTATTCGTGCGCAGTCCGTACATCTTGAATATTTACCAGGAAGCCATACGCAAATACCGCCCGCAGCCGTATCAGGGGAGAGTTCTTCTCTTTGTCACCAATGACGATTTACTAAATTTTGAATTGAAATGGTTCAATCGAGACGAGTCAATGGTGACGATGTTTGAGGCGCCTGGGGATCACAGGTCGATTTTGCAGGAGCCCGATGTGCAGTTCTGGGCGACCAGGTTAAAGTCCTGTTTAGAGGATGCGCAGCAAGGAACTAAAGCTTCTCGACCGGGTAGGTCGCAACGAAGGGTGCGGCCTGTCTACCTTTTGCCAGCCGTCGAGGACCTAACTCTGCCAATATATAACTTTGTCGAGTGGGTCATGGTCGGCCAGATGTCAGTCCTCGTCGTGTGACCTTTGGACGTAACATTTGGTCGGAATGACGAACCAAGTGTCGCGGGGCGAGGCGTTGGCAGGTTTCGCGATATAGGCCGGCACATTGTCGGTGATATTTTCGCCGCCGCTCTGTGGCGGCAACAGGCAAGTCCGCACCAAGATGCTCAGGTGCTCGAATCCGCCAGCAGTCTTGGCAGGGATCCCGGCGTCGGATTTCTTTTTGCCGATATCTATAGAGCAGACGCCGTGTTGGCGCCGTAACGGGCAGGATTGATGGTTAGAGCTACGACGATTCTAGCCGAGTGTGATTTCATAAAACCTCCGCCTGAAGATTTTCCAATGCGTCGAACAGATTTTCGGACCTCGGCAACGAGTGACCGAACTCTATTCAGCGACAGTTTGAAGTCTCGCCCGACGATGCACCCACTCCCAAACGATGATCGCCGCGCCGAGCGCGAAGCCGGCGAAGTCGGCAAACACGAGAAAATTATTCGTTGACGGCAGCAGCAATAACAAGCTGGCGAGCCATAGCAGGCTGCGTTTGGTCCAGGTTAAAGCGCGGAATAAATAGCCGGCGCAGCCAGCGCTGAGCATGACGACGCCGATAGCGGCGGTAATGATCGCGGCGACGATTTCCCTTGCCGTGCCGATGAAAATCAGCGCTGGATGAAGCGCGAAAATAAATGGCACGATATAGGCGGCGATGCCCAAGCGCATGGCGGTCCAGCCGGTTTGCCAGAAATTCGCGCGTGCGATAGACGCGGCGATATAGACGGGCAGGCAGTCGGGCGGCGTGATCAACGACACCATGCCGAAGTAGAAAAGAAATAGATGCGCGGCCAGCGGCGGGATGCCCAGCTGTATTAACGCCGGCGCGGCTAAGACTGCAAGCGTGATGTAGACTACCGTGGTCGGCAGCGGCAGGCCGAGGAACAGGCAGCCGAAGGCGGTGATGAGAAGGAGTAAATAGATGTTGTTGCCGGACAGGGTGACGAGCAATAGCGAGATCTTGAAGGTAAAGCCTGACAGATGCAGCGCGCCGATGACAATGCCGGCGAGGGCGGTGATCACCGCGATGTCGAGCAAGATCTTGCCGGTTTCTTCGAACGCCGCGACGATTTTCGTGAATGAGGGGCGGGTTTCTTTTTGCAGGGCGCCGACGACCAGGACGCCGATCACCGCAACCATGCCGGATTTGCCAGCTTCCCAGTTTTCGATCATCAGCGTATACACCAGGATCGCCAGCGGAATCAGAAACACCCAGCCCAAGCGAATGACATTGCGGAATTTGGGGATTTGATTTACGGGAAGTCCCACCAAGCCACGCTTGGCGGCTTCCAAATCGATCTGAGTGAATAACGCGAGATAGTAAAGCGCCGCAGGGATCGAGGCGGCGAGGGCAATCTGGCCGTAAGGTATATTTAAAAACTCGGCCATGAGAAACGCCGCGGCGCCCATTACCGGCGGCGTGATCTGGCCGCCATTGGACGCGACCGCTTCGATGGCGGCGGCGAGATGGGCGGGAAATCCCGTGCTCTTCATTAGCGGGATGGTGATTGCGCCATCGACAACGACATTGGCGACCGCGCTGCCGGAGACGGTTCCGAAAAATGCTGACGACACCACCGATACTTTTGCCGGCCCGCCGCGATAGCGCCCCGTGGCGATGAGCGCCAAGTCGGTGAGAAACTTATCGCCGCCAACGGCATAAAGCGCTTGGCCGAAGAGTATAAAAGCGACCACGACGCCGGCAGCGACATCGATCGGCAAGCCGAGCATGGCGTTGGAATCCAGATACAAATAACTCGCGATGCGCGCCCACGACGGGCTCTTCGAATAGAATATTCCCGGCAGATACTCGGCGAATCTGGTGTAAAGAATCACCCCAAGGGCGAGCCATGCGAGCGTGCCGCCGGCAACGCGGCGGGTTGCTTCGAGCAGTAACAGGATCGCCAGGCCGCCAAAGATCCAGCGGTCGGGTGAGAGAATGCCGAGGCGATAGGCGATGGTCGGATACAGGATCGTGACGTAAAGCCCGATGGCGAGACCGCCGATCGCGAGCAGCCAATCGTACCAGGGGACTTGATCGCCGGTTTGTTTTGGAAAGGCTCTGACCGCGAGAAAAACGCTGCTGAGGCCGAGGGCGAGAAACAGCGCGAGATACTGTTGCTTGAAGAAGGTGACTTCAAAGTGGTGGTGAATTTCCAACGCCCATAGCGATCCGAGCACGGTGATTGTGAC